>Ga0315544_1000016_pt1 | contig 162917 bp, 157 predicted proteins | sample SalMarSW160130MG_2_FD_202543 | JGI IMG/M metagenome (GOLD analysis project Ga0315544, IMG submission 202543) | Salt marsh sediment microbial communities from the Plum Island Ecosystem LTER, Massachusetts, United States - Salt Marsh Sediment SW1601-130 ...
GACAAGTATTCCGGGCGCGGTAAGGTATATTTCTATGCCGCGCCCTCCACGGCCCCTCCTGACTTGTATCAACTTGGTTTTCCAAAACAACCCAAAATCCTACATTCAATAAAAACCGGGGCCTTGCACTTGTCCTGATGGACAAGTATTCCGGGCGCGGTAAGGTATATTTCTATGCCGCGCCCTCCACGGCCCCTCCTGACTTGTATCAACTTGGTTTTCCAAAACAACCCAAAATCCTACATTCAATAAAAACCGGGGCCTTGCGGCCCCGGCTCTTTGTGGTCTTTCTAGGGTCGGATGGTTAGGAAGTGCGTGTGCTCTCTTCGGTTAATCTGGAAAAGGACCACGTCTGCATTCTCCAGATCACCTTTCAGTCTCTTTAACTCTTTGACGTTAGTAACGGGGGTTTTGTTGACTTCGATGATCACGTCTCCGACCCTGATTCCTGCCATCTGAGCCAGACTGCCGGGTTCAACCTCTTCCACCAGAACCCCATGCTGGAGACCATAATCCTTCTTGATTCTGTCACTCATGTCTTTGACCGTTATGCCAAGGATAGATGTCTTGGTTTGTTCCTCTTTTTCGGGCAGAGGTTCAATGCGGGTGGAGAGTTCCTCCCGACCAGGACGTTCGGCAAGCCTCAGGGTTATCTTCTTGCGTTTGCCCTCGCGGATGACATCAATATCAACCTTTGTGCCGGGTGCGGTGGTCGCGGCAAGCCAGCGGAGCTGGTCTACCGAGGTTATCTTTTCTCCGGCAAACGAGGTGATTAAGTCACCGGAGAAAAGGCCGGCCTTCTCGGCCGGGGAGTCAGGGACAACCCTGGTTACAAATGCCCCTTGTTCGTCGATATCCATGGCCTCAAGCACCTCAGGTTTGGCTTCATCGAGGTATATCCCCATGTAGCCGCGTGAGATCTTTCCGTACTTGATAAGTGCTTCGGCGATCTCTGTGGCCATGTCCGAGGGGATGGCGAACCCTATACCCGAGTTGGCAAGCCCGTTCGTGCGGATGGCGGTGTTGATGCCGATGACCTCGCCATTGATGTTGCACAAGGGCCCGCCGGAGTTGCCCGGATTGATTGCCGCGTCGGTCTGCAGGAAGTTCTGGTAGCTTGGCCCTCCGTATAAGGATACGTTGCTGCGTCCCTTGGCGCTAACCACGCCAACTGTCACGGTCTGCTCAAGGTTGTAGGGGTTGCCGATGGCGATCGCCCAGTCGCCGACCTTGACCTCGTCGGAGCTGGCAAACTTCGCTACCGGGAGGGGGTCCTTGGCTTTGATCTTGAGAACGGCGAGGTCGGTTTCAGGATCGGTGCCCACCACCTCAACGTCCTTTCCGGAGAACTCCCTGCCGTCCGACAACTTGACTTCGATATCACTGGCCCCCTCGACAACGTGGTTGTTCGTCAAGACGTATCCTTGCGCGTCAAAGATTACCCCGGAGCCTGCGCCCGGAACAAACCGTGGAGCACGTGGGGCAGGGATGCCGAAGTCCCAAAATTCAAAGAACTTACGAAGCCCTTCCGGGACACTCTCCTCGTCGAAATCGAACCCCTGAACGACTGGAACCTCCTTTGTCACGGTGATACCGACCACTGCCGGTGCCACCTCTTCCACAACCTCGCTGAAGCCCCCAAGCGGCACAGCGGCATTGAGCGCCACCGCTGAAAGAAGAATTAAGACGCCTGGAACCCTTTTCATTTGACTCATTTGATCTCTCCTTTTTGTGCTTGAAACGTTTTGCTCACCTGTAGAGTGTTTCCCCTACGGTAACTATAAATCCTTGATTCCCGTTAGATCTGGGTGCAGGTCTGAACTGGGGTGGCTGCCTTCTTGAGACCGCCATATTCTGTCTGGCCTTCTCATCAATGGGGATAAGAATAACCTTTGAAGTCGAGTCCTGGGAAGGCTTCTCATAGGCTGCGAGAAGGGCTTCCGAGCCGCTGGTGTCGGACGATTGATCGAACCCCTGTGCGTGCGCCAATCCAAGCGGCGGGCCAAGGGGTTCGCCTGCAGGTTCAAGGGTGACTGACGTTACGGGCGTTACGGGGTCTTCTCGATGCTTCTGAGTGGTGCTGTGGGGAAGCAGTATAAGCAGAAGTATTGCGGCACTTACGGCAAACCCCAGGATTATCCCGCGCCACAACCCAGAGGTTTTCGGGACCACGGAGGCCGCGATGCGTTCATGGATGCCTGCAAAAAGGCCTGGGGGCACCTCAACAGGCTCAAGGCTCTCTGCCAGATCCTTGATATGAATAATCTCTGCAAGACGCCTCTCGCATTCCGAGCACCTTGCAAGGTGAGTTGCCAGAAGAGTCTCCTCTTCTTTACCCAAATCCCCGTCGGCGTAGCGGGATAGGGTTGCATCAGACGGATGTCGGCCCATTGCGCCTCCGGATTCCTTTAAGTTTTTTCCTCAAGATAACACGCGAACGATGCAGTAGCGACTTGGACGAACCCGCTGTAATGCCCAGGATTTCTGCTATCTCTGCGTGGCGGAAACCCTGGATGTCGTGAAGCATAAAAACGCTGCGGTAGCTAACAGGCAGGCTTGCAACTGCCCTCTCGAGCTCGATGCGTGCATCATGATCGCGCTCTGGCGAAGCCACCCATTCCTGAAGCTCGACCGTCTTAAGCTTCTTGCGCCTCATCCGATCAATGCAGTGGTTCATCGTGATCCTGTATATCCAGGTCGAAAGCTTCGAACGACCTCTGAACTTGTGCAAGTTCTTGTAGACCTTAACAAACACGTCCTGCGTCGCGTCCTGCGCGTCGGCACGATTGGCAAACATCCTGTAGCACAGATTGTAAACCATGGCCACGTGATCGGCATATATCTGCTCCAGTTTCTTTTCTCGTTCGCGTTCTCTCACCTCGGCACGCGACTCCTTCTCCGCCTGCCGGGTATCAAGAGCCGCAGTTAACCCCTCGCTGTCCATCGTTCTATTTTGACGTGAAGAATCCCTAAAAGGTTCGCTCGATCTTGAAGATTTCCTGAAAGAAGCGCTCACAGGTAAATATAGAGACATTTTTGCCAAATTCAACACTCGCTCCTCGCGATGACAAAAGGAAACGGGCCGACCTTAAGGTCGGCCACTACGAACTGCTGTTATGTATTATTTTGATTCTTCGTGTTCTCCGTGCCAACGGAAAGCTCGTCGGAATCCAAGCTCTTCGGCCTCTTTGATAGTCCATACATATGTCTCTCCTTTTTCCCTCTCAACCTCAGTCCTGTCGTATTGCTGATCGAAAGGAAGATGATAAATCTTTTCACCCGTCTGACGATTCACATTGCATTTGACTAAGGGATAATCCTTAAGTTTGAAATTCTCCATGACTTCCACTTCAAGAATTTCGGTAAACCTCCGAGCAACAGGAGAAAGCTCTGTACTCGTCATGAAAACAGGCTTTACTTTCAACTTCTTTTGAAACAGATTCAAGTTCTGGGGACGTTGCCTTTGTTCTTCCTCCACTCTATACATCATGGTAGTTCCGAATAGCTGGGCGATATGCTTTTCGTATATCGTTCGCCATTTAGCCCAATACTTGCATTGAACGATGTGAACCTCGTTCCCCTTCTTGGCAATAACATCCCGACCTAAATCCTCTTCCTTGTATAATACTCCAAACGGTATAACTCTATATCCCTTCTCCCAATACCACCATGCCACATACCTTTCGTAGTCTCTTCCAACCTGCCATCTACTCTTGCGGCGGCGACGCCGCCAATTATCAAGAGCCCGCTGAAGACGCTCTTGATGGGAAAGTTCTTCCTTAACCGCATCCCCTTGCCAATAAATTGCCGGATCGATATCCTTTTCAATCTCCTCTTCCTCCGGTAGATTCAAGGTAGTGGCAATCATTTCGTCAATTGTTTCGCCCTCGAAGTCAAACATATGAGGAAGCATGTTCTGCCAGTAACGAAGCAAATATTTAGCCCTACGCCATTTCTTCTCGGCCTCGCGTCGTTTCTTTGCTTCCTCACGAACTTGCTCGGCAGCTTTAAATGCAGGATGTGATTTATTTTCTAGATAATCTGCTTTTCGTAAATCTTGAAGTTCAAAATAATCTGCAAACGCTTCCGCAAGCCAAGGGATTCCTTTAGACTTCTCTTCTATGATTTTGCTAATTGCATCCTCGCGCTGTTGAAATTCCTTAGACTTCTTTTCTATATTTTTGCTAATCGCTTCTTTGCGCTGCTGTAACTCTCTTTCTTTTCGTTCCATTGCTTTATCCATACTCAGTACTCGTTCACGAAGATAGTGTTCTATCTTCCCTTCCTTCTCTTTCATTTCCTGCCTCAACTCCCCCATGTGGGTTAATGTTTTGTCAATCGTTCTTTTTTGTTGCTCTACGGTGGCAGACAAGACTTTATTTTGATCCTCTAAATTTGAGATGTATCTTTTGCGCTTTCTAACGCTGCTAATTATCGAAGCTATTATACCTATCAGAACACCTACCCCACCTAAAATCAATAAAACCCAACAGACTGGGTCATCGAACATTCTTTCACCCCCCACTAAGCTGTTCTAGAGCACTCGGATATACTAACTCGCCAATCATCAACCCACTATACGCCGCCCCCTTCCCCTTGTCAACTGATTTTGCCCCCTTTCCCCAATTGGATTAACCCATCTTGACAAGCACTACCAAAATACTATAATTAATGCGATGATTAAGAGACCTTTTCGACACACGGCAGAAAAAAACTTGACACGACTGTAGAACATCCTATAGTTATGTCACAAACTAAACCCAAAGGAGGCATCATGTACAAGGACGAAGAGAATGAGCGTTATGACGCGGCAAGGATGCCGCTAATCGGCGAGAAGGTTCCCACGTTCGAGGCCGAAACTACCCAGGGGAAAATCAACTTCCCTGACGACTACAAGGGTAAATGGGTAATCTTCTTCTCGCACCCGGCAGACTTTACCCCTGTGTGCACCACCGAGTTTATGACCTTTGCATCAATGCAGGACGAGTTTGCAGAGCTCAATACCGAGCTGCTGGGACTTTCCATTGACAGCACCTTCAGTCATATCGCGTGGCTGAGAACCATCAGGGAAAAGATTGAATATAAGGGTATGAAGAACGTCGAGGTTCGCTTCCCTGTCATAAGCGACCTTACCATGGAGGTTTCCAGGAAATTCGGCATGCTTCAGCCAGCGGCCAGCACCACTCAGGCGGTGCGCGCGGTCTTTATTATAGACCCCGATGCCATAGTACGCGCAATTCTGTACTATCCTTTGAGCAACGGACGCAACATGGAAGAGATCAAACGCCTGCTTATAGCCCTGCAGCGCACCGACGAGCACAATATAGCCACCCCTGCCAACTGGCAGCCGAGCGAGGAGGTAATAGTACCGCCTCCTGGTTCCTGCGGCGCAGCCGCCGAACGTATCCAACAGCAAGGTAAGGACTACCACTGCCTGGACTGGTTCCTCTGCCTCAAGAAAGATCCGGGCAAAAACAAGTAAAAAACCAAGGAGACATTGATGACTGAAAGGCTCCAAGTCTACAAGTGCGAGATATGCGGGAACATAGTCGAGGTGTTCCATAAAGGCGCAGGTGAACTGGTATGTTGCGGCCAGCCCATGAAGCTTTTAGCCGAGCAAACCGCGGATTACAAGCTGGAAAAGCACGTGCCGATGATTGAGAAGATTGACGGCGGCTTCAAGGTTACGGTGGGTTCTACACTTCATCCCATGGAAGAAGGCCATCATATCGAGTGGATAGAGGTTTCAGACGACGCCGGAAGGGTTTACCGCAGACACCTTAAGCCGGGCGACGCGCCCGAGGCTATATTTAAAATTGACGCAGAAAAGGTCGTTGCCCGCGAGCACTGCAACGTTCACGGTCTATGGAAAGGAGAATAAAATGATCCCAAAGAAGATCGAGGATGCATTCAACAAGCAGCTAAACGCCGAGCTTTACGCAGGTTATCTATACCTTGCAATAGGAGCCTGGTTTGAAGGCGAGAATCTGGACGGGTTCGCCCGATGGATGAAGGCGCAGGCGTTTGAGGAGATGTCCCATGCAATGCGCTTCTACAACCATATCTTGGAACGTGGTGGGACTATTGAGCTTGATGCAATAAAGAAACCTGAGGGTAAATGGTCAACCCCGGTGGAGGCGTTCGGAGCCGCCTACGAGCACGAGCAAAAGGTTACAAAGATGATCAACGACCTGGTCGATCTGGCGAACACCGAGAAGGACAACGCAGCATTGATCGGACTTCTGCACTGGTTCGTTTCCGAGCAGATCGAGGAGGAGGAGCAGACCTTGACCGCGGTGGAAAAGCTCAAGATGGTTGAGAGCAGCAAGCAGGGTGTCTTCATGCTGGACAAGGAGTACGGGACCCGGCCCCTGCCTTCCACCGCGCAGATTGTGAAACCTGGTTCGCAGGAAACAGGAGGGTAAAAAATGGGCATAACCTTCAACGCAGAAGAGATACTGGGGATAGCCGAGCAGATAGAACGCAACGGGGCCAAATTCTACCGGAAAGCGGCGGAAAGCGCCGAGAACGAAGAACACCGCAAGCTTCTTTTGGGTCTTGCCGACATGGAAGTAGGTCACGAGAAGACCTTTTACGAGATGAAGCAAGGGTTGACCCCTGCCGAGCGCGAATCAAAGGACTACGATCCCCAACACCAGGCCGCGGCTTACCTTAGGGCAATAGCCGACGGCAACGTATTCGATTATCGCAAAGACCCATCCGAGATGCTTACCGGAGATGAAACCATATCAGACGTGCTCTCTACCGCCATAGGGCTCCAAAAGGATTCGGTGGTTTTCTACATGGGTATAAAGGAGATGGTTCCCGAGCGTCTGGGCAAAGAGCGGATCGCAGATATCATCAAAGAGGAGATGTCCCACATAACCCTTCTCTCAAGGCAGCTTGCGGCCTTGAATCAGTGAACCGAGGTGGGATGGTGATTCCATCCGGAAAAGATCAGGATAAGGCCCCCTTTGCGGGGCCTTCCTTGATCCCATTAGGAGGAGATGATGAATGATTCCAGTCTTTCCCTGGATACCGGGCAGCTGAGCCCTGAGCAGATAAACATCATGCTCAAGCACCTGCCAGTGGACGTAAGCTTCGTGGACGCCTCGGACGAACTGAGATACTACTCCGATACCCCGGAAAGGATATTTACGAGGACCCCAGGGGTTATAGGCCGCAAGGTTCAGAACTGCCATCCGCCCAAGAGCGTTCACGTCGTGCAGAAGATCATTGATGCATTCAGAGCTGGGGAAAAGGATTCCGCCGAGTTCTGGATAGAGCTCAAGGGTCGCTTCATCCACATCCGCTACTTCGCCATGAGAGACAAAGACGGCAACTACCGCGGCACCCTTGAGGTCTCCCAGGACGTTACCGAGATTCGCAAGCTTCGCGGCGAGAGGCGGTTGTTGGACTGGGAGGATTAAAGAGAAGATCATGGACTTAAACTCAACTGTACCACCGGGTGTAGCATCACACCGGATGGGCATCCATACTTGACACCCTCTTATGCTCGGATATATTACTAGCCTATGAGCAGGATTGAAGAATTCAAGAAAGAACGCGAACGGCTGCACAAGCGCGTAATGGGGTTCGCGGGCAAGGACATGAAGGTGTTCCATCACCTGGACTGGCAGACCTACGAGGAGAGTGTGCTTCCCGTAAAGACAAAACAGATGATGGGGCTGGTTGCATCTCTTGTTTTGCGGTGCGATGACTGCATCACCTACCATCTTATCCGCTGCAAGGAGGAAGGGGTAAACTCCAAAGAGCTTGAAGAAACCCTGATGGTTGCGCTGATGGTGGGCGGCTCGATAGTGATCCCACACTTAAGAAGGGTGGTGGATATGTGGTACGAAATGGAGGAGGAGAACCATGACCGATAAGGAAAAAACCGAGCTATTTTCATCGCTTATCCACAAGATCAGCCCCGTAACACCCGTAACACATCCCGTAACACCCGTAACACATCTCGTAAAAGGCCCCGTAAAACGCCCCGAGGACGACCCGAATAAGGCACTCCAGATCGTCTGTGAACTTCTAAAAGAAGAAGTTCCCCATTACGACTGGGTGGGTTTCTATCTTACCGACCCCAACGCGGAACGCGAGCTGGTGCTCTGCCCTTTTTCCGGTGCACCCACCGAGCACGTACGCATCCCATTCGGTCACGGCATCTGCGGCCAGGCCGCCGAGCGCAAGCATACCTTCATAGTCCCTGACGTCGCCGCCGAAACCAACTACCTGTCATGCAGTCCGCACGTGAAATCAGAGATCGTTCTGCCCATACTCAAGGCAGGCGAGGTTATGGGGGAACTGGACATTGACTCCGATACCCTGGATGCGTTCAGTGAGGAGGACAGAGCGTTCCTTCTCAAGGTCTGCTACGCGGCGTCCAGGCTTTTATACCGTGCCCAGGAAGCACGAAGAAAGTAACGTTTATGACCGCATCACAAATAAAAACCGCAAGGAGAAATAGTGAACCCTAGAAAGATAAAAGAAGGCATCCACTGGATGGGTGCAATTGATTGGGACAGGCGCCTGTTCGATTCGCTTATCCCTCTTCCCGACGGCACCACCTACAACGCCTACCTCGTAGAAGGTAGCGAGAAGACCGTCCTTTTAGACTCGGTCGATCCTGTCATGACTTCACGTCTGATGACCCAGCTTGAGGACGTCTCCCGCATCGACTACGTTATTTCCCATCACGCAGAGCAGGATCATTCAGGGGCTATTCCTGTAGTGCTTGACAAGTACACTAATGCAAAGGTAATCTGTACGCCAAAGGCCAAGGGAATACTCGTTGATTTGTTGCACATCCCCGATGATCGCTTCATGACCGTAGAGGACGGCGAGACCCTTTCTCTCGGCGGAAAGACATTGAGATTTATTCACACCCCGTGGGTACACTGGCCCGAAACCATGGTTACCTATCTTGAAAAGGACAAAATCCTCTTCTCCTGCGATTTCTTTGGTTCTCACATCGCCGGCACCGATCTCTACGCCACCGACAAGGCCCGGGTCTACGAAGCGGCCAAGCGATACTTTGCCGAAATCATGATGCCCTTCCGCAGCGTTATCGAGAAGAACCTTGCTAAACTCAAACCGCTCGATATAGAGATGATAGCCCCCAGCCACGGCCCCATATATCCAGAACCGGCATTCATAATGGACGCCTACGCGGACTGGATAACCGGCCCGCTTAAGAACACGGTCGTGATACCCTACGTATCCATGCACGAGAGTACCAGGCGGATGGTGAACTATTTTGCAGCGGCCCTGGTAGAACGCGGGGTCAATGCGGAGCTGTTCGACCTTGCCGCAACCGACATAGGCAAACTGGCCATGGCTCTGGTGGACGCGGCTAGCATCGTGATAGGCACGCCGACCGTGCTTGCAGGTCCCCACCCCAATGTGGCCTACGCCGCATTCCTGGCCAACGCCATTCGCCCCAGGGCCAAATTCCTTTCCATCATCGGCTCTTACTCCTGGGGCGGCAAAACAGTCGAGGCGCTCGCGGGCATGATACCTAACCTTAAGGTAGAAGTGCTCACCCCGGTGCTCCTCAAAGGGGCGCCTGTCCAGGAAAACCTCAAAGCCCTGGACAAGCTGGCAGATACCGTCGCGGCCAGGCATAAAGAAGCGGGGCTTGCGTAGCAGGCTTAATGCCTGGGGTTAACAGCGATTTAACGCCGTGTATTATGAAGAGCGCATGAAACCGGTAAGGATAGACATCAACTCGGGCGCAAGTAAGCTAACCATACAGGGGCGGCTGCTCGCTCCTTGAAACACTGCGCGCACACAAGGTTTTCATACCTTCTGCCTGCGGCGGTCACGGCATCTGCGGCCAGGCCGCCGAGCGCAAGCATACCTTCATAGTCCCTGACGTCGCCGCCGAAACCAACTATCTGTCATGCAGCCCGCACGTGAAATCAGAGATCGTATTACCCATACTCAAGGCAGGCGAGGTTATGGGGGAACTGGATATTGACTCCGATACCCTGGATGCGTTCAGTGAGGAGGACAGAGCGTTCCTTCTCAAGGTTTGCTATGCGGTAAGCAGATTGCTGCAAAGTGCACGGGGTGCAAAAAAACATAAGCCCTCCGTTTAAGGCAATTAAGGTCTCAGAGCGCGTTTACTTGGTGGAGTTTATCTATCTCGATGCCCTGAACACCCATTACGTCCCGGATTGCCGCTGAAAATCTGCTGATAGGGTTAAAGATATAGTGTAGGGGCACGGCATGCCGTGCCCCTTGGAGTACATTGTACTCCATAGGATATGTCCCCTACTGAAAATTGAATTAAAAACAAGGAGCAAAAGATGAAGAAATACGTATGCAACGTATGCGGGTACGTTTGCGACCCTGAGATAGGCGATTCCGACTCGGACATCCCGGCCGGAACCGCATTCGAGGATCTTCACTAAGATTGGTCCTGCCCGGTGTGCGGCGCGGCCAAGGACTAGTTCTCTCCCGAAGATTAGAATCAACCGGAATCTAATCCCCCTGGCACCAATAACAAAAAGAAGTGAGATACGAATCCAGGCCTTTCTTACCGCATGCGAGGCAGTGGATGTGTAAACCCCTTTTCACTTGACATTTCATATAAAATATTTATAATGAAAGTAAGGTGTTTTTGAGATATCGGGGGTAAGGCGGAAGATACCGCAAAACAGAAGATGAGGAAAAATAATATGAAGCGCAGGATCAGTGGGGGACGCGGGGAATTCTCCGTATTGCTACCCTCAAGACAATCAAATCAATGCTGCTATGTGGTTTTTTGCCCGGGGGAAGAAAAGAAATCCACCCGCTCAAGGATCATCGCTGTAGGAACGATACTCGATCCACGTGTTGCAAAAGAGCTCTCAACCCTGAAGGACACACTTCCCACTCACCGATGACAGATTCTGGACAGCTTTACTGAGGAACTCAAAGGCGAGTATCCTTTTCAGAATCCGCTACGGGATTATCCATTAGGATAACTCTAAAAATGGTATGCCAAGAGCCCCTTTTGCAACTCTATAAATTACGCAACTTAAAGAAACGCGGCCTGGCACGAAACTTGCTCCCACTTCGTATGAAAAAAGAATGGAGGTCGTGATGAAACTAGCGATAGAGGCTAAAGAAAAAGAACGTGTTAAGAGGGAGTTGATCCGCAAGCTTGAAGCAACGATCCGTCAGGCTCAGACCGCGGATGCGGCCCGGGATTACTGAGAGTTTAATGCCTCCTCGTAAAATGCGGCTCTCCGCCAGGGGAGCCGTATCCTTTACCCCAAACCGATCTGGTTTGTAGTGGTGTTTGCTTACTTTCGAATCAGAATCATAATCCTGCGGTTCTGAGCACGTCCTTCCTCGGTCTCGTTATCGGCCACCGGTTCTTTAGAACCAAGCCCCTTCGCGGTGATAAGACTTGCTCTTATGCCCTCTACATTAATGAAGTAACTTCTTACCACCTCGGCCCTGGCCTCTGAGAGTGCCTGGTTGTCCTTGTAGGTCTCCCCGAACTCTTCTGCTAAAGGAACGTTATCGGTATGCGCCTCGATCCGCAACACCTTCCCTGGATAGTTGGCAAGAAACTCAGCAATCCTTGCAAGCACCCGGTAGCCATCCGGGAACGGAATCTGGGCCGAGCCCTCATCGAAGCGCAGGGCCTGGTCTGTCAAGGTTATATTGATGAGGCTGTCGGTATCCACTATACCAAGCCCGTGTATGCGGCCCACCTCTTCAAGCGCCTCACGTCTCAGACGCTCGATATCCGCACGTTCCCTCTCCAGGGCCGCACGTTCCTTATTGATATTCTCGAGTTCGGCCCGCAGACGGTCACGCTCACGAGCCAACGCCTCCTCACGCAGACGCCTCGCACGCTCGGCCTGCTCTGCTAAGACGCTGTCCTTCTCGGCCTTGCGCGCGTCACCGAACAAGACGCTTAAGGAAAGCTGGTGAAGAATCATCGAGGTATCGGCAGTCCCGTAGTTCAACGCCGTGCCGTAGCAAAGCTCGAAGTCCGTCTTCTGCAGACGGTGTGTACGCAGTGTTACGCCCAGGGTGGGTGAAAAACCTGAAAGCTCATCCGTCCCATACCGCATCCCTGCACGCAAACCAAGATGACCGCGGAACAGGTATGTCTCTGCACCGAGATGAAGCTTAAAGGCCGCATTGCTTCCGAATCTAAAGTCTGTATTCGCGGCAAGAAGCAGTGAGGATAGCACACCGGGTTTTCCCAGCACCGGCCCCCAACCGATCCCGGTACGAAAGATAGCCGGTGAAGAAAGATCGAAGGGCATCTCAGCCAGCGAAAACCCCAGATTGAATCCCTTTGGAACGAATGCCACGCCCCCCACTGAGAAGAAGGCACCGGTCGTAAATCTCCCTTCAAACGGGTGGAAGTAAAACTCCGGACTTCTCCATGTGCTGTGATTACCTATCGCCGCACCCAGATTGAAGTACGGTCTACAAGGAATGGCCCAGAAGAAACGAACGTCGGCATCACCGCTCCCCGCGTCTACAGGTCCATGAGCGTGGGTGTAGACGAGGCTTCCACCTATTGTTCCAAGCCCGCGCACCGGCTGGGAGTAAGCTGCTGTCCAGTAAAAATTCCCTGAGTATGGTACGGCACAGATTGAAGTAACTGGGCGTTGCCAGCGCGCGGGCAATGCAGGATTGGTGATGGAGGAGAATGCATCGTCAGCGACCGCCGCCTGGTCGCCTCCAAGGCCTAAGGTGCGTGCCGAAAAGGATACGTCCTCGTAGGCAAAAAGCACCCCTGCAGCAGCGAGGGGTACAATCCACCATTTAATCATAACAGACCTCCGAGATAATCCATATTAACCACAAGCATAACCGCAGGAAGCAAAAAGTCAAATGTTAGTTAGAAAGTAGTGGCAAGGCATGCCTTGCCACTGCAGAAAACTATCGAATCAAAACCACCTTGGCTAGAGGTTCGGTTTGACCCACCTGCTTGATGAAATACACACCTGGGGATTGGTGGGCTGCCGGCCAGGTTACGGTGCCTGACTGCTCGGTTGAGTGCAATTCGTCAACCCTGCGGCCTGTGGCGTTGAACACCTGCGCATAAAAGCCATGGGGGAAATCCGAGTATTGCAGGACGATTTGCTGTCCGACCGAAGCTCGGAGCCGCCAATTGGATGGATGTGTTACGGGTGTTACGGGCGGTTCTTCCACTATTCCCAGGGTGTCACCTGAGGCATCGGTCTTGAGGAGCCAGAGGTCGTAGCCGCCTGCACCGAAGGATTTGGTTTCTCCTGCGATAATGTAGCCGCCGTCTGCGGTCTGATCAACGCAATTAGCAAGGTCTTCTGCTTCGCCGCCGTAGATGCGGGTCCACAGGGTATCGCCCTCAGAATCCGTCTTAATCAGCCAAAGATCCTCGATCTCGTCGAACCAGGGCGATGTATACCCGGCGATGATGTAGCCTCCATCAGGGGTCTCTTGCACGCTGCAACCCACTCCTCCAGAACCCTCATCAAACCATTGCCAATCACCACGAGTCCAAAGCGTATCACCCTCCGAATCGATCTTTAACAAATAAAGATGGTCCTTTCCGTCCCAGAACGGAGCCACGCAGCCGGTTGCAATGTAACCTCCATCAGAGATCTCCTGCACGCAGTAACCTCTACCCGCGCACCACGACTGAGAGGAACTCAGTGTCCACAGGGTGTCACCTTGTTCGTCGGTCTTCAGGAGCCACAGGCTGTTTAAGGACTCCGAGTATCCACTGATGATGTAACCTCCGTCAGAGGACTGGCGTACACACAGGCCGCAGTCAGGGTTTTCCGCACCGTAGGTTTTTGACCACTGGAAATCGCCTGCCGAGTCGGTCTTGATTAGCCAGAGGTCGGTTATCTCCCCAAAGATGAAAGGTTGCCTGTAACCGGCAAGGATGTAACCGCCGTCTGCGGTTTCCTGGACCGAACGCCCTACACCGCCGGTGCTGTCATGGGGAAACCAATACCCATCCAAACGTATCCACATCTCCTCACCGGTTGAGGAAATCTTGACCAGAGCTAGGTGGTACTTGCCGTCATCGGTAGCAGCCTGATACCCGGCTAGTATATAACCGCCGTCAGAGGTCTTGGCAACCGAGTATGCAGCGCCGCCCATGAATCCGAAGGGGCTAGATGTCCACAGGGTATCCCCTTCTTCGTCGGTTCTTAAAAGCCACCCTCCCTCGCCTTGCAGGCGACCTGCGATGATGTAGCCGCCGTCTGAGGTTTCCTGCACACAGTAGCCAACATCATCTTGATCCGCACCGTATGTGCGGGTCCAGCCCGCCTGAACGGATTGGGGGAACAGGATAACCACCAACGCCACCCCTGAAAACAACACAAAACGTTTCATTCTATCCTCCTTCTGTCACCCGACACGGTCACTTCGTACCCGTGTGGGACCTCGAGGGTTAGTTTGTCAATACCACTTTCTGAACGAGCTCTTTTCTACCCTCCACAACCTTGAAGAAGTATACCCCAGGGCTGTGTTTTTCTCCCCAGGTCAAAACCCCGTTTTGAGCTGGGGATTTTATCTCGTCCACCTTGCGGCCCGCCGCGTCGAAAACGGATGCGTGGAAACCGTGAGGACAATCGCCGTATCTCAGCATTATCTCACGACCAACAGGTAATAGGATGTGCCAGTTCGATGCTAAATCAATAACAGATTCCTGGATGCCGGTCAAGGTGTCGCCCAGGGAATCGGTTTTTAAGAGCCAGATGTCGTAGTCGCCTGCTCCGAAGGATTTGGTTTCCCCTGCGATAATGTAGCCGCCGTCTGCGGTCTGATCAACGCAATTAGCAAGGTCTTCTGCTTCGCCGCCATAGATGCGCGTCCACAACGTGTCGCCTGCAGGGTTCAACTTAACAAGAAACAGGTCGTTTGTATCCCCTATCCACTCCGAGGTGTAACCGGTAAGTATAAAGTTGCCGTCAGAGGTTTCCTGGATGCATCGTCCTACACCTCCTGCCCCGTTAGGGAACCATCCTTGCTCCATACGGGTCCAGAGCGTGTCACCGTCGGAATTCATCCTTGCAACGACGAGGTGGTGCTTGGCGTCATCAAAAGGCTCTACGTATCCGGTTACGATCCAGCCGCCGTCTGAGGCCTCGGTAACCGAGTAGCTCTTGCCGTACCACCACCCCTCAAGGCCTGATGTCCACACGGTATCGCCGTTCTCATCGGTCCGCAAAAGCCACAGACTCCAGTCGGTGCTGGTATACCCTGCTACGATGTAGCCGCCGTCTGAGACTTCGCGTACCGAGCAGCCACAGTCAGGGCCTTCAGCGCCGTAGATACGGGTCCAGAGGGTATCGCCTGCCGAATCTGTCTTAATCAACCACAGGTCTTCGATCTCGCCGAACCAGGGCGAGGTAGCACCTGCGATGATGTAGCCGTCATCCGAGGTCTGTCGCACCGAATACCCGACTCCTCCTACGGGTTCGTTGATCCACTCCCAATCGCCGCGTGTCCAGAGCACCTGGCCATCCGAGTCAAGCTTGATTAGATACAGATGATGCTTTCCGTCCCTGAACGGCGCCACGTACCCGGTCACGATCCAGCCGCCGTCTGAGGTCTCGGCAACCGAGTAGCCTTTACCTATCCGCCAATCTACAGAATCGCGCGTCCAGAGCGTGTCGCCGTATTCATCGGTCTTTAGAATCCACAGGCTGTTTGAGGAGTACGAGTAACCGCTGACGATAAAGCCGCCGTCAAAGGTTTCTTGAACGCAGTATCCGCCATCATCTGCCTCCCCGCCGTATGTTCGCAGCCAGCCGGCAGAGGATATCACAGGAACGACCAACAATACCGCACTTATTAAGTGGAAGAAAAACCACTTCCTGACCATTTGAACCTCCTTTTGCCTCTTATTTGGTTCCGATCTATACTCAACCACATAGAACCAGCGCCTTAAGCTCGTCCCACGATATATCGGGGACGGACGCCATCCTCTCTATAAATTATAATAATATGGATTTGCTGGATGTCAAGTCTACCCCACACGTCTGCTTTGCAGCCGTGCGGGGACCCCGGATGGGTGCTCCTTTTGACCAAAGGTCAAAAGATCGCAGGGTAAGAGGGTAAAGGCATGGACGCCAAAACCACCTGGGGATGAAAATCATCCCATCACATAGCTTTTAACCCCCCTGCCCCTCAACCTTGAATCGGTTGTGATGGATGATCTTACCCAGAGACAGCCGCTCAGGCCTCTGTTTTTCTTTCTTTGCCTGATCTTCGGAGAGTAACTCGTTGATTTCTCCGGACTTCTTGCCAACTATGACCAGGGCGAGGACATCAACGTCATCGGGGATACCCAGGATCTCGCGTGTCTTGCTGGGGCTGTATCCGGCTATTGGGTGAGCGACCAGCCCCATCTCGGTGGCGCGCAGGATAAGAAACGCGGTAGCCATGCCGGTATCGAAGGCATAGTAAAAATCTCTATCTCTGATAACGCAGTCGGCATCCTTCTTTGCGGTGACTACTATGATCATGGACGATTTAGTAGCCCAGGCATTCCCTCTGGATAACGCCTCGTGCATCGCGCGGAGCGCGTCCGGCTCGTAAACGAAAACGTATCGCCAAGGCTGGTTGTTGAAGCAGGACGGCGACAGCCGAGCTGCGTCGCCGAGCTCGGTGAGTATCTCTGGGGTAATCTCTGCCGGTTCCAATGAACGGTAAGCCCTTCTTTTGTCTATCGCTTCCTTAACTTCCATTCTTCCTCCTCGCCCGTAACACACAATTTCCTCGCCCCCTGAGTGTCGGGACTATTTTTGAAGTTCAGTGAGCTTCGCCTTTACTTCTTCAGCGTGGCCGTCGGCCTTTACCCTGGGCCAGTGGTAGGCTACCTTGCCCTCGGGATCGATAAGAACCGTCGAGCGGTTGATACCCATAAGAACCTTGCCTGCTATCTTCTTGGAGCCCCAGGCGCTGTAGCGCTCCAAGACCTTGTGCTGGGGGTCGGATAAAAGCTTGACCTTGAGATCGAACTTCACCATGAAGCGTTGGTGGCTATCGCAGGAATCGGCACTGACACCCAGAACCTCGGCTCCCATCTTGGTGAAATCCTTCATGTACGCGGTGAACTGGGTGGCCTCGGTGGTGCAGCCCGGGGTCGCATCTCTTGGGTAGAAGTACAAAACCACCCAGGAGCCCTTCATGTCGGACAGCTTTACCGGATTGCCCTCGGAGTCCTTGAGTGTAAAATCCGGGGCCTTTTGGCCTGGTTTGATCATCATATCCTCCTCGTTGAGTTTATTTTCATACCATTATTATAGGAGTTATTTGAGCAAAGTCAAGATGAAGGGAAGGTTTCCACAGTCTACGGGCAGATTCAGCAAAATTGATTTTTTGACGGGGAAGAATCCCTTCCTTTCGGGCTCAACAGGGAGGTGAGAAGTTGCGTCCAAGTATAGTGAGTGGAAGTATCACGGATCTTGTAAGGAGATATTTTACAGGCCTGGGTTCTCGGTATCTCTTCAAAGCGGCGGGGACTATCCATCTGCCGTCTATAAGCACGAGTGATCTATACATCCACATTCCTTTCTGCAAGAGCATGTGTCCCTACTGTCCCTACAACAAGGTAGAATACGACAAGACCCTGGTCAAACCTTACCTTAAGGCGATTCTGACTGAAATAAAGCAGTATCATAATCGCTTAGGGAGGATTGAGGTACCCTCTATTTACGTAGGTGGCGGTACCCCTACAAATCTTACCGACGAGTTAGGTATAATTATAGAAATAATCAGGGATAACTTCACCGTATCTGGTGATCTGTATATAGAAACTACCCCTTCCGATATCAACGACGAAAGCCTGGTCAAGCTGCTCAGATACGGGTTCAGCCTGATCAGCTTGGGGGTGCAGAGTTTCAACGAGGGATACCTCAAGTTAATCGGTAGGGATTACACAGCAGGTATTTTGTATCCTGCGATAAGTAAGGTCATGTCCGCCGGTTTCAAAACGGTCAATGTTGATCTCATGTTCGCATTGCCTGGACAGACTATCAAGGAGGCGATCTCCGATATAAAAAGGGCGATTGAGCTCGGCGTGGATCAGATAACCACATATCCTCTCTTTACCTTTCCCTACTCCACGGTCGGGAAGTATCTTAAGCTGAAAAGTGTCAAGATGCCCGACATCGTTACCCGGCGAAGGATGTACAAGGCCATACATGATTACTGTGTGGCCAATGGTTTCCGGCGAGTATCTGTGTGGGGTTTCAAGCGGGGCGATCTTCCCCGATACTCATCTGTAACAAGGGAGAGCTATATCGGCCTTGGGACAGGCGCCGCTTCGTATCTGCCAGGGGTATTCTACTTCAACACGTTCTCCGTCAGTGAATATATCAAGGCCTCTCTTGCTCAGAGACTACCGGTAGCGTTGAAGATGGAAGTTTCAGAATCCATGGCGATGTATTACTGGCTCTACTGGCGGTTCTACGACACTTATATACCCAAAAGGCGCCTACGTGAACTGTTCGGATCAAGGGATAAGAAGATCCGCCGCTTGCTAGTATTGGCAAAGGCATTGGGACTATGTGTCCAGGATGAGGAGCATATCTCCTTGACGGAGAGAGGGGCGTTCTGGCTGCATCTGATGCAGAACTACTTTATACTCAACTACATCAACAAGGTATGGTCGCTTGCCATGAAGGAGCCTTGGCCGGAGAGGGTAAAGATATGAAGAGAATAATCATCCTGGTGCAATGTTAAGGAAAAAGAGACCGACTTTAGCTGAATTTTCCTTCATTAGACGACCAAAAGGTAAATCTTCTTAAAAAAACAGGGAGGCTAAAGTCCCCTGTTTAAGCTCAGACCTCAGTCCCCATCACCCTCCTCGGGCTCGTAGGATACGTAGGTAGCCCAGTTCTTGCCTGGGAACTCGTAGGTGAAGTCTTCAGGATCGTCGTACATGCGGGCCCATGCGGTCTCCTCCGTGGTGTCGGCATCCGTAGAGTCGCCATAAACTCCCCAGACCACGGCATGTGCTGCTATGTTGAGGTCCTTTCCGTTCCAGGTGGAGTCCCATTCTACCTCGTAGGTGTATTCGGTAACGCGCGGATCGTGATCCTCCTTGTGGTCGAACCTGCCGGGGATCGGATTGCCGTTCGCCTGCGGAATGGAATCAGATTGAGGGTCAACGTACAGGTGGGTCTCGGACATATCATAGCCCTCGTCCGTAACGTACTCCACGTAGAGAAAGCTGCTGTCATTCCAGACGAGGAGTTCGCCAACCCGGTGATGCCGAGCGGCATAGAGATAGAACGTCTCCTCGTCACCTTCGTCAAGGAAAGGTTCTGGGCTGCCAGGGAATCTTACGTATTTGCTGCGCGGAGTCCCGTCCCCGCCTGAGAAGAGACTGTTGCTCACTCCGGTATCTGAGTCAGAGATGCCCTCAAACTCGCATCCGGCGAGAACGAGCCCAACCACTGTCACTAAGACCAGGGCTAAAAGGTATGTCCTTACTCCGGCGGAGCTCTTTTTACCTGTGATCCTCAACTTAACCTCCTCTATTTACGGAGCTTAACGTTCCTCAGGGTGCGGTCTCGCCGCTTGGGATACTCTCCTCCTCGGGGCATCCTTCCCATACTACAATATAAAACTATAGGATTTTTTGGGGCTGTGTCAAGGCGAATACATGCTCCTTTTTGACCCGGAGGGTCAAAAAGATCGCAGGGAGATTATTCCGCGAGCGTCATCACTTCGTGTGCTTCGCGGCTTTACTCCACAAAGGTCGTCACTTGCGTGTCAGCCGCTCGCAATGACCTTTTGTGTAATCAGTTCTTTATATGGATGGCCCGCTTGCGAACGTTCTCCGCTGCCTCCATCACCGCCTCAAGGAGTGTGGGGTGAGGATGGACTGAGGAGCCTAAAACGTCGACCGATGTGGCCAGTTCAAGGCCAAGCAGCCCTTCGCCGATCATAAGGTCAGCCCCTGTGCCGAGGATGTGCATACCCAGGAGTTTGCCCGAACCCTTCTCGGCGATTATCTTAACGAACCCGTCGCGCTCACCCAGGGTTGCTGCACGGCCTGAAGCGGAGTAGGGGAAGCGGCCTATCTCTATATCAAGTCCTGCGTCGAGCGCCTGCTTCTCACTTAGACCGACTGACGCAACGTTGGGGATGGTGTGGATGCATGAAGGAATGGCTACCGGATCGTATGAAACATCCTCTCCGGCGATAACCTCAGCCGCGACCTCGCCCTGTTTGGTGGCGCGGTGGGCCAAAAGCGGCGGCCCGGTAACGTCGCCTATGGCGTAGATGTCTGGAACCGAGGTCTCTAGCTTTTCCGAGACTTTAATGAACCCTTTCTGATCGGTTTGGATAGAAACGTTATCTGACCACAGGCCGTCGGTCACCGGCTTGCGTACTACGGCCAGCAAGAGCTTTTCAAATTCCTTTTGGACGCTCTGGCCGTCAGGCAACTCGATAATCACAGATAGAGTCGCATCGGACTTCTGGATGGAGGCAACCTTGGAGGAGAGATGAAGCTCTATACCCTGCTTCTTCAAGAGTTTGGCCAGGTTCTCGGCTACTTCCCTGTCAAGTCCGGGCTGAACCTGATCCATGATCTCTACGATGGTCACCTTGGTTCCGAACGCGTTGTATATGGTCGCCATCTCCATACCCGAGGCACCCGCGCCGATAACGAGCATTGAGGAAGGAACGCGCTTGAAGAAAAGCGCGCGTTCGGCGTAAAATATGCGCTCGTTGTCCGGCTCTATATCAGGCAGAGGCGTTGGGGTGGAACCTGTAGCTATGATGATCGCGTCGGTATCAATATCCTGAATAACTTCTCCCTTTACCTGAACACGGGTCGGCGAGATTATCCTGGCAGTGCCTTTAAGAAGCTGTACGCCATTGGTCTTAAAAAGGAACTCGACCCCTTTGACCAGCCTGGTAACCACCTGCTCCTTCCACTGCTGAAGCTTTGCAAACTCAAGCCCGGTGTTGCCGACCCCCAGTCCGATGCGCTGGAAGAACCCCAAGGATGCCCGCACCTCGGCGGCATGACACAATGCCTTGGTGGGTATGCATCCGGAGTTAAGACAGACCCCTCCGATTACCTGCTTCTCGACAACCAGCACCTTCTTTCCAAGCTGAGCAAGCCTTATCGCCGCCGGATACCCTCCTGGCCCTGCACCGATGATTACCACGTCATATTTCATCTCAAACTCCTCTTGATTCCAAAAGTCCCATAGATTTTATAGACTTCTTGCCTCTCCTCCATTCTATCATTTACCCTTGGGATGTCAAGCCGCAAATCAAGATACCATCACGTAGGGACGTACCTTTAGGTGCGTCCGTTCCTTTAATCGGGCGGACTTACAAGTCCGCCCCTACGAGGCTCCAAGATGTCAATCACAGAGTCCTTGAAAGACAGAGGCGTGTTACGGTGTGTTATTTCCTTAAAATTAGGAGCGTAAGCTCCGAGTAATTATGAAAATGCCCCCTCAGGGGTACGGCGTGTTATCTCCTTGATAAGCGGAGCGTCAGCTCCGAGTAATTATGAGAACACCCTATGAAGTATAAAATACTTTAAGGAGCAGGCTTTACCCGGAGGGGTACGGAGTGTTACGGGTTACGGGATGTTACGGGCGAAAGCGCGCTTCAGACGCTCCGGCTCCGGCTTGCGGGTAAAGAAGGAGATTACAATGAGCGTCAGGAGGCCGACGATTATGCCGGGGATGAAGCCGTGGATGCCGGATGAGACGATCGGCTTCCAACCGATCTTTGCAAGAGCCTGCCATAAAAGGGCCACACCGGCTCCTGAGATCATCGAGGCCAGCACCCCGGCCTTTGAGGTGTGCTTCCAGTAAACCCCGAAGAGGATAGGCCACAGGTTGGTGGATGCTATCACGGCCCAGGCGAAAGCGGTTATCACGAGTATCAAATCGGGCGGGCGCAGAGCGATCAAAAGCGAGACAACCCCTGCCAAAAGGCTCACCACACGTCCCCAGAGCACTATCTTCTTCTCGCTCATCTTGACCCGCAGACCCTTCTGAACCACGTCGCGCACCACGGCAGATGAAACGATTATGAGTATAGCGGCGAAGGTGCTCATCCCTGCGGCCACCACACCGGCCAAGAGCAGCCCGCCAGCCCAGCTGGGAAGCACGTTTTTCACCAGTGTAGGTATGGCAAGATCGGCCACCTTGGCTGGATCAACGTTGGGGTAAAGCGAGGCAAGGTTGGGGTAAAGCACACGGGCGATGGCACCGTTGAGATACGGCAGGAGCGCTACCGAACCGCCGACGACCGCAAGCACCGTGCCTATGCGCAGAAGGTTTGCTTTTTTGATGGAGTAGAAGCGTATCACCAGCTGGGGCATCCCCCATACACCGAAGCTCACGATCAAACAGTAACTTATGAGCCCTGCCCAGCCCCAGACACCGGGTGTTTTCATGAGACCGGGGTTGATTGCCGCAAGCGAGGAGTTGAGATTCTCCAGCCCGCCGACGTGGATCAGAGCGAACACCGTAAGAAATATAAGGCCGAAGATCATAATCCATGCCTGGACGAAGCTCGTCCACACAACTGCCAGGTAGCCGCCAACCGCGACGTAGAGAAGGATTATGGCACCTGAGACAATAACCGCCAGCCAGTAGGGCCAGCCCATGAGTACCTCGAGCGTGTTGCCCATGCCCTTGAGCACGGCCACGTTGTAGATGGTCAGGAACAGGATGATGATTGCGGCGGAGAAAAGCCTGGCGGAGGGCGAACCGAAGCGTTCGGCGAAGAAGCCTGGAACGGTTATGGTATCCAGACGGTGTGTCATGCGGCGAAGCCTGCGACCCAGCACAGCCCAAGCCAAAAAACAGCCCACAAGAACGTTGATGGCCCCGACCCAGATCGAAGCCATCCCGAACTTGTAGCCGAACCCTCCGCCGCCGATGATGAGAACCGACGAGTAGTAGGCGGCAACGAACGAGAACGCGGTAACCCAGGGACCTATCCTGCGGCCGCCAAGGAAGTAATCAGAACCTTTCTTCGCGCCACGCCCGGTTATCAGACCGATCGCTACAATGACAACAAGGTAGCAACCGAGGATAAAAAGATATACCAGATTTCGGCTAAGCTCCATCCTCGTCCTCCCTTCTGGGTTTTGCAAGGATTGCCCAGATTATGGCCGCAACGATAGTAGCCGCGGTCACCACTATCGCCAAAAACGTCAACCAGTGAAAACCTAAAGGTGCCATACAACTCCTCCTTGGTTGAGTTAGGCTAGAAACTATACGGGCAAAGCCGGAGTAGTCAAGTGGTTGAGGTGGATATTCGGGATCCCCGCGCGGTCGTGGAACGGACGCGTGGGGTAAAGGCGTTTACTTTGCCAGGGTTGAGACTGAAACGTCATCCACGACTCAGAAGGTTGTTCTCATAAGATAGTAAGCGGGCCGACCTGATACCCTTCGGTCGGTCGCGATGACGGAGTGTTTTGCGATCTTTTGACCTCTGGTCAAAAGGAGCATTTATCCCGGGGTCCCCGCGCGGAGACGAAGTATCCGCGTGGGGTATTATCAGAATAGCTTTATCGCAAGGACGAGTCCGAGGAAGACGATAGAGACCATGGACATGAGCTTTATGAGGATGTTGAGTGATGGGCCTGCCGCGTCCTTGAACGGATCGCCAACGGTATCGCCGACCACCCCGGCCTTGTGGGCCTCGGATCCCTTGCCTCCGTAACGCCCGGCCTCGATGTACTTCTTCGCGTTGTCCCACGCGCCGCCAGAGTTGGCCATAAAGATCGCCATCGCAAATCCGGTGGTTATGGCACCCACCAGCAGACCCACAGCGCCTTCAAGTCCGATCAGGACTCCTACCACAACTGGTGCGAGAATCGCCGAGAGCGCAGGCAAAATCATCTTCTTCTGAGCGGAAACCGTGCAAATATGTACGGTCTCGGCGTAGTTGGGCTTGGCAGTACCCTCCATGAGTCCTTTGACGGTATTAAACTGATGCCGGACGTTCTTGACTACGGACTGTGCTGCACTGCCTATGGCGCGCATGATTAACGCGGCGATGAGGAATACAAGCATGGCGCCGAGGAAGATGCCGACCAAGAGGCGCGGGTTGGCAAGGGAAAGATCGAGGCTGGCGCCGTGCAGGATGATCTCGTTGCGGTAGGCCACCACCAGCGCCAGCGCGGTGAGCGCTGCCGAGCCGATCGCAAATCCCTTGCCAGTGGCCGCGGTTGTGTTACCGAGTGCGTCCAGAGCATCGGTGCGCTCACGGACAATTGGTTTCAGCCCTGCCATCTGGGCGTTGCCGCCTGCGTTATCGGCAACCGGACCGTAGGCATCGGTGGCAAGGGTGATGCCTAAGGTTGAAAGCATCCCTACCGCAGCTATGCCCACGCCGTAAAGGCCGTGATCAAAGCTTGCCGCTCCTCCGGCGAAGAAGAAGGCACCAAGAACCGCTGCCGAAACCACGAGAACCGACGGCGCGGCAGAGATCATCCCCACCGAAAGCCCCTCGATTATTACAGTGGCCGGGCCGGTCTCGGCTGCACGCGAGATACCGCGCGTGGGTTTGTAGTTGTATGAGGTGAAGTACTCGGTCAGGAACCCAAGCACTACGCCTGCAACAAGCCCTGTAAGCACCGAGAAGTAGATACCTATCTGATCCGGACCCAAAACGAAGTAGACCACAAAGAAGCTGGCAACAGCGGTGATAAGGGCCGCTGCCCAGATGCCGCGGCGCAGGGCCAACAAAAGCACCTTCTGTTCAGCCTTCTCCCCTGCCCGTACGAGGAAGAACCCGATGATGGAAGCGAAAAGACCTACGCCGGCTATGACCATGGGCAAAAGCACCATCCTCAGACTCATATCCGCTTTGAGTCCCGCAGGCAGGGCTGCCGTAGCAGCCGCGGCAAGCGCCATGGTGGCAACGATCGAGTCGGTATACGACTCGTAGAGATCGGCACCCATTCCTGCAACGTCGCCCACGTTGTCACCCACGTTGTCTGCAATAACGGCAGGGTTGCGCGGGTCGTCCTCGGGTATGCCTGCTTCGACTTTGCCTACGAGATCGGCACCTACGTCCGCGGCCTTTGTAAATATCCCTCCGCCTACACGCGCGAACAGCGCCTGGAAGCTTGCACCCATCCCGAAGTTAAGCATGGTAGAGGTAATGATGGGCAGCCGCTCGACCACAGGCTTCGCCTTATATATCTGGTTGAGCAAGATATACCAGATGGAAAGGTCCAGCAAAGCCAGGCCAACCACCACAAGCCCCATGACCATTCCTGAGCTGAACGCAACTCGCAAGCCGGAGTTGAGGCTATCTCGAGCGGCGTTGGTCGTCCGCGCCGAGGAGTTCGTGGCCACCTTGAGGCCGATAAATCCTGCAAGCGCGGAGAAGAAACCTCCCGTAAGAAAAGCGAAGGGAACGGGCTTGGGTAGAAGATTGAAAAAAAACGCCAGAACGCACAAAACCGCAAATATAATCCCGAAGAAGATCGCTACAACACCGTACTGACGTTTGATGTATGCAGCCGCTCCTTCACGTACCGCCTGGGCGATAGCCTTCATCGCAGGAGTTCCTTCCTCGCGCCTCAGGATGCCGAGTACCAGTATGACGGCAAAACCCAGGGCTATAATCGCTCCCACAGGAGCGGTCAGGAACAAAAGCTGCATCTTCTGCTTCTCCTTGCTTAACTATCCAAGAATTGAGCGGTTAAGCGGTTAGTCTACTCCGTCTCTTCGGCCTGTCAAGACAATTATGTAGAGTATAAGTAAGCCTCAACCACCGACTTGACAACTCCACCTGGACGCATAAAGTTCTATCATCCAAAGGAGGCAGCATGAATACCTCTAATCTCCCTTCAGAACGATCTATTTATGAGGAAAGACGGCGACGTTCCCCAAAAATAATCTTCCCGTCCGAAGGGCAAACGCAGGGAGCTACGTTATTGGTTTATTCCGCAAGCGTCATCCTACGGTCCTCAGAATAGACTGGTTGAAGCCGGAAGGGTTTAACGGAGTGCAAATAGCGGTTAATCTCCCGGGTAAAACATCTGACTCCACTGGTCAAGTTGGTAAGTGGAGTGAGCATCCTTAACCTGAGTCCGGACAACCCGCTTTTTTGTTCCACGATACGCTCAAAGCTGAGCCTTGAGCTCAACCGAATTCTCTGGGTTCAGTTCACCCATCGCTGGCTTCCCCGGTATTCAGGTGAGCACAGGTGGGGCCGTTCACTCTACAACCATTCGTTTCATCTTGGGATATGTTTGATTCTGGGAGCAAAGGACAATCGCCGCTTCAAAAAGGTAACAGGAAAGGAGGATTAGATGGGAAAAGTGATAGCGTCAATCACGGGGGTATCGCGACGACGTGGAGGGATTGTTAGTGGTCCCCGAAGGAAGACGAAGTATTCCTTTGGGGTGTAAGGTAAAGGCCGGGTGCAAGCCCGGCCTTTTAATCTTTTTGGAGTCCCTGTATCGGGGTGATATTAGTATCCGCCGTATCCACCGCCGGGCGGCATGCCAGGCATCTCTGGTTTCTCCTCAGGCTTCTCGACCACCGCGGCTTCGGTGGTTACGAGCAGTCCGGCGATGGATGCTGCGTTCTGAAGGGCGGAACGAACGACTTTAGTCGGATCAATCACTCCGGACTTTACCAGGTCCTCGTATTCCAGCTTCTCCACGTTGAAGCCGAAGTTGGGGTTCTCGGATGCCTTGACCTTCTCCACCACGATCGAGCCGTCCAGACCGGCATTGGCCACCAACTGGCGAAGCGGCATCTCAAGCACCTTGCGGATGATGTCCACACCGGTCTTCTCATCACTTCTGGCCTTTGAGCGCACGCCATCAAGCACATTAGATGCACGCATCAGGGCAACCCCGCCGCCGGGGATAACGCCTTCCTCGACTGCTGCCTGAGCCGTTTCCTTCGCGTTTTCCATGCGGGCCTTGCGCTCCTTCATCTCCACTTCGGTTGCGGCACCCACGTTGATAACCGCAACCCCGCCCGCGAGCTTGGCCAACCGCTCCTCGAGCTTCTCACGGTCGTAGTCGGAGGTGGTATCATCTATCTGGCGCTTGATCTGCTCGATGCGCGCCTGGATATCCTCGCGCTTGCCCGCGCCCTTGACGATGGTGGTATCTTCCTTGTCAATGGTAATACGCTTGGCCTTACCCAAATCAGAGACCTGGACGTTCTCAAGCTTGATGCCCACGTCCTCTGAGATTAGGCGACCTGCGGTAAGAACGGCTATATCCTCCAGCATTGCGCGGCGCCGCTCACCGTAACCCGGGGCCTTGACCGCGCACACGTTCAAAGTGCCGCGAAGCTTGTTGACAACGAGGGTGGCCAAAGCCTCTCCCTCGACGTCCTCGGCGATGATCAACAGAGGCTTACCTGACTGGGCGGTCTTTTCAAGAAGCGGCAGAAGCTCGCGAGCGCTAGAGATCTTCTTCTCGTAGAGGAACACGTAGACGTCCTCTAAAAGCGCCTGCATGTGCTCCTGTTCGGTGATGAAGTAGGGGGAGAGGTAGCCGCGGTCAAACTGCATACCCTCGACGAGCTCGAGGTTTGTCTCCATGGACTTGGCTTCCTCGACGGTGATGACTCCGTCCTTGCCGACCTTCTCCATGGCGTCGGCGATCATTTCTCCGATCTTGCGGTCGTTGTTTGCAGAGATTGCCGCCACGTGAGCGATCTCGGTACGACCCTCGGGCTTCTTGCTCATCTTCTTGAGTTCGGCGACCACGCCCTCCACCGCCATGTCGATACCGCGTTTTAAGGCCATGGCGTTGGCTCCGGCGGTAACGTTCTTCAAGCCTTCGCGGTAGATGTGCTCGGCCAGAAGTGTCGCTGTGGTGGTGCCGTCGCCGGCCACGTCAGAGGTCTTGGATGCAACCTCCTTGACCATCTGCGCGCCCAGGTTCTCGAACTTGTCTTCGAGTTCTATCTCCTTGGCCACGGTAACGCCGTCCTTGGTGATGGTGGGTGCTCCGAACTTCTTTTCTAAAACGACGTTGCGGCCACGCGGCCCAAGGGTAATCTTTACCGCGTTGGAAAGCATGGTGGCACCGCGCAGGATCGCGCGTCTTGCTTCTTCCTCGAAACGGATCTCTTTGGCTGGCATCGTTCCTCCTTACTCCACAAGCGCCATTATGTCGTCTTCGCGCATGAGAAGGTACTCCTTGCCCTCTACCTTGATCTCGGTTCCGGCGTACTTGTTGAATAATATGACGTCGCCCGGTTTGAGTTCGAGGGGGATTAGCTTGCCTTTCTCATCTTTGCGTCCCTGACCTACCTCAATCACCTTGCCCTTCTGCGGTTTCTCCTTGGCGGTGTCCGGGATAATGATCCCGCCGACCGTTTCTTCTTCCTCTACTCTTTCGACGAGGACTCGATCTTGAAGCGGTTTGATCTTCATCGTTAAGCCTCCTTCGTAATGTTTGACAGAATCTCTCTTAATAGTTGCCCGTCGGGGCTTCTTTTGTCTATGAATTTACAGGCCTTTTGAAGGTTCGACCTGCAATTATACGATCCAGACCGGTAAACTGCAACCGGTACATGGGCAGAGCAGGATTTGAACCTACGACCTCCTGCTTGTAAGGCAGGCGCTCTAGCCAACTGAGCTATCCGCCCACTCATATTTCTGAATTATAGGGAAGTTAGCCGCTTCGTCAAGTTGACCTTTTTAGCATTCACGGAAATGGTTATAGCAGAACGTTTAGATAAGATAAGTTCTCAGTGAAGAACAAATTTCGGTTTTGCAATCTCATCTTCTTGCATTTTCTCCTCAGTTACTTCTACAAGATAGATGCAACCTTTTCCCCTCCCTGCCGTCTACCTAAGATATAAAATCGAGGAGCAAACAAAACCCTTACCAGGAGGAGTTGAATGAAAAAAGCAGTCTTATTGGTAGCGATCCTTGCCGTGGCTGTGTTTGCTGAGAAAACTGTGTTTAGAGCAGAAGGTAGAGTCGATGGAGGGTTCATCCTCTGCTACATGATGCCTGACCTTTCCAAACTCAGTTCCGAGTTTACTGCTCATGGTTTTCCCGCGATTGATGACGATATCATCACTTACGGCGGCGGTGCCTGGGGCGGCAAAAAGAATCTAATGATAGGTGCCTGGGGTTTCAGTGGAAGCCAGAAGTTTGACGGCGACTCGGGCTCAGTCAAACTGAACTACAGCGGAGTATTCTTTGACCCAGGTTACTTTATCAAAATCTACAAAGGATTCGGCATCGTGCCTTCTTTAGGTCTGGGTATGACCCGGTTACGCCTCGAGATGCGAGAGATCCTGGGTGACGTGGATTTCGACAGCCTTCTCCTCGATCCCGCCCGCACCTCCAAGGCCACGTATCGTACTTTTACTGCTGCTCCTGCGCTTACTATAAACATACCCATCGAGTTCATCTCCATCCAGATCAAGGGCGGCTACATGTGGAGTCCCCTTTCAGGCAAATGGAGGATGGAAGATGGCTCCGACATGCGAGATGCCCCTGAGATCAATCACTCAGGCGTCTTTGCAAGTGCAGGATTAATGCTCGGCGACCAGTAACAGATTAGTGTTAGGAGGAAATGACATGAAAAAAGCGATTTTCTTGGCACTTATCCTCGCCGTGGCGGCCTTTGCCGCAAAGGGGCGGGGCTACGGCGGTTTTGTGCTGTCCTACATGATGCCTGACCTTTCCAAACTCAGTTCCGAGTTTACTGCTCATGGTCTTCCCGCGGTGGATGACGATATCGTCACCTACGGCGGCGGCGGCTGGGGCGGCACCAATCTCATAGTCGGCGGCTGGGTCTTCGGCGGCGGACGAAGGTTCGACAGCGACAGCGTCTCTGTCAGAATGATCTACGGCGGCGGTTTCTTCGAACCCGGCTACTTCATCAATATCTGGAAGGGCTTCGGAATCAAGCCCGCGTTAGGCATCGGCGGCACCAGCATAAACCTGAAACTGAGACCGAAACTGGGGGATATAGATTTCGGAGACCTCCTTGACGATCCGGCCAGAACATCCGAGGTCAACTACGGTACGTTTACCGTCGCCCCCAATCTTTCCATCCTCATCCCGATCGAATTCATCGCGATAGAGCTGAAGGGTGGCTACATGTGGAGTCCGTTCGAAGGTGAATGGACCCTTGAGGACGGCGCAGACCTGCGTTTCGGACCTGAAATCAACCCTTCGGGCATCTTTGCCTCGGCAGGCCTCTTATTCGGCGGCGGAAGCAAATAGATTGCTCCTTTTGTCCCTTAAAGGACAAAAGATCGCAACTTCCCCTCCTCCTTACCCCCTTCACCAAGGAGGGGGAATAACAATGAAGGGCCGGTAAAATAGACCCTTACAACTTGCAGGGACAAGGCATGCCTTGTCCCTGCCTGCTTAGCGGACCTTCACGGCCCGTAGGGTTTGATTTTCGTTACCCTGGGCAGAGCTGAACTCCACCCTGATGAAATAAACTCCTGATGGGAGCAAGGTTCCGTTAAAGCTCATAGATCCCGCTCCGTAATTCACATTTCGCCAATCTAAAGACTGGACTTCTCGACCTGAGGCGTCGAACACAGATGCACGCATCTGTCCAGGTTCCCTTGCCTGATAGCGAAGCACAAGCTCGTTAGCGAAGATGGATGGTGCGGAGACTTCAAGGAGGCTTGGCTGCACATCAACCCAATCCTCTTCCGCTATCTCTAAAAGCCCGTCTGTAGTCTTCAAAACGAAGCCGGGGTAATAAGGCATTGATGCGAGGAGTATCTCAGGTCCCTTGCCTGTGACGAATCCTACATTATTGTTAAGAAAGTGACTGTGTCCCCAAACAGAATCATGGGTAAGATATGCTACCTTCCAGGTCTTGCCACCATCGGTAGTCTTGTGCGCTAGCGAGTCTCCGAAGACGTAACCTACCTGGTCGTTTTCCGGGAAGCATATGCTAGCAATATGAGGTAAATCCTTGAGCACTGTGTCCCAGGTTGCCCCGCCGTCTGTGGTCTTGTAGACATAACCAACATACAAATTGGGTGCTTTTATTACGGTTCCAGCCATGTAGCCCACGCTTGCGTTCTGGGGAAAGTCAACAAGACCTGGTATGAAATTATCATTCCAAAGCCCCTCCTCGTTCAAAACCCACGTTTTGCCGCCGTCAGTGGTCTTGAAGTAGCTGTCACGCTGAATGTAATCGTATTCACCACCCCCAATAGGAATCTTCTCTATACATTCAGCAGGCAAATATCCGGTGTCAGGATCGCTGGGGAAGCATATCCCTCTTGCAGTGATGATCTCTTCAGAACTTGGATATACGTCCGGCAAAACAGAAACATTTCCCCAATCTAAGCCTCCATTTTCTGTCCTATAAAATGTGTCAAAAGTTATGCCGTAACCGATGAAAGATTGACCCTTGGGAAAGTATATCTGACCGACGTGAACAGAATCTCCGGTCTCATCCTGAACTGCGTTCCAAGTTCTCCCACCGTCAACGCTTCGGTAAAGCCATGCAGGCAGATCAAACCCTTTAGTAAAACCAAGTGTGTCGTCCACAAAATAAATAATGCCTGGTATGTACTTCATAGTATCCAGGCTCCAGTTTTCGCCGTCAAATGTTTTCCAAAGTCCTTCGTGTCCACCAACAAAGATGTGTTGTTCGTTTATTGCCCAGATTGCCGTGAAACCCCTATCGGTAGGTAAGTCAAGTATTTCCCAGCTGGCTTGGAGAAGTAATGGCACGAGAAGCAAAACAAAGATTTTGAAAACTCGCACGAAACCTCCTTCCATAGGTTTTAACTAACATTATAATAGGCGGTTAAGATGGAATGTCAAGGGGCACAAAGAAGAACACCCCGTCATCAAGAAGCTGCGATTAGGCAGCCGTGGCGATCTCACGTCGCTCCGCCCCTCGCAATGACAATGAAGGATTAGCGGCGTCTCTTCTTTTTCCTCTTCTTACTCTTAGGTCGCACCCGTACCTTACCCGCCCCCATCATGCGAGAATCAACCCCTGCCCCCTTGACCATCCCCTGCATCATCTCAAGCTGCTTTATTAGCTGGTTGACGTCGCTCGGACTTGTGCCTGAACCCTTGGCGATTCGCAGCTTGCGGCTGCCAGAGAGGATATCCGGGTTGCGCCGCTCCTGGCGCGTCATCGAAAGGATGATCGCCTCGGTGCGCTTGATCTCGGCAGGATCGAAATCGGCAGGACTCATACCCTGCATCAGGCCCGCCGGCATCTTCTCGAGAAGCTTCGAGAGATCGCCCATCCTGGAAAGCTGTTTCATCTGAGCTAAAAGATCCTCGAAGTTGAGCCTGCCTTCCATGAGCTTTTCGGCAAGCTCGGCGCTACTCTGCTCGTCAACGACCTGACGCACCTCCTCGGCCACAGAAGCGATGTCGCCTTCGCCAAGGATACGGGCGGCTATCCGATCGGGATGGAATATCTCAAGGTCCTCGACCCTCTCCCCGGTGCCGATGAAGTAGATGGGCAGGCCGGTAACGTGCCTGAAAGAAAGTGCCGCACCGCCTCGTGCGTCGCCGTCAAGCTTGGTGAGGATGCCTCCTGAAACACCAAGCTGAGCATGAAAATCCTTGGTCTGGCGCAGCGCATCCTGACCTACAAGACCGTCAAGCACGAGCAGGGTGTAGGCAGGGGAAAGCTTGGATTTGATCTCGGCAAGCTCGGCGACCATCTCCTCGTCTATGTGAAGGCGCCCGGCAGAATCAATTATGACCAGTTCGTTATTTGATTTCTTCGCGTATTTGAGTGCCGCGGTGCAGGTTTCTATATCGCGGGATGTAGGTTTTGGAGGCCCAAAAAAATCTGCCTTGGCTTTTTTAGCCAGCGACTCGAGCTGCTCGACCGCAGCCGGTCGTTTGATGTCCGCGGCGACCAAAAGTGGGTGCTTGCCTGCATACATCTTTGCAAGCTTTGCGGCCATTGTGGTCTTGCCCACACCCTGGAGTCCGAGGAGCAAAATAAGGGTCGGAGTCTTTGTGAATCTCAGCTTCTCGGCTTTGCCCCCAAGGAAGAGGGTCAGTTCCTCGTATATAACCCGCAGCGCCTGCTTGCCGGGCTGAAGCGAGCTGTATATCTCGGTGGTGTTGAGCTTATCTTCCAGAGAGGTAATGAACGCCTTGGCCGCCTTGTAGTTCGTGTCCGCCTCAAGAAGCCTCACGCGCAGGGAGCGCAGAAACTCCTTGATCTCTTTTTCCGAAAGGCTGCCCCTGCCCAAAAGCTCGCGCTTGAGCTTGGTAAACGCATCTTTCAGAAGGTCAAACATCTGTGATATTACCTTGTTGGCTTTTTTTATTTAAAGTCATTGGGGTATTTTACTTACTTCTCCTTAAAGATGCAACCTGCTCGGAAGATGTTTAATGGATATGGAGAGCGGGTTCTCTAACCCGCCAGATGCCCACACGATTGCTTCACAATCTCTTGGGGACCCCGTGTCGTTACAAGTAATTAATGAACGCAACAAGACGCTTGTTGCACTCCAAACAGAAATTTGCATTTTGATATTTGAAATGCCCTGGGCTACTTCCCCTCCTGTTCGGCGAGCAATTCCTTAGCCCTAGCAATATTGTCGTCACAAAGCTTAACTCCGTGCTTAGCCCCCATCCTCTCATAGAATTCCCTGGCACGCACATAATACTCAATAGCCTCCTCGTACTGATCTAACTTAGCATAAACGACCCCAATGTTATTGAGATTTCTTGCACACCCTTCAAGATTACCAGACGCCTCATCAATTTCAAGAGCCCTTCTATGATATTTTAATGCCACCTCCAATTCACCTAGTTCCTCGTAAACAAGACCTATACCGCTGAGGTCTTCAGCTTGCCCCTTGGGATTCCCCATCTCTTCGTCGATCTTTAAAGCCTTAAGGAGATAATCTAATGCTTTTTTCGATTTTCCAAGAGCGTGATATACAATTCCAATATTTCCTAGTTCATTTGCTTGGGTAAAACGATTATCAATCTCCTCTGCTATTTTCAATGAATTCGAATGATATTCAAGTGCTTTCTCAAACATTCCTACATTTTGATATAGAAGTCCAATGTTGCCATACGAGTTGGCTTGTCCCTGTAAATAACCTATCTCTTCGTCTATCTTCAAAGCACGATTATAATAATATAAGGCTTTCTCAAGAATGCCATAACCCTGATATACAAGGCCGATATTGCCGAATACATCGGCTTCAATCTTTGGATTATCGAGCTTTTCTAATAGTTTTAAAGCTCGTTCAAACCAACTCAAAGCCTCCTTCAGCATTCCACGAGATAGATATACTATCCCGATGTTATTTAGTGCATTGACCTGCCCATTAAGGCTACCCATCTTCTCGTCGATTTTTAAAGCTCTGAAGTAACAATCCAACGCCTCCTGTGCCTTACCGAGAGTGCAATACACAAGCCCTAGGTTACCCAACCCTATGGCAAGTACTTCCATAATCTTTACTTTTTCGGCAATATCAATCATCTCAAGGAAAGTCTTTTCCGCCTCATAGGTGCTCCCTTTTCTATTCTGACTCACTCCGATAAGGTTGAGCACGGCACAGCGTTCGCTGTCGTTAGAGGCAAAGGGCAGGGCTTCCTTGAATTTAGCGATGGCATCTGCATGGCGGTACTCGCGCATGGCGCGGATGGCGTCGCGCAGTATTGTGGCTTTCTTAACATCTCTTACTTGAGGGAGACCATCGAGGTAGAGAGCCATTTGAGTCTGTTGCTTCTGTAGTTTCTTTATTTCTTCTCTTAATTCGCGATTTGCTCGATTACCACGCCTTAGGGCGTAGAAAACACCCCATATGGTTGCCCCAATACCCAAAAGAGCAAGGCCGACAGGTAAAACAACCGTCAAAAGATGATTGGCCAGCCACTCCCAAAACATGACTACAATATAACTTTTAAGGCGATTTTGTCAAGTAACTTACAGCCCCTTGACCGCCCGCACCACCTCAGAATAGTCGTCGGATTTGAACAACGCAGAGCCAACCACGAGTATCGAGGCACCGGCGTTGCGTATATCCGGCGCGGTTTCAGGGTTAACACCGCCGTCAACCGAGATGGGTAAAGAAAGCCCCTGGCGCTCGATCTCGCGCTTTAAGGTCTCGATGCGGAAAAGCGTCTCCGGGATGAAGCTCTGTCCGCCGAACCCTGGATAGACGCTCATTAAAAGCACCTGCGAGAGTTTTGGCAGGATCGGATATACGCTTTCGAGTGCGGTATCCGGGTTAAGTGTGACACCTATGGGTTTAGCGAGCTCAAGGAGCTTAGGCAGGGTGTCGGAATCCGCAACCTCGATGTGGTAAAGCACCTCGTCTGCGCCGGTTTCGATGAACTTAGGTGCGTAGCGAACAGGATCGGTGATCATGAGATGAGCGCGAAGCGGCAGCTTTGTGAGATTCCTGAGATGTTTGGTAACAGGCGGGCCGAAGCTTATGTTGGGGACGAAGTGCCCGTCCATGACGTCGAGGTGGAACGCATCAACCCCTGCTTCTTCCGCGGCCTTGATCTCGAAGCCGAGTCTGGCAAAGTCGCAGTTAAGTATCGAAGCGGAAAACTCGATCATCTACACTATCCCCTTTCACAACTCATACGAGCCTTCACCCCTGACCTTGAATATGGCACGCCGCCGGAACCGGATCAGGGTTCCTGGCCTACTGTAAGGTTTATCGTATCCCCTGGGCCGACCAAAACCCCGGGGTCAGGAGACTGCAGGATAACTATACCGCCCTTGCCCGCTACCTCCATCTTACGAACCTCACCCAAGACAAGCGAGTCGGCCTCAAGCATCTCTTTAACCTTCTCCAGAGGTAGATCAATCAGGTTAGCGACAGGGATAGTCTTGCCAATCGGGCCTGCAGAGATGTAGAGACGGAGCCTGGTTCCCTTTGCGACGCGAATCTCCGGATCAGGCTTCATGGCAACTATTCTTCCTGCAGGAACACTATCGCTCTGCACGGTATCCACCTGCTCGATCTCGAAGTTGCGGCGCTGGGCGATCGCCGTTGCCTGCTCCATGGTAAGGCCCAGGAGATAGGGCACGCGAACCGACTCCTCTCCAGATGATACGGCAAGCTGCACAATCCTGCCTTTCTTGATCTTGGCTCCGGCACCAGGTCTTTGCGCCACAACCACTCCTTCAGGGTAGAGTGTGTCGGGCCGCTTCTCGTTGGCAACTGACTCGAAGCCCTGTTCCTCCAGGAGCACGATCGCTTCCTCCAGAGGCAGACCTACCACCTCAGGAACCTCAACCTCGGAGCCTTTGCCGACGATCAAAGGCATCACTATATAATTGCCTACTAGGAATCCCAGCAGACCAAGCCCCAAGAATCCGCCGATGACAATTCCTACAATCGCCGAGATTTTCAGGGTACGCCTACCAGGGGATTTTTCAGACATCCTAACGCAGAACCTCTGCGACCACCAGATCTATCTGCGAGCCATTTGGAGCCATCTCGCCCGCTTTGGGCGTCTGTTTCATCACAGTCCCCTGATAGTACTCGCCCGTTACCCGATAGGTTATATCGCCTACTACAAAGCCCTTCTCTTCTATCGTTTTGCGAACCGTTGAGAGCTTGCGGCCCGTCACCTTGGGAACCTCAACAAGATCGGGACCGAGGCTCACGAACAACTCAACTTTGTTCCCCTTCTCTACGGTGGTTCCAGCCTCAGGATCGGTTCCTATCACCAGGTCTTCGGGCAAGGTATCGTATTTTGAGACGACGTCGGAGACGAAGAGTCCGGCGGACTGCAACGACTCGGTTGCCTGAACCAGCCCAATGCCGGCAAGCTGGGGCACCTGGATCATCGGTCTTCCACTGCTCAAAACGACGCGAATGATCCCACCAGGGCGAATAGACTCGCCGGGCTCCGGGTTCTGGGAAAGTATCACCCCCTCGTCAAAATCGCTGGGGTCCTCTCCTGCCGGAAGAATCACGAAGCGGTAAGGTTCAACCACCTCTTCGGCTTCGGCAACGCTGAGGCCCACTATCTCAGGGACCGGACGTGGACGACGAGAAAGAAAACCCGGGATCTGCAGCGCTATGGTAACTACGGCGGAGATAAGCAAGGCAACCCCGGCACAGATAAGCACCGAGATCCACAGGGTACGGTTGTTGGATCTTTTTTGTTCGTTCATGATGTTATCCCTCCTCCATTAGTCGTTTTCTTCTTCCTCTTCTTCATCACCCGAACCTACTAATACAAAGAGCTTTGAGCCTCTGATACTACACAAGCGTTCTTCATCCTTAAAGCTGGCCTTCACCTGTAGGATGTAGTTGGCAGGCTTATCTAGTTTATCCGCATCCATCTCCCAAACTACCGCCTTCCCATCCGGTTTAACTGTGGCATTTACAATAATCTCACCTTTTGGAATCGGAGCAAGCGTCCCAAGGGTCATAAGCCGAGCCTCGTATTCGCTAATCCCCTCGATGCGATCCCACGATAAAATCACCCTGCCCTCCTCGGCCAAGACGGTGTCGGGGAGATGAAAGTTGACGCCTGCAAAAGGGATGCAGGTAAACTCCTCAAGCACAAGTGCCCGATCCTGCCTGAGCAAAAGCAACCGGTAGGTGGCCTCCTCAACGCTCAGGGTTTCAGGATCGCTAAAATACATCTCTGCGGCGAGGGTGCGTAAGGTATCCACCACAATGAAATCCTCGTTAACTTTCCTCTCCACTACCACACCTTCACCATCATCTTCTGAAAGACCCTGCCAGGAAAAATTAACCGCAGCGTATGAGAATGGGCCTTCTTCTTTAGTAAGGCATACCGTTTCTGTATGCACCCTTATCTTACCGAGTTCCGTCTCGTATAAAGGCTCATCAAGTCTGTCGCAGTTCAGGGCCAGAAGGACAACCCCGGTTGCAGCCAGGATGATCATCACCACAAGATATCTTGCCATCAATCCTCCTTCTTGCGATCCGTAATCTTACGGCTATCCTGAGGCATGTCAAGCGCGAAGGTCTTATTGCGTGAGTGCTCGCCCTTGATAAGATTAACACCTGAGCGCGGCAGGCCGAAGTGTTTCGCCAACAGCTCGCGGGTCTCCTGGTTAGCCTTGCCCCTCTCGGGAGCGGAGTGCACCCAGACCTTGAGGTGATCCTTTCGGAGTTCCTCAACGCGTTGTCTTGACGCTTTGGCAACCACGCGCACCTGGATCAAACGCATAACTAGCGCCCTTGAGTCTTAAGACGAATCCCGCGCCGACTTGAGGTTATAAAGTTCAGAAACTCCGCCACTTCCGGTATCGAACGCTCTTCTGCTGAAAGCTCGAGAAGCGCCTTGTCGCGCGGTCTGGGGTCCTGGTAAATCATACGGTAGAGTTTTGTTATGAGCGTGCGGCGCTCGAGCGGGAATCCGGCACGCTCAAGCCCCTTCCGGTTGATGCCCACAATCCTGAAAGGGTGGCCTGAACCAAGAAGGAACGGCGGCAGGTCCTGAGTAAGGTAGGAGTGCGCACCTACCATTGCCAGTCTGCCTATGCGAACGAACTGGTGCACGCCGCTTGAGCCGCCAAGAAAGGACCGCTCGCCGATTTCAACGTGTCCTGCAAGCTGGACCCCGTTGGCGAGGGTCACCCGTTCTCCTAACTTGCAATTATGCGAGACATGTGCGTAGGCCATGACGTATGAGCCATTGCCCACTTTCGTCGTCTCGCCCTCGCCTGTGGCCCTGTGCAGGGTGGCAAACTCCCGAATCGTGACGTTATCTGCAATATCAAGAAAGCTTCGCTCTCCCGCAAATCGGGTATCCTGGGGCAGACCGCCCAACACCGCGTGCTCTGCTATCGTGCAGTTCTTGCCGATACGCACGCAAGGTTTGATGACCGCATGGGAGCAGATGCGTGTCTCGGCTCCGATTATCACATCCTCCTCGATCACTGCGTAGGGACCGGCGCTTACGCCCTCACCGAGCTCTGCCTGGGAGGAAACTACCGCAGTCGGATGGATATCTGGCATCTAAAGGATAAGCCTGTAAATTACAACACCCTAAGCGTCGGTATTCGAAAAAAGCCCTATAAGGAAGGTTGCCGTGGCTGCCAGCTCGCCGTCTACATGGGCTTGTGCCTCTATCTTGGCCTGCTCGGTGCGCTCCGCCTCGCGGTGATAGATCAACCGGGCGTGCATCTCCAGTTTGTCGCCCGGTCTTACCGCACGGCGGAAGCGTACCTTGTCCACGCCCATGAAGACCATGTTGCGTTCCTCCGGCTCGGTGCGCGGGCCAAGGATAATGAGGCCCGAAAGTTGGGCCATCGCCTCGACGATCAAAACACCAGGCATAACCGGGAAGTCGGGGAAGTGTCCTGCAAAGTAAGGTTCGTTGTGTGTTACGTTCTTATACCCCCAGATCTCTTTCCCCTCGAGCCGGGTTACCCGGTCAACCATCAGGAAGGGATAACGGTGATGCAGTTTGGCGCGAATGGCGTCTATATCCAAAGCTGTCATCTAAGACCTCCTTGAGAAGAATTTTGATGACCTTATGTGTCTCGCGGTGACCGGTTCCGAATGCCCTGATCTTGAGCGGTGCCCGAATCCCAATTAAAGCCAGATCGCCGATCAAGTCAAGCACCTTATGGCGCAGCATCTCATCGGCGAACCTTGCAGGATAAGGAAAGCTCAGCCTGCCGCTTCGGTGAACGTCGAAGGGATAGGGAAACTCAGGGTAGTATCCGACCGCAAAGGTCCTGGCAGGGGCGATCTGGGAGCCAAAGACCTCCTCGATGTTCTGGAACCGCCGAACCATCAAACCATGATGAAGAAAAGCGTAGCTTAACCTGAGTTCTGCTGCCGGAGACACGTATAAAAAACGAGCGCCTTCGATCACCACGAGCGATGCAGAAACCTCCAGCAGCAGTCGAGAAACCCCTTGGGTAACCACCCCGGCCTTCTTGATCCCCTGAACGTAAGGCAACGCACTGCCGTCGAGAAAGGGCAGCTCAACCCCGTCAACGTCAACGCAAGCGTTGTCTATCCCCATCCCCCACAAGGCGGCCAGGAGGTGCTCCACGAATACAAGCTCATCCTCGCCGGTCCTGAGAACCACCATGTGAGAACGAACCTGTGCATTCTCCACACAAACAGGGAAGGTGACGCTCGCGCTCTTGTCAATGCGGCGCAGGAGGAGTCCTGTATCCGGCTCAGCCGGACTGACACGAACCCGGCTCGAGCCCCCACTCCACAGGCAGGGGCCGCCAAGCTCGAAGGGGGCCTTAAGTGTCTTTTGTAGGCTCATTTCTAAAAAGCCGCGCCTGCGCGCGCAAGCTCAGGCGGTGAGGGCGGGCAGGTATGCCTGAAACCACGGCACCGGCCTCGATGTCCTTGAAAACGGCGGACTTGGCAAGCACTACCGCGCCTTCGCCGATGCGGACGTGGTCTTTGACCCCTACCTGACCGGCAAGCGTAACGTTATCCTCAAGGACCGAGGAGCCGGCGATACCGCATTGTCCGGTTATAAGACAATTCTTGCCGATTCTCACGTTATGTGCGATGTGCACCAGGTTGTCTATCTTGGTTCCCTGACCGATTCGCGTCTGGCCAACCGTGCCGCGGTCGATGCAAACACCTGCCGCGATCTCAACGTCTTCCTCGATCACCACCCTGCCCAGATGCGGGACGTGTTTGTACGATCCATCGGGATTCTTGACATATCCAAATCCTTCGGAGCCGATGACCGAACCTGCACCGATCTTAACGCGTGCGCCTATCTGAGAAAGCGCATGGATGGTCACGTTGGGACCTATCAAGCAATCCGGGCCGATCCGAACCCCGGGTCCAACATAGGCGAAAGGCAGAAGTACAGACGAGGGATCAATCAGGGCAGAATCCAATACGTAAACGAGGTTCGGAGATTGTTCCTCTGAAGCCTGTGGAAACGTTTCCAGGGCTTTAACCCAGGATTGACGCACCTCGTGGAGGGAAATAATGGAGCGCGCTGAAAACCTCTCGGGATGCAAGCGTGTGATGACGCAACCTGCACGAGAAGCCGAAAGCTCTGCTGCATCATCCCCATCGTAGAAGGTAAGTTCATCAGGCGATGCCTCCTCAAAAGCAGCCGGACGCACAAGCTCTACCCCCCCATCCCCCAAAAGCTCCCCTACTAAGAGTCTGGCCAATTCACCAGCGGTCACAACTTACCCTCCGCTTTAGTTACTCCTATCTGCAGAGCTTGCTATCCCTGCATCACTCTTTGCCGGCAATAAGATAGGCCTGAAGCTTGGCCGCAAGCCCGCTTACCTTCTGCTCAAACAGGGCCTCTTCCTTCTCGGAAATCCTATCGGTAACCGGTGGAAAAACCTCATCTTCTTTGGGTTTAAGAAGCTTTAGGGTCACCACGATATCACCGCCTTGTCTCTCGACCGTCCCCATATAGACGAACTCTGCATCCAGATGTCGGCCTATCTCCAACGCGGTTGCCTCCTCCAGCTCACGATCGAACGAACCGCCGTATTGCAAAAGCATCGGTTCAATTTCGTGATCTGCAAGAAGCTCAAGCCTCAGCTCCTGCTCAAACTGTGAGACAACCCTCATGACCACCATGCGTACCCTTCTGCCGAGTTCCTCAGACTGACTTTTCTCATCCAAGGCGGCGATACCGAAAATCGCCACCTTCTTCTTGGCGCCTGAGGCGATTGCAGCGTATTCACGGTTGAGCTCCTCGATAATCTGGGAGGTAATATCGAGCGAGACGTCGGCGTAAAGGAGGCTTCCTGCGGCCACGTCGAGTACGATAGAAATCCCTTGCTCCTGGGCGATCTCTTCGATCACCTCATTCATTTTGTCGATCACCGGGGCAAAAAGCTCGCGGTGCTTCTGGTCCACCTTGCCGTCCTTGCCCCATATATCCTGCCCAAACGTCTCGAGCTGGTGTCGCATGGCCGTAAGTTCCTGCTGTCTGGCACGCAGCGCCTCCTCGGAAAGCATGGGCTGCTGTGTCTTGAACTCGTCCTCCGCGGTCTGATAAGTCCGCCTGAGTGAATCCAGTTCGAACTTCCACTGGAATACCGCCTGGTCAAGGGTGGCGCGTGCGATCTTTGCATCCTCAAACTCGTTAAGGATCTTGTCCGAATCGATAAAGGCGATCTTGTCCTGCGCCGATACACAACAGAACGCTAAAAGCACCCCTATGATTGTAGCTAAAGTTTTATTCCCCATAGCCTTAACTTTAATGCCCCAGGCTGGTTTGTCAAGCTGACATGCACCAGCCAACCGGCCCTATCAAGGATATGAGCGCTACCAGGAATCAAGAAGATGGGGGGAGATCATGCTTGAGCCTGCACCAAAGGGATGGAGTTCGGTCAGGGCAAGAACATTCACAAGTGCATGGGTAAGCTTGACTCCTTCGAATACTTATGTAAAATTCAGTAGTCAACAAGAGGAGGCATGATGAAAAAACTCCGTGTATGGCTAATAGTAGGGTTGGCCGTGGGGCTTGTGGTGTGCGAGAAACCCTTGGATATCGGGTGGATCGCCGTCAACTCGACCCCTGCGGGCGCAAGCGTCCTGCTTGACGGCCGCCTTACTGGTCAGAAGACCAACTGCTTGCTCGCAGACGTTGCTGTGGGCTCCCACACGGTGAGCATCACCCTTGAGGGATACATCCAGCACACCCAAACGGTGGAGATCGAAGGCGGAGATACGGTAACCGTAAACGCGACATTACAGGCGGTCCCCGGTAATCTCCAGGTAAACTCCGCCCCCCAAGGCGCCCAGATATGGCTCGATGACCAGAACACCGGTGAGGTTACCGATCATCTCTTTACCGGCGTGAGACCGGGCTCCCATAAAGTAAAACTCCTGCTGGAAGGCTTCTTCGACTGGGAGCGGACGGTTGAGGTGAAATCGAAGGACACCACGATCGTCGAAGCGAACCTTGCAGAGGCCGGAGCGCTTCAGGTGAATTCCATCCCCCAGGAGACCCAGATATGGCTTAACGGTGAAAACACAGGCGAGGTCACCAACCACCTTTTCGATCCTTTGGCGACCGGTTCCTATCGGGTGAAGCTCGTCAAGGAAGGCTACTTCGATTGGGAAGATACGGTAGAGGTAGTGGGAGGCCAGACCACCACCGTCAATGCAACCCTTATCCAATGGGGCAATCTTCAGGTTAACTCCACCCCCACAGGGGCCGAGATCTGGCTTAACGGTGAAAACACAGGCAAGCTGACCAATCACCTCTTCGAGAGGCTCGCGCCGGGGTCGTACGTCGTAAGGCTCGTATTGGCGGGCTACACCGATTGGGTAGATACGGTGGAGGTGGTGGGCGGCCAGACAACAACCATAGATGCAAATCTTTCATCGGCTACCGGTAATCTCCAGGTCAACTCCACGCCCACGAGCGCCGGGATCTGGCTTGACGGCTCCAACACCGGCCAGCTGACCAACCACCTGTTCGAAGACGTAAGCCCGGGTTCGCATATCGTGAAGCTTACGAAAGAAGGCTACAAGGATTGGATAGATACAGTGGAGGTGATAACCGGAGAGACCACCACCATCGACGCCACCCTTGAGGAGATAGTGGTAGAAGAGGTTGAGTTGGCTTATGATGACGGCACCCCTACTACCGGCGGGTATTTCTGGGGCGGAGCCGGCTACGTGTCGGCGGTCAGAATGACCCCTCCGGCAGGCACCTGGAAGCTCAAAACCGCCCGTTACTACTTCACAAAGGTCAAGGGACCGGTCAAGGTTCGCGTCCTGGATGATGCAGGAGGAACGCCTGGCTCTGATCTCGTCTCCGGTTTCAACATCAACCCCAGCACCGACTGGTATGACGTTGACCTCGAGTCCTACAACATTATGGTCAGCGGGGATTTCTACGTCGGCATCGAATACCTCTCCACGAGCGATACCACAGCTTATGGTTATGACTCGGTAGACAACGGCCGGGCATGGGACTACTACCCGCCGCCTGATGATGTGTGGGAAAGGTGGAATGAAACCTACTTCATGCGTGCGGTGGTTCAAAGCCAGTCAGGCATGGAGGTGATTCTTAATTCGAGATGGAATAAGCCTGCTGCCCCTGCCAGTCCAGTAAGAGAAGACCTTCTGCCGGTTATAGAACGCCCCACACACCGCACGAGGTAGTGGCAATTCTTAGAATCAAACATCCCGAGGGAGGGGAATCAATCTCCTCCCTCGGCCGGTTTTTAAACCACAAACCCAAAGGAGGGTTTATGAAAAAGGCGACATTACTGTTGCTTGCAGTGGTGATCGCGGCTCTCGCATACACCCCTAACTCATTCCGTTACTCCTCAACCGCAGGGATACTGTGGGACGACTACGACTGGTTCCTGGCTGATCCCGCACGCATCCCTTTGATCGAGGGCTATCAGCTCTACACCAACCTTGCCAACTTCGTTTCAGGCAAGGAGCATCCCCTGTCCGATTCGATCGGATTCCAGGGCCCAGGCTTCTATCTCATCGGAGGCAAAGGCTGGGGCCCGCCCCTTGGCGCAGCCGGGGTGTTCGACACCCGGATGCTTAAAATCGCCGACCCTACCGGAATCGGGGATCAACTGGGACATGCTTCGGAAGCAGACACAAACTATACCGTTGATCCAGACGACGGCTCGATTATCGGAACCGACATCTCTACCCAGGTCGTAGACGCATACCACACCCGCGACGACTTTGACGGCTACCTCGGCCTGGGATATACGCTCGGCGAGACGTTCAGTATGGGGCTTGGATACTACCACGGAAGCAACAAGACGAGCTGGTTTCCCGCAGACAACAATCAGATCATCAGCAATTATTCGTACACCACCGGCTTGGACTCCTACGATACCAGCTACTCCTTCAACGAAACAACGACCAAGGAGATGAGTAACCGGATAAAGCTGGGAATCTGGACAGAGATAGATTACTTCCAGTTTTCCGGCTACCTGGGCGCGGATATCTTCAGCGGCAACAACGGACTTGACAGCCTTTACCGCTACTCCCTGGCTGAAAGTTATCCCGGACTGAACGCGAGAACCGACACAATGCTGAACAACCTTGGAACCTGGCCTTACTCAGGCATGGGGATACCGGTTGAACTTCTGGGCATCTACGAGATCGACGAAGGCCAGGAGATTTGGTTCTCCGGCGGCGTAGAGTATCGAACCTGGAAATTGAAAGAAGGCGCCGGTATCAAGAACGTCAGCATGGACACCCTGCTACAGGACTACGAGGAGGCGCCCGATACCTTCACCCGGACTACGGCCAACATAGACTCAACCCTTACCGCAGGCTCCGGCTCATACTCCGGCCTGGCTTACAACCTCGGGGTCAAGGGCGTCTTTGCCTTAAACGAGATGGTCACATTCGGACTCGGGGTGCACTTTGTAGGCTCTTCCGGAAGAGACTCCACCTATAACGAACACACCGATTTCAACCTCGCTTCGCTCGACGACGGCGACGGCATGGGAGAGGTCACGGACTACACCACGACCACCCTCTCTACATACTCAGACTATCTGGTTAACAAGGCCTCAAGCATGGCCTTTCACTTCCCGGTAGGGGTCGAGTTTGCGCCCATCAAATGGCTGGCGCTTCGTTTGGGCGCCACCTACGTTCACGAGATGAGCACCTACCGCACATGGGCCGAGGCAATAAGTGCTATCTATACAGAAACTTACACTCAATTCGGCGACGGCACCAGCGATGCCTCCACTACCTACCTCCCCTATGACATTGAACATGCCGAGGGCGAACAGAAAGAGACGCTGGATAAGGTAACCTACGACTTCGGGATCGGGTTCAAGATAACCGAGAACTTCCAGATCGACCTGATGGGTTTTTCCGACCTATTGGATATGGGCAACTGGCGTCTCTCTGCTGTATTCAAGTTCTAAAGGCGATTTTTGCGAGCGGCGGTTTTACCGCTGCTCGCTTCATCTTAAAGGATTAAAGGAGAAGCGTTGATCAAAAGAGCAGCATTCCTCTTATGCCTGGCTGTTCCGTTACTCGCAATAGATTGGGCTAACCCCGCCTCGATGGATCCTACGAGTGTGGAGCCTGCCGATGTCTTCACCGCCAATCCAGACAGCCTGCACATGCTTGCCCGTGAGGCTTACAATAAGAAAAACTACATGGAGGCTGCCCGATACTACCTCGCGGTGGCCCATTACCAGTCGGATAACGTAACCGCGATCTACAACCTGGCCTGCTGCTACAGATTAGTGGGTGATGAAGAGCGTACGGTCGCATTCCTTAATGCCGCATGGGAGCGAGGCTTCGCCGATCTCGAACATATAAAGAAGGACCCCGACTTCAAAAAAGTTCGCAAGAGCGAGGCCTTCAAGGAACTGGTTGCCAAATTCGAGGAAGAAGTAAAGGCGAAGAAAGAAGAGTGGGCAGGCGTCGAACAGTTATCATTCCGTACCCAAACGATCCAGCTTGCAAGCCTTATCTATCCCGCCGATTATGATTCCACTCGCTCCTACCCACTTCTTGTATTCCTTCACGGGCGGGGAGGATCGGCTCAAAACTCCCTGCATCTATTTGCCGACGTGAAGGGGCTTGAGCAAAGTGAGGAGATCGCAGCAAAGCTTTCTTCTTACTTTATCTGCGTTCCTGACGCCCCTTATCCACTGGACATAGGAACAGAGGTAGGCCACAGCTGGGTGATTGAGGCGGCACCTGACGGTGAAACGAGACGCCTTTCTTTTGAGCGCTCGGCAGACCTCGTCATGGATATGCTGGATGATCTGCTTGCCCGTTATCCAATCGATACCACAACGGTCTATCTCTTCGGATTCTCTCAGGGCGCGGGGTTGACCTATATGGCAGGGCTTGCGCATCCAGATCGCTTCGCCGGCATCGCTTCCTTCGGAGGGTGGCTCGATGATAAGCTGACCGACGAGGTGCTTGAGCAGGCCAAAGACCTGCAGGTATTTATTGCTCATGGAACCAGGGACCGATCGGTTCCTTACAAGTTAGGCAAGAAAGCCTACAAGCGGTTGGAGAAGCACGGCTACGACGTTACCCTGGAAACCTTCGAGGGCGGGCACTTCATCCATCCTGAAAAATTCCTTGCCATGCTCGAATGGATGGAGGGGAAACAGGGCGATTGACAGCTATCTATAACCGTTATATACTCCACGGATAATTGAGGAGATCTACGTTATGAAAATCATGGTGCGAGGCAAGGGTGAGGCGGGGTGGAAGCCGTTGGATAAGTCTCACTATGACAGCGAAGCCCACCTTCAGGGATTGCTTAACAAGGATATCAGCCTGATACCTATGGAACCACCTCTTCTCGCCTCGGCCAGCGAGTTCGGACTTCCCGGCTCAGGGGCAACCGATATCGTCGCCGTGGATCAGGACGGTGCCATAACCATCATCGAATGCAAGCTGGCGCAGAATCGAGAAGTGCGCAGGATGGTGATCGGTCAGCTTCTCGAGTACGCTGCGTTCCTTGCCAAGATGTCTGCGGACGAGTTTGTGGAAAGGTTTGATGAACTGGCCGACGCTCCTTTGTACCAAACCATGGCCGAGAAGGTGGAGGACTTCGAGGAATCTGTCTTCAAGGAAAACCTGACTGACAACCTGAAGGAGGGTAGATTCACCCTGATCGTTGCGGTTGACCACATCAATGATGAGCTTCGCGAGATAATCCTCTACCTTAACGCCCACAGCGACTGCACGGTAGGGGCGCTTGAGCTAGAGTACTTCAGGGATGAGCAGCGTGAACTGCTCGTCCCGCATCTCTACGGCGGCCCGGAGGTAAAGGAGGCCACCGGCAAACAACGACCCACAGCCAAAAGGCGAAGGTGGGATGAGACCTCTTTCTTTGAAGAAGCACGTAAATTAGGTGATGATCTATTCTACCTTGTACGTGACCTCTACGAGTTTACCAAAATGGAAGCAGACAAAGCTTCATGGGGGACAGGTGCAGTCACCGGCTCATTCACGTTCAAGATGGAAACGGAAAAAGGCAATACCTCCATCTTTTCCCTATTTACAGACGGTTTCATCTACATCAACTTTGGTTACCTGTCCTTCGTAACGCCTAATGAAGATATGGAAACGCTGAGGATCAAGTTGAATGAAATACCAGGGGTAGACATTGAAGCCAAGGATTTCGCGCACTTCTTCGCCACCTTCAAGCTGAAGCCTTTGCGCGACGAATCCGCCTTAAAAACCTTCAAGGAAGCCGTACTGTGGATAAGGGATAAGATTCGCTCATACGATGAATGAATAGAAAAGCAATAGATATCCTCCTTGCCAAGGCATCAGCCCCGATCCGGTGCCGACGAGGACTAACCGCAGGCAGACGCTGGAGGCTACCTTCAGGCTGTTGCTGATTAAATTGTCTTAAAAACCACCTGTTGCCTTATCTAAATTCTACCTGACCGAAGGACGACACATGCGGAGTAAAGTAAGGGTTTGTCCATCTCAGGTTTCCTTATACCTCGTTTGCGGGAAGAGTATGTAAATAGTTCTTGTTGATAACGTGTTATTTCTCTTTTTAACTCCGCTGGATTCAATGCCTCATACCGTCTGTTTAGAAGCTCCTTCAGCTCTGGAGAGACTTCTGTGTACTCAAGGAGCCTGCGCTTCTCCCAGATTCTTAAAACCCATGAGGCATGGTGTCGTGTGTAGCCGGTCAAGACCACAAACTCGTCAAGCATCTTAGTCTTCTCCTTCTTAGGAGCCTTCTGATAACGCTCAAAACTCCCCTTGGTCACGACTCTCCTTTCTTGCAACGTCAATGCCATATGACCGTCTCCTTTTCTTGTTCTTAATGAAAACGATCATACTCTGATCCACGTTCATGTGGATTTTTACGTGAGGCAACTACTCAAGTTATTCCGCAAGCGTCATCCTTCGGTCAGGTGGATTTTTGATGAGGCAATGCGACCCCTTGACACCCTCGATCCAAAGGGTATTATCAACCCATGTTAAAGCGAAGCCACTTATTCTGGTTTGTCATCGTACTCATCGGTTGCGCCCGTCAGGGAGCGATTCCGAATACGGATCGCTTCCCGCCGCATCTTGTCTCGGTGACTTGCCCAAACCGAGACCAGGTAATCATGAGTTTTGATGAGGAACTCGACTCGACCGCCCTGCTCCCGACCACTTTCCTTTTGAGCTCATCGCGGGATACGGCCAGGATCCGTTTCATAACAAAAGACCCTGCCGACTCCAAAACCTTGATTCTACTTACCTCGTCACTTCTTGATGAAACATACCGGCTATCAGGACTGGCCCTGGATCGCAAGGGCAACGCATCATCAATCCGGTCGAGCTTTCACGCCTCAACCCGCCAGGATACAACCCCACCGAGCATACTCCTATCACCCGTAGAACCCCGTACCTCCTTCCCCTATAGTATCCGGTTCGAGTTCAGCGAACCCGTTGACACAAGTCGGGGCATGCTGATACCCTTCGCTCCACCCGCATCCGAGGAAGCGCTCTCCGGTTCATGGAACAGGGACCTCACGCGCTACAGCATACGTATTGCCGATACCACGCTTAGGGGTCTCCCCTTCTATCTTGTTCTTCTGCCCGGAGTCTCGGACTTTGCAGGCAATCGTGTAACTGAGGGTCTGGCCGCTTTTGTGTATTCGGATACCGGACTCCTCCTTCGCGACATCCGAGGCAAGGTAAAAACCACCGAAGGCGCGTCTGCCTCTAGAGCGATCGTTCTGTTCAAGACGCCCGAGGAGCCGTTTGCCCTCACGATCACCGACTCCTCAGGGGCTTTTATTGCAACCATCGAGGAACGAGAAGAAACAAGGATCGAGGCGTGGTTCGACCGGGACGGCAACGGCGTATACGAAGAAGAAGCAAGCTTGTCCGCACAACCTCTTCCTGACAGCGTGACACTCGTGACCCGTCCTGCCTCAGTCCCCATGCGCCTCGACCAACTCATACACCAGACCCAGTGAAGCCTTTAGACTGGATTCTTCGCGGCCTCATCCTGGCTGGTCTGGCTACGCTTTTCATCCCTTCTATCCCTCTACCGAGGCCCGGAACTCGTCCCCGTCTGATTCTGCTTGTGGATGCCTCTTCGAGTATGTCCAGCGAAGAAAAACAGAACCAATACAGGCAACTTCTGGCGGAGCTGAAAGGACTGCAAGGAAGCGTTGTTCTGGACGCTTACCGTTTCGCCGATTCCCTTGCCCCGCTTAAGGATCCTGCCGGGGTAAAGTTCAACGGCCGCCGCAGTGACATCCATGCCGCGCTCGGCTCACTGGACACTAAAGGGACCGATGCTATCCTACTGGTAAGCGACGGGCGGCACAACGGCCCGGATGAACTGGGGGGTAAGCTTTTGCCGATACCTCTCCACGCACTCGCAATCGGAGCAAAAAACCTCCCCGATATAGGCATAGAAGAACTCCAGATGCTTGACTCCATTCAACTGCGTGTCAGGTTGAGATCGAATCTTGAAGCCGAAACCATTAGTCGGTTAGACTTCTATAAAGGGGGTCACAAGGTTACGGGACGTGAAGTGAAAATCGCAGCGGATGGACTGACCGAACTAACCGTTCCGCTACCCCAAGACGGCTCGAAAACAACCTGGCGAGTGGAACTCGACAGCTTGCCCTTGGAAGACAGACTGGACAACAACACCCTTGTTTTTCGAGCGCCCCAGAAATCAAGACAACTGGCGGTGCTCTTCATCGCAGGAACGATCTCACAGGAAACGGAGTTGATCCTTGCGGCACTGCGTAACCTGCCTGGGATAAGGCTATCCACCCACATTGAGGTAGCACCGGGACGGATCGTGGAAAATATGACAAAACGCCCGGACGTGCTGGTCGTTGGCCCGATGCGAACCGACCTATCGGAAAGAACCCAGGAACTGGTAAGGGATGCCGTAAAGGAAGCCGTGCCTGTTATGCTCATCTCTGTGGCCGAGCGTCCCCCATCCGGCTTAAGGGATCTAATACCCCTTAAAGCAACTAACCGTCGGTTCGATCCCACCCCCCCCTGGCAATACTCGCCACTTGCAGAGCTTCTCATGGCCGGATGGCATCCTGAAACAGGAGGTGCAGAGAATCCATCGCAGGCCATGTGTGTGGCAAAGCCCGGCGCCCAAACCCTGGTAGGCAAAGACGGAGCCGCATTTATAGCAGGAGCCAACGAGCCGGTCAGAACGGTCGGGGTCGAGCTGCCTGATCTCGTTTCAGCCATCCGGCGGGATCGGGAAGGTTTTAGCTCTTTTATCCGAACCGCACTGGCCTACCTTGTAGAAGGTGAGGGATTCCCTTTCAGGTTCGGGGTGGAGGAATCAACCGATGCTTCATTGAGGCTTGTACTCTTTTCTGAGGTAGAGGTGACCGGGGGCGGAATCCAAGCCTGGCTGATGCCGGATTCGCATGCGCTGAACGTCATCCCATTGAGTACCAACTCGTTTCGTCTTTCTGGAACGCCGCCCGCCGGAGCCTATCGCCTTGGTATCTCATGGAACAATCAAAGATTCGCCCCACGGGGTGGAATCGAAATAACCCCGGCTCCTCCCGAACAGCCCTCGCGGGGAACCAACTATGAGCTGCTCGCGCATCTGGCATGGCAAAACTCAGGAGAACTCGTTACGATTACAGAATTGGAAGAACTCGTTGAATCCATCCCACGCAGAAAGACCTTTAATTTCAAACCACTACAGAACCCGTTGCTCGTGATCCTGGTGGTGGCCCTTTCCCTGGTGGAGATATGGCACAGAAGAAAGACAGGCTTGCCCTGATCGGGACTCTTGTCTTTGCAGTTCTGGCATTAGGTGGCGGATTGGGAGAATATATGGGGCAGGAACTAAGCCAGCAGGGGCTGGGGGGGCGTTTGGTGGTGTTTCTTCTTTCCATGATGCCCATCTCCGAGCTGCGCGGAGCCGTACCACTGGGTATACACGGCTTCGGTCTTCCCTGGCTTGAAGTCTCGCTTATAGCGCTTGCAGGAAACATCCTGCCTGTGATCCCTATCCTCTTTCTTTTTGACGCCGTAATGCGCCTCCTCGGTCGCCTCAAGATATTCCGCCGTTTCTTCGACTGGCTCATTGCTCATGCCCAAAGGAAGGGGGGACTCATCGAACGCTACGAGTATCTGGGGTTGTTCCTGTTCGTAGCGATACCTTTACCTATAACCGGCGCATGGACCGGCGCTCTTATCGCGTCTGTTCTGAGGATGCCGCCCTGGCGCTCTTTCCTTACGATCTGCGTGGGGGTGCTCACGGCGGACGTTATCGTAACTTCCTTTTCCCTGTTAGGATGGTGGGGGCTGGCAGCGGCTGTAATCGTACTGCCTGTGCTGTGGTTTTTCTCACGTTGGTTGGAGACTAAAGGGAAGAAAAAAACCGGAGCCGACGAGACTCGAACTCGCGACCTCTAGCGTGACAGGCTAGCGTTCTAACCAAACTGAACTACGGCTCCCTGAAATTGGATTATATTTAAAGCGAGGCCCGTGTCAACCACACGGGCCTTTCAACTTTCCTCGTCTAACGTTACTCTTTCCCTATTGGAAAATAAACTCTACACGCGCGTACTCTGGGTTCTCCACAACGGCAATCTCAGTGTGGTAAAGACGCTCGCTAAGATAACGCTGTGCGATATCGGCTATATAGCTATCCGAAGCGGTTATTCTGATCCGGGAGAAACCCTTCTCTTTGAAGCGGTTGAGAACGTACTGATAATAGCAAGCGATCTTTTCAGAGACAATCGGATCGTAGGTTGCAATCTCTGATTCCTTCACCGCAACTACGCTGTCGTAAGCAATCCCATTCAGATCGATAGGCCGGCCGATCTTGCGCATGCGGGAACCGTCTTTCATGGTCAGGATTATAATGTAGGAATAGACATCGCCTACACGCATCACCTCGGTGAGTTCGTCACCGCGCCCATCCCAGCTAATGGAAGCCGGCAGGGAGCCTTTACCTTGAAGGGTGCGAAAGGTACTACCTCTTGCATCCAGTATCTGCACTTCCCATTCGCCCACACCACGCTCCTGGTAGGGAGCCGTTTCTACACTCAAAACCTCGTGGTCAAGATTGTAGAACCTGGGAATCTGAACCGGGATACGCAAAAGATAGGGATCGGCCATGAAGGTGCTTCGACCAACCGCCATCTCCACCTGGGTGATAAGGTTTGGGTCAAGGATGAACCTGTTGGCACCCAGGAGAATCCCTATAGGTTGGTAAGGATCTATCTCGTAGTAAAACGCCTTCGGCTTACTCTCGATGATTGCTTTCCCTGTTACAACCCTTTCCCCTAGCTGCTGCCCTAAGAGAGTTACCGGAATAACGACTAACGCCGTCAAGAGAACAAACAGTATCTTCCTCAAAGCGAACCTCCTAAGTCAAGATGAACCTGAAGGTAATGGTAGCGTTTCGTTTACCAATACCATCGGCGGGCTTGAACTTCCAGCGAGCCAGGGCTGACTTAACCTGGGAATCCCAGTTCGGATAGCCGGTGCTCTGGGCCACGATCATAGTGGAAAGCACGTTCCCTGCGGCATCGGCTGCGAAGCGGATAGTAACCGTGACATTGGTCAGACCCTTCTGCCTTGCCCAGGGCGGATACGCAGGGAAGGGGCTGGTTACAATATCTGAAGGCGACAGGTCGCCCGAGAGAGAAAAGGTCGACTTCTTAGCGCCTCCATCAGTAACGGCCTGTTTAGCCGCGCCATCACCACCGGCTTTCTCAAACTTAGGTTTCTCCACCTGAGAGCCGATCTGTGTGGCTTTACTGTCCAATTCGATTGAACTGCCAGCGCCAGACGCGATTTGATCGAAGGGATTCTGGGCACCAGTGCCGCCGACACTACGTGAGATGTCGATCGGAGCCTGGGCCAATATCTCCTCCGTCGAAAGCCGCGCATTGGGATTGATTCGGATAACATCACCGGTTAAGCTGGCCTGGCCCTTATCCAGGGAGAACTCATCAACATCTATCTGGGACTGGAAAGAAACCTTGCCCTTTGAGAGATCGATGGGTGCAGTCTCGTCTGCTGTGCCGCCCGGCATGAACTGTTCCTGCTGAACAAGCTGCTGGGCTTTAGGGGGCAAAGTGGGATCATAGGTCACATCTATATTCTGACCTAGATCTTCACTTACTTTGCGTCCCCTCAAATCCAACGAGAGGAAGAAAATCAACCCATGCAGGGCCACTGAAACGGCAAGCCCGACCCACAGCCGTTTGTTTGCAAAAATCTCACCAAGACCGCGAGCCGTGTTAGAGATGGCCAGCCACCACGCATGCAACCAATCCCTGGGATGCGGGCTGATCTCTAATCCCATAAAACTAGCCATTTTTCATCTCCTTCATTAGCCACTGGTGGCTTCTTCTTTCTTGACAATGCGCTTAGTAGATAGCGCTATGCGCTGCGCTCCCGCACCTTTAACCATCGTTAAAAGATCCATAACCCATTGGGAAGGTGCACTCTTATCAGCACGAATAACAACCAGATAGAAGGGGTCCTCGCTCATCTTCTGCTGAATCCTCCGCTCGACAGAAGGTAGGGACATAAGCGAATCGTTGAGATAGAGCTCACGATCCTCAGGATTATACATAGTACCTACGAGGGCTATCGTCATGTTGTCCTCTGTTTTTCGTTCCATCGTGTTAGCTCTGGGCACCTCTACAGGAGTCTCTTCATGCGTAAGCAGTTGCGTCGCGGTCATCATCATCATCAGAACGATAATCAAGGCCACAGCAGCCATAGGCATGATAGCCTTCTGGACGTCAAGCTCACGCTTTGCCTTATGCTCAGCCATTACGACCCACCTTCTTCTAAAGGCTTACCTCGCAGGAGTGCCAGTTTAACCGCCTTCTTCTCCTTTGCCAGATCGAGGATCTCTACCACGTCGCCGTGGCTAACCCCACCGTCAGCACGTACCACTACCATCTTATCAACGCTGCGCTGGAGCAGAAGCTCAATCAGTGGGCCTATCCGTTCTTTCTCGATAGGCTCCTCGTTCAAAAGATAGGTGCCGTCGGCCCTAAGGTAGATGGCAACCTTGAACTCATCGCTTTGGTCGGTTGCTCCTCCGGAAATTACGCCTGGGGCCTTCACAAAGATTCCGCTCTCCAGAAGCGCAGGAAGTGTAACGATGAAGAAGATAACGAGGCTCAGGGCAATATCAACCAAAGAGGTGATCTGAGCCTCTCCGGATCGATGCGCTTTCCTGCTAGGCTTGCGGATTCTCATAGGAACCACCTTTGGACATCGAGATGAGCTTGAGGAGCTGACGCATGAAGGACTCCATCTCATCCGTCAAATCGGTGGACTTCTTGGCAAAGTAGTTGTAGGCCCAGATAGTCGGCACGGCAACTATCAATCCGAAAGCGGTAGTGTAAAGGGCTTCCTGAACACCTTTCGCAACCACGGCAGGGCCGCCCGAACCAGACGTAGCGATGTTAGCGAATGCGTTGATAAGACCAAGAACTGTGCCCAAAAGTCCTAGAAGCGGCGCCACGTTGCCTATGGTGTTCAGACCACCAAAGAAACGTTCCATCCTGGTCCGCTGCTCGAGGATCTCGCTTTCCATGAGCTCAACGATCATCTCGTCGGGGAGATTGTAGTTCTCGAAAGCAACACGAACAATGTGAGCGAAAGGAACATCGTAGTTCTTTACCAGGGCAAGCACCTCGGGGATACCACCTGTTGCAAACGTCTCCTTAACCTTCTCGAAGAACCTCGCGGCCTTGACACGTCGTTTGCCGAAGTAGATAAACCGTTCCACGATCAATGCGATCGCGATAACTGAAACCCCGAGAATCACTGTCATAACCCAACTGAATTTCGGATTGACCAGCTGGAGTAACTTCATCGTACCTCCTTTAACAATGCTTTGACCAAAGTATAGTCCATTTTTCCCTTCTTGTCAAGTCTTTATCCCCTAATGGGATACATCCTTGAAATCACCACTTTTTCTCATCTATAAGACGTTTGAGCTCGCCTTTACGTTTACGGAAAGAAGACAAGTTGCCTAACTTCCAAGACGCGCAATTCCAACCACTTACCACCTGCCGCCCGACTCTTAAACAAAAACCGCGGCACTCCTCTGAGGCTTAAACGTATTATTATAATAAAATTTGAACAAAGGTCAATCGGAAAGATACCCTGGGCAAAAAGCTCAGTCATAAGACTGAAGGCCAGGATATCTCCGAAAGATGGAAATCCGTACTTCGAAGACGTCGAACCCCTCTAGCGGACAAGCAACTCGGCTGAACGCCGCAGGGATTTAATATCATCCAGATACTCCTTTACAAAATCAGTCTGGGCGTAGGAGTTCTCAAGTCGATTCAAAGCCTCGATGGCCTTTTGGCCATCTTCCTTGCGAGCGAAGGCCTCGCCGTTACCCGCACGTTCCAGGAGGGCCGCTGCCTGGAAAAAAAGCACACGTGGGGCAAGCTCATACAGATCAGGATAGGATCTCATGAATATCTCGCTTCGAAGTATTACCCGTTCCCAGTCCTTGGAGAGCACCGCGGCACGAATCAGTTCGTAGGATGCCTCGGGTAGTATGTTACTTACATCCTGAAACTTACTCCACCGGATGATTCGCTCAAGCCTTTCTATGGCAGGTCCGTAGTCGGCGAGTTCAATCTCCATGCGCGCGAGCTGCAAGAGAAGCGGCGGCAGGTATGCGCTTTGAGGATTAACGTGGGAAAGCTTTGCAACTACACCGATAAGATGATCGGTCTGCCAAAGCGCCGTATCCCGCTCTCCGATTCGATAGTGGAAAGCCTCCAGGGGCAACGTCGAGTTCTGAGCAAGACTGAAACTTTTTGCCACTTCCATAGCCTGCTCCTCATCGCCTTTGGCCATAGAGGCGTCGAAGATCAAGAGAAGTATCTCTTTATACAGATCGACAAACGGGAAATGGTGGAGTTTCGCCTGCCTAATGAGACGATTCAGGGTCTTTTCTGCCGCATCCACATCATCCATTTCGATCTGAGCACGCACCAAACGAGTCCACGAATCGCGCACCTCTTCCCGGTCCGGGAAAACGGCAAGCAGATCATCGTAGGCAGAAGCGGCAAGTTCAGGCCTGCCGCTTTGTTCATAGGAGCGGGCTTCAAAGTAAAGCCCCTGCATTTGCATCTGTGGCACCGATGAAAAGTTCAATCGGGAAAAGACCTCGGCAGCACCTCGGAAGTCACGCCTTGCATAAAAAACCATGCCCTCCAGGAATATCGCAATCTGACTTTCCCACTCCGTCAGGGATTCCTCTCGCAGGGCTGAAAGAACAGGTTCTATACCCTCCATTTCCCGTTTTCCAAGCAAACTCCATCCAAGACCAAAAAGACCCAGATGACGAAGATCATCAAAGTCACTCTTCATACAGTACTCATAGAAAGGCTTCGCCAGATCCTCGTAACGACCTCCAGCGTAGTAGTAGGCGTCAGCTACAGCCAGATGAGCGGCGGTCACAAAGTAGCTTTCTTCCTCCGATTGCATACCGCGTTCTCGAACTGCATCTGCCAATCTCACTACAAGCTGGTAGTTAGCCTGTTCGTTCTGGGCAACCCCATACAGCGCTACCATAAGATCGCCAAGGGGCGTGGAGCTGGATATGTCAAGACCCCTAAGAGACTCCTCAAGGATGGGAACCGCACGCTCGTATTCACCCTCCCTGAAGAGATCGGCAACCCGCAGAGCACGATAGAGTTCATCCGCATTGTGACGGGCAAAGTGAGCCTCGGTGGCAGGAGCGGCCTTGCTTACAGACATCACCCACTTGGCGTACAAATCGAACGAGACGTTATCCTGAGCCTCTCTGAACCACCTCTTGGCGTCGGCGGGACGCTCCTCGGCCCACTCAACCCGCCCTCTCATAAGGGCAAGCGAACGCTGAGGAAGGAACCATTGATACGAGAAGGAATCCGGCACCGCAAGATGTGCCTTGCGCGAGTTATCGCGTTCCAGAAGGGCCGCAGCCATATCGTAGCGTGAGAGCGCCTGGTATGGGAAGCGCAGATCAGAAAGCCGCTTTAAGGAATCCTCAGCCTCCTGGTAGCGCCCCTGACACAAAAGCTTGTGGGCGCGCAGGAAACGTCCCGTTGAGCCCTCAGGCAAAACCTGAACCTCATCATTAAGATGGTATCGCAAAGCCTGCGCCGGGACTGGTTGATCGGGTAAAAACTTCAAGGCCTTTTCAGAATCACGCTCTACTAAAAGAAAGTAAAGAAGCGAGTCATCGGTCTCTGCCTTTCCCTTCTCCCAGTAGGAAAGAAGAAAGGAGAGGAAATCAAGATCAACGCTTTGCGCCGCCTCTCGGTCGGCCTGGAGTGTTTTAAGGCTTCGTCTTGCCGCGTCAAGATCGCCGCCCATCCAGTCGCCGGTTATACGATAGAGTAGGATCTGACGCCTCACCTCAGGTGCAGGCGAGGTCCCAAGCTGTATCGCCAGGATCTTCATCGCCTCCTCGTGCTTCAGTTGTCCAAGCAGCTCGAAAGGACCGACCATTGCCGGGCTTAAAGGCTTGCCGCCAAAGCCAAGGGTAAGGATCGTGGCATCAATGCACTTCTCGATCTCTTCATCAAGCGAGAAGCCGGCAAGCGCGAAGAGATAGTGATCCGTGACCCATTCTGGCAGTCGGTATGCGAAATGCGGCTTGCGCTGTAATACCTCCGAAGCCTCGACAGTGCGAACCCCCAAACCATCCTGGCTGATTAGCAACAAAAGCAATGCGACCATCACGTTCTCCTAAAGTAATTCTCCATCTCTTCCATATTATAGAGACAGATTACCCTCACTCAAGGGGTGCAATCTTTTCCTCACGCGGCGTCCATCTTCCATACTCTCCCAAGCCCCAGCCATATCTACACGTATGTTCGCCCCGGATTCGATCGGTGCAGCTGTGAAAAATACAAGGATGAGGGAGAAAGAAGCAACGGCACTACTGCAACTGACTACGGCAGTAAGCCAGGAGTTGCTCGGCATAGCTTCGATATGGGTTATCTGCTGCGGCGGTGGCAAGGAACTTCTCGAACGGAGGGATTGCCTTGCGGAAATGATCATGTGCCGATGTAACGTTGGTTTCCTTCAAGTCATCACCGCGGGAAGCATACCCAACCCCAAGAATATACAGGAGTTCACCTTTAACATCTTTTGGGTATTGCTTTTTGAAGTTCTCGCCTTCCTCAATCAGGTCCTTCCACTCCTTGAGGGAGTAGAAAGCAAAGAGACGCAGCCTCTTTGCGTCCTTAATGACATCTTCGTTAGCCTGCGACGCCAGGGCTGATGCCGTCCACTCAAGCACCTTACGGTAGTTATTATCGTCATAAAACCTTTGAGCTAACTGAAACTGGAAGGTGGGCAGATCCTTTGAACCGGGAAGGTCTGCGGCGAAGTTCTTCAAGAGACGTTCAAGGGTATCGGTTGCGAAAAACCCGTAGTCTCCGGCGATCATCTCGTCAGAGAGCCTGGTGTAGCACTGCTCAAGACCGGTGTTAGCCACCGAGGCCTTCGTAGTTCTGCAAATCTCCTTCCAGTTGCTGATCGCCTCGGACAAACGCCCTGCATTGTAGTAGGCCTGGGAAAGATTGACGCGAATCTCGTAGACGTCTGAACTATCGGCAACCAGGTCAATGGCCCTGTTGAAGAAGATTATGGCTTGATCATAGTCCTCTGCGAGGAAACTCAACCATCCGACAAGATAGGTGGCCCGGCCTGCCTTGGAATAATCAGGATAGTCCTCGGAGACACGTCTGAAGTAAAGAACCGCCGTACGCTGATCCCCAAGACGGTCGTAGGCCAGTGCCTTATAGTAGAGATTCTTTGGGACAAGCGACTTTGCCAAAGGTCCCCACGTCCCTTCCAGAGGTATCTGTTGATAACCCGCCTCGTCAAAGAAAAGCCTGATGGCTTCGTGGTACCTCTCATCGTTAAACTCGTTGATCGCCTGGCCGAAAAACGCCGCCACATAACCCTCCACCGTCGCAGGATGAAGCTGCTTGAACTCACCGCGCGCCTCACTATAACGTCCCAGGTGCATAAGGCACCAGGCAAGCCCCTGATGGGCGAAGGTATAGATCTCGGAGTAGCTGTAGTCGTTCATCAGTTCCCGGTAACGCAGCATCGCTTGTTGGTATTCCCCCTGATAGTAAAGCGCTTCTGCAACATGGAAGAGGATATGGGGGCGGAATACAGGGTCTCCCTCCAGGTACCTCTCAAGATAGCTCCGGGCCTCATTTAGAAGAGCCGCGTAGCTGCCCTTCTCATACAGATCAAGGATGATCGAGTTCTGTAACGCGTCTCTCAGCACCACAAGATCAGTACTGTTTATAATCCCTTTAAGACCAGAGACCTGCTCTGGGGTAAGTCCTCCCTCCAGCTTCACCTCCCCGCTTTCGTGGAAAAGCCCGTGAGGTTTTTGTTCCCGAATTGCTCCCTTGTATTCCTCTGTAATAGTAATCTGCATCTCCCCTGCAGCAGAAAGCACGGGAGATGCAGATAATAGAATTGTTAAGGCCAGGATAAGCGTTAGCCGATTCCTTTTCTGCATTGAGAGATAAACCTCTCTACCTGATCTGTGTTCTTCGCGTAGAAATCACTATCGGCGTAGGTTTCCTTAATGACCTTGAAGTTTTTCAAAGCATTACGGTAGTACCCGGCACGAACCTGAGGTGAAGACTCTTGGTCTCCTAGGTTATAGTAGGACAAACCGAGGAAGTAGTAAACGAATGGAGCAAGATCTATCCTTGGGTTTTCGCCGGTCTCGTAGTAGCGCGTCCACGACTCGAACTCGGTGACTGCATCGGTGTAGTTATCTGTCCGGAAATGTACCATTCCGAGCTGATAGGAGATGTCGGGCATCCTGTCTCTGGTGGCCGAAATATCAGGCCAGTTCTTGAGTTCGACCAAAACATCCTTGGCTTCATCGAAGCTTTTGTCCTCAATAAGAAGCAGGCTCAGGAGGAACAAGGGATCAGGCAGGTAGGTGCTACGCGGATTACGCGCCCGGATCATCTCTATCTTCCCACGCAGATCACCGATATTCGCGACGCTGGTATCTTTTTCCATGGCCTGTCTGTAGTAAAGCCCTTCAATAGGCTCGGTGGTCCCCAGCTCGCTCACAAGTTTCTTAGCGTAGACCTCGGCCGTAGCCTCGTCACCTGTTCTCTGGTAGTAATCGAACAAGGACGCCAATCCGTATCCATAGGTTTCCTTGTAGATGCTGGGATTCACAGTCATCTTGCTCTTGACTTCTTCGGTTGCAGAGACCGCGACATCAACCCGGTCTCCACGGAGATTGAACTCTATAATCTTCCGCCAGGCGTCTCCCGCCTTTTTGCGATCAGGGTAGTCATCGGCGATATGCTGGTAGATATCCAATGCATCACCGTATCCGCCGAGCGCTTCCATGCAGATGGCACGCCACCAGAGGCTGCGGTCGATAAGGCTATCCGCAATCTCGTTGTAGCGCGTGGTGTCATCGGCCTCCTCACGGTTCACCGCCACGCCAAGCCCGTTGCGGTACTCCTCCTCGTTCAGGAACCACGCGCCAGCGTTTGCAAAGTCGCCTTTGTAGTAGTAAGCGAGCGCCTTTCCGTAAGCTGCAAGAACCCAAGCGTCCTTCTTAAGGGTAGCAGTCGGGCTCTCAGGATTGGTAAGGGCATCAAACTCCGCAATGGCCTCATCGTAGTAGCCTTCTCCTGCCTCAAGCTTATACCATGCCAGAGCAACCTTGACCAAGGTACTCATATAGGACTCAGGATACTTCTTAAGGATCTCCTGGTACTTCTCTCGTGCTTGCTCGCGCCTCTTTATGTTACGGATCTCTCCACGTACGTAAGAGGAGTAGTATGTTGCATCGGCCTGGTTATAGAGGAGATACGCCCGCCAGTCACCGCCGTACTCAAGAGCAACCGAATCCCGCTTAAATATCGTGAAGTAAGTGTGAGGCATGGTCATCGCGGTGTTATAGCTTTCGCGATTATCCTGCCTGTTGAGCGCCAGAAGTGCCATGGTCATTGCCGTCTCATACACCAAAAGCTCCTCTTCAGTGGCATAGTCAGGTGAAGGTAGATCAACGGTAACTTCACGGTAGTAGTTAAGAGCCTCAGTGTAGGCGTGCTGATCAAACTCGATGTTGCCCCGCACGTAGCTGGAAAGATTCTCCATAAGGAACTGTTGGCGCCCGCGAAGAGCTATATCTCCCATGCGCTTAGCCTCTCGTTTCGCCATGCTTAGAGCAACCTCCTCACCCTTGTTTTTGTATTGCTCTCGGTAGATCTCGTAGAGCCTGTATGTGGTGTAGAAATCGACCATCGAGTTGGGAGCAACGATTCTGGCCTGCTCGAATGAGCGCAGCGCACTGTCGGGTAACTCAAGTCCCTTATAAGCTTCGCCGCGCATAAAAAAGGCATGAGCCGCAAGAACATGATTGGTGTTGGGATCGGTTAGTTTACTTAAAAGGTCGATAGCATAACGGTACTCACTCTCGTGGAAGTAGGAACAAGCAAGGTAATACTCAGCATAGGATCTCAGCGCTGTCTGTGGATACTTGGTCATAAAGTCGCGGAAGACGTTTTTTGATGTGGCATAATCCTGGTTGAAAAACTGCATCTCTGCACGGCTGAAGTCAACGAGTTCCTCAAGGGCAACCTCCTCGGAAAGCTGGGTAAGAAGGTACCGGATGTCGCTGAAGAACTCGGGATCCCTGGAGTTTATGAGGCTGCGAGCAAGGAAAAGCTTATCAACCGGATACTCTTTATCCTTCAGGTGATCGTACGCCGTCTTATAGTCCATGCGGATGAGGTAATCCGCGATCCCCATTCCGCCCAGTGCCTCTGCCTCGTCAAGAAAGCGCTGAGCTCGTTGGACCTCTCCTATCTGGAAGTAGCACAACCCCAGGGAGAACCTTACCTGTGGCTCAAGATAAGCGTAACGAGCATCTGCAGGGATATCCTCATTCAGGACCTTTTCCAGAAGCGAGATCGCCACCTCGAAGCGCCCAAGGTTATATGTACATTGAGCGGTACGGTACTTTATCTCGGCGGCAAAACCGCGGGGGGCGGACTCCCGTATAAGTCCGTTGTAGAGTCTATAGGCCTGCTCGTAGTTCTTCTGCGTAAGCAGACGCTCAGCATCCTTGTAGTCGTCCATGAACTTGTCTGCAAAGAGCCCCCCGACAACGACGAGGATCGCGAGGAAGACTACCAGCTTCTTCATTTTCCTATCTCCTTACACCTTTCCAGTCTACCTTGAGGAGAAGTCCTTCATAGACTATCTTGTCGCCGAGTTTATCGGTAATCGTAATCTGGTAGTAGTAGGTACCGCTATCAACCTGACCGCCACGAATGCTGTTCACGCCGTTCCAGGTAAACTTTGAAGGAAGCTCATCGATTTCGCCGTATACGTCCTGGGCTCTTCGATAGACTACGTTCCCGCCGGCGTCCTTGATCTCGAAAACCCAACGCTTGATACGTCTCTTGAACTGTGATGCTCCGTTAACGGTAATCTCCGCGTAGTCGGCCGGGGAGTTAAGCTCGGCAGGACGAGAGGCAAGCCAAAGTCCGGCAACATTCTTCAAGTTGAGATTTAAGGATACCTTATGAACCGGTTCGAGCAGGAACTCGCTCGCATAATTCATCATGAAGGCATAGTCAACCTCAAGCGCCACGCTGCGTGAAAGCTCGGCATTGACACCAAGCCCGAAGCTGAAGAAGTTGTGGTTGATTCCGGCACGAAGAGCCAGAAGCTTCGCCGGATATACCTCAAGGCCTTCATACCAGCCGAAGACGCCGTTGTCATCGAGCGTGTAGGAGACATCAGAGGCGAGTTTCACGCGGTTGTCAAGCAGCCTTATCCCCAGTCCGGCACGGACGATACGAGGATTCGCAGGTTCCATGCCGCTGCCCGTGTAATCCATGGTTGCTGCCAGAAGGTTCTTGGCAGCAACACCCAAAGTAACCAGGTCGTATGGAATGGAACCGGTGAGTTTCTTGGCGAGGATGAGGCTGAGCGGGTAGAACATGAATCCGGCGTCTACGTCAAAGGCAAGCGCCTGCTCATCCGAAAGCGTGCTGAAGAGAATCTTGGGGGCAAGTCCAACACCAAAGGCGCTGAACTTCTTGGCGTAGCTGATCATCACGCCGGAGTTACTCATTCCCGCATCGGCGTCGATGTTATTGCCATATGGATCAATCGTCTCCTCAAGGGCACCAAAGGCTCCCACATAGGCCAGACCAAACGTCCCATAAGTAGCCCAGGGCATGTTGTAGGCCAACACGCTCTGGTAAGTACTCCCGTAAAGGGATCCACCCAAAAGCGAGAGCTTTGCAGAGTGAATCTGCCCCAGACCTGCCGGGTTGTAGAGCACGGCTTCGCCCTGATCGGCTAAGGCGGTAAAGGCCTGACCCATAGCCAGCGAACGAGCACTGCCGCCTGCTTCAAAGAGCATAGCACCCTGGCCGCCTGTGCCTTCCGTTACTGGTTGGGCAATCGCAAGGCCGACAACCAGTGTAAGTGCTATAAATACGTATCTTGCTTTCATCATTGCCTCCTGACCTACCAGATCACCATGAAGTTTTTCTTCAAAACCTCGGTGCTGAGATTCGTAAGCGTAACCTTAACTACCGCCTGGTACATCCCGCTGGCGATCTTGTTGCCTTTACTGTTGGTGCCGTCCCAGGAAATCTCCTGCTGACCGGGAGAAACCACCTCGCCTGAGGTATAGGTCGCCTTGTAGGCTATGTTGCCGTATGGATCGGCGATCAACAGCAGAACCTCAGCGGCGCCTGCCTGAGCAACCTTGTAAATGAACTTGATTGCGTCATGCCCGGGTGAGCCATACTTGAAGGGGTTAGGGGCCACCAGAAGCTCTGTAAGCTCTTTAATAGTAAGGGTTAAATCCTTGGTCTGTTCTCCAGCGGTAACCCTTACGGTATAAGTGGTCTCAGCCTCAGCCCAGACCTTAGCCACAGCTTCGCCAGTCGAGATAGTCTCTATCGTCACCTCGGTGTCAGACGAATCGCCCGTCACGGTATTTTGAACCCAAAAGCCCTCTTTAGGGCCGACTATCCGCTCTACCGTGATGGGGAATCCGGCTCCAACCGTCGTGGCACTATCCAGATAAGCCTTGACGGTTAATGTAGCCTTGACATTAGAAGGCACCATTGGCTTATCGAAAGAAGCCTCTATGAATAAGACACCCTCATCTACAAATACCTTGGTTGGATACTCCGTTGTCAGGTTCCCGGCTTTGTTCACCGCATAGATGTCCTTACCGTCTGCGTCAGCTATGACGAAAGTAGCTTCTACGTCTTTAGCTATACCCCCCTCTACGGCATAGAAACCACCAAGAGGCTCATCAGGACCACCAGTCACTCGCAAGGAGTCACCGGTAGGGTAGTTGGTTACTGTGTTCCATGCATCATCCACGACATGGACATTAACTTTATAAGGTACTCCGACTACCGCACGAGCACGGATAGGATCCTCGACTTTCCCGCCCTTCTGAAAGGCTGTCAGCGTATCGCCCGGTTCATGCCTTTCACCGCCGCAGATGATGAGCAACTGGGTAGCAGGACCAGGATTGACCTTCACCGTACTCTCGTCACTGACGTATCCACCGCCGGAAACGGTAACTTTCCACGTACCAGCAGTACGAAACTCAACTTGATCGCCATTTACTCGACCAAAGTGGTCGTCAGTAGTAATCGTATAACCCGTTGGATTGGGGTCAACCACGTTGTACCACACATCACAGAGGTTAACGGTGTAAGTCTCAACGTCACCAGCAGTTACAGTAGCAGTATTGGGGGTCTTACCGGAAGGATTTCCAGCGTTACCAGGATCAGATGTCTGACCGGGACCTATTATCTGCCACCTTTCGGCGTCTCCAATAACAACATTAAAGGGATCCGAGTAATTCTCATCACCTAACTTGCTCGCATAAAGCATTAATCCACTTCCGGGGTGAGTAATCTGTACGTAGTTAGTTCCAGGTGGTAATGTCTGAGGGGATACCCATGGTTTTTTTGTTCCATTGGAGTCCACCGCCAGATCAACCACTACGGAAGCAGTGATAGTCACTCTTACTGAATCACCAACCTTGTTTGGTGGATCATCAGGAAACTCAATTGTAATGGCTGCAGAAGCGGCCACAACAAGAAGGATGGTAAGAAGTGTTACCTTCTTCATTATTTCCCTCCTTGGGCTTAAGTTTGTTTGACTTCCTTTTACTTACTTCTTTAGTGTATAACTATACACTCTTTCTAGAGTTTGTCAAGCATGCCGGAGCGCAGAATTGAACTGCGGACACCGGGTTTTTCAGACCCGTGCTCTACCAACTGAGCTACCCCGGCAACAAGCTAAGAATATACTGATTTTACCGGACATTGTCAAGCCCCGGCAAAGTTTTGTCGCGGGCCGAACAATACGCGCCCGAGCCGCAGCATCGTGGCGCCTTCCTGGACCGCAATCTCGAAATCGTCGCTCATACCCATCGAAAGATGCGGCAGATAGCAACCGAAGACGCTTTCAACCCGGTCGCGCAGCTCACGCAAGAGCACGAAACTGCGTCTTATTCTATCCTTGTCCTGGGTCAGGGGACCCACCGTCATCAAGCCTACCAGCTTGATGTGCTCCAATTTCAAAACCTCCGCAACCAGCCCGGCCAGATCATCAGGAGCCACGCCGAACTTGGTCTCCTCCCCCGACGTGTTAATCTCCAGCAGACAAGGTGTTATCTTATCGAGCCTTGCGCTTTCCTTCTCTATCTCGTCGGCCAGGCGCTTTGAATCCAGACTCTGGATCATTGAGAATATGTCAATGGCCTTGCGAACCTTGTTGCGCTGCAGGTGGCCAACCAGATGCCACTCGATTTCTGCCTCAATCTCTTTATATTTCACCTCTGCCTCTTGGACGCGGTTCTCCCCTATTATGTTGATACCGGCGGCGATTGCTTCGCGTACAACCTCCGGAGGATGGGTCTTGGTGACTGCAACGATCTTTACCTCCATGGGGTCGCGTCCAACACGTTCACAGGCCGCGGAGATGCATTGTCTTACTTTTCCCAGATTCTCGCTAACCACCCCACATCCTCTCACGTTTCTTCCATAGCTCCCTGAACTCAAGGCCTGCGCGAAGCCCGATATGATACTCCGAGATTTTCCCTCCGTTACGCAGACCGCCTGAAAGCTGGATGACTCCATAACCGTAAGACTCGATGGGTATGCGCGTTCCTATACCAAGGTAGATGTCTCTTATAGGTGAACCACCTGCGGACTCCACGTACCAGCTCTTCCATCCCGCTTTACCGGTTAAGATGAAAGGCTTAAACTTGTAAGCGGCGTTGGCTTCAACAAGATGACCCGTAATAAAGGAGAGGGAGTCAGGATCCTCCGCTTTCTGCTGGATATACGCCAGACCCAGTTCCAGCTTGTTTGCGGAGTAAGCAAGTATTCCTCCCAACTCCGCAGGCGGGGTGTATGAGGCCGAGTCAACGACCGTGGTATCGCGGGAGGTCTGCACCTCGGTGGTAACCTGAAGGCCAAGGGGGTGTGCATAGAAGCCGCGAAGCTCTAGATGCCCCAGTTTGAATCCCGCCATACCCCACACGCCGTTGCCGCCGAAATAATATAGAAGAGAATCAACCGTTATCTGGTTAAGTTCGACGATCTCAGAATCCCAGCGTTCCCAGGCTCCGCCGAACAACCTTTCGTATCCGACACCCAGGTAGATAATATCGTAGAAACCCTTATCGAGTGAGAGCCTTAGCCCCTCGATTCCACCTCGGCCTTTAACACGTCGGATAAGTGTATAATCTGCCGAACGGGCGGAGTCGCTCTCTACATAAAAATCAAGATTGAAACGCTGGGTGATCTGCGCTCCAAGCCCGAAGCGCCACGGCAGAGGGAAGTAGAACCGGAATCGTTCAGGACGCACGAGGAAAGCGTTTTGCCCTGCCTGAGCATCGGTTGCATAGACGTACTCCGAAGTGAAGTGAGCCTCAAGGATTGTCTGGGTCCTTGACGGTATCTCGATGAACTCAACCGGCGGGTTGTAGCCACCCAACCCGCGCGTGTTGAAGACGGAGTATGCCGAAAGCGCCGAACCCAGCAGCAGAAGTAATATAAGAAATCTTTTCACCGATCCTCCCCTGGGAAACGAGTCTCAGGCACGGCGGTATAGGTAACGATAAGTCTCGGCGTCCCCGTGATGCGACCCAGAGCGTAAATCCTCCTCTCCTGGCCGAACGAAGGGTTGGAGGCAAGGAACGAATGGGATACTACGAGCCCGAAGTTGGAGTCGGGTTCATCCGCCCAGAACTGCATCACCCCGACAAAAGAAACAGAGAGGGAGTCCGAAGTCACATCTATCGAGTCCCTTCCTGCGATCGCCGATGCCGGCTCGCTGAACCGACCGGCATAATCATCAATCAAGCGGTAGCAAACGAAGTCCAACGTGCTCTCGGGCGAGAAGAAGTTCTCGTATTCCACCACCAGATAGGCGGAAGTGATATCAATATCTTGCGGGAAGGTATCCAGAGAAAAACGCATGAAGACCCTCCATGCCAATCCTGCTCCCAGCAAGGTATCGTCGGTAGGTGCTTCGTAAGGCTTAAGGATGGCTGCATCGCGAACCGCAGCGTAGTAGTCGGCCCCTGCCACTGATGAAAACTTGGTGGTATCATCCGCATCGAAACCGAGGACAAACGGAGCATAGGATGCCTTCTCGTCGGAACCAAGATAACAGAAGCCGTCATTCTGAGGGAGGAGAATGATTCCCTGGTTGTAGGCCTCAAGCCGGTCCGGATCGAGTTTAATCTCCACGGTATCCTTCTTTACTTCGATCTCACCCATAAAATCGGTCGAATCGAACACCCCACCTAATGTAGGCCACCAGTTATGATACGCATCTGCGAGCATCCATGTACAACCCTCCTCCTCCCAATCCGTGGTAATCGAATAGATGCGGAATAAAACATCTGACTGAGCGATCTCGCCCTCAGGATAGCGCCTGAGGCAAAGCTTTACCGAATCGAATGCAACTATCGAATCAAGGCCGTCTATCGAAATAAGGATACGCGCCTCGGTCAACTCATCTCGCCCGCCCATGAGTGTTGTCGCCTCACCAAGAGCAATCTGCTTAACAAAGCTTGCAACCGTATCAGGCTCAAGCACAACTTCCTCGACTTTAAGGTCTCCGCGTCCAAACTCATCAAAGCCCAGCGGCCCTTGCTCGCATCCTGCCAACAGACACGCTAAGCTACCCAACAAGAATAATCTAGTTGCCAAATTCTTCTTTGATCGCATCCACTACTCCTTCGCGGACTACAAAACAAGCAAGACGCAACGCGTTCTGGATCGCATGAGAGGAGGATCGACCATGGGAGATGATCACAGGACCTCTTACCCCCAAAAGGATCGCCCCGCCTGACTCTTCGTAGTTCAGTCCGCCTATAAAATCACGGAATACCTTCTTGGAGAACCAACTGCGCCAGCGGTATTTCTTCCCCGTGGTATGAAGGGTAGAAAGCACCACCTCACCCATACCCTCACATACCTTGAGCATCACGTTACCGGTGAATCCATCGGTTACTATCACGTCTACCTTGCCGCAAAACACCTCAGAACCCTCAAGATTGCCGATGAAACGAACGGGAGCCTGCTGGAGAAGCTCGTAGGCTTTCTGGGTCAACTGATTGCCCTTGCCGCGTTCATGTCCGACGTTTATTAGTCCCACGCGAGGCTCGGGAACGTGAAATATCTTCTCCATAACTATACGCCCCATGACCGCGTAGTTCCTCAGCTGCACCGGCTTGGGGTCCACGTTGGCTCCCACGTCCAAAACGAACGTGTGCCCACCGGGGGCAGGGAAGAACGCCCCCAAGGCAGGTCGCTTTATCCCCTTGATTCTCCCCAGGGTAAAAAGGGAAAAGGCCATCACCGCGCCGGTGTTGCCTGCACTTACGAAGGCATCCACCTCGCCACTTTTGAGCAGATCGATACCTCTGGCGATGCTGGAGGAGGTTTTGGTTTTAAGGACCTCGCTCGGGGCCTCATGCGTATCGACTACCTGCTCGACTTCTACGAACTCAAGGTTGCGAGCTTTCTCGACAGCCTTTTGGAAGGGTTCGAGCGCCTCCCGCAGCCCCAGCAGAACTACGCTGAGATCCGCATCCTCTGCCAGGGCGGTTAACGCACCCTCCACCTCAGAGGAAGGAGCGGCGTCGCTGCCCATCGCGTCGAGCGCTACCTTCATTTCTTGGACTTGCTCTCCACAACGATAACTTCGTGGTCCCCGTAGAATCCGCAGTTAGGACAAACCCGGTGTGGTTGTTTAGGCTCATGGCACTGCGGGCATACGCTCATCGCCGGAGCCTGTAACTTCCAATGCGTGCGACGCTTACGACTGCGCGTCTTTGAATGTCTTCTCTTAGGTACGGGCATTTATTTGTTCCTCCTTAAATCTGAATCCCTATGTTAGTGAAAATAGGCGAATTGTCAACACTATGACTCTCAGATTCCCCTGCTTGAACAGGTCAGGTTTACATCGCACTCGTCACGATTACGGGGTCCCCGCAAGAGCGCGAAGCGATCTTGTGGGGTAAAAAAAACTGGTCAAAAGCTGGTCAGAAAGTGGACAAAAGCTGGTCAAAAAGTGGACAAATCAAGGACAATTTTCCGGGGTCCCCGGACGGATGCGAAGCAGACGTCTGGGGTAAATTTCGCGTCAGGTTTGAGTGCTGCTCGTCATCCGCTTCGCATTCTACATTTTGCACTTTACATTTCACTTTGCATTTTGCACTTTGCACTTTGCATTTTGAATTTTACAATGCCCCTTTGGCTTACTTCTCCTGCTCGGCCAGCTTTTGCCTGGCAAAGGCAATATTGTGATCAATTGATTCAACCATATGCTTTGCAAACTTTGCACAAATCTTAGCGGAAATCTCACGTGCCTGCAGGTAGTAATCAAGCGCTTTATTAAAATTACCCATATACACATAAACAATCCCGATGTTGCCGAGGGCAAAAGAAAGTGGCTCGTCGAGTTTTGCTTGCTCGGCGATTTCAATCATCTCTTTGAAGGTTTTTTCGGCGTCGCGTGTTGCGCCACTCGTTTTCTGGCTTAAACCGATAAGGTTAAGTATGGCGCAGCGTTCGCTGTCGTCTGAGGCAAGGGGCAGGGCTACATTGAACTTCTTGATTGCTTCTTCGTGTTTGTACTCTCGCATGGCGCGGAAGGCGTCGCGTAGTATCGTCGCTTTCTTTGCATCTCTTACATCGGGGAGACCATCGAGGTAAAGAGCCATCTGAGTTTGTTGTTCTTGAAGTTTCTTAATCTCTTCCTTCAACTCCCTATTGGCCCGATCACCTCGACGCAAGGCATAGATGACACCCCAGATAGTCGTACCGATTCCTAAAGCGGCAAGTACCACAGTAACCACTACTACCCAGATGTTGTCTAACAACCACTCCCAAAACATGGTCTAAATCATACCCTTTAAGGGCAGCTTGTCAAGGATGGTGTCCTAGAGACCTGGAGAGGCCGGGCTCCACCAAGGGGGAAACAGGTAATTCCCTCCCCCTGGTGGGGAGGGATTGAGGGAGAGGGGAAAATAATGAACCCATTAAGCGGGCTAAGAGCCCGCTCTACACTCTATTGAGATGGGGTGCGGGCCGACCTTAAGGTCGGCCCCTACGAACTTATATTTTTGACTTACTAGGATATGTGTAGCGCGGACTCTCCAGTCCGCGGGATAAGCAACCTCTGGCTGATTGAGGGGAGGGTGATCACCCCCACCCTACCCTCCCCCGTCAAGGGGGAGGTAAATAGAGTGTTCGGACCTATCCTTCTTCCGATCTTTTCTCCGAAGGAGAAAAGGAGGACAAAACCCGCCGTGAGCGCGGCACCTGGCTCTTGAGCTTATTTTCTTTGAGAAGCCCGATACCCAGAGCATACCCCTTGTGGAACGCCACCACAAACCCACCCGTAACACCCGTAACACATTCACCCACTTCCCCCTCTGCTAGGTGAATATCCTGCGTCTTGCCGGCCAGAAAGAGCCGGGTCTCGTGCTCCGAGAGTTCGATCCGATTGCGTTTTACCAGATGCCCGAAAAGCTGCGCCGCGTTGGTTGTGGGCCTTACCGAGTGCTCGAACACCCGCGCTATGCGCAGCCCGCGGCGAACGATTTGAGGAAATTCCGCCTCACCCGCCTGCCTGCTCGAGCACCACACGTCGTTGCGCCTGGTAAAGAGGTGATAGGAACGGAAATAGCCCGGATCTATCCCGAACCGCTCGGAGAGCGAGGCAAGCGCTCTGGCTATCGCTTCGGCTTCGTGATCCTTGCTACGCAAAATCCCTCTCCGTCGTGTTCATGCGGGAAGAGTCTTAATATATTCTTGACCGCAGGGTTAAAGGCCTCTCCTCGCCATTCGCTGAATCCGGGTTGGGTGTTCAAGCCTTCAAGATTGATGGGTTCTACTATCGCTTCAGGGAACTTCTTCAAAAGATAACTTACCGTGCCTTCGTTTTCCTCCGGCGCAAACGTGCAGGTGGAATAGACCATAACACCGCCGGGTTTAAGCGAGTAGTAGGCTGACATGATGAGGTTTCGCTGGGTGGCAGATAAACGCTTGATGGCCGACTCGCTCCATATCTCGAGCGTCCTAAAAGAACGGGAAAGGGTTCCTTCCGAGGAGCATGGTGCGTCTATGAGGACCCGGTCGAAACGCTCGGTTGCGATGTAGCCGTATGCCTGACCCGGAAGCCGAGTGACTACGGTATTGAGCACCCCTGAGCGGTCCAGGTTGCCGGTAAGTGAAGGGATGCGCCCCGGGCTTACGTCGTTTGCAACTAAAAGACCGGTGTTGCGCATCGCCGCGGCAATCTGGGTAGACTTCGAGCCTGGTGCCGCGGACATGTCTAAGATTTGCTCATGAGGCTGGGGATCGAGCACGGTCACAGGGATGGTAGAAGAGGAGTCCTGGGCGTAGATGAGCCCGAGGAAGTGTTCGATAAGATTACCCAGCTTGAGCCTTTTTTTGACCCGAAAGACAAGTGAATTCCAGCCGCAAGGCTCGGGTTCCAGATGGGAGAGGGATGTAAGTACCCGATCGCGATCGCCTTTGAGGGTATTGATTCGAAAGGCCTGTGAGGGTGGTCGGAGCAATGCCGGAACGAACCGGGAAAGATCGAACCCCATCTCCTCGAAGCGGGCAAGCATCTTTTCTGGAAGCAAATCCCGCGCGGGGCGCCTAGGAGCCAATGGAGACCTCCTCCAGCCAGCGGGAGAGGCGATGCAAAGCCTGATTCTCCTCAGTGTGACCGAGCTTGGAACGTTTAAGGGCGGAGGCGAAGTATGAGATGGTGTGATCGTATGTCTTGCGGTTGACAGGGAAGGGCGTGCCGTCCTTGCCCCCGTGCGCGAATGAAAAGCTTACCGGGTCCTCAAAAGACGGTTTCTCCCCGAAGATGATCTGGGATACGAGTGCCAGGGCGCGAATGGTGGCCGGTCCTGTACCTGGAGTAGCAAGTAAACCTTCAAAATCCTGAGGAGAGCTATCGAAGGTCTTAAGGAATACGCGTTGCACCCTTTTTGAGTCGAGGTCGGAAAACTGAATGCGATGACGCTGTGGGAGTTCAAGACGGCGGATACGGGTGAACTCCTGCTGGAAGTGTCTGGGGTCATTAGCTATCTCCACGGAGCGACTTTGTGATCCTACGCTTTCGGCAGAAACCATGTTCAGGACGTCCAGTCCGCGTCTGCCTTCGATGGCCGCGTGGGGGTCTATCACGAACGATGGAAGCTGATCACTGCCCCAGTGGTAGCGCCTAGCCCAGCCTGTGGCGGCATTCATCCCCTGATCTATCACCACCCATCGGTCGTCCTTGGGGATAAAGAGGAAGAGCTGGTGGTAGACCTGGTAGCCGTCCTGCAGGCCGGCAGAGTCCACCTTGGCCGACATCCGACTGCTATATATGAAGGGATCGGGTGAAAATCCTACGGTATCGCCCAGTTGGGTCAGATCGGAAGGTATCTTGGTTGAAGCCTTACCCTTGCCGCCGACAGCGTATACGCCTGCTGAAGACCCGATATCTCCGAGGGCTATCTTGAGCGCCCCGCAGGTTGTGGTGGTCAGGCCTGATGAGTGCCAGTCGAAGCCCAGGACACACCCCAGGCTCTGGAACCAGAACGGGTCGGTAAGGCGTTTGAGGAGTTCAGCCGGCCCGTATTCGGTAAGGATGTAGTCGGTAATGACCCGAGCGAGCTTCACCATGCGGTTAAACAGCCAGCGCGGCGCCCGCCCTCCGTGCAGAGGCAGATCGGCGGTATGAGGCATCTATCTCTTAGGTATTCCTACGGGCAAAACGTAAAGGGGTATCGTTTTATCCTCGGCTTTATCGAGATCCAGGAGCTTGGATACCGCGCCGTCATTAAACGCACCTATGGGAACCCCACCCAGGTCTAATGCGACCGCCTCCAAGAGCACGTTCTGTGCCGCGTGTCCCGCCTCCATCCATACGTAGCGCATAGCGCGCTCGCCGTAGCGCTGCGATGTCCGTTTGGGCACCGCACATAGGACTATCGATGCAGGTGCCTTGCCGACCCAGTACTGTCCCAAGCAAGCCAGAGCAAGCTCGGCACGCTTATCACCCTTCTTTAGAAGGGTGAGCTTGTGGGCCGCCGGATGATAAAGGAAGATGCCTTGTGCGGTAACCAGGTAGGCCTCCAGGGAATAGGTGGCTCCTGCCGAGGGTGCGGTGCGGAATCCGCGGTTAGTATCGGTGATCCCCTGAGCGGCCCAGAGAAGGGTCGCGATCTGCTCGGTGGTAAGGGTATCGGAGGTAAAACTGCGAATCGAGCGGCGCCCGGCAAGGCATTCCTCTATCGAGCGGTTCGTTTGCAGGGGCTCAGGCAATTTATACTCCTCGGCCACGTTCCCTCCAGGGCAGGCGGCAAAGAACGCCAATGCCAAGAGTAAGGGATATCTTTTCATCACTCCTCCTGAATTTCATCGCTGCTCCACAGACAGATAACGATTGCATTACCTTCTCCGTTCCCTCTCGGATGGATGTCGGCGATGCCCCTTAAACCGTTCGCAGTCTCGGTATTCAGATCACCCCGGCCAAGGCGTCGACGAACGCGTCCATCTCCTTTTTGGTGCGCTTTTCGGTTACGGCAACCAGCAAGAGATCTGACCATTCTTCATTGAATTGGCCCAGATCGATGCCTGCGAGGAAGCCACGCTCAAGCATCATCTCAACGACCTCTCGAGCCGGGCGCTTGGTGCATAAAACGAACTCTTTGAAAAAGGAACCCCGGAACGCAAGTTCGCAGCCTGCGAGCTTGGAGATTCGCTCCGCAAGGTAGTGCGCTTTTTGGATGCAGAGGTTGGCCATCTCCTTAAGGCCTTCTTTCCCGATTACCGAGAGGAAGACGTTGGCTGCAAGTGCGCACAGCGCCTGATTAGTGCAGATGTTTGATGTCGCCTTCTCCCGGCGGATGTGCTGCTCCCGGGTCTGAAGCGTCATAACGAATCCCGGCTTGCCCTCGGCGTCCACGGTGCGGCCTATGATGCGGCCAGGCATGCGCCGGATGTATTCCTTCTTTGCAGTGAATATACCAAGATAAGGGCCGCCGAACCCCTGTGCAAGACCCAGCGATTGGCCCTCTGCCACCGCAATATCGGCACCGTAGGCTCCGGGAGGAGCAAGGATACCGAGCGAGATCGGATCGACCGAAACCACCAAAAATGCACCCGCTGAATGCACCTTGTCTGCAATCTCGTAGACCGATTCCAGCAGCCCGAAGAAGTTGGGGTGTGAGAGCACCACAGCCGCTACCTCGTCGGAGAGGAGATTATCCAAAGCCGAGACGTCCAGAACCCCGTCTGCAGTTGGGATCGTATCGATTGGGACGCCAAGCCCCTCGGAATAGGTACGCATCACCCGGGTGTAGTAAGGATGCAGGGTCTCGGCTACCAGGACCTTTTTACGCAGGGTAAGATCGCGCGCCATGTGAACAGCCTCGCCCAGGGCCGATGCGCCGTCGTAGACAGAAGCGTTGGAGACGTCCATGTCGAAAAGCTCGCAGATCAAGGACTGGTACTCATAGATGGTGGCAAGTGTGCCCTGACTGACCTCTGGCTGGTATGGTGTGTAGGCGGTGTAAAACTCTGGGCGGGAGATAACGAAGTTCACGAGTGCGGGGATGACGTGATCGTATGCCCCGCCGCCCAAAAAGCTCACCAGTCGGCTGGGATCGCCGTTCGAGCCGGCCATGCGAGTAAGCTTGAGTTTGATCTCGTACTCGGATAACGCAGGCGGAAGATTCAGCTCGCCCTTAACCCGCAGCTCTTCAGGGATGGCCTCAAGAAGATCTTCAAAGCTCTGCACCCCGATGCGCTCAAGCATCCGCCGGACGTCTTCCGGGGTGTTGGAGGTGTAGGAAGCCATCAATGTTCTGCCGTCGCCAGGAACTCCTTGTAGGCGGCGGCATCCATGAGCTTCTCGACTTCACCGGGATCTGCAAGCTCCAACTTGGCGATCCAGCCGTCGCCGTAGGGGTCGGAGTTGATGGTTTCGGGAGCGGAAGAGAGTTTATCGTTAACTTCAGCGATCTTGCCTGAAACCGGTGAGTATAGATCGGAGACCGCCTTCACCGCCTCGATTACGCCGATGGAATCTTCGATCTTAACCTCGCGACCTACCTTGGGCAATTCGACCATCACTATATCGGAAAGCTCTCCCTGGGCAAAATCGGTGATGCCGATGGTTGCCACTGTACCTTCCAATTTCACCCACTCGTGGGTCTTGGAGTATCTCAGTTCTTCAGGCACGTTGGCCATGGTTCCTCCTATCTTGCAATCTTCTAATCTTGCAATCTTTGAATCTTCTAATCCTCAAATCCCCTACTTATGCGACGCTTCCTTGTAGAACGGCGGCTTAACGATAACTACGGCAACATCGCCGCGATGGGTGCGGATTTTAAGCTCGGTGCCCGATTTGGTGTAACCGCTACGCACGTAACCCATGGCAATGCCCTTGCGAAGAGAGGGAGAGAAGGTGCCGGAGGTAACTTGGCCCAGCTCCTCGCCGTCGGAAACGATAACGTCGTGGGGACGGGGGATTCCTGATCCCTGGACTTCCAGACAGACCAGCCTGCGGGAGGGCTTTTCTTCCTTCACTTTAAGTAATACGTCGCGGGCTATAAAATCGGACTTGTCGAACTTCACCACCCATGAAAGACCCGCCTCTACAGGGTTGGTTCGCTTATCTATGTCGTTGCCGTATAAAGCGTACTTCATTTCTAATCTGAGGGTGTCGCGCGCACCCAGGCCGATTGGGGCGATTCCTTCTTCGGCGCCCGCCTCGAACAGCTTATCCCAGATAAGATTTGCCTTCTCGGCAGAGAAGTAGAGCTCGAACCCGTCTTCGCCGGTGTAGCCGGTTCGGGAGATAAACATCTTGACCCCCGCAAGGTCCGTCTCAAGGCCGCGGTAGAAACCAATAGATGCCAGGTCTGCGGATGTAAGTTTTTGCAAGACCTTCTCGGTCTTCGGCCCCTGCACCGCAAGCTGGGCCATTGCGTCGGTACGGTCGATGATCTCAACGTCGAATCCAGCCGCCTGCTCGCGCATCCATACCTGATCCTTTTCATTGTTGGCCGCGTTGACCACCACAAAATAATGATCGGGCAGACGGTAAATCAAGAGATCGTCCACGATCCCGCCTGAAGGGTAGCACATGGGCGTATAGAGCGCCTGGTGCATTTCCAGCGTGGCAACGTCATTGGTAACCAGGTAATTTAGAAAGGCAAGCGCATCATTACCCTTGACCTCGACCCTGCCCATGTGTGATACGTCAAACACTCCCACAGAGGAACGAACCTTCTGGTGTTCGGCCATCAGACCTTCAAACTGAACCGGCATCTGGTATCCGGCAAAGGAGACCATTCTACCGCCGGCCTCAACCATCTTATCGTAGAAGGGTGTTTTCTTGTCCATTAATTTGCTCCTAGATTGGATGATTATACGGGGAGCAGAAGAAGTGTCAACAAGACACCCCACCGATTGACAAGTCGTTAGGGCCGACCTGAAGGTCGGCCCGCTTGTGGATTCCATATAAATCTGCAATGATACGGTCATTGCACTCCATAAAAGAGCATAAGAAGTGCCAAGGAAGCACTCTGTGGATTGGGAAATCCGGGGTGTATGTAAGGTTGCGAGGCAACTCCTAACGACTTCCGTCGGAAGTCGTAGCGATACCCTGCGAACTTTCGTCTGTAAGACGAAAGGAGCATTTCGGCTTGACACCTACTCCCCTTAGCGTATCATCATCTGATGGGGCAAGGCTGCTACGATGTATACGTCCGCACGGCGTCGAGGATGAAGGCCAAGGATGCGAAGATCATCCCTGCCGATACGATAGTTGCCGCCCAGTGGGTCAGGGAGAAGTGCCAGTTCGGATGCGGGGGCTACGGCAAGAATCTGACATGCCCTCCCAACTCACCTACACCGGAACAAACCAGCCGGATGCTTACCCACTACAAGCACGTCCTCCTGATCCATGGGGATGAGGAGACCCCTATCACGAGGATAGTTGCCGTCCTTGAACGAGAGATATTTCTGGACGGGCATTACAAGGCGTTCGGCATGGGCGCAGGTTCATGCTCTATCTGCGAGGAGTGCGTGGAGCCCTGTAAATACCCTCACCAGGCGCGTCCTTCGATGGAGGCGTGCGGGATAGACGTATACACGACAGTGCGAGCCAACGGCTTCCCGATCCAGGTACTGAAGGACGAGGGCTGCAAGGGTAACTACTACGGCCTGGTGCTTATTGACTGAGGTAAACGTTTTGGGAATATCCTCGCGGTTCTATTGAATCCAAACTCACAGCTCCTTCTGCATCTTGCGCATCACGGTTTTGTACCCGAGCGACAGGTTGATGCCGATTGCTTGAACGAGCGACTCATCGGTTCCTCCAAACACTGTGGACCGACTGCACAGCCGGGTAATAGTTTTAATATCTTTTCACTGCGCATCTCAAATCATACGTAGACATTCCTCAAGTGTAGATATGACTGGAGTATATTCTATCTTTTATAGACAAAATTTTCCTTGACAATTCTGTCTGTGAACTTAAAATAGGGTGTAAACAACTCTAACGTAGGAGGGAATAGTGAAGAAAAACTTACAGAAAGCTTTATTAGCGATCACCATCATCCTCTGCGTAGCGCTCATTGCCTGCAACACCGACGTTCTTACAATCGACAGTATAAACATTACTCCCCCGGGTGGCTATGCCGTAGAAAAACTCACTGCAGAAATCCACGCAACCGTTTCAGGCTCTCATAGAATAAAGGTAGAATGGAAATGGCGCGGTGCAGGAAGCAGTGCAGAAGAGATCGCAAAAACAGAATACATAACCATGGATCACGATGGGGATTACTATTCGGAGTACGTTGCGCCAAGCGGTTACGTGTTACTCGACTACTTTTGGGTTGAACTCTATGACGAAGATGGAATTCTTTTGAAAAAATCCAGCGAGGTGTTCTGCGAGTATTACTAATTCTATCTCTTGTTTTAGCCTATTGCAGCAGTAGCGCGAACCTTCAGGTTCACAGCGAGGCTAAAGCCTCGCACTACAAATTGTTATCTCCATAGGGGTATTCACGACAAATCAAAGAGATACAATTTTTCCTCGGTCATCTCGCGGATAGCATAGGCAGGGCCCTCGCGGCCAAGGCCGGAGCCCTTCATCCCCCCGTAGGGCATGAGGTCCACCCTGAAGGTTGGCACCTCGTTTACCAGAACCCCACCGGCGTCTATCCCATCGCACGCCCGGAACGCCTTCTTTAAGTCCTTGGTGAACACCGCTGCCTGAAGACCGTAGCAGGTGGCGTTGACCTTGCAGATGGCGTCCTCCAGGTCTTTGACCGGATTGACGACGACCACAGGTGCGAACGCCTCCATTTTGATCAGTTTCTGATCCTCGGGAACGCGGGTAAGGATCCATGGGCCGAGCAGGCTGAGGAGGGCGCCGGAGCGCTTGCCTTCGAGGACTACTTCGGCACCTGCGGAGCGGGCCTCATCTATCCACGAAAGGATGCGCTCGATTTGTTTCCCCTCGATCATAGGACCCAGCTCAGTGGACTCATCCAAGGGATCACCGGTTTTCAGGGTAGAGACTTGGGAAACAAGAAGGTCGAGGAACGGCTGGTAGACTTCCTCTTCCACGTAGACCCTTTGGGTGGAGATGCAGACCTGTCCGGCAAGACAGTAGCCGCCAACCTTGATGCGTTTTGCGGCGCGCTCCAGATCGGCGTCGGAGAGTATTACGACCGCGGAGTTGGAGCCGAGCTCAAGGACGATCTTCTTGATACCTGCATGCCTTGTGATCTCCTCCCCTACCGCCCTGGACCCGGTGAAGGTCACCATGCGCGGGATAGGGGATTCAACCAGAGCATTCCCAACGGTGGAACCAGGACCTATGGCCACCTGGAGGGCTTCCTTAGGCAACCCTGCATCATAAAGGGTTTCTGCCAGCTTGATACCGGAAAGCGGGGTCGCCGATGCAGGCTTAAGTATTACCGAGCATCCTGCGGCAATAGCCGGGCCTATCTTGTGAGCGGCCAGGTTGAGAGGGAAGTTGAACGGTGTTATTGCCACCACCACCCCGCACGGCACCCGTTTGTAGAATCCCTGTTTGTTGGGGTGTCCTGCGGCGGAGAACGCCACCTCCTCGCCTGCCAGCTTCATCGCTTCTATCGCGGATAGCCGGAGGGTATTAACGCATCGTGCCGCCTCTGCGGAGGCCTCGCGCCAGGTCTTGCCCACCTCCATCACCAGGATTTGGGCGAACTCTTCAGCATACTTGGAAACCAGGTCAGCGGCCTTGTTGAGAATCTCGGCCCGGCGCTGCTGGGAAAGGTCGCGCATCTTGATGAGGCCGGTCCGGGCCAGTGACAATTTCGCGGCAACCGAGGAGGGGGTATCCTGCTCCAACTCCGCGATTACTGAGTTGTCGTACGGGTTAAATATCTGTAATTTCTCGGCCATTGACTCCTCCTTGAGTTTATACAGTATAGGGAAGCGACATTCGGTGTCAAGAAATCACCCCCTCCCTTGACGGGACAGCGTGCCCCTTGAGTGCTTTATGCGCTCATAGGGTAGGGGATTAAGGGGAGGGTGAAAAGACTAAGGCCAGCCTTGGACTGGCCTATCAAATCTTCTACTCCGCGATCTTTTAGCCGAAGGCTAAAAGGAGCATTAAAGGCGGACTGGAGAGTCCGCCCTCCAAGGTTATGAAGTAACCTCGTGGGGTGTTACTTCGGGGTCCCCGCAAACACGCAAAGCGGGTTTGTGGGGTGCTACTTTGCGTGCTTGGCGATCTCGGTCTTGAGCCAGGCGATGGCTGCTTCGCCGTGCATCAGGGCGTCAACTTCAGCGGAATCGACTGGCCTCATGGTAAATATCCAGCCTGCCCCGTATGGATCGGAGTTAATGAGGGTGGGATCATCCTCAAGCTCGGAATTAACTTCTACGACCTCTCCTGCTACAGGCGAGTAGATCTTGCCCATCCACTTGCCGGTCTCGTATGAGCCGATCACCTCGTCGGCCTCGGCCTCCGACTCTATCTCAGGCAGTTCAATAAAGCTAAGCTCACCGGAAAGCTTCTGACTGAAGTCAGTAAGACCGATGCGAATAACGTCGCCTTCCTTTTTGATCCACATGTGCTCGGGGTGATAGTACAGCTCGTCGGGCATCTTGTATCCTTCTATCTCCGCCATCTTGCCTCCTTAAGAGATTGCGATCTTACGATATGATGTGCTTTGCTTCTTCGATGAGTGATGTTAACCCATCGTAGTTGACTGTTTTTCCCTCCGGCGCGGTAAGGCCGCGAGCCGCCAGATCCTCAGCAAGAAACCGGACGGTAACCCCGACCGATTCCATCTCGGAGAGTTTCCGAGAGAGTTCTTTCGGCCCCTGCACGGCAAGCACTGCGTCCTGGATGAAGCAGACGGTGTCGCCGGGCTTGGCCAGCCTGACGGCCAACTGCCACGCGGTACGCTCAAAGGTAGAGCGGGTTACGAGATAAAGATTCTCCATGCCTCCGCCTAATTAAAGGTTATCACGTGGTCAACCTCGGAGATCAACTCACGCAGCTTCTCGTCCGAGATGAATTCTACTGAGATACAGTCATCTTTCAAGAGTCCGCGTTTGGTTAGGGAAGGGAGGTGAACGTACAGTATGGCGCCGAAGTCGGCAAGCTGTGAGTAGGCGTCTTCCAGCTTGTGCATCCCCAAGGCCTCCGGGGCCTGTCCCTTATGGGCGATCAGAACCCCGTCGTCTGCAAGGACAACGTGCGTTTGGATTCCCATACTCGCAAGACCAATCAATGCGCGAAACCCCTCGCCTGCGGTGGCCATTCCGTAAGGAGCCGAACGGATAAGGATCATTACCTTCTTTGCTTCCATGACTAAAATCCAAAGGAGAGAAAACGGTCGCACTCCTTGAGGTAGTTGGAGAACACGACAATACCCGCAAGTTTTGTGCCTTCAATGACGTCGGCCATCTTCAGACCTCGGAACTTTGCACAGGTGCCGCAGCCCCGTATCTTTGCACCTTTTTGGGCAAGTTCAGCCACCATCCCGGCAAGGTTGCGCTCCTGAGGGGACTGTATCTCCTTAGCGAGATTGAAAACCCCGTCTTCGTAGAGAAACATCCTTACCCCGTGCCCCTTTGCCAGGAATCTTTTAGCCAGATGATAACAGGTATCTACATTCTGAGACGTGTAAGGGCCTGTTCGCAGAAGAAAACCGACAGTCATCTATCTATCAGGGTTGAAAATCCTCTAGACCTTTCGACGGATGTAGAATTTTAAGGTGTCGCCCTCTTCCTTCATGCCCAGAAACTCGTTTCCTGTCTGATCGCACCATGCGGGAAAGTCCTCGCGCCCCCCTTCATCGTCGGACAGAACCTCAAGAACCTCGCCCATATCAACCTGTTTGATCTTCTGAGCGGTCTTGAGCACAGGTATTGGGCAAAGCATCCCTCGCGCGTCAAAGGTGTGACCCTTCTCCATAGCTATTCTCTCCTTAATCTGAAGAGAAGATCGTTAACTTTCAAGGCACTCCTGAAGTTTTCAATTTAAGGGCAGGGCCTAAAAACATCACTATACCCATTATTATGGCCCAAGCACTCCCGATAAGAATCTCTGCAAAATTCCATCGAACCAAAAGTCTTTCCCCTATGTCCCCTGAATGAGGATCGAATTTAAATATCAAGTAAGTTACAAATATGGTGAACAAAGCGCTCCAGATGGCTATTGTGATGGCAAGCAAATTACTAAACCCCACACCAACGATTTCTTTAAACCAAAGAGATCTTAGAAAGATAATACCTAAAAGTACTCCTGCATACCCAATGTAGACTATATTGAACCAATAAGAGCATACCCATCGAGAAACAGCCCAAGCTCCCACCACAAGGCCTACTCCAAGGATCAATTCCGCCAAAGGTGGGAGGTTGGATAAACCTAAATGAATACTCACATACACAATTAAGGCAACTAGCCAAGGCAAAGAAATAAATAATAAAAACCATTTGGAAGGGGCAGGTTTGTTCTTTGCCCATTTTTGCCCAGACACATTGGAGAGGAAATCAGACTCCCCTTCCTTAATATAGTCAGATTTAACTCTTGCGCTATATTCCACTATTCCGTCCACGAAGTAAACCACCCCTACCACCAAAAAACCTAACAGAGCTACGTATAACCAAGGGAATCTACCCATCTTTCTTCGCCTTATCTCTCAAACATCTCCTGCTTCTTTTTCGGGCAGATATTCATCCAACGCCTGCATTAAATATCCGATGTATTCGAAGATCGGGCCGCCGCCCATGGCAAGGGCGACGTTGGCCGCGTCGAGAATCTCTTCCCTACTGCACCCCACCTGAACGCATATCTGGGTATGCAGGTTTATGCAGGGACGGCAGTGCTGGACCAGAACGATCGCAAGCTGCATCAACTCCTTGCACTTGGTGGGTATGGCGCCTTCTTCCTTTGTTTTGCGCCAGAACTGCATGAACGCTGCAGCGGCATCCCCTGCCTGTCTGCGGTAGCGCGCCTGGGCTTTAGAGATTTTCTTTTGTTCCGGATCCTCAGGGAGGTTTGTGTTACGGGTGTTACTGGTGTTACGGACGTCAGAGGGAGGTGGTGTGTTACGGGGTGTGTTACGGGGTGTGTTACGGGGGGTGTTACGGGTCACGATTGGCGTTCCTCGGCCTTTGCCCTTAAAAGATCACGCAGATTGTCAAGGGAGGAAAGCAGTTCTTCGTCTAAGATATCTGCATCTATCTTATCGGGATCGAAAAGCTTACCGTCTATCTGAAAAGTCATAAGCTCAGGGATCATCTCGGCACCTCCCATCCCTTCCCTTACCAAAAAGAGGGCGTGTCCCAATGGGATGTCGTCTTCGAACTCAGCCGGCAGGTTTTTCACTAATTACTCCAATCCTCTCAAGGATCTTTATGGGTTTAACACGGTTGATCTTGAATCCCAGCTCGTCAGGGGTGTAGCCAAGGGCAAGGCCCAGAAGCTGGGTATAGTAGATACAGGGCATGGCGAACTCCTGCTCCAGTTCCTTCTCGATCTTTTTCTGGTTCTGCTCATACATGACGTTGCAGAACGGGCATATGAGGATCATCGCCTCGGAGCCGGAGTCTTTGACGCTTGCAAGCTTTTTGCCCGCCATGGCGTATGCTGCGTCGACCCTGATGCCCAGGATCGCGCCGCCGCAGCAGAGTTCCCTTTCGGAGTATGGATTGCTGCGAGCGCCGGTTGCGTTGATTAAATCGTCGTAGACGTGGGGGTTCTCCGGGTCGTCGAAATTCTCGAACGCCTCGGAGGGCTTCGTAAAGTGGCAGCCGGGATGTCCGGCTACTGGTAAGGACTGAAGATCAACCTTGATGTCTTGTTTGATGCGCTCGATGCCGATGTCCTCGTAGAGCACACGGGCGAAGTGACGGACGTTTACTGTCCCTTTGTATTCCAGGTCTTCCTTTTTTAGGATGGCGTTGACTTCGGCCAGCTTTTTGGCATCGTGCTTGAGCTGATGGTTGGCCTCCACCTGGGTTCCGGTGCATGCGGTGCAAAGGGTGATGATGTCTAATCCTTGCTTCTCGGCGAGCGCCAGGTTGCGGGCAGCCATGACCAAGGAAGAGCGCTGGTCTACGGACTTTATGGGGAACCCGCAGCAGGTGAAGGAGGGGATGTCAACGAGCTCGATCCCGAAGTGTTTGGCGACCACACGGGCCGAAATCTCGTAGTTCTGGGCGCGAACCGGAACGGTGCAGCCCAGATAGAGCGCGTACTTCCGCTTCGCGTCACCCATTAGAACCTCCCTCGGTATTCCCAGATTGAGGTGATTCCTTGGACTCTTTTGCTTCCGTAGAATACTCGTACAGTCCGGTGGCCTTGAAGATGGCCTTTATGGGTTCAGAGGATTCGATTATCTCAGGAAGCTCAATCTTTGCGCGCTTCTTGTTCACGAAGGAATCCGCCTCGTAAAGACGACCATGCCCCTGGATAAGATCTATCTGGGCGGTAAACGCGGGATGGATGTAGCCGTTCTTGACAGCAAGGTTCTTTAATGCGTTCATCATCTCGGTGATGCGAACGTCCTGGGGACAGCGCTCGTGGCACGCATAGCACGTGGAACAAAGCCACACGAACTCGGAGGAAAGCACCTGTTCCTTCATGCCTAAAAGCGCCATGTGGATGATGCGTCGGGGGTTGAAGGTCTCCTCGATTGCTCTGACCGGACAGGATGCGGTGCAGGTTCCGCACGCATAGCACCGGGTGATGAATTCCCCCGAAGGCTCGGCCTGAATCTCGTACTTGAAGTTCGGATCAAGGTCTTCGAACCGAATCACTTTCGGCTCCTCTGACTTCGTAACTTCATCCACCGACTGCTGGTCAGTTCCTTCGTTCGGCTGATCCGGCTTCTTCATATCTTCCAAAATTCCTCCTGGGCGACAGCGGTCGCACTAGTATTCGTGAGGTAACCCTTCGAGTTGGTCGAGGGAAAATACCGGCCCATCTTTACAGACATAATAAGGACCAACGTTGCAGCGACCGCACTTGCCGATCCCGCACTTCATCCGGCGTTCAAGAGATGTGTAGATCTGATCGGGTTTGAACCCCAGCTTGGTTACCACCGGCAGGGTGTAGCGGATCATCGCAGGCGGCCCGCACATTATAAGAAGCGCGTTATCCGGGCCAGGTGCGATTTGCTCGGTCACCGTAGGAACGAATCCGACCAGACCGCCCCAGCCTTCTGCCTCGGTGTCTACGGTCAGGTAGATGGACAGATCGTCGCGCTTGGACCACTCGGCAAGTTCTTCTTTGTAGAGCAGCATACCCGGGGTGCGCGCGCCGTAGATAACGGTTACATCCTTGTAATCTGTCCGGTGGCCATCTATAAGCCAGCGGATTACCGATCTCAGGGTGGTGAACGCGAAGCCGCCGGAAACGATCACCAGATTGTGCCCCTTGTATTTTTCCAAAGGATACCAGTTGCCTAAAGGGCCGCGCATCCCGATGGGTGAGCCGACCTCGAGCTGGTGCATGGTGTTGGTTACCAGACCGGCGCGGTTTACGGTAAAGCGCACGTAGTCTTGCTCTATAGGCGAGGAGGCGATGCCGAAAGGGGCCTCGCCCTTTCCCAGGATCGAAACCTCGCAAAACTGTCCGGGAAGGAAGCGGAAAGCCTCCTTGTCTTCTGGATTTACGAACCCCAGGTCAAACGTCTTGAGCGTCCCGTCCTCGGATTCCACGCGTATGTCTTTGATTCTCATAGGCATGGGAAGATAGGGATTTTCACGTTTGAAGTAGAGCTTCGCCGCGCTCGATTGTTCCATCAAGGCTAATTATAGGAAAATCGGCATGGATGTCAATGAGGAAGAGTCTTTAAGTCAGGTTTGAGTCCTGCTCGTCGGATTTGAATGCAATTCGGCGCGGTTTTCGTGCCTTTTTGGGGTGAAAGTCCAGGTATCCCCCTCCTAGGTTGAGGGGGATAAAGGGGGAGGGGAGATTTTAGGCTGACGTACTATAATCTGTCTCCTCCCACTTGATGGGGAAGGTGTAGGAGAGGGTGTCATCGCGAGATTTTGTGAAGTGAATATCTAAGGTAGGGGCGACTCAGGGCCTGCCCCTTGAGATGTTGTACATCTCATAGGGTATGAGTCGCCCCTACTATCCTCCCTCTCAAGAGGAAGATGTGGCATAGGCTCTCCAGCCTGTGCTTTTATATCCCTGAACAGACTTAAGAGTCTGTTCCACACAGTTTATCTTGACAGATCGAGGGATCTACGTATTCTTTTGATTAGAAGGAGGTTTTATGCAAAAGAAAATACACCTTTTCGCACTATTGCTTTTGGGAGGGATATGGATGACCCGCTGCGTCTCCCCTTACTACGGCACGGCAAGGATAGAGCCGGGATGGCAGCTGGATACCGGGGCAGGGCTGCATACCACCTTAATGCCGGTACTTGACGCCGGCCCCATGTACGGTATCGGGATACGCTGCGACGGTGAGATAGGCTACGGTATAGAGCATTTTTTAAAACCCTACGCAAGAGCTGCGGTCGGCCTTAACACGGCCTACATTGGATACGCGGACATCGGTTTAGGCATTCATGCGGCTCTGCCCGTATGGATATTCACCCCTGCGGTAAGGCTGGAGATCAACTCCACATGGATCCAGCCCACCTTTTCACCGGTCGTTCTATTAGGAATTGGCAAAAAGGAGTGGTTTACTCTAGGAGCTAAGACCTATTTTATAGCCTTTGGTGACCCGAACTACCCCAGATTTCTTGACGCGTTCGCCACCGCTCACATCTCTCCTCGCTGGTCAATCTTTGCCGGCGCTGAGATGAACTCTTTTGTGGATTATTTCGAGGACGGTGACGGATATCCCTTTTTCACGGTGGGTGTGGGTTACAAGTTCCCTCCGTTCGCAGCCAGGATGAAGCTTTAGAAAGTTGCGGGTTGCAAATCAATATGCGATGACACGGTCATTACGCTCCATAAAAGTCTCGGGCCGGTCTAAAGACCGGCCCCTACGTTTTTCACCCCAAACCTTTGCTCTCGCAAAGCTTTGGGGACCCCGGTTCAGTCTTCGGCAAAATGAACGTAAGATAATAACGTAGGGGCACGGCATGCCGTGCCCCTACGTTATCTGCGTAATCTGTGGTTAAACTACCCTACCGCCAGCCTGGTCTTCACCCAAGGCAGGAGGGCTGAGCCGAGGTTCATGCGCTCGGAGCTAATCGCGGTGATGTTTTTCAAGAGTTCCAGCGCGTTGCCCCGCATTGCCCAGGTGCCGGGCTCGGCGGTGGCGACCATCTTTCCGTTGGAGATAACGTAGCTCACGTATGCGGTGTTGGCAAAAGCACCGGTAACCCTATTAGCAGTGTGAAGGCCCAAAAGATACTTCAGCAAAAGGCCTTTCTTGATACCTTTAACCATATCCTTGACCTTTACCTTACCTGGCTCCATCACAAGCGAACGCAGCGCAGGCCTGACCGGTGCCTCGAAGGTATCTTCGGCAAGAACCGGCCTGCGCATCCCGCTGCCGGTGGATTTTTTCTTATCCAGTACCGCGGTTTCGGCGTCGTAAAGGAAGGTCTTGAACACCCCTTTGTCGAACAAAACGTTGCGCCGGGAGGGGACGCCTTCATTATCGGTGGGCGCGGATGACAAGAGATCGGGGTGGGTGGCGTCGTCATAGATGGTAACTTTGGGAGAGGCGAGCTTCTCGCCGACCTTATAGCGGGAAAGCCCGGCCAGCTTGTTGGATGCGTATATCTGCTCGGCCACCAGGGTCGAGAATATCCCCTGAAGGCACATGGGATGAATGATGACGTCTATCAGGTCGCTCTTGGCTCCGACATCAGCCGGTTTCAGGGATTTTTTTGGCAGCCGCTTCGCCACCTCGATACCCAGATTTTCTATCTTTTGAATCCCCGGCAGTTTGCGTCCCACGAGGAACTCAAAGTCCCGGCTGTCAAGGTCTATGTAAGCGGAGAACGCGGTCAAGCGTTGATATGCGGGCTGGCTGCTGTGGGCGGTATAGACCCAGCTTTCGCCGTGGAAGACGCTGCCGTTTCCGTTGAGCCGCTCAAAGCTGCCCTTGCCTTTCTCCCATGTGTTCCTGACCGTGCGAGACAGCAGATCGCGCAAGACCTTTGGCCTGGCCACCAGGTTGACGATCTCGGCGTCGGCTCTATCGGATGAGAGTCCTTCGGGTATGAGAGCGAACCCCTTAAGCGCGGTGGGCTCGAGGTTGGCAAGGGCGGCTGAAATTACGTGTTCAAGCGAGGACTCGTCAAACACGGTGGTTGAGGCGTAGGTCAGCTTGCCCTGCTTCATTAGCCGCAGGCCCATGGTGGCGATACCCACCTCGGAGGAGATGGTCAGATCGCGCTGCTCGATGTTGAACGAGGTGTTATCCTCGCGGGAGAGGACGATCTCAAAATCGTCTATCTTGTGTTTTGCGGAGAGCTTTTCCAGTGTCTTGCGGATTTCCGAAAACATCATGAACCTCCTTGCACCGCTAACTGCACGTATGGGTTGGTCTTGATTCGTGTCCAGCGCGGACCGCCGTCGCCTACCGGACGGTGCTGACCGTCCTTGCCGCAGAAACCTATGTCGTCAGTTCTGAGCTCGCCTGCGCAGCCGTCAACGTACCGCAAGGCGTACATGCTCTTGCCGGAGAAGTTGGAAGGGTTGACCGTTTTGGTTACCTTGCCGTTCTGGATAAGGTATCCGATCTGGATGGATGACGACATCCCGTCCTTTGATACCGCTCCGCCCAGGGTTCCCTGAAGTATCACTCCATAGGAGATGTCGCGGATAAGGTCCTTGAGGTCTTTGCGGACGATTTTAGGATCGGCGGGAACGAGATAGGTATTGGACATACGGCATATCTGTTGATCGCCGAGCTGGGAATAAGCGCCGCCGTTTGGCCGCTTACTAAAGTAGGCCGCGGTCTCCCGGTTATAGATGAATTCCTTGACCTTGCCGTTTTTGGCCAGTACCTTAACCTTGACCTCTACCCCTTCATCGTCAATAAGCTCGGTTCCAAAACCGGTGCTGTAGTCGGGCTTGCGTGTTTTGATGTCAACCGGCGGGCCGTCCAGGATGTCAACGGCCTTTGCCGCCACCACACCCAGGGGCTTGCCCTTTGCATCGGCCACCCCGGAGGAACCTGACTTGACCCCATCGGCCTCAAAGTTGTGACCCAGCGCCTCGTGAACGAATACACCGAGGGTGTTAAAATCCAGAACAAAGTGATCCATCCGGGCGATCTCCTCGGCGGAAAGCGAGACGCCGTCCAGGAGATCAACCGCCTTCTCGATCCAGTCCTTGATTTGGGCCTTGGTGTGGGGGTTAAGCCTGTAGCCTTGCTTTGTTGGTTCGAGCAGGGTCTCAAGACCCTTAATGTCTCCGATACGGACGCGCGTCTGGGTGGTTTTGCCTTTCTTATCTTTGATTTTGGTGTGTACCTGAAGGAAACTGCGGGGCACGGTCTGACGTTTGTAGATGCCCTTGGAGTCGGCGATGATCTTTTCCTCGTTCTGCGCGTAGAACCAGACCTCGGGATTTATCTTGACGCCGCGTCTCGCGTATTTCCGCTCAAAGGCATCGGCGATCTGACGGACACCCTTCAAAACTGCATTGATCACCTTCTTGGGATCGGCCTTGGCCAGATCGTAGCCGGGTTTGATTCTGTATTCCTTGCGCTTGGGGTTGGGTATTGGCGCGAGCTTGACCCCAACCTTGGGCTTTTTGGCTGTGCGCCACAGCCCTTTGGCACGCTCGACAGCCTCGTAGAGAACCTTCTCATCCAGATCGCCGATCTTCAAAGAGACCTTTTTCCCGTCCCGCAAGAACCGCATCTGCACCCTGGCCTTCACCGAAAGGGGTGTAATGAAGGTCTGGGAGCCTATGGTCTTGGCCTCGGTCTTTTCAACTCGCTCGTAGAGGATGTCTGCGTAGTCAAAGAATTTTTTAGCGCAGCCGAAAGCCTTCTTTATTGCTTTGTTGAATCGCTGATTATTCATGCATGGATAATAGGCTGTAAGAGCAGATTGTCAAGGAAGGCACAGAGAAAGAAATTATTAAAGGTCAGCCGTCAGGCTGACCTTACGTTTCCCTCTTCCGATCTTTTTGCGTAAGCAAAAAGGAGGACTCGATTTGCGATCTTTTCTCCGCCAGGAGAAAAGGAGCACTAGCTACCAGAAGTAACGGAGTCCGATTCCCACCCCCGGGGATATGAGCCGACTAGGTTCGTAATCGTCAAGAGATTCACCTCTTTCCACGTAGTAAATCCTTCGGGGCATTGAGTAGTAACCGAACTGGAACTCCGGCGCAATGGAGAGGCCGGAATTCTCGCCCATCTGGAAAACTATCAGGTCCAGCCCTACCAAGGCTACGGCCGAGATGCCGGTCTGGGTACGTATACGCTCCTCATATACGTAGTTGCTATCCTCGTCATAGCCTACCCATTCCCAGTACTTCTCCTTGAACTGCCAGCCGCCGCCACCCAAGCCCAGAAAGATCCGCAGCCGGTCATATGTATCAAAGTGCTTGAGCAGTCTCAACTCGCCTCCAAGATCGTAGGTCTTCTCGGTAAGATCGTACCGGCCCCTGCCCACGATCTCAGCACCGAACCCCGAGGGTAAAAGATAACGGTACGCGATACCCTGACCTACCATATCAGCCTGGATACCCAAAGACTGCTCGGCATCAAGGGCAGTAAACACTGCCAGAGAGCTCAGGACAAGGATTATCGCTGACTTTTTCATGACTTCCTCCTACCAGTTGAAGCTAATGCCTGCACCGAAATCCGGGAACCGGATAAGATGCCCCTTTTCTTCAATCGTCTCAATGTGGTAGTTGCCGTCGTCATCGTCCCAGATGTGTTCCTCGTACTGCCTGAGATAGTGTCGATAGTACAGTCCGGAATCGAATCCGATACGCAGACCTCTTATGGCGTCGGTCCAATCCAGCCACTCGATCTCACGGCTCAGGAAATGAAAAGGTGCAATGGAAAGCCCAACAAACAGTCTTCCGCCGTAGCCCTCGCTCTTGTCGTAGTATGCGGAGTAGGTATAACCGCCTCCTATACCCACGAGGGGGGAAAGCCATCGATCCGCGGCATACATCACTCCCAGCCTCAGACCAAGACTGTAGAACCCCAGATCCTCCTCGAAGTAGTAAGCTCCAAAGCCCTTTGGAGAGATGAAAAGCTGGGCATTGGAGCCTGCCGGACACCAGAAGGTGAACTCCAAACCCTGGGAGAGGATATCGGAGTGCGCACCTACACCGACCCGGTAGGCGGCTGTTGCCAGCATTGGCACAAGACACACTCCTAAGATGAGCGCTGTGATTATTCTTCTCGGCATGCACGCCTCCTTTTCAATAAGATAACTATAAGGCTGAACCTGGAAGTTGTCAATACCACATGCTCCTTTTAACCTGCGGTTAAAAGATCGCAATTTGAGCACCCCTTTCTTGGAATCACAGGAACAATGACAACTCCCGGAGAAGCCATAGGGGTGAATTAAAACCTGAACCCGGTGGATAGCCCGAACTCAGGGTAGAAGACTACGCCGTTCGCGTTTGGCCTGAACAGGACGTTCCAGTCTAAGCCGAGGCCGAACAGCCAGCTGAAATGAGGGACTTTGACCGCGGCTACCTGAAATCCGAGGTCGAGGCTCATGCCGGTACGTTTTTCACGATCAAGCAACTCTCGTACCGCCTCCTGGGGGTTGTTATAAAGCTCAATTATCTTTGGGATGTCCTTTGAGAGCTCGTTCACATAGTAATTCACCAGTGAGTCGCTTGCCGCAGGGAGGAACCAGTTGTGGGTGAATTGAAGACCTAAAGGAAAGAGCACCCTGCCCTCGGCTGCAGACAGGGTCTTCTGGATACCCCAGGCGAACTGAATGTGAAGGTAAGGGACCTGGGCGGTGGTATCGATGCGGGAAGGAAAAAGGGGTATCCCCAGATTATCCAGGCTGTCCACCAGCACGGTGACCTCATAGTTCTTGTAGTGAGTGGTTAGATCAAGTGCGAATCCGATGGAGCGCTCGTCTTCCAGCGAGATGCCCAGATGGAAAAACCCGGGAGGCGGGACAGCGGGACGGCTTGCCTCCACGTAAACGTGGGTTTTGGGGTTCAGGTACGTGCCCTGTGCAGGCTTCATCGCGTAAAGTCCTGCGCTCCAGCCTGCCTCCAGCCCGAAGTTCCACGGGGCGGAGATGAGAACTAAGGACATTAGAATAGCGTTCATGTTACTCCCTCCGTGTTTTGGGGGATTATACGGCGAATTATCTGGAGTGCAACAACCTCGTTGTTGCAACCTTCATTAGAATTCTTGGGGTCCCCGCGAAGCTGCGGAGCAGATTCGTAGGGTGTAAAATCCCCCCTCCCTGGTGGAGGGGTTAGGGGAAAGGGGTACATGTGGAACAGCCTCTCCAGGCTGTTTGGATATAAAGCGCACTACATGCTAAGGTAAACCTTTAGGAGATGCCTCCTGCGGAAGATTCCATTTCTGAGCCGCTCTTATGTCTATATCCGCTACAGATTTGGCCAGAAAATCCGTCAATTCCTCTATATGATGTCTATCGAAAACAACTTGAGTTCCTTCCTGACCAGCCAAGCGAGGTATTCGTGTCGTACAAAGACGACTCACAACTGCGCGATTGTGAACTATCAGGTTGCGCATCTCAACATAAAATACTGCGTCATCTAAATCTTCTTCCTTTTTGAACAATAAAAACCCGAATCTCTCTGAAAAGTAGTCTGCAAGGTCACGCATACCCTTATAGGATAGTTGATTCACCTTGGCTTCTGCAATATGGGAAATAAATCCGTCCATGTCGTCTTTATATTCTAATATCGCTTCAACTGCCACTGTTTCCTTGGATTTCAACGTTTCAGGCCGTGTAGTAAAAAGGAGGGTCATCAATTCTGAAATGTAGGTGAGGAAATTGTTTACAGCACTAGCCCAAGTCATTCCCAAAAACACTTGCCCGGGTTTCCCTGCTAAAGTTAAATCTTTCATCTTTTCGAAATCTTCAGAATCCCTAAGGAAACCATCTTTAATGGCTTGCTCAATAGCATAAGGCGTTTCGATTACGGAAAAAATGAACGGCAACAGATTTTTCAGACTCCGGTGTTCTTTAAAAAACCGAAAGCAAGGTTGAGTCATGGGATCAGGAGGAGTTATGAATTGCGGATTATTGCCTTTAGGCATAATCTCAGTATAACACCATTTTATTCGTTGTCAATAGGATTAAATTAGAAGGCCAACCTTTCGGCTGGCCTTAAATTTAAATCCGCGTAAATCTGCGAACGTCTATGGCGAGAACGACTGCTAAGGAGTTCTCATCTGTGGTTTCTATACTACCATTTTCCGGTCGTCAAATACTCGTGCATGGAGCGTGCGGCCTTACGGCCAGCGCCCATGGCCAGGATGACGGTTGCGGCACCTGTGACGATGTCGCCGCCTGCCCAAACCCCTTTCTTGGTGGTCTTGCCGGTCTCGGTATCGGCCACTATGTAGCCCCACTTGTTGGTCTCAAGACCGGGGGTCGAGGAGGGCACCAGAGGATTAGCCCCGTTGCCGATGGCAACCACTACGGTATCCACGTCCATCTTGTATTCCGAACCTTCGATGGGCACAGGCCTGCGGCGACCCGAGGCGTCGGGCTCGCCCAGTTCCATCTTCAAAAGTTCAACCTGCTTGACCCTGCCTTGCTCATTGCCGATGTAGCGCACCGGGTTCACAAGGAAGTTGAATACGACCCCTTCCTCCTCCGCGTTCTCTATCTCCTCGTTACGTGCGGGCATCTCCTTGCGGGAGCGGCGGTAGATGATATGGGCTTCCTTGGCTCCTAAACGCAGACTGGAGCGCACCGAGTCCATGGCCACGTTGCCGCCGCCGACAACGATTACCCGGTCGCCTACCCGGATAGGGGTATCGTACTCAGGAAACTTATAGGCCTTCATTAAATTGATGCGGGTCAGGTACTCGTTGGCCGAGTAGACCCCTACCAGGTTCTCGCCAGGGATGTTCATAAACCAGGGAAGACCGGCTCCCAGTCCGAGATAAACCGCCTCGTATTCCATCTCGAAGAGTTCGTCCACGCTCGCGGTTCGGCCCACCACAAAATCGGTACGGATATCCACTCCGATCTCTTCCAGAATGTGGCACTCGCGGGCCACGATGGCCTTGGGAAGACGAAACTCGGGGATGCCGTAGACAAGTACCCCGCCCGGCTTGTGAAGGGCTTCAAACAGGGTAACCTTGTGACCGAGCTTGGCTAAGTCCGCGGCCACGGTCAGACCGCCCGGGCCGGAGCCCACCACCGCTACCTTGTGACCGGTAGGGGACGCGATCTCAGGCAGATCCATCTTGTTCTGTTTAATCTCCCAGTCGGCAACGAAGCGCTCCAGCCGGCCGATCGCCACCGGCTCAAACCGCCTGGCCATGATGCACACCTTCTCACACTGCTCCTCCTGAGGACATACCCTGCCGCATACTCCGGGAAGGAGGTTAGTTTCGCGGATCTTGGCCAGTGCCCCGTCGAAGTCGCCTTCCTTGATGAGCTTGATGAACGCCGGGATGTCTATCTCCACCGGGCAGCCCTCGATGCAGAACGGATTTTTGCACTGAATGCAGCGCTGTGCTTCGAGTTGAGCGAGTTCAGGGGTGTAGCCTAATGCCACCTCGTTGAAGTTGCGAACCCGGTCCTTTGGACTTTGCTTGGGTATAGCCTGACGGGGAATCTTTGCGTCAGCCATGCTCACCTCCTACCGCGGCCTGGTAGCGTTCAAGTGAAATCTTCTCCTCTTCCTTAAACGAAGCCAGACGTTTGAGCAAGAGATCAAAGTTGACCTTGTGGCCGTCGAACTCCGGGCCGTGCACACAGGCATAGCGCGTCTCGCCGCCCACCTCCACCCTGCACACACCGCACATGCCGGTGGCGTCTATCATGATTGAGTTCAAGGACACCATGGTTTTGATCTTGTAGTGACTGGTCAAATCTGAGACCACCTTCATCATGATGGCCGGGCCAACGGCGAGGATCTCGGCAATGTTACGGCCCCGCTCCAGATGATCGGCAAGCTCGGTGGTCACGAACCCTTCGCGTCCATAGGAGCCGTCGTCGGTGGTGATATAAACCTCGTCGCAGAACGAGCGGAACTCGTCCTCGAGTATAACGATGTCCTTGGAGCGAAAGCCCAGGATGGCAACCACTTTGTTGCCTATTTTTTTGTGCTTGCGGGCGATGGGCAGGACCTCGGCAGCACCAACGCCGCCAGCGATCACGAACATCTCACCTGAAAGCTTCTCTATGGATGTAGGGTTACCCAGAGGGCCTACCACGTCGGCTATCTCGTCGCCTGCTTGCATAGTGCCCATCTGGAATGTAGTCTTACCCAGCTCCTGAACGTAGACGGTGATGGTGCCTGCCTTGGGGTCAGCATCGGCGATGGTGATGGGGATGCGCTCACCCTTCTCGTGCAACCGAAATACAACGAACTGCCCGGGCTCGCGCTTTTTGGCAATGATGGGAGCCTCGATTACAAACTTATTAACTACGGGATTTACGCGTTCCCGCTCAACGATTTTGAACATCCAGCCTCCTTTGGGGGTTCAACTTCAAAGTCCGTGATTATACCCGTTCACTCTATCGTGTCAATCAGAAATACACCCCCCGAACCCGTCAGCCTTACATCGCACTCGTCACAGGTTTTGGGGTCCCCGGACGTACGCGAAGCGAACGTCTGGGGTGGAAAAAAAGCTGGTCAAAAGGTGGTCAAAAGCTGGACAAAAGGTGGACAAAAACTGGACAAAAGATGGACAAAGTTCCGGGGTCCCCGCAGCTTCACGAAGTGAAGACGTGGGGTGAAAAAGTTGGACAAAAGTGGGACAATTTGCATCCCCCACAAATCGCTTGTTAACGGCAACTATATTCATTTGAACCGCCGTGTCAAGGTTTTTGGGGGGTTGCAGCTTCAAAGTCCGTGATTATACGGGTATGGGATGGGGTGTCAATCGGATAGATAACCCACGAATGTAAGAGTAAACTTCAAACTATTCATTCTGTGGGAAAAGGGCAACGCCTATCTTTTGTGTTTGGCTGCGTGAACAGCCTTCGCAACCCGCTTGGCGAGTCTTGCGCGTTTCTTTATTGAACTAATACCTAAGAATATACTTAAGAAGAGAATAGCCCCTACAAAGATTATTAAACCCCAGAACACTAATGCAGGCGCAATCGATTTCTTAGCTGTAAACCAAATACCAATGGATGAACCAACTGAAAATAAAATTAGAACCATAGGAAGCAAGGGTGGGTCAAATTCGATTAGACGGTATTCTTTTCTAGCCCTTAAACCAACGTATGTTTCCCAATTAAGACCGTCTAACTCTCGTTCTAATGCAAACTCAATATACATACCAATTTTTACCATTGTGTTCGTTGAGAAGAAACGCATGAGTAAAACAACCAAAGGTAAGAAAACAGTGGATAACACTAAAACAGGGTCAGGCCATTCTTGTCGAAATACATAAACAGTGCTTATTATTGTCGCAATAGCACCATATGCAGCTATAATAATCGATCTAATAGTGTTAGTAGTTTGGTAGATTGATAGTATTTCACTTTTTAATTGCCGGTATTCTTCTAACTGGGCTTGAAACTTTTTCTCATCCTTCCAGGTTTTCCTATAACCCATTGGAAACCCCTTTTTCTTCCATTTCTTTTTTTGCCCATTCGAAGCACGGTAAATAGAAATCATCCCACTTTGGATCGAACCCCCGTTCCTGCCAATCAATTATAGCACCTATTACATATTCCCTTACCCAATTCGCCTCCCTTTTCTGTGGTTCTACTTCTGGCTTTCCATTAATTATAGGTAAATAAGTTAATCCACCAGCGGTATTCCATACAACGTTAGGTCTTATATTGTAGAATTGTTTTCGGTCCTGAAAATTACCATAATCACCTGCCGAAACAATATTCTTAAGAACATCTAAGTTCGTTTCTACATATCTTTCGAGGAATCTGACCAGCTCACTATGGAAGTCCAAGAAATCATCTTTGAATGCTTTAATATTTCTATCCCTTATAGCCATTGCATAAAGATTTGGGTTATGTAATCTGAGTCGAAAATCTACTTCATTTTTCATCCTTTCCAATTCTCTAAGACTTTCCTTGAAACTAAGTAAGCCAATCTCGTATGCACCTTTACTTATTGCAACAGAAAGTTGATAATCATCTTGTTCTATCAATTCTCTTGCCCAAACCAGAACTCGCCGCAACCTTTCATCTTCAATTCTATCTGTTAAATCAAGTTTTTCAAAACTTACATCAAAAGCTCGCCGGAAAAATTCTGAAAGAAAATTCCACGTTTTCATCTGGTAGTCAGGAATATCCTCTGGAGACACGACTTCAGCCTTATGTTGGGTTTTATTCCGGAGTGCATTTAAGTCGTTAAGGAATACGTTAAAATTATCCAACCACTCAAAATGTTTCTTAACCTCTTCTTTTACTCCAAGGAAGCTAACATTCATCAGATCCACACTTGGGTCAAGAATCAGGTACGCAGCTTTTAGAGCAATCTCTGTTGCTATGTGGAAATGGTGTAGTGCTATCATCCTGTCTACCGGATTCTTTGCACGTGCATGCTGCTCACCATGAAGGTAAAACTGTTTGGCGTAAAGGAGTTTCTTGCGGGTTAAGTCATCAACGGTTGGTTTCTCCGCTTTGCTCAAAATACCCTCCAAATTTCTTGACTTCTATTTTCATTATTATAAGCCGGAACACAAAAGAAACAACCTATTTGTCATCGCGAGGGCACCGCAGGTGCCCGTGGCGATCTCATGCCTCAACGTTGTGCTATGAGATTGCTTCGGATGTCTTCGCCATCCTCGCAATGACACAAGGACTATGGAGTGCAACCACTCGGTCGTTGCTTAAGACTCCTTCGAGGACTTGACAACCTTTGTTTCCTAATTAAAATAACCCATGAAGATAAGAGGCCGGGCAGCAGTCTTTTTGTATCTCAGTTTGGCCTTGGTTGTGGGATGTCCCAAATCGGAACCACCTGAGCAGGCTGAACTGCCGCTTGTTTTGTCTCTTCCCGGCAGATACGGGGAGTGGTCAAGCATCCTGGGGTTCACAGACAGCCTGCTTTATATAGCTACTTTTGTCGGGGTCGATACATTCAACTGGGGGGTTATGCTGCGACGCTACCCTCTGGATAATCCCGGCTCCTGCGATACGCTCGTTCTGAACATTCCAGGCGGAGAACCTCCCTACCGGGCGCTCGGCAACACATACGAGGTTTACTCTCTCGATTTAAACATAAATGCCAGTTATCGTCTTTCAAACCAGCTTCATCCGGGGTGGATACTATTCCCCTTGCCTTTAGGCGATACCAGCCGGATGGTGCACGTGGAAAACGTGGAGATGATTAACGTTTCAGGCACTTTGCCCGAATTCCAGTTCAACAATATGCTGACTGACCGCATGGACCTATTCTACGTGGTGGACGTGCACTCTTCTGAGCCGCGAACCGTCGCCGCGGTGCAAGGGTTTATCCTGCAGATGGAGCAACCCTATCTTCTGCTCTTCACCGGTTACGGTTACAATATTCTTGAAAAAGGGATCGTTTCTTTTGGTAGAATTAACCTCCCTTCGAACGAAATCCTGGCGGTTGACCTGCGGGATATGGAAATCCTCGCCCGGATGCCCGCCCCTGCCACCATGCAAGATTTGAATCGCACCCCGCGAATAAGGATCACTGCCGAGGGCCGTCTGCTTTATGAGGAGATTGACCTAGTGAATGATTATACCTCTCCCGATCGTTATATTGTCGAACAGGACCGGGTTGTTTCTTCTGGCGAATATTCCGAGATATTGAATAAACGAATTCGAGGTCTTTTACTCCTCGATAGACTTACCCGGTTTTCACGAATCGGCTTTCTTCGCGAGCTAGCCAAACATAAGTTGATTCCCTTGCGACACTACGAGGTGAAGCGGTGCTCGGTTAGGGTGTGCGATCTGGAATCCTGCGACTCAGCATATACCGAACTTCTCCTACCCACTGGTGATTATTTAGAAGATGACTGTCGTTTTTCAAGTGAGTCATTCCTCGCACCTTCAGGTAAAGCATTGTTTCTGTGTCCTCGTCGCGGTTGGGGATTCCCTGCATGCAATTTACCCAGCAGCTACGTTCAGGTCCCGGCGGTTTCAGACCTTACAAATCCTCCCCGCGAGATATCCGAGCTGCGCAAGTTCAAAAAACCGGACTGGGAGATGAACTGGGAACTCTCGCCCGATAAGCGCTGGCTGGTGCTGCGGAATCACAAGCGCTTCTTGCGTCTGCGCATGTGGCTATGCAAACGTCTGCCCCCTTACGAACACGTCCTTATCCCGACAGAGGCGCTTGCTGATCCGTCGCTGCTGAAATCGATGAAATCCTATGTCCATATACCCCAGTACGAGTCCGCCGCCCTGTTCTGCTTCGTTCCCGGCGAGGAGTGGGTGCTGGTGTATGAGGATGTGAACCGGGCACCTGGGGATGAGGTTCGGGACAGGCCTTCGCCCAGGCTCCACTCCTGCGACGGCAGCGCCGAGGCGATTACCCTTATGTCTTCAAACGAGGGCTGGCTCAATTATGTTTTTTTCTCGCCCGACGGAAAGCATTTAGGTTACATCTGCCGATTGGAGGGAGAGAACTTCTACCGCCTGCAGGTACGCCGCCTCCCGTAACACCCCCGTAACCCCCGTAACACCCGTAACACCCCCGTAACACCCGTAACACCCGTAACACCCCCGTAACACCCGTAACACCCGTAACACCCGTACCCCTCCGGGGCCCCTTCTCAATTTCCCGCCTCTTTCCAGTCCGCCATTCCCGTTCTCCGCGGGTTGGGGCACCCGACGGTGGCATACTAAACCCGCGCTCACAATCTAATCTTCAATCTTTTAATCTTCGTATCTTCAAATCTTCTAATCTCAATATCTCTGCAGTTCAACTTGACTGAACGGCCTGTGTCTTATTGCTTCCCCCTCCCCCTTTATCCCCCTACCCTATGGGGTGCAGTAAAATTGGCACACCAAGGGGCACGCTGTCCACCTGGGAGGGGGAATATCCTACCTGTTACTTTCCTTGAGCCAGTTACTTGACTCACCCCTCCTCGTCGAATAGAATAGGATATGCGAGTGGGAATAATCGGCGCCACAGGGCTGGTGGGTAGGACTACTTTGAAGATACTGGAGGAGCGCGATTTCCCGGTCAGTGAACTGACGCTTTTTGCATCACAGCGCAGTGCGGGCGAGCGGATAGTGTTCAAGGAAGAGGAGATGGAGGTGATCACGATAGAGGACAACTGGGACCTTTTGGCCGACGTATTCTTCTGCTCGGTTGCAGACGATGTGGCACAGGAACTGCTGAAGAACTACAAGGGCGAGGCCTGGGTTATCGACAAGTCCAAGGTATTCCGCATGGACCCAAAAGTGCCGCTGGTGGTGCCCGAGGTCAACGGGGATGTGCTTAAGACTACCGATTCAAGGATAGTGGCCAACCCGAACTGCACCACCATACCGTTCGTTATGGCTCTGGCGGCTATCCGCAAGATGGCGAGACCTCAAAAGACGGTGGTTACCGCTCTGCAGTCCGCATCAGGGGCGGGCAAGGCGGCGCTCGAGGAACTCCGACTGCAGAGGGAGTACCTAACCGTGGACCAGGAGATGCCTGCCGATGCAAGAGAGGTCTTCGGACACACCCTTGCCGCCAACCTGATACCCCAGATCGGATCGTTCAGTGATGCGGGCGAGGCATCAGAGGAGCGCAAGCTGAGAGAGGAGTCGAGGAAGATTTTAGGTGATCCTGAGTTTTCAGTACACGCCACGTGTATCCGGGTACCGGTGGAGGTGGGACATTCACTTTCGGTGACCTGTGAATTCGAAGAAGCGGTGGATTTGAAGGCGATTGGAAAGTCTCTGGCCTCGTTCCCGGGCGTCAAACTCCTGCCGGATAACCTGTTAATCACCCCTGTCGAGGCCGCAGGCACCGACGAGGTGTACGTAGCCAGGCTTCGCAATGACCCGACGGACGAGCGGATGATCCATTTCTGGTTGTGTGCGGACAATCTGCGCAAGGGAGCCGCACTGAATGCCATCCAGATAGCCGAAAATCTTATTTAACCGTCCGGCCCTCACCAAACTACTCGTTATACAGCGTTTGCCCTATTGACATCCTTCTTTTCTTCGGGTATATTTTTAATCTATGTGGCTTGAGCGTGTCAAAAAAGCCCTTTCAAGGCGGATCTCGATTCTTATTGATCCCGGAAACACCGGCAAAGTCCGACGGTTCGCCGCATCCAGGTGGCTTTGTACAACGATCTCTCTCCTCGTAATCTCGCTCGCAGTCGGTGCAGGTGCTTATGGCCTGGAAAGTGCGCTTTTTCGCAACAAATTAAGCCGGCTGGAACGCGCAAATCAAGAAATCCTGAGGCGATTTGCGGGTCTTGAAAAATCCGCCGATTCTTTGACGACGTTACTGGCCTACGTGCAACGACACGACATTCAGCTCCGCATCCAGAAAGGTATGGAAGTATTACCCCCGGACGTCCGCAAGCTGGGTATCGGTGGTCCCGCAGTCGGGTCCCCTGAGATGGTCGAGCTGCTCCAGATGCGCAGCCCATACTACGAAAAAGCCAGTCAACTTACCCGAACCATTGACGAACTCCAGCGCAAAACCCAATACCAACAGGAAAGCTTCGCAGAGATCGATAGGAAACTCAAAAAAGATGACTATATCCGAGACCATACACCATCCATCGCCCCTGCGGCCGGATACTTGACCAGCGGCTTCGGGTATCGAATCGATCCCTTTCTTCACTGTCCAAAGATGCACCCCGGCGTTGACATAGCCAATAGTTCAGGCACACCTATCGTGGCTACAGCCGACGGCACCGTTACCTTTGCAGGATTCATATCAGGATACGGCCGGATGATAAAGATAGATCACGGCAACCAGATCGAGACGCGGTACGGCCATCTCTCAGTCATCTATATCAAACCTGGACAACAGGTTTTACGCGGCGATGTAATAGGCGGTATGGGCAACACCGGACGCTCCACCGGAACACATCTTCACTACGAGGTAAGAATCGCAGGCAAGGCCGTCAATCCCATAAACTACTTCCTCCGTAAAGAGAACTCCAGACAGATAGGCTTTTAAGCCTCAGAGGAAGTGTAAAAACTCGATTCGAACATATCTATATGCCTTTTTGATGCTGTACCTGTATCCAAAAAGCACAAAATCAAATCGCGTGGAAAACCAGCGAACTACTAAATCCTATCAAAACGACAGCCTTTTGTGACCCTTTGATTTTGAAGGACTTGTGAGATAAGCTATTTAGCTCTTGACAACATTCCCGGTTTGTTATATACTTACTGTGATGTTCAAGCGTGTCTTCTCCTGGCTGTCTAAGCGTATCAACTTCTTAATCGAGAAGGGATCACGGGGCAAGGTAACACAACTGGCCGTACCACGATGGATGCTACTGGCGGTTGCGGTCGCTTTCACCTTCCTTATAGGCTTCGGCGGTCTTTCCATAACTTCACGTGTTACGGAACAAGTTGACTACGACAAACTAGTCCACCTTGAAGAAAACAACAAGCTCCTCCAAACTCAGTACAACGAGCTTCACGAACAGATCGATTCCCTCAGGATCCTGCTCGGACTACTTGGTAAGCACGACCTCCAACTTCGGGTCCAGGCCAATATGGAGGTCCTGCCGAAGGATGTTCGTGAACTTGGCGTGGGCGGAGAAAAGAGAAAGGATAAAGAGCTGCTCGCGTTGGAGCAGATAAAAAGCAAACAATATCAGGACGTAACCGAGATAGCTACCACGGTAGACGAACTCCTGCGCAGGGCAAAGTATCAGAAGGAAAGCTTTTTAGAAATCGAGGAGAGGCTCAAGAAAAACAAGTTTCTTCGAGACCACACCCCTTCGATTCGACCCTGCAACGGCTGGCAGTGCTCGGGATTCGGTTACCGTATAGATCCATTCACCAAACGTCCGAGGATGCACAACGGCGTCGACATCTCGAACGCTCCTGGCACTCCGATTATCGCAACCGCTGACGGGGTGGTCTCGTATACGGGCGTTCACTCCGGTTATGGGCTGTGTGTCAAGCTGGATCATGGGAACGAGATCGAGACGTTCTATGCTCACCTGTCATCCTTCTACGTAAGGCTTGGCGAGCAGGTCTCACGCGGTCAGGTTATCGCGGCCATGGGAGCAACCGGACGCAGCACAGGCACCCATCTGCACTACGAGGTAAGGGTTGCAGGCAAACCGGTCAACCCCTTAAACTACATCCTCGACGAAGGCGACTTCGAGTACTGAGCCGGTGTCGAAACCAAAACATACACCAAAATCCAAGGTGCCGAAGAAAGTATTCGAGAAAGATAAATCCAGGCACGAAAAGCCCCAAAAGAAGTGGCAGTGGGCATCATGGAGGCAGTGGGTAACGGCAGCGATCGCGATGGCCGCCGTCCTGCTTCTGGATCAGATCTCAAAGGCGCTCATCGCAGCCAACCTTAATCTGAACGAGTGGGTAACGTTGATCGAACCCTTGTTAAAGGTAACCCACGCCCACAACTACCACGGGATATTCAGCCTTTCGTTCGGCCCCCAGTGGCTCTACTTGATCCTGCCGTTGCTCGCGGTTGGATTCGTCATCTACCTGCTCCTGCAACCTCAGGGCAAGTTCATCACCGTGCTGCTTGGGCTGATCCTGGGCGGAGGCTTCGGCAACTTCATAGACCGCGTAAGACTCGGATACGTGGTTGACTGGATAAGCATGGGAATTCGCACGTGGCGCTGGCCAACCTACAACATAGCCGACAGCTCCATCGTCGTAGCCGTGACATTACTTCTTGCGACGGAGTTCTTCTTTGCCAAACCCAAAAAGAAAGAAGAGGCCGACCTCGGAGCAGAAAAGCCCTGAGACCCCTGCCTCATCAACACAACCTTACCGGTGTAGCCTTCCTCACCACTGATGCGAGGATTTGTCGGAAGTCAAGGCCGCAAGGCCCTTTCGAGGCCACCAGAGACGGTAAAGACGGCCCCGGCTTAAGACGTTGCATTTCAGGCGGCGTGGATTGAAAGCCCATATCAAGGCAAACGCAAAGAGCCTGGGCCAGAAGAGAAGAAAGCTCTGCCATGCGTTCTTTCCTTCGATACGCTCAAGGCGGAATCCGAATCGGCGGGCCATCCTGCGAGGCTCGGCAAAGAGGAGGGTCGTACCCCAGATAAGCCGGATATCCTTGCAACGAGGGTCATCGCGAATGAATCGGGCAAGCTCGACTAAGGATTCGGTAAAGAGCCGGAGGAACCGCTTGGCCCAGCCGAGGTCCGCCCCCCACGTGGAAAAGGAAGGCACGTATTCGTTGCGGAAATGAACGGCCAGAACCTTCTCTCCTAAAGCGACACGGAATCCACCGGAAAGCACACGATCCTTCTTGTTGTGCTCAAATGATACTCTCAGGATCGAGAAGGGGTTCGAGGAAAACTCAAAGATCCCGTAGCGGCGTATGAGCGCACGGTCTATCGCCAGGATGATCGCACGTGTAACGGCCCGGATCACCCCTTCTGTGCACCGAAAGCTATCATCAAAATCCCGGCGACCATCACCGCGCCGCCGATCCACTGCACCGGGGAGATCTGTTCCTTTAAGATCAGCTTCGCCGCAACCACCTGCACTACTACAAAGCCCAGGCCGAAGAGCACGGCGTAGCCGACCGAGAGGGACACGAAACGCAGCATGATGGTGTAAAGGACCATGGATACGGTTCCGGCAACACCGGCGGCCAAAAACCAAAGGATGGTTGTCTTGAAGTTCTGCGCACCCGATGCGTACTTGAAACCTATCTGGCTCGCGGCCAGGGCAGCCAAAGCCACTACGGCGATGCCTGCCGTCATGAATATCTTAAGTGTGGAATTCATGAGGCAAGTTTATCCCAAGAAGCTCAGGTTGTCAATGAATTCTAATTGCCGGTCGGGCCCGGACGGGTAAGTGCGATGAGGAGTATTCCGGCGAAGACAAGGAAGGCACCGAGCCACTGGCCCACGGTTATACGTTCCTTGAAGATGAGCCATGCACCAAATACCTGAACGGCAACGAAACCCAAACCGCCGTACACCGCGAACGCCAGATGCATGGAGGTGAGCTTGATGAGCCAAGTGTAGGCAAAGACGCCGGTGGCCGAGACAACGTGACCGAGAATCTGCCAGGTCCAGAATCGCCAGAACCCCTGGACCATGGTTGACTGTTTGAAAGAAACCTGGCCCACGAACAACGCGCCTATGGCGTAGATGCCGAGGATGATGGGAAGGGCCGTTCCCATGGAGCCGGCGATGGCGTCAAAGATGTTTTGCTTCATGCCGACTGCAGTTTACCCGTAACGCACATCCTGTCAAGAAGACTGCTTATCCTGAGACTGCAGACTGCCCATGATCAACACATCGTTGCCAGGCAAGAGGGGATTGAAATCGTCGAGAAGGAGGGGGTGTCATTGCAAGGAGCGCAGTGAGATCGCTAGCTTCCATTAGGTCCGTGTAACCCTGGTAACCATCTCCCCGCACACGCCCCCCCTTGACATTCATGGATTCCCGTCTTATTATCCTATGAATAGAGCTTTACGAGATTTGCAGCGGGAATTATGAAGTTACGGAAAAACAAACCGAATAGAAGCATTTGCTCTTGACAAACTATCGTCTGGCTCTATAATAGTCGCACATGATTAAATTAAAGGAGGTGCAAATGCACAAGCGACTTATCGCACTGGGTGTGCTGGTCGTCTTCGGACTTGGCTTGCTTGCGGGTTGCGGAGCCTCCAAGCAGTTAATCGCTGATATGGAAGCCGCGTGTCAAGCAGCTGACGATGCCGAAGCCAGGCTTGCCAGCCTCGAGTCGCAGCTCCAAACGCTTCAGTCTGATAAGACCGCCAAAGAGACGCGCATCCAGGAACTCGAACAAAAAATCGCCGAGCTTGAGAGCGCCAAGCCGTCCCGTGGCACAGGTGGCAAGCCCGAGCGAACCGAAGTGAAGTAGGAGGACCCATGGCGAAGAAGTTATTGCTTCTGGTAATGGTGGGCCTCGTCGCGTTCGCCGGTGTGGCCTATGGCGCCAAGATGAAGAAAAAGGACGCGGAAGCGCAGCTAGAGGCCTGCAACATCCGTGAGGCGGCTGCTGAAGAAGGACTCGTCAACGTTGAACCCAAGGTTAACGCCTTAAAGGACGAGGTTTCTACTCTGGACGCCAGGATCGCCGATCTTGAAGCGCGTCTTGCCGAGCTCGAGGCGCAGCCTCGCTACTGGGGTCGTTACTCCGTTAAGCCCGGTGACTATCTCTACAAGATCGCTGCCGATGAATACGTCTACCATGACGGCTCCAAGTGGCCGGTAATCTACGAGGCAAACAACGACCTGATCTCCGATCCCAATCTGATCTATCCGGGCTGGGTACTCTTTATACCCGGCGTCAACGAATGGAAGGTGAAATCGGGCAACTGGCTGTGGAAAATCGCCAACTCTGTAGCGGTCTACGGAGACGGCTCCAAGTGGCCGGCAATCTACGAAGCAAACAAGGATCAGATTAATGATCCGGATCTGATCTATCCAAACCAAGTCTTTGTTATTCCGCGTTAAGCCCGATATGATTATTGAGGGGAAGACGAATTAGTCTTCCCCTCTTCCCATCTTCCCTTGACCCATGTCACGACGTATCCTGAAGATGAAGGACGTTGATCCCCTGCTTTTAACAGGGGTGGGGGAGGAGAATTTGCGTGCCCTGCGAGGAAACTTTGACGTACAGATTGTGGCAAGGGGAACAAAGCTCACCCTTGAGGGTAAGGATGCCGAGGTAGACAAGGTTGCCGACCTCGTGGGACGCCTCTGTAGGATGATACGCTCAGGAAGAATCATTACCCCGGAGATAGTGCTTGCCGAGACGGAAGGCGTGCGGAAGCCCCGTAACCGAAGCGAACAGGAAGAGGGCGTGATCTACACCCCGCGCAAGGTCATTCGCCCCCAGTCCGAGCATCAGCAAAGATACATAAAAAGTATAGATGAAAACTCGATAACATTCAGCATCGGGCCGGCAGGAACTGGAAAGACCTATCTCGCGGTTGCCAAGGCGGTCGAGGCGCTCACAAACGACCAGATCGACCGCATCATCCTGACCAGACCAGCGGTTGAGGCCGGGGAATCCCTTGGATTCCTTCCAGGGGACTTGAAGGAGAAGGTGGATCCCTACCTGCGTCCGCTTTACGATGCGCTCTCCGACATGATCCCGGCCGAGCGCATGAGACGCTTTTTGGATAATCAGGTTATCGAGATAGCGCCGCTTGCTTTCATGAGAGGCAGAACCCTTTCGGACGCCTACACCATCCTTGACGAGGCCCAGAACACCACCCCTACACAGATGAAGATGTTTTTGACCCGTCTTGGCTGGAACTCTCATTCAATAATAACCGGTGACGTTACTCAGATCGATCTGGAGCATTCCGAGCAGTCAGGGCTGCTTGATGCAAGGAGGTTACTTTCGGAGATCGAAGGCGTAACGTTCATCTACTTTGATTCCACGGACGTGGTTCGCCCGCCTCTGGTATCGGCAATAATCGAGGCGTATGAGAAGAAAAAACCTTCGTAGGCTGCTTCTTGTCGCATCGGTTATAGCGGTACTTGCAGCCCTGAACCTGGCACCGCTTCTTGCACCGCCCCCTAAAATGGAGTATGCCGAGGGTGATGTGGTCGAGAAGGACCTTTACGCCCCTATCTCCTTTCCACTTCCAAAGGATTCAACCCGTCTCGTGGCCGAACAGGACAGCGCGGCAGCAGGGATTCTACCTATCCTTACTCTGAAGGAGGAAGTCGAGACCCAGTGGCGGCAGACCTTGCGAGACCTGCGCACCTCTGACTCGATAGCCAGTGAACTCCCTTTAGAGAAACGCGAACTGCTCAGCTCGAAACTGCTTGCCTCCGCAGACAGCGTCGTAGAGGTGATTAGCTCCCAGGGCTACTTCCGAGAGAAAGAAGACCTTGCCGCACGCAAGGTAGTCGTCCTTATGGGAGAAGTGGAGATAGGGGAATCTTTAGACAACATACTGGGCTTCTGGGACGCTGACACCCTGATTGAGAACTCAGCCCGACGCCACTTCACCGCAGATAAACAAAGGGCAGCCCTGCTGACAGACATACTCAGACGGATCATCTTGCCCAACCCGAATCTGGTGTATGACAGCAAGGAAACCGAAGCAAGACGCGAAGCAGCACGCAACAGGGTAAGCCCGTATGAGGGATTCGTTGAACGTGGAAAGTTGATAGCCGAGGCCAACAGCCGTATCGATCCCCTGACCCTTAAGAAAATCACGGCCCTTAACGCAGAAATCGAGGGCAACTGGAGATTGAAACTTCAGCTCTTCATCCGCCAGAATCTTCTATTCATATTAATCCTTTTGGTCCTGGGATTATGTCTTTACCTCTTAAGGCGTGAGCTCAAGGTTCGTGAGTTCCTTTATGTGACAATGCTGCTGGTAGTTGGGTTTACAGCAAGCCTTATCCTGCGACGCTTCTCGATATGGTGGTTCGTCCCAACCGGCTTTCTGGCGCTAGCCGTAGCCATGTTTATTGGACCACTTGAAGGGATTCTCCTGGCAGGTATCGGCTCCGTACTGATATACCTTCCCTGGCAAACTGAGCCTGAGTTTCTCCTTTATGCACTCCTTTCAGGCTCAGGCGCCCTGCTTGCTTTGCCCCTGATGCATCGCCGTATAGGATTCGTTGCAGCCTTCGGTTTCATACTCGGCGGAGGAGTCGTTGCGCGGGGAATCTTTATCCTGACCAAGGTCAACTTCTCGCTTCGTGAACTGCCGGTATTGGGACTGGAGGCGGGCATAAATTCTGTGATCAACTTCGCACTTCTTGCAGCCGCGTTCTTTGCCGCAGAACGTCTATTCGGCTTCACCTCAACCCTTAGCCTTACGGAGCTTGCCGATCTCAACAGACCGATGCTTAAGGAACTCTCACTCAAGGCAACCGGAACGTACCACCACAGCATACTTGTGGGCAGCCTTGCCGAACGCGCCGCCAGGGTAATTGGAGCCAACCCGGCCCTGGTACTTGCAAGCGGCTACTACCACGACATAGGCAAGATGGCAAAACCCCAGTACTTTATAGAAAACCAACTGGACGAAGAAAATCCCCATGACGGGCTAAAGCCTCGTATGTCCGCCTTGATACTCGCAAATCACGTCAAGAAAGGTCTTATAATGGCGGAACGTTGTCGGCTGCCGCGTCCCATTCGCGATATAGTAGCCCAGCATCACGGAACCACACGGATGGAGTACTTTTACCGCAAGCACCTTGAGACCAAGGATGCAGAGTCCGTACCAGAGGAGGTCTTCCGTTACCCTGGGCCAAAACCTCAAACCAAGGAGGCGGCGTTGGTGATGCTTGCAGACTCGGTTGAGGCGGCGGTGCGCGCCCATGGATTTACGGACCGTGAAGACCTGGAAAGATTCATAAAGGAGATAATGGACGAGAAGATCTCGGACGGCCAGCTGGATGAATGCCCCTTCACCACTGCAGACATCCACGAGGTACGCAAGGTCTTTACCTCCACCCTTATCGGGATCTTTCACCCAAGAATCAGTTATGAGAAAAAGAATAACGCTACTAGCCCCAAGAAGAATTCAAAGAAAAGCAGCCCTGCGAAGACTCGTAAAAAGCGTTCTTGACGCCGAGGGCTGCAGCAAGCGGGTCAATATAGTGCTAACGGACGACGAAACGCTTAGGGATCTAAACAAACGCTTCAAGGGGCGCAAAGGACCCACCGACGTGCTGGCATTTGACTTTGAGGAGCCGGATTTCCTTGGGGAGGTTTACGTCTCCCTTGACCGCGCACGCGAGCAAGCTATATATTACGGTGTAAGCGAAGAAGAAGAAATAGAAAGGCTCGTGCTCCACGGGCTTCTGCATCTTTTGGGATACACACACCCCCGGATGAAACCAATAATGAAACGCTACCTGGGATAATTGATGATCCCGATTCTTACGGCCATCCTTATCCTTCTTGGGGCAAGCGCCTTCTTCTCAAGCGCTGAGACCGCATACTTTTCCATCTCGCCGCTGCGAAGTGCGCGGCTTGAGCAGGCAGGGCTCGTGCGCAGGCTGCTCTCATCCCGCGACCGGCTTCTGGGAACGATCCTTTCGGGAAATCTCATCGTCAACTTCGCCGCCACCTCGCTCTGGACGACCCTGCTCATAATGACATCAAAGCGCTGGGGGTGGAATGAAACCAAGGTCCTCTCCATAGGCGCGGCTCTGATGATCGTGGTGCTTCTTCTCGCGGGCGAGATAACACCCAAGATTGTTGCGGTAAGGCTGCCGATAACAATTGCCCGGCTCTATGCGCCTGTATTGATATTCTTCTGGTGGCTGTTCTTCCCCCTGACCTGGGCTCTCTCTTCACTGGCCGGATTGATCTTCCGGGGCCGCCCCAGGGAACGTCCCTTTCCCACTGACGAGGAGGTCAAAACCATGATTGATATGGCGGTGCGTTACGGCATACTTCGCCCGCAGGAGGAACAGATCATGGAAAACCTCGTTGATTTGGGTGAACGTATGGTAAGGGAGGTGATGACCCCTCGTGTGGAGATGAGTGCCCTGCCTGTAAACACAACTCGATACAAAGCGCTTGCCTACGCCTGCCGGACACATAAATCCCGTTACCCGATCTACGAGGACACCACCGACAAGATAGTCGGCCTGCTTTACACAAAGGATCTGCTTACCGCACCGCCTAGAACGTCCCTGAAGAAACTCATGCGCGAGCCTTACTTCGTGCCTGAAACCAAAGTCCTTTCAGAGCTTCTGGAAGAGCTGCGGCGCTCCGATCAGCACATAGCCATAGTGGTGGACGAGTTCGGCGGCATCTCAGGACTGGTGACGCTTGAGGATATACTCGAGGCGATCTTCGGCGAGATAGTGGACGAGTACGACACCGGGGTTCCCTACAAGCGTCTTGGCCGCGGGAGATACGTTGTAGACGGCGACATAGACCTGGCCAAACTCAACGAGTTTTTTGACGATGCCTTCGTAGAAGCAGAGGATGAGTTCGACAGGCTCTCAGAGCTCATAACCCACGAGCTGGGGCACATACCGAAGCGCGGAGAGAAGGTGCGCTACAAGGAAATCGATCTTACTGTTCGAAGCGTAAGACGCCTGCGTATAGAAAAGGTTCTGCTGGAACAAAAGAGGACCAGGTGACGCTTCTTTTAGGCATACTCTTCATATTCATTCAGGGGTTCTTTGCCGGCTCGGAAACGGCCTACGTGGTGGCGAACCCGGTACGGGTGGCGCATCTTACTAAAAAAACCCCCAGGCAGGGGAAGGCTATAGGGCTTTTAAACAACCCGGAACTCCTCCTGGTGGTTACCCTTATAGGAACCAACATCGCGGTTGTACTATCCGGGTTGTTCCTCACCGCCTTCTTCGTGGATCAATTCAACGAAACCCTGGGAACGAGCGTGGCTATCATCGTAGGTGTGGCGGCAGGATTGCTGCTCGGCGAGTATCTGCCCAAGAATCTGGCGCGGTTGAACGCGGAAAGAACGGTGATAGCAACCTCTCCTTTCTATTCCGTGGCGATAGTGCTCTCAAAACCCTTCAGAAGCCTCTTTCATCGTCCTAAGAGAAAGGAGAAAAGAGGCGAACGCCTCTCCATCACCCGGCTGGATATGCTCACCGCACTGAGACTCGGCGAAAAGATCGGAAGTATCGAGGAGAAGACCTCACCTCGCGTGGCCAACCTGTTCAGCGCCTTCGACACCCCTCTTGGCGACGTGATGACCCCATGGGATCGCGTTGTAACGCTGAAGGCCGGGACCAAACGCAGGACGATATTCAAGGTGATTGAGCAGGAGGGATTCACACGTTACCCTGTTCTGGCGCTCCGCACCGGCCACATCAAGGGCATCCTGCACGCCAAGGACCTCCTGCGGGAAAGACCCAGATTGAGCAGGCCCTTCTTCACCACGCCGGGCGCCCGCATTACCGAACTTCTGCGCACCATGCAGTCGAACAGGGCGCACATGGCGATCGTTTTGGACAGGGAAGAAAAACCCATTGGGCTTGTCACCCTCGAGGACTTACTTGAGGAGTTTGTGGGCGAGATCCGCAACGAGGAATAACCCGTAACACCCGTAACACGCCCATGATACGCCCATAATATACATCATCTATCTCCATAGGCAGTCAGGAATGCCCCGAAGGGGAAACGGTGTTTTACGGGTGGTGTTACGGGTACGGGTGTTATATCCTTAGATGTTCTGGAGCGTAAGCTCCAAGTAATAATGAGAATGCCCCGCAGGGGTACGGGTACGGGTGTTACGGGTGGTGTTACGGGGGGGGCTTGACATATCCGTAAATCTTACTATGATAAATATGAAGGTTCTTATGGGTCGGATGAAATTTCTATGTGCTCAATCCCAGGAGGTAAAAGGGTGCTGTGGAGGCGTATGTATAGGGTGGGAGTTTCCTCAAATCCTCAACTTTTCATCTATAAGCCAAGATACCCTGGATGGTTTCTTAAGAGAACCATCCTACAGGGAGAAACCGCGAATCGGCGGCTGCCGATTCGTCAAAAAGGAGGATATAAATGCTTAAAAAACTCATGGTACTGACGGTGGTCCTTGCGGTGACCGCCTTTGCGGCATACGGTCCTATCCCGATACCGGCAGGGGTGGAGCCCGATGTCTACCCTGTCCTGCCCTTGAGGGACGGACCAGTAACCGCTACCCTCTTCAGCACAGCCGCTCCTCTGGTCGCAGGCGACCAGGGCGGTGTTACCATGTACGACTACCAGTCGAACGGTGCGATGGGCAACCGTATTGTGGTTGACACCAGCGGAGACGCTCAGATCTGCTGGATGCACTCGGAAGACGAAACCTTTGCCACCCGTGATGTCTACTACAATGCGTGGGAAAAGGCTTCCGGGGAGTTCCTCTGGACCTCCGGCGTGAAGGCATCCGGGGTTCCCCGTGCGGGTTACACCACGATGGGTGCCCTTTCCGACGGTCGTGCAGTGATCGCTTTCCATCACGATCCGGACGGAGACGGTGTCCATCAATCGGCGATTGTAATAGATGCCGCACCCAAGTTGGGTGCGTTCAGCTCACCGGTTGATGTTGATCCCGTTACCGTTCCCGAGCAGCCGATATGGCCGCGCATCGTTGTGGGAGCGGACAATGTGATTCACGTGACCGCTCACGTCCATTGGGACGGCAACCTCCCGGCGCCCGACAACTATAACTATCTGTACTACTCTCGTTCCACCGATCAAGGACAGACCTTCTCCCCCTGGCAGGTTCTTGCGCAAAACGCCGGCAGCGACGCCGCCATCGCTACATCCAAGGACGGCAGCAAGGTTGCCGTAGCATGGGTGTCCGGTTTCCCGATCGCAGGCAGTGAGTGGTTAGCTTCCCACGGTAACGTCAAGTACGTCGAGTCCACGAACGGCGGTGTGAGCTGGAGCAGCGCGGTTGAGGTTACCGACGGCTTCTATGGTGAATATCAACCGAACACCAGGGATACCATAACCCTTGGCGCTATATCCAACAGTATCGATTGCGCCTACGACGCGGCTGGCAATCTGCACATCGGTTGGGGAGACGCATGGCGTTCAGGTTACGAAAATCCTGAGGACGAATACAAGCCTTACTACAGCTTCTACGCTCGCTGGTACCAGAGGATGATGCACTGGAGCGAGGCCAGAACCGATCCGGAACCTACCCTTGTCTCCGGTCCCTACACCCAGTTCATACCCCTTGATGAAGAAGGCAACATTATCGAGTACCTCGATCTGGGCTTCTGGGGTATGACTCAGTACATTGATGATTATGTTGCCCCGGGTCTCGGCTGCTGGAACCCCCAGCTTGCCGCTATAGGCTCGGGCGACGACATGGTCTTCACCTGGCAAGGCCAGTGGGATTCGACTGACGTAAGCGCAGGCGGAACCATCAACGCGGATATCTACGCGGCTATCTCAACCAACGGCGGAACCACTTGGGGGCCGGTCGCGGATTGGACCGAGCAGGACCTCCGTGAACGCGGCAACGTGTTCGCGTTCGTCACCAACGTCACCAACACCCACAGCCCTAACGCTCAAGTTGGCCATTGCGAAAGTGAAGAGTATCACTCAGCCTACCCCTGGATAGATTCGGACAGCATCCTTCACGTAACCTACATCCACGACCTCTTCTCCGGCTCCGTTGTCCAGGGTGGCCCTGCGGGGGGTGTCATTACCACCAACCCGGTGATGTATCTGGGCAGCAAAGTGTATGTAGGCGACGGCCCGCCTCCAATTGCAGTTGAGGAAACCCCTTATGTCGAAGCTCCTGTGATCGAGATCCTCGGCCAGCACCCGGTCGCGGGCTCAGTTATCTTCAGCGTAAGCGCACCCGGCACCCGTGCCTCGCTCAAGATCTACGACGCCGCAGGCAGCTTGGCCAAGACCCTGTTCGAAGGCACGCTCGATGGCACCCGCACGCTTACCTGGGACGCATCGGCGGTGCCTGCCGGTGTCTACTTCTACTCATTCGTCACGCCCGCCCGCACCGCCAAAGGTCGAGTGGTTGTTATACACTAGTCGCGTTCGAGCACTAATAAAGTCAGGGGAAAGCAACCTTGCTTAGCTAACCCTGACACGATACTGGGTCGGATGGCGGTGAGTCCCGGGGCTCGCAGGCTCTTCCTTCTCGGGACTCCCGCCCCCCGTAACACCGTAACACACCGTAACACACCGTAACACACCCACCCCTTGACAAGATTCCAAAAAAGCCTACACTTTTCTAGGAGGTTGTGTATGAAGAAACACTGGAAGACACTCCTTATTCTTGGAGCGATGCTTATAGCCTTATGGGGATGCCAGAGAGATGAAGATGAGACCATTGATTATCCAAGCGCTGTCACTCTGATAGCCCCCCAAGACGGTACCCATTTCAAAGAAACACCCCCCACATTCCTCTGGAGTTCTGATTCCCTAGCTACATCCTACATACTGCGTATAGCGACAGATGAATTCTCAACTGGCGCGGTTCTGATTAAGGACACCCTGACTGACACCATCTATAAGATGAGTGAAAACTTGTTCTCACAGATCTATCAAGGGTCTTATGAATGGGCAGTAGTCCCTCTCCCCGCAGCGGATAGTTTACTTTGGAGCGAAGTCTGGTCTTTTAGCGTGGATAAATCCTATCCTCCACCACTCCCTATTCTAATCGCACCAGAGAACGGCGCGGTGTTCGATCTTGAACCGCCTGACTTCATCTGGCACAAGGACAACTCGGCATCGTCGTACGTGATCCGCGTAGTCAAGGATGCCTTCTTCACCGGGGAGAAGATTGTCGTGGATACCCTAAAGGACACTACTTACACCATGACCCAGGAGGACTTCGAGATTGCCCTTAATGCAGATTATATATGGTCGGTGGCTCCTATTATAGAAGGAGGCTTAACCTGGCGGGAGTTTCGGACCATTATTCTCGATAAACCTCTGCCTGAAGGACCGGAGCTAATATCCCCTCCTGAGGGGGCTGAGTTTTCAACCGATCCTCCAACGTTCATCTGGCGTTCGGTATCACTGGCTAAGGCTTATATTATCCTTCTGCACGGAGAAAACCTCCCCTATGGTGATACCATAGGCGTAGATACCCTCGAGGACACCACTTACGCTCTACCTCCGGAAGTATTTGAGGGATGTTACAATGGGACTTACAAATGGTGCGTTGCTTCTCTAGCAACTACCAACCAAGCGTTCTGGAGCGGGGAACGTTCCCTGAGCTTTAACCAGTCTCCTCCGCAACTCGATCTGGATACTACTTATTTCCCTTTCGGGTTGGAATATACGTGGGTTTATGAAGAATACGGTTGTTGTGACGGTGGGGATTGGTATGACACTTTTACAGTAAAGGTATTAGATTCGACCTTTGTATCGAATGGTTGGCTATTCGACCTCGAAGGCTTTTACGAAGAAGGATACCCTGAATCTGAGACTTTCTTTGATGTAGGCGATCCGGCAAGGATCATTGGTAAATGGGTTGTCGTCTTTGGAAGAAGAATCACGCTTCAACCGAATCCAATTAAGGAAATAAATGGGAACCATACCTTTGAAATCAGCTATCATGGCGATACGCTGAAGATTAGTAACAGCTACTATGAGAACTATTATGGCTATACCTCAAGACTTAAAGGTATAGGTGTTGTACGCCAGTATCGTTGGGGGTACACATGGGGTGGAGGTGACGTGTCCTATACCCAAAATCTGCTGTATTTCATCAACGGCCAGGACACCGTTTGGCACAAGGAGGGATCATTAAAAGGGTTTTAACATTTAACGGGGTACTCTTAGTAATTGCCCTGATTGACTGCCATCAGGAACCAGAGATTATAGATTCTTACCTTGCAGTTTCCTCAACACCTCAAGGAGCTGAGGTGTACATCGAAGACACCCTCACCGAATACCGCACCAACTGCGTAATACCGGATTTAGAGCCGGGAGAGTACAAGATTAGCCTGAAACTTTATGACCTCCCTGAGTGGTCTACGATAGTTAAAGTTGAGGAAGGTGATACTGCCAAAGTAGACGCGGTTTTTCCAATCAACGAAGGGGCCATCAAGTGGGTATACCCTATAGGGGATTATTACCGTGGATATCAACCCGCTATCGGACCTGACGGAACCGTATACCTTTACAAGGGGAATCTTTTTGCCTTGAATCCTGACGGATCGGTCAAATGGACGTACTCTGCAGAAGGAAGTTCAGAATGGGCTACAATAGGTCCGGATGGTACAATCTACATTGAGCAAAATGAGCATGAAACGGCTAAAATCTGTGCACTTACCTCCTCGGGTTCATTAAAGTGGAAATTCCAAATCGATTCAATCCGAGCAGTTTCCACAGCTTTTGCTATTGGCGCAGAAGGAACAATTTACTTCGCAATAGATAACTACTTGTTCAGCCTCCCTAAAAGCTGGCTTTATTCACTAACATATGATGGTGCTCTTAAATGGAAAAAGGAAATCACCTACGCGGGAATTCCTGTGATTGGAGCTGACGGCACTGTTTATGTAAATAGTCGCCATTATCTATACGCCTTCGATCCAGATGGAGATTTAAAGTGGACATACCAGGGAACCGACTGGATCTCCATTCCAGCAATCGGTTCAGACGGAACCCTGTACTTCGGTGAAGGTGACTACCTGTGCGCACTTTCCCCGAATGGCATCCTTAAATGGAAACATCAAACTTCTGGAACTGTCTACTCACCTTCTATCGGTAGCGAAGGGAATATTTATTTTGCAAGCACAATCTGGGAGTGGGAAGAAGATGAATGGGGTGAAGAATGGGCATATCCGGTTAATGCCTATCTTTACTGTTTTTCGTCTTCCGGAAATGTGCTGTGGAAAAGCAACCTGGCTCAATGGAGTGGATCAACCCCCGCCATTGGTTCCGACGGTTCTATTTATGCAACAACATTTGAAGTGATTAGTCACAAAGAAATACAAAGCCTCTACGCCTTTGACTCTGAAGGTAAATTCAAATGGAAATGCGATGGGCCCTCAACGACATCTTCACCTGCAATAGGAAATGACGGAACTATTTACGTTTACGGTTACTCTGAGTTTTATGCAATCCAAAGCTCATCCTTCGGCCTAGTCTCATCCCCCTGGCCCAAGTACGCCCATGACAACCAGAACACCGGTAGATGGGGTGGGCCATGATGAAATTGAATAGAGTTATTCTGACTGCCGATGCTCTTCTGTTAATGCTCCTAGTCGCCTGCGAAGATGGTCTATTCAAAAGGAAAGGTACTATCGAAGTACAGTCTACGCCTGAAGGAGCAGAAGTGTACTTGAACGAAGAGCATACCGGAGAAGCAACCAACTGCGTGCTGGATGATATTGAACCGGGGGAATATGCAGTAAAGTTGACCCTTGCTGGTTACTGGGATTGGGAAAGTAACGTGACAGTCAAGGCTGGAGATACCGCGTTTGTACATGCCCTGTTTAACATCGAAGAAGGAACCCTGAAATGGAAGTATGAACCAGAAGGGATACTGTACGGTCCACTACGTGGTTCCCCTGCTATCGGTCCTAATGGGACAATCTATTACTTTGCGAAAAATGCTCTCCGCGCTATCAATCCTGACGGCACTGAGAAGTGGTCAAGCGCCTGGGAAAATAACCTGGAGTTCTTCACACCAGTCGTAGCTTCGGATGAAAACATCTACATAAAAGTAGCGGATTTTGAGACTAACACGTTCCAAGTATATGCATTTACAACCGCAGGTTACCTGAATTGGCATTATAGCGCGGGTCCCATTCGTTTTTTTGATGCAGACATCTCCCCGGTGATCGGCTCAGATGGAACAATATACTTTGCTTCCGATGATTCATTATTCTTCGCATTGAAGCCACAAGGAGGAGAGAAATGGGAATACAAAATTGACGAGGGCTCTTTATTCTCATCGGCAGCCATTGGATCGGATGGGACCATATATTTCACCGTTCAAAACGGCTACAGTTCCAAATTCTGCCTATATGCTCTTACTCCACAAGGTTCCCTGAGATGGAAACGTGAAGGAATATCTGGTTCGCCTGTCATTGGTGCAGACGGCACAATTTATCTATATGGCAATCATAGTAATTTACAGGCATTAAACCCTGATGGTTCAGAAAAGTGGGAACTCGAAAATATTGCGGAACAAATAGCTATCGGTTCAGATGGAACCATCTATGCATCCCATGGTTCAAACGTGAATGCTATCAGTCCCAATGGAATTATTTTATGGCAATATCATCCAGATGATGATTACAGGAGATTTAACTACCCAATCATCGGATCAGATGGTGTCATCTACCTCGGAGCTAGTGATGGATACTTTTATGCCCTTAATCCTGACTGCAGCCTAAGGTGGAAATGCTATATTGGTGGAGTAACAGATGGTTCACCGGCCATTGCAGACGACGGTACCATCTACTGTGCAACCCAGGATGGAAACCTTTACGCTATCACTTCCTCATCTCGTGGCCTAGCCTCATCCCCTTGGCCCAAGTTTGCCCACGACAATCAGAATACGGGACGCGCTGGCGCGCAATGAAAAGTGCAAATTGCAAAGTGAAAAATTAAAAATCGCTTAGGGTAGGTGTTCCTTAAGGATCTCCTCGATCCTCTCAAGTACAGCGGTGACCGTAGGGGTTAAGGGTTGATTGAAGGTTAAATCACTTGCCTGGATGCCTAAAAGCTCGATCTTCAAATCAGGGTGATCGACCAAAGTCATTTTAACCCAAAAGGACAGCGGCACCCCGTGGGTGGAGATGGTGCGGATGGGAAGTTTAAGTATCTCTTCGGATGTAAAAAAGTGCACCTCGCCCGGCTGGCTTTCCCAGTCACAGGCGTCTATCAAAAGGACGCGGTCAGGTTTCTCTTTCTCGACCAGACCCAAAGCGTTTTCCGGCACCTCACCCGCGTCTATTAGCATCCAGTCGGAGGGTAGATTGCTGGATTCCTTCAGCTTATCAATGGCAAGCGGCCCAACCGCGTCGTCTGCGCGCATCCGGTTGCCTACTCCGATCACAAGGACCTTAGCCATACCGGGTAATGTCATCCAGGATTTCGGCAAGCTGCCTGGCCTGGTATCGCCGATCGAACTTTGCTATGGCCTTGGGCTTGGGAGAGTAAGGAAAAGCTCCTTCAAGAAGCATACGCATGGCTTGTGTCACCCCGTCAACATCTCCCTCGGATACCACAACCCCGGTGCCGGTCTCCCGGATAAGCTCCGCGGTTTCATGATGCGGGTTGACCACGGCCAGCACAGGCGTGCCCGAACCTATATACTCGTAGAGCTTTGCAGGGACAATAAGGGGTGAATACTCCGCATGATAGGGCAACCAGGCGAGATCGGCCTTTTGAAGGCGCTGCATAGCCTTGCGGTGCGGCAGGTGGCCAAGGAGTTTAATAAATGTGGAGACGCCGCTGCGGCGGATGCGTTCGGTCTCAACCGCGCTTAGCTCCCCCATTATCTCAACACGCAGCCGGGCAGGCGTAACCCCGTCCTCGTCCCTCAACCGCCTGATCGCCGCATACAGGGTAGTCCCGCGATTGATATGATCCAGTCCAAGTATACCGGTATAGCAGATGGTTAAGGGCCTTCGTTTACTGGTGCTAGGAGTCTTACGGATAGGTGTGTTACGTGTGTTGCGGGTGTTACGGGTGTTACGGAAGTCGGCGGGGTCGAACCCGTTGGGGACGTAGTGGATACGTGGAGCAAGCCAGGGATAACGCTTACGCAGATTCTCGGTATGCGAGCGTGTAACCGCGACGACGGCATCGGCGTATTCCAGTATGTTGCGTTCTGCACGTCTGTTTAAGGCACGCTTCCAGCCCGGCTTATCGTGTTCCGGATGCCCGACCCAGGGATCGCGCATCTCTGCAACGAGTGGAAGATTGCTTCTCCTCTTGATCAGCCGCCCCAGAAGAAGATTACTGTAGGGCGGAGCGGTAACGAAGACGACTTGGGCTTTGCCTGAGAGTCTGTAAGCGAGCCTGAATGCCGCAGGGACGTATGCGGTTTGGGTATCGGGCCATGAAAAGCGCCTGGCAACCCAGCGCAACGGGCTGTCAATTCGTGGCTTGAAAGGGCCGATGAGCTTTTGGCGCATCCTGAAGCTGTCAAGACCTGCAACGCGATACAGAGATACGTGTTTAACCTCGGCAAGCATCTCCTCGTCAGCCGCATAGAACGCCGATGGCTGCGGAGCAACGACCACAGGACGCCAGCCGAAGCGAGGGAGATACCTGCAAAACTTCGATACCCGCTGCACCCCAACTCCGCCCAACGGAGGAAAGTAGTAGGTTATGATAAGAATACTCTTATTCATCGAGTTTGCGCAAGAGTCTTTCAGCATCCCTGACAATATCGGAGTATCCCAAATCCCTTCTGATCCGATACTTGTTGTCTATAACCTCCAGACAGTAACGGACGGCGGTCTCTTCCTTCCCCATACTTGCATAAGCCTCAGCCAGGCGAAGCTTTATCTGGTAGATATTGGTGTAGCAGGAGGGCTGGTCGCGGCGAACGTCGGCAAGAAGCTTTTTGTAGAGCTCCTTTGCCTCTTCCCACATTTCGAGGTCGATGTACAACTCGCCCAGTCCCCAGCGAAAGGTGCGGGACTCTGGGTAGGCATCCACAAGCTCCTGGCTCACTGCAAGTGCTTCCTTTGATCGACCCTCCTCGGTCAGCACCCATGAAAGCGCCTGACCGGCAGAGGCCTGGAAGTAAGTGCCTTTCTCGTAGACAAGCCTGATCTCGCTTATACCCTGCTCGACCGTGGCCTCGGCAGGCACGCCTGGGATGTAGCGGTTAATCCGACCGGAGAAGTAATCAAAAGCCCCCCTGGCCAGATAGGCATCCCACAGATTTGGGTCAAACTCCACAGATTTGAGAAGAGGATCGAGTGCCGAGCTTCCCGCAGAGAAAGCCTTGAGGTACTGGCGCTTCCAACCGTAACGAACCATGCGGAAGATTTTAACCGATCCGATGAAGAAAAGGTCGCGGGCGTTCTCGCCGTTCTTCGCAAGTCCGGCCTTTGCAAGTTCCTCGGCCTTGTTCATGTCTTTATCGAACTGCCCATCGAGTGAGTCGGTGACGAAATCCACCATGTAGATGAAGGTCAAAGCGCCGTCAAGGAAGTATGGAGCGGGATTCTCAGGGCAGAGCCTCTTAGCCTTTGCATAGGCTATGCGAGCCTTAACGTAATCCTCCACGTGGGAGGCCTCTATTCCCTTCTCAAGCAGCGCTTCGGCCTGGGGGGTAAGGACGGTGAAGAGGGAAAAAAGTAGACTGACCATCATTTCAAAAGACGCGCATTAACGTTAGATGGTTGCGATTGCCGCTATCTCCACCCTTGCCCCTTTGGGAAGTGAGGCGGATGCGACGGTTACGCGCGCGGGATAGGGCGCTTGAAAGTAGCCTGCGTAGATTCCGTTGACAAGGGAAAACTCACCAAGATCGACCAGGTGTATGTCGCAGCGCACCACATCGTCCATGGTTGCTCCGGTCTCCGCGAGTACGGCTTTGAGGTTCTCCATCACCTGTCGTGTCTGGGCCTCGGTTCCTTCGACCAAATCGCCGGTTCGAGGATCGATGCCTATCTGTCCTGCAAGAAAGATAAGATTGCCGGACTGTACCGCCTGGCTGTACGGCCCGATGGGCAGGGGGGCATTGTCCGTTCTGATCTCCTTCTTCATAAATATCTCCTAAGCTATTAATCCACCTGATACGAAACAGGTCAAAATCTCTCCCCACTAATTCGGGGTCCCTGCGGCGTTGCGAAGTAACGCCGTGGGGTAAAAGTTTAAGGGGGAATGCCTGTCTGTCAACCGTCCCATTAACACACCCATTGACGGACTAAAAACCCTTCTAGCAAACTGTTTAACATCCACACCCTAACTCTAGAACTACTGTAATTGATAAGAACCTTGGCAAACTTTTACAAACTGAAACTCCGATCTTTTCGCCGTAGGCGAAAAGGAGGATTGTTCGGGGTCCCCGCGGTGTTGCGAAGCAACGGCGTGGGGTGTTTATTTTCGGGGTCCCCAAACGAGCGCGTAGCATTCGCTTGGGGCAAAAAAATTTATGGAGCGCTCGGTGGCCCAAGCGCCCCATGGTAACTCCCCCTCCTTATAAATACCCTTCCCCCTCCCTCTATTTTATTGCTATAGCAAAAACCGTGCCATCCTAAAAAATAAGCCGCCTCTTGAGGCCAGGAATCACAACGCTTTGAGGGGATGAGAATCACGGACGTTCACAATAACTCGATACCGTTGACTATATGTATCAGTGGATTATCCTTTTTTAAGGGAAGCGCAGGACGTCCGAGAGTTACTCCACCTTCCCTGAACCCGATTTACACCACGCTGGCTACCGCTCCCAGGGCTATCGAGTTGAGCTTGGTCTGTGCGTCATCTGCACGGGAAAGCATCACCACGGGTTTAAGAGCGCCTGCGACGATGCCGCATGCCTTGGCATTCCCAAGATAGATGAGCCCCTTGGCAAATATGTTGCCTGTGGCTATATCGTGGACAATAAGTACGTCCGCCTGACCGGCCACGTCGCTTTTGACCCCCTTGATCTTAACGGCCTCCTCGGATACGGCAAGGTCAAGGGCCAGGGGGCCGTCAACCAAAGCACCTTTTATCTGCTTGCGCGCGGCCATCTGGGTTATCTGGGCCCACGCCAGCGTCTCGGCCATCTTCGGGTTGACCGCTTCAACTGCGGCAAGGAGTGCAACCTTGGGTTTCTCGATGCCTAAGGAATGCGCCACCTCGATCGCGTTGTTGATGATATCCAGCTTGGTTTTAAAATCAGGTGCTATGTTCATGCCGCCGTCGGAGACGAGGAGGAGACGGCCCAAAGAGGCGGGTTCGAGTATGGCTATGTGCGAAAGCACCCTGCCGGTGCGAAGCCCCTTCTCTTTATCCAGCACCGCACCAAGGAATACGGAGGTAGGAAGATGTCCCTTTAAGAGAAAATCGCCCGATGCGCGAACCTCCTCGACTGCAACGATTGCCGCTTCCTCGTTGGAGCAATCCTTGATCTCGAATCCATCAAGCGAGACCCCGGCTTTGGAGGCCGCCTGGCTGATCTTATCTGCTGATCCGCACAGCACGCCTTTGGCTATGCCTTCCTTCCGGGCTGCCGAAAGTGCGGTAAGGGTTACAGGATCTGAGGCCGCGGCAACAACGCATCGTCTTGGACCCAGCTTCTTGGCCGCAGCCCTAAGTTCGGCAAGGGATCGGATCATCGTCGCCTCCTTAAAGGTTGTACTGAGCCTTCAGGCTGTCGCGCAGCTTTATAAGCTGCATCTCGCCGGGATGAGCCCGGATGATATAATCAAGTACACGCAGCGCCTCTCCTGGTTCACCCAGGTAATCCAGATACAGTCGGAAGCTCAACTCGTGGCCAGGGAAACGCTGATCCCACACATCCACAAGCTCACGTGCCTTGGCGGAATCCTTCAAGGTTTCAAGATAGAACATGACAAGACTCACGAAACCCTGGGGATCCTCTTTCGTAGCCTGGGCGTATGCCCGCTTGAGCTCCTGTTCGGCAAGCACGATATTACCTGAACGTACGTAAGCTATCCCTTGACGTACATGGAACTGCGAGTCAAGCCATCCCTTGGATTCCATCTCCCGGTAGTAGCGTTCGGCATCTTCATTCGCACCGGCCTGGCGCGCGAACACGTAAAGGTTCATGAGAAAGACGCGGCGCACAGGCTCTTCTACCTCAAATGAGTCTATGATCTTGACGAACTCGTAAGCCTTCCTGGCCTGGCCCCTAACGACCAACCCCTGGCCTATCTCCTGCATCGCTATCCCGTAGTTTATGAAGAGTCCACGCGTCTGACTGCTCCGGCGCACCCTGGGATCGAGTATGGATTCCATCATAAACCCCTCGGTAAAAATCTCATAGGAACGATCCACGTCAATCGCAGGCTGGACACGGGTCAACTCCTCCTCAGGAGCCCTGCGAACACGATAGACTAAGGCCTCCTGAATAAGATAAGGGGCGTATTCCCTGACTCGACCCGGGGATACGGTCGTGGAGAAGTATATGGGCATCACCTTCTCTTCATAGTTTCCGAGGACATGCTCGGCGAAAACCTCCTGGGGCAGCAGGTAATCAAGCGGAATCTTGGTAGAAAATCCGGAGACAGCGACCTTTTCGGAATCAGCGTAAACCTTGCCCGAGTTGGTTGCGATCATATCCCTGATCATGATGTCTGCAAGCATCACAACCTGGGTGCGACTGATGAACACATGAGAAGGCAGGTTATCTATCTCCCCTGAGCCATAGCTTGCCGTGATGTAAGCCTTCTCGCCCTGAACATCTGCCGGTGCGATAGTCAAGGTCACCCGGCCCATCTTATGTTCCACCTTTCCCACAACCCTGCGGTCGGGATCGCGCAGCTTGCCCTTCCTGTCCGCCTTGATTGTCTGAGTGTCGTAGGAAAACTCAAAGCTACGCTCCTTGATCGGTGGATGGACCACATAACCCTCCCATACGAGAGCCCCAGAGGATGGAGAGGTCTTGCGGACAAGCGCAATCTTCTCGTTCCTGGATTCGTAAACAAAGGATACAGGTGCACCCTTACGCTTGAGTTTTTCTATGTACCAGGGGGTGTTGAGGAGCGAAAGGTTGGCGTTGATAACACCGTGTTTGTATGGCTTTTTGTTATTCTCGTAGCGGGTTGACGGAACCTCCTGCACGAACCATAAGGGAAATGTATCGTTATCGCCGTTTGTGAGGATCACCGACGGCTCCTCGCAGGATGCAAGAAGGTTGTATCCATATTCAAGCGGTATCCAGTCGCCGTGCCTTGTAAGCAGCGGAAGGTTTACAAAACCGATGAGGAGGGCGAACACCGCTCCAACCGAGCTTACAGTTATTGCAGCAACACGAGACGCTATCTTTTCGCGCAAAGACTCCTTGATCGAAGCCGCTATCTCAAAAACACCGAAGCCTGTGAAGAGTCCCCAGAAGACGTAGCTGAACGTAAAGAAGTAGTCACGTTCGCGCACCTCCTGAGGCAGGCCCGTCATACCCTTGGGCAGGGGACCTGTGTGTCCGAAACGCATATTCAGATAGATAACAAGGCCGAAGGAAGCGACCAGGAAGGTAGTAAGAAGCAGCCAGAACAGCTTGCGGTCGCGTTTGGCCAGGGAGTAGAGTCCAAAGACGCCGAGGATTACTGGGACTGCAGCAAGAAGGGTACGTGCGATGACCGTAAGCGCCGACTTCCCGGCAAGATTCTGCAATCCCCACTGCCAGAAGAAGTACTTGAAGTAAAACACTATCTGCCAGAAGAGACCCGCTATTACTCCCACACCCGTAGGCTGGCCGGTATCAGGATGCACGACCGTCTTGCGAGGCCATATCTGGTTCTGGACAGTAGCGCGTCCGTACTGTTCGCGGCGCAGGACCGAAATGAAGCGATCCCACGTGGAGGGATTAACCATGTTGATCGAGGGATGCTGCTGAGCACGCACCATGAGATAAAGCTGCACCGAACCGGCTATCAGAAGCACCAAAGCACCAAGGAGGAAGAACTTCAGATCTACGTCATACTTCTTTCCGGCATAGAAGAAGGCAATGACAAGCAAAACAACCCCTGCTATCAAAATCGCAGGTCCCACCTTAAGCGCCGCGAGCAGGATAAGCAGCGCGTAAGCCCCCCCGAAAACAAACGCCGGCCCAGAGCCCTTCTTTGAACCAACCGCCTGAACAAAGAAATAGACGGCAAACAAGGCAACAACCGCAATCTGAGGCCAGCCGGGCTCAAAAAGCATGAAGGAAAGGCCCAGAACACCCAGAAAGAAGGTCGGCAGCAAGCGGTGATTGACTATCATTATGAACGGGATGAGTGCAAAAAGCATCATCACAGGGGTAAGGTGAATGCCTGCTGAAAGAAAGATGATGTAGAACGCCAAAAGCATCAGGCGATTGTCCACCTTGGGGATTGCAGTAACCTTTGGATTCTGAGGCTGAGGTTTTGCACGTTCAGTACGCTCCCGCCATACGATCGCAAGGTATACGATAAGCAATCCTATAAACGCCGAAGGCGCGTAGACCTCAGCCTCAAGTGCGTTCTCCCACACGGAGAAGGCAAAGATGGTAAATAAAGCGCCAACCACACCCGCGACGGTCGGCAGCCACTTTATCTTTTCTGCAGGAGGCTCGCCTTTATTGAAGGAACGGGTGACACGGCTCGTTATGAGCACAACCAGGGCTGCGGAGAGCGCCGCGGTAAGTACGCTTATGAAGTTGATCCGGAATGCGATCTCTGCTGATATCGGGATCAAGGAAAAGATTCGTCCGATAAGCACGTAAAGCGGTGTCCCGGGCGGATGCGGCACACCCAGGTTCGCCGAACAGGCGATGAATTCCCCCACATCCCAGAACGCCACCGTCGGCGAGACGGTCAAAAGATATATAACCAGGGCTGCGATAAAAATAATGCCGGCTGCAAACCAGTCTATCCGGCGCTGATTCATCTTTCCTCCTTGGCGTAAACCTTCTCAAGGTAGGTTGTCAATTCCTTCATCTCGAGATTCGAATAGAGCTTTCCTTCCATCCCGACACTTACACCCCCGGTCTCCTCGCTCACCACCACCGAGATCGCGTCGGTTACCGAGCATATCCCCAAGGCGGCCCGGTGACGCATCCCGTAGTAGTCCTCGACCCAGGGCTCCTGACTGACCGGCAAGATACACGCCGCAGCAATAACCTTGTCCCTTCTTAGTATACAGGCCCCGTCGTGCAAAGGAGACGGCGGGGTGAAGAGGGAAACTATAAGTGGTGCGGAGACCTTGGCGTCCAGGCGGGTGCCGGTCTGAACGTACTCCCCCAGATTGATGTCACGTTCAAAGACGATCAAAGAACCGATCTTGCGTTTGCACATCTCTTCGACCGCCTTGACGATCTCTGAAACCGCCAGCTGCTCGACCGAGCGCACAAGGAATCTAAGCACCCTGTAGCGGCCCATTCGGGCAAGGGCGTTACGAATCTCCGGCTGAAACAGAATCACGAAAGCGATGATCCAGATAGCCATCAGCGAATTAAGGATCAGGGATAGAGCACTAAGGTTGAATGCACGTGCAAGGAGGGAAAGAAGAAATATCAGGAGCAGCCCGATAAGTATCTGAAGCGCCCGCGTGCCTTTGATGAACGCGAGGAAAAGATAGACGATCACCGTCACCACCCCAACGTCTATAAAGTCAATAAACGTGGGCTTGAGTACATCTATCATCGAGATGTTCCGTCGGCAGACCGGATTGCGGCCGCCGCATCAATTGCCTTTCTCGTCTGGCTGACGTCGTGCACCCTGAGGATCGCAGCGCCTCCAGCGAACGCCAGAACCGCTGAAGCTATAGAGGCTTCCAGCCTGTCATTGACCTCAAGCCCCAAGAGCCTGCCAAGGAAGGATTTACGGGATGCACCCACGAGTATGGGCGACCCAAAGGCACGCAGCTCACCCAACCTGCGGATGGCCGAGGTGTTGTCATGAACGCGCTTGCCGAAACCGATGCCCGGATCAATAATCACGTGATCGCGTGGAAAACCTGAGGCCTGGATCTCTTCAAGCTTGGTAGAAAAGAACCGGAAGAGTTCGGCGTTGAAGTCGTCGTAGTGCGGGTCCTGTTGCATGGTCCTGGGCGTTCCCTGAATGTGCATGAGCACAAATGCGGCACAGTACTCTCCCGCCATCTGCCAGAGGGCTGGATTTGCCCCGCCCGACACGTTGTTTACGATCGAGGCACCCTTATCGAGAGCGGCACGTGCAACATCGGGATCGGTGGCATCTATAGACCAAATGATGTGAAGTTTTTGAAGATGATCAAAGATCGGAGCAAGCCGCCTGAGCTGCTCGGAGGCGGAAACCGGATCGGAGCCGGGTCGGGTCGACTCAGCACCAACGTCTATTATGTCAGCTCCGTCTTGGATCATCTCGTCTATGTGTCTGCAGGCTACATCAGGATCAAGGAAGAGGCCGCCGTCCGAGAACGAATCAGGGGTCACGTTAAGAACGCCCATGATGAGCGGGTGATCAAAGCTTAACTTGCCTGAGGGAATCTCGATCGCACAAGGCTCTCGGTCAAGATGATCCAAAAGCTCACAGACCTTCTTCTCGAGCTTGGCAAGACCGAAGGGCTGGCCGGAAAGAGCCAAAACCGTTCGCCGCAGTTGCCTTTTGGTGCCCATGAAGATGGCGTCTGAGCAATCCACTTTCCCGGTGATAACCTCGCGATGAACCGCTGCGTCGGCCCCAAAGGATATAGCGGTCTGCTTAAGGACATTTGCGGCCGGGGTCGAAAGCCTCGTAATTTTTAGAAGAAACGAATCACTTTTTTCTATAAATACATCTATACAGGAGGGGTCGACCTCTACCCTTTGCAGTTCCTGTGCCAACTCGGCAGAAGAGCCAACCACCAGCGGACGCAAAAGCATCACAGACGCAGTCCTCTCATCAAGGAAAGTGCCTCGGCGCGCGTCTTTGCCTGTCGGAACGCCCCGCGCATCGCCGAGGTTAGGGTTAAAGTCCCGGGTTTCTTTACCCCGCGCATGGTAACGCACAGGTGCTCGGCCTCTATAACCACCATCACACCCAAAGGATGAAGCACCTCGTTGAAGATGTCGGCTGCTTCGGTGGTCAGACGTTCCTGAATCTGGGGCCGCTTGGCCAGGATATCCACAAAACGAACTATGTCGCCGAAACCGGTGATCCGGTTCTCACGGGGTATATAGGCCAGATGAACCTTACCGAAGAATGGCAGGAGGTGATGTTCACACAGGGAGTAGAAGGGTATGTCCTTGACCAGGATCATCTCGTCCTGGTTGGGTGCGGTATAGGCTTTAAGTACCTGGCGTGGATCGCGTCCCAACCCGGCGAGAATCTCCGGCAGCATCCCCGCCACCGCCTGCGGGGTATGCTTCAACCCTGCCCTGGAGGGATCCTCACCTGCCGCATCAAGGAGCTCCCGGATAGCTGCCTTAACCCTTTCCGGGTCCACTTCTCGCCTTTGCCGATCTCGAACTCGACACCTTTTTATCGGACGTTTGAGGGGCCTTAGGGGTTGTCTTCACCTTAGCAGCTTTGCGTCTGGGACCCTTGGTAAGTCCAAGTATCTCATCAATCTGCATCGCATCGAGGGTTTCTTGCTTGATAAGTGCTTCGGCAAGTGCATTGAGCTTCTTGACATTCTTTTCGATGATCCCCTGAGCGCGTTTATGCTGACCTTCGATTATCGCTCGAATCTCGGCATCGATGAGCTGGGCTGTTTTCTCGCTGTAGTTGCGATGCATTCCCATCTCCCGGCCTAAGAAGATCTCCGCCTCGACCTTGCCGAACGTCAGTGGACCGAGCTTGGTGCTCATCCCCCACTCGCAGACCATCTTGCGGGCAAGGATGGTTGTCTTCTCCAGGTCATTTGCGGCCCCGGTGGAGAGGTCGCCGAAGACCTTCTCCTCCGCCGCGCGGCCTCCCAACATGAACGCAATCTGTGCCTCGCAGAACCCCTTGGGGTATATCTTGCGTTCATCGATGGGCAGAGGCTGGGTAACGCCGAGGGCCATGCCGCGTGGAATTATGGTAACTTTATGTATGGGGTCCATACCGGGGATCATGCGGGAGACAAGTGCATGACCAGCCTCGTGATACGCGGTGCGGCGTTTCTCCTCCACAGAAAGTAGCAGGCTTCGGCGCTCGGCACCCATAAGGACCTTGTCCTTTGCGTCTTCGAAATCCTGTGCTGTAACCTCGTTTCGGTTACGGCGGGCTGCCAGAAGGGCGGCCTCGTTAACCATGTTTTCAAGGTCTGCACCGGTGAACCCGGGCGTGCCGCGTGCCAGAACGGAAAGGTCAACGTCTCCAGAAAGCGGTATACGTTGAACCTTTATTTTGAGGATTCCTTCCCTGCCACGAACATCCGGTTGAGGCAGAATCACCTTGCGGTCAAAGCGACCCGGTCGCAGAAGCGCCGGATCGAGGATGTCAGGACGGTTGGTGGCTGCCATGAAGATGATGCCCGCAGAGGTCTCAAAGCCGTCCATCTCCACAAGAAGCTGATTAAGGGTCTGCTCCCGCTCGTCGTGACCCCCGCCAAGACCTGCTCCGCGATGACGCCCGACAGCGTCTATCTCGTCTATGAATATGATGCATGGGGCATGACGCTTGCCCTGTTCGAACAGGTCTCGCACACGCGACGCCCCGACGCCGACGAAAAGCTCTACGAAGTCCGACCCGGAGATGGAGAGGAACGGAACGCTCGCCTCACCGGCCACCGCACGTGCAAGAAGGGTCTTTCCTGTGCCGGGCGCTCCGACAAGCAGCACCCCTTTTGGGATACGGCCGCCCAGACGACTGAACTTGCGCGGCGACCGAAGAAACTCTATTATCTCTTCCAGTTCCTCCTTGGCTTCCTCCACTCCGGCAACGTCATCAAAGGTAACGTTGGGACGGGTCTCGGTAGAGATCTTCACCTTGCTCTTCCCGAACTGAAATGCCTTCGAGGCCCCGGCCTGCGACTGCCTCATTATCATAAACCAGAACCCGATAATCAGCACCCAGGGAATGATGGACAGAAGGATGCTCGCCCACTGGACACGGTTCTGAGAACTGACGTTGACGCCCAAAGCTAAAAGCTCCTCTACAAGCTTCTGATCATCAAATGGAATCCTCACCATGAAGCGTTTTGTGGTGATCTGCTCTTGCCGTACAGTCTGAACCGTTTCCTCGGCGAGGAACTCACCGGTTATCTGGCGTTCCGAGATCGTCGCCGAGGAAAGCTTTTCAAGCCGCTGACGGAACTCACTGTATGGGATCTCAGGGGTCCGCTGTGGACGAAAAACAAACAGATAGTAACCTAGTATAAATAACAACCCCACCACGCCCCAGATAATAACGGTGCGCAGTCTGCGTGAACCCGCCTTAGGCGGTCTGTTTGTCATTTTCACCTCTCAAGAGAGTCAAAATCGTCAACTCACTAGTTAAACTTGTTACAGGGGCCGCGGCGCAGCGTATAAGCCCGGCGGCCCACACCACTTCATCATCCTTGCATACCAAAGGCCAGTACCGACGCATCCGGCGTACTACCTTCCTATCACTAAATACCCGCTTCAGCTTAACCTCTCCTCGCCTGCCAAACGGAACTATCCTGTCCCCTTCACGCCAGGGGCGGACAACGAATGGAGGTTTGATAAAACTCGCGTCAAAGAATACCGTGTCGTCGCGCGGCACGAATTCATCCGGTTTGCCCGCATATACGCGCAGGCGCCATCCAAACCCCGGCACTAACACATCCTTTTCCTCGCTCAGCACCATCGGCTCCCATAAAGGTCGATTCTTGCAATCCTCAAGCACCAACCGATCATAGGATGCCGAAAGCTTCTTTCCTTCGCCGCGCGCCATCTCACGCGTCCCTTTGGCAGCCTCCAGCGGCAATAGACCCAGAAGATCATTTGCCCCAAGCCAGGGCGCAAAGAGCCTCAGCACACGAAGTTGCGTAACTGAATTATAGCTCGAAAGCTCTGAGGTGTCAAGCTCACGGGTCTTGCCCTTAGTTGCAACGAGCCGCTTCAGGAGCTCGGCTGCCTCTCTATCAAGCGAGGAGTTCAGCACATCCCCTATCTCGAGGGTGCGCGAAATGGTCTCCTCAAGGGAGGGGTTGAGTTCCTTAAGCAAAGGCATGATCCGGTGTCTGATACGGTTGCGGTTAAATGAAAGTGAGACGTTGCTCGAATCCTCGCGGAAGGATAGACGATGCTTCTTCAAATAGGCAAGGATTTCTGTCCGCGTGCACCGTATAAGTGGACGGATGAACGGACCTCGTTTTGCAGGAATGCCCCATAAAAAAGGCTCCGCCCTGCCGCGAACGAGGGAGATAAGTATCCACTCCGCATTGTCCGAAGCTGTATGGCCAAGGGCAGCAAGAGCATATCCTTTTGATTCCAGCGCTCGTTCTAGCCTTGCATAGCGAATCTTGTGGCCGGCCATCTCCAGGGAGATTCCGTGCTGGGCCGCATACGCCGCAACGTCGGCACGATCGGCATGGAATGGAATATCGAGGGCCCTGGCAAGCTCGGCCACAAACGCCTGGTCTGCATCCGCTTCCGCGCCCCGAAGCCCGTGGTTCAGGTGGTAGACGCCCAGCTTTGCGATCCCCAACTTCTCCTTGAGGGTGTGGAGAAAGTAAAGTAAGGCAACGGAATCCGCACCTCCCGAACAAGCCACAAGTACGCTTGAGCCCTTCTTGAACCCGCACTCGCGCCTTAAGGTATCCTCTGCCTTGCGAACAAGCGACACGATCTATCGGAATACCAAGAGCAGAACTAAGCTTACCACGCCAGCCGCAAAGCAGTAGAAACTGAAGAGCCAGAATTTCTTTGATACAACCGTTTTTTTCACAAGCCACAAAGCCAAAAAACCGACCACAGCACTGGAGATTATGCCCACAACCCACGCTTCAGGGGGAGCGAGCTGGGATATACTCCCGGTCCCATACAGTTCGAGGAAGTCGATCAACGCGGCACCGGCAATAGCAGGGATGGATAAAAGGAAGCTGAACTCGAACGCCTCCACAGAGGCGATCCCCAAAAGAAGTGCGGTTGCAATAGTAAGACCGGAGCGTGAGAATCCGGGAAGGATGGCAACCGCTTGGGCAATGCCTACAAGGATAGCCTCTGAAATCCCGAATGTCTGATTACGCTCTCTGCCCCAGCGAGTTGCAAGTAGCAAGGCACCGGTTCCGACAAAGAAGAAAGCCACATACAAGGGCTGCCCGTACATCACGCGATCTATGGTGTCCTTGGTAAGAATCCCAACCAGTGCAGCCGGGATGCTCGCAACAAAAAGATACAGGATCAGTGTCCACCCTGCAATCCTGCGTTCCTTTTCCCGGTTGAACATATCGGCAAAAAGCCCGCCGATGCGGCGGGACATAAACACAACAACTGCTATCAGTGTACCTACATGAAGGAATATGGGTATGGTAAGCCCGCCTTCCACCCTGAGCAGCACCTGCCCAAGTAAGAGGTGTCCGGACGAGGAGATGGGAAGAAACTCACTCACACCCTGAACGACACCAAGCAAAAGCATCTTCCAGACCATCAGAACTCCCAGTAAAGATCGGTCTGGATAAGAGGTCTGAACCCTTCAGAACCTTCATGGTGATCCAGGTTGGTAATCTGCCCTATGCCGCCTCGGACTTCGATGAAGCTGCGACCGATAAGTGTAAACCTGAGTTCTGCGTCCGCGCCGAGATGATGTTCTACAACACCGGACGGAAACGGAGGATGGAACGTCTCGCGGTCGTGCGCGCCGTCGTCTGCGAAGTCGTGCCACACGTTACCTTCGCCGTGACGTTCATAGAACCCCATAATCTTGAGCCTCAAACGTGGTATGATGCGCCAGGACAGCCTAACCCTGGTGCGGTCGGCGTCAGGCCCAAGGTCGTCGCCAAGTATACGACCCCGGAAGGTGTAGTTCTGTAAGCTGTCTCGCTGGGCGTAAGTCCACTTACTGATGGCGGTGTAGTCGGCGCACAGGTCCACTTCGGAACGGAGGATGGATACCCACTCCCCACCGATACTGCCACCGATCTTGTTCGGTCCGGTGGCCGGCTCGTAGGCGAAGTCGTCGACAAGGAGTTCGGCGTACAGCTTGAACGGCGGGAAGATAACCGAGGCATCTACCCCCCACACTATGTTATCGTCCTGCCGCTTGTTCCACTGCATGAGGTAGTAGAACGCGACCGGTGCAGCAATGTAGGGGAAGATATCGTTGGTATCACGGGAGACAACCGCCTCGGAGAGTCCAAGTTTCCAGTGTCTATCAACGTATTCGGCTCTATGCATAACCATACGTTTATCGGACTGCAACCAGGCGAAAAGCGAGGTGAAACGAACACCTTTCCACTTCAGGCTGTAGGCCGCGTGATCCAGCCCCCAGGGTTCGGTGGAGAGAAATAGGCCGCCGGCAGGTACTGGCCCCATATGAAGTTGAGATCGTCCGGCTTGGATGTGCAGCCAGTCAAAATCCAGATCCAGCCGGGCGTCGGGAATCTCGGGGTAGATCGGTCTCTCATCCCCCCGCCACGATTTGGCGTCGAACACCGTGTCAGGCCAGTTGTAAGCATAAGTGAGTCTGTGTGTTGCGAAAAAGGTTGCAGGACCAACGGAACCCCGGAAACGGATATCCGGACCTGCCCGAAGGGTATCCGGGAGTCTATAGGATGCGCGAAGCGCACCACCCAGCTCAAAGGAGGCACCGTCGGCAGATAGAGCAAGAGCCGGTGCCCAGCGAGCGTCAGGGATACCGGGAAGAAACCCGAATCTTTGCAGATCAAAGCTATCCGCCCTTGAAAGCTCAGCCTGCGGGTTAAACCCATCAACAATCTCCTGGCGCGTGTACGGCCGGGTATCAGGCAAGCCGACGAGAATACCCTTGGTCTCCAGGCGGTCTATCGCCTCGTAGATCGGATCATCCAGAGGGATGATCTGGGCAAATAATAGGATTACAGCAATCAGCTTAAGCCTCCAAGCCCAACTTTATTGTTCAAGGAGGAAAAGTCAACACCTTAGAATTCCGCCCCCACTGATAGATGAAGCTTGGCATCATGCCACGTACCTTTCCAGGGAAGGGCGGCATCAAGTTCAAGACGACCGATAGGCGTAGCTACTGCGATGCCTGCGCCGTATCCTGCGGCAAATCCGGTGACCTCGATCAAGGCCACGTCGAACAGAGGATATAAGGAGAAGTTCTCGCTTCCCCAACGCAGCTCATGCCTTGACCATAAGGCAAGCTCTCTTCGGAACTCTTCTTCTACGTAACCACGAAGGGTTCGCGCACCGCCGAGGGGGATAAGCTCTGTTTCAAGGAGAGAATCCGCGGAGGTAACAAACGCGGCGTTCGGTTCAAGCCAGAAAGAAAATCCCCACACGAGAGGAAACAATATCCCGGCGTTGGCAGATGCCTTAAGGTAGGCTGAGCGCTCTTGGGCCCACCGTTCACCGGCACGGATATTCACATCCAAAGCCCCTGCACTCAAACGCGTCGATGCAAGATTCTTGCTGATCCTGGTTGAACCTGATCGGTCCTGCTCATAGGCGTACCCAAGACCCAGCTCGAAGAACGAAGGAATGATGAACACCCCGGCTGATGCCTCAAGATGATACGTTCTCTCATCAAAGCTGCGGAACGCTCCTGCCCCCTCGATACCGAAGGGCAACCGGAAAGGGTAGGGGTCGCGGGCAGATGCGGCAAAGGTCACGTTGTTGGGAGCAAGCCTCTGCCATGAGAAGAAAAACTCCCGCCTGCCGCCGAAGAGATTCGAAAGCAAAAGATCGGCCATTCCCACGAACCCTTCCTCATCTCCGTAACCCAGGAGGGCGGTAACCCGATTTGGAGAACGAGCTTCGTTTATCAGGAAGTGCAGAGTAGCGGCTGAGTTGATTGTGTCATCCATTCGGGGTCCCGGCTCGAAAACAGGGTTCTCGAGTGGGGCAATTAAGATTTCCCAATCCAGGACAGAACAGTCGAGGCCCTCCAGGGACTCTGAGAGTTCGGAGACCTTCGAGGAGGAGTAGATAAAAGGCTCGAACCTGACAAGATGGGCAAGCAAAGAGGTCCTCGTCTTGCGGTCGCCGGAAAACGCAAGGGAAGTCACGGTGACAAGAGGGCCATGATCCAGATCGGTATAAAGGATAAGGGTATCGCCCTTGAGTTCCGATCTTGCGACTGATAGAGAAGCGAACGCGTATCCTGAATCTACTGCCTCGGAAAGCAAGGTAAAGGCAACGCTGTCCCAGACGAAGGACTCACTGGGACTGGTGAGCGACGACCGGTCGAGACGTACTTCAACCCAATCAAACTGGCTCGTAACCGGTAAGGACGAGTTGGACGCGGTGGCCGCCAGGCTCAGGATATAAAGAGGTAAGGCCGCCATTCGGCTGGAGGCGTTCCTAAAGAGACCAGCACAAAGGAAAAGTAGTGGGGTTCCTTTGGCTTACGCCTTAGCTTCATCCCTGCCTCCCTGGGGATTTTGTCACCCTTGCGAGAGTTACACTTATCGCATGCGCACACAAGATTATCCCAGGAGTCCGTACCTCCATGCGTGCGCGGAATAACGTGATCCAGGGTCATGTGGACGTTGCTAGCTCCACAATACTGACAGGTGTAGTTGTCTCGTCTCATCAAATTGGACTTGGTCAAAGGGACTTCGCGTCTCTTGAGCCTCACAAGTCTGCTCAAACGCAAGACAGAGGGGACCGGAAAGGAGCGATTCACACTATGCACGCGCAGACCATCCGCAGAGACCACGATCTCTGCCTTACCCAGGTAGCACAGTACCACTGCGCGACGAGCCCTGCATATACCTAAAGGCTCGTAGCTCTGATTGAGCACCAGTACACGGCGATCTAAGACGTCTTTAACCCCCTAACACTCGGTTATTCCTTGAAGGAAGAGTTTTTTCTTGAGTTCTGCACGCACCTTTTCAAGATATTCCAACTGCTTGTTGGCGCGTCCGCTGTTGCTCGAAGGATCGGCAGAGATAGCGCGGCGAAAGTAACTATCAGCAGCCCTGGCGTTGGCACAGCCCGCCTGCCATGCCTCTTTCGTCGTCTGTTTAACCGCATGGGTGGCGCGCCTGACGTAGATCGTTCCCATGAAGTATAGCGCGTCGCCGTTGTTCGCATCCAGTGAGAGAATTTCCTTGAACGTGGCTTCCGCCTGACCTTCCTTGCCCCAGTTGAGGTAAACGACACCCAAATAGATTCGGGGCACAAGCTTGGTCGAATCAAGCCCTATCGCTTCTTTCAGCCTCGTCTCAGCCGAGGAGTACTTTTTCTGGATGAGGTAGAGGTTGCCGAGCTTCACTCGCGGATCAGAATCGTCCGGGTGAAGCTCGATCACTTTAAGAAAACATTCCTCGGCCTTATCGTACTTTTTGAGCTTCATCGCGATATCGCCAAGCTTCTCGCGGGCGATGAAATCCTCAGGCTTGGCATTTACGATGTATAGTTCGTTCTCGTATGCTTCCTCGTAGCGATCGTGATCGGTAAGGAAGTTAACGTAGGAGTTGCGAAGCCCCAGGTTGTCAGGGTTAACTCCCAGACCCGCAACGTAGACAGAATCTGCGGCTTTGACGCCGCCTTTATTCTCAAAGACATTGGCGATGCCATGATAGAAATCGGACTCCTCAGGGAACTCAGCAACACCTTCCTGGTAGATAGCAAGTGCCGAGTCGTAATACAAGGGGTCCATGGAAGCCTTGATAAGAAAAATGCCTCCAAGGCCGAGGTAGCCCGCAACGCTGTCGGGATGCGTCTCGTAGACCTTACGGTACCACTCCTCGGCAGGGGTCAGATCCTTCATATCCTGATAGGTCTTGGCCATGGCAACCATGGCCGCATAGTAATCGGAAACATACTCAAGCGATCTGTTGTAGTTCTCGATGGCCTCTTCGTAAAGTTTCTTTCTGTAGAAATCAACGCCGATAGAGAGATATTTTTCGGCCTCAATCCTCGTAAGGCTATCGGCCGCGGCCTGTTCCGCCTCTTTATCAGCTTTTTTATTAGAACGCGCAGAAACACATCCAACCAGCACAAAAACCGCAAAGGTTGCGGCAAGAATCCGCTTCATAATTCTAACCTCCGTAGGTTTGTAACATAGCACAAAGTGGAGCCGACGGGATTCGAACCCGTGACCTTTTGACTGCCAGTCAAACGCGCTCCCAACTGCGCCACGGCCCCGTTACTTACGTAATTCTAAGCAGAAGCAACCGTTTGTCAACTGTGCAGGTTTGAATGCAATTCGTCACAAAAAAGCTGGACAAAAGCTGGTCAAAAGCTGGACAAAAGGTGGACAAAAATGGGACAAAAGTGGGACAAAACTCCGGGGTCCACGGACGGATGCGAAGCAGACGTCTGGGGGTAAAAAAGTTGGTCAAAAGATGGACAGGGACGCGACTGCGTCGCAATTACAGATTAGAAGATTGTAAATTGAAAAATGAAAATTTTAAAATTTGCAATTTGATATTTGAAATTTGATATTTGCACTGCCCCTTGGGGCTACTTCCCCTCCTTTCCGGCCAGCTTTTGCCTAACAATGGCAATGTTGTGGTCAGTCTTCTCAACTTTGTGCTTTGCCTCAATCCTTGCATACATCTCGCGGGCACGCTGGAAATGGGAAAGGGCTTCCTTGAACTTCCCCTGATGGAAATAAACATTACCGATGTTGTTAAGGTCTTCGGCCTGGCCTTGAAGATTACCCATTTTTTCGTCTATCTCCAGCGCCTTCTGAAGATACTCAAGCGCCTTGCCAGGCTCCCCTAAATGACGGTAGACATTGCCGATGTTGCCGAGTTGGTTAGCCTGACCTTCGAGCCTGCCAATCTGCTCGTTGATCTTTAGTGCCCGCTCATAGAACTCAAGCGCCTTCTGCAGTTCGCCCAGGGTGCGGTAGACAAGGCCGATGTTGCCGAGGGCTTTAGCCTGAACCTCCAGGTTGCCTATCTGTTCCGCGAGTTTTAAGGAACGCTCGTAATACTCGAGCGCCTTGTGCGGCTCGCCCAGGGTTTGGTAGACAATGCCGATGTTGCCGAGGATACTAGCTTGGATACCTAAAATCCCAATCTGTTCTGCAATCTTTAATGCCTTCTCATGATACTCAAGCGCCTTCTGCGGCTCGCCCAGGGTTCGATAGACATTGCCGATGTTGCCGAGGGCATTAGCCTGAACCTCCAGGTTGCCTATCTGTTCCGCGAGTTTTAAGGAACGCCCGTAATACTCGAGCGCCTTCTGCGGCTCGCCCAGGGTTCGATAGACATTGCCGATGTTGCCAAGCTGGTTTGCCTGGCCTTCGAACCTGCCAATCTGTTCGTTGATCTTCAAAGCCCGTTGGTGAAACTCCAGCGCCTTCTGCAACTCACCCAGGGTCTGATAGACAAGGCCGATGTTGCCAAGAACGATGGCCTGGATTCGTGGATTATCAATCTTTTCCGCTATCTCCAATGCACGCTGGTAATAATCCAGAGCCTTGCCAGGCTCGCCCATGTCATCGTAGACAAAGCCGATGTTGCCGAGGTTGTTTGCCTGCCCCTCCAGTCTCACGATTTGCTTATTGATCTCCAGCGCCTTCTTATGATACTCAAGCGCCTTCTGAGGCTCGCCCAAGGTTCGATAGACAAGACCGATGTTGCCGTAGACGAAGGCCAGGGCCTCATCAATCTTAGCCTCCTCCGCGATGCGGATCATCTCAAGGAAGGTTTGCTCAGCGTCCCGCCGATCACCTTTATCGAATTGGCTCAACCCAATCAGGTTTAGCAGGGAAAGATCGAGTGCTGTGTCTGTCTCCGTAGTAAGTTCCATTGCCGAGCGGAAATAAGCTATTGCTCCATCGTATTCATATTCTCTATACGCCTTTAATCCATAAGTAATAATGTTGGCAAGGGCAAGGTCTTCAATTTCGAAAAAGGGACTTAAATACATTCCCTCTGTGCGCCCTTGCCGCTCAAGTCTACGTATTTCTCTCCTGAGTTCTGCTATCTCTATTACAGAAGACCTGCTCAATATCAACCCACCGATACCGATAACCAAACCTGAAACAAGACCAGCAACGCCAATCCAAAGACTCCACCACCCCAATTTTTCTGGGAGACGTTTCTTTAAGGGTTTAGATTTGGTAGCTTTACCGGCTTTTGGGGATGTTTTTCTGCCAGAAGCCCCTGTTTCACCCTTGTTAGCCATTATGCCCAATACTACCGTTTACGCTCGCTTTGTCAAGGGATTTACCCCACGCGGCTGCTCCGCATCCACGCGGGGACCCCGAACAAATGCTCCTTTTGCCTGGGGGCAAAAGATCGCAGAGAATCAGTCGTTGCGAGATTTTGTCCGACAAAATCGAAGCAATCTCATAGCACAGACCTGGAATCTTCAAGTACCTTCTTCACAGATTCAACCTTCTGCCTTGAGATTGCTCACTGCGTTCGCCCTTCGGAGCATTTTGCATTTTTGCATTTTGAAATTTGCAATCCCTTTAGGGGTAAATCCTTGACTTGCCCACTAACCTCGACTATACTACCTCGTGGTTGACGTTTACCTTTCCCTGCCTTCGTGCTTGACCATGGTTTCGGCTGCTGCCGAGATATATCCCGAAGAAACCGTGGGTTATCTCGTGGGCTATTCCACCAAATCGAAATTCATAATCGAGTACGCCGCGGTCTTCCAGGCGATAGAATCGGACCAGGAGTTCGCCTGGATAGATGAGAACCGCACCGCGCGCATCAACCGGATCATAAACCGTTTCGCCGAGGGGATGGAGATTCTGGGGACGTTTCATTCCCATGCAGGCAGAGGCTCTGCAAAGGCCGTTCCCTTACCCTCGCCCGCCGATGTCAACCACATCCTGCCCGATGAGGTACAGCTGATCGTAGCCTTGAACCCCAAGCGCAAAGAGGTTGCCTGGAACGAAGGCAACTACACGATCTACGGAACGGTGGACAAATTTCACGTGAAGATAGGTGGATTCGTTCGCACGACCTCAGGCAGGGGCTGGAAGCGAGTGCACATCAACTGCTCGGGCGTAACCGGGGTGATACCGTGATTGGAAAACATCCCTTCAGCAAAGTCGCCGACTACTACGATACCCTGATGAAAGGGATCGATTACTCCGACTGGGTGGATTATACGGTTGAACTGTTCAAGCGTTTCGGCCACAAGCCTAAACGAGTGCTGGACTTAGCCTGCGGCACCGGTACCGCTACCCTTGAGCTTGCCCGCCGTGGCTTCGAGGTCACCGCGATCGATCTCTCCAGCGAGATGCTTGAGATCTTAAAAAAGAAAAAAAAGACCCACAAGATCGAGATCATAAAGACGGACATGCAGAACTTCAAGCTCTCTCATCCGGTGGATGCGGTCACCTGCTTCTTCGACAGCATCAATTACCTTACTGATGAACGCGAGCTCAAGAGATGCTTCCGCTGCGTTTATGAGGCCCTGGCCGAAAAGGGAATCTTTCTATTCGACATGAACACCATCTACGGCCTGTCAAAGGTGTGGGGCACCAACACCCTGATAAGGGAGATAGACAATATCTACTCGGTGTGGCGCTCGGTATACGACGCCAGCAAGCACATCTCTACGCTCTACCTGACACTTTTCGTAGGCGATGGAAAGTTCTACAAAAGGGTGGAGGAGATGCATCAGGAACGCGCCTATCCCATGGAAAAGATCGAAGAACTCCTCCTGGAAGCGGGGTTCTCAACGGTAGATATATTCGCCCACATGACCACCAGCATCTTTCTTGACATAAACTCACGTGTAATGATAGCAGCGGAGAAGAAGAAATGAAGATAGTGGCCGATCTGCATATGCATTCGCGTTTTTCACGCGCGACAAGCAAGAACATGCGCATCCCGGAGATGGTGCGGATGGCAAAGCTCAAGGGTATAGGACTTCTGGGAGCCGCGGACTTCACCCATCCCGGCTGGCTTGACGAACTGAACCGGCATCTTGTGGAGGCCGGGCCGGGAATCTATGAATACGACGGCATAAAGTTCATTCTAACCACGGAGGTGTCGGGCATCTACACCCGCAGCGGAGCGCTGCGCAGGATACACAACGTGATATTCGCGCCTTCCTTCGACGATGTGGAAAAGATCTCGAAGTTCCTTGGCCGGTTCGGCAGCTTGACCTCGGACGGGCGTCCAACCCTCGGGCTTGACTCCGAGACCATGCTGGAAGGAATCCTTTCTCTTTCCCCTGAGAGTTTTATCGTTCCTGCCCACATCTGGACGCCCTGGTTCGGGCTTCTGGGATCCAAATCAGGTTTCGACTCCCTCCAGGAGTGCTTCGGCAAATATTCGAACGAGATATTCGCCGCCGAGACCGGGCTTTCATCCGATCCGCCCATGAACTGGAGGCTTTCGGCACTTGACAGGCTAACCCTTATCTCCAACTCCGACGCACACTCGCCTGCACGCATGGGACGCGAGGCCAACATATTCGATATAGAGCCTTCGTTCTTTGAGCTGAAGGACGCCTTGAAACAGAAGGACCCGAAGCGAATGCTCGGCACCATAGAGTTCTTCCCCCAGGAGGGCAAGTACCACTACGACGGGCACCGCAACTGCAACGTGAAGCTTTCGCCGCGCGAGTCTATCGAGGAGAAAAACATCTGCCCACGCTGCGGCAGACCCCTGACACTCGGGGTGCTGCATCGGGTGGAGGAGCTTGCCGACCGGCCAGAGGGGTATCATCCGGCAAACGCGATACCCTACTACTCAATAATACCTCTGGCCGAGCTGATCGGCGAGGCCAAGGGCTTGGGCAGGGATACCGCCGGGGTAGGCCACGTCTACGAACGGCTATGCCAGGAACTCGGTGGCGAGTTCAACGTCCTTTTGTGGGCGGATATTGAAGATATAGCCAAGATGGCAGGTCGTGAGATAGCCGAAGGGATCGCAAGGATGCGCAAGGGTCAGGTCAAGGTGGATGAGGGCTACGACGGGGTGTTCGGCACGATAAGCGTATTCTCCAAAGAGAAGCAGGCCGAGAAGAAAGATGAAGATGAAAAAGACCATGAACAGCTTTCGCTTTTCTAGATTAAACGACGCACAAAAGAATCCTGCCAGGATGAGAGGCACGTAGTGAAAAAGCTCTGGGCACCGTGGCGAATGACCTACATAAGGGAAGCGTTATCCGGTAAAGGGAAGGACAGGTGCGTATTGTGTGAGATCGGTTCCGCACCGCCCCGGAACGACGAAAAGAACCTGGTTTTGGCCCGCGGTGAAAACGTGTTCGTGGTCTTAAATCGCTTCCCTTACAACAACGGGCACCTTATGGTGACGCCCTACAAGCATACAAAAGAGCTGGCCGAGCTTTCAGACTATGCTTTAGCCGAGCTGTGGCGGTTTACCCAGCGCTCGATAGACACGCTTCGCCGGACGGCCAACCCGGACGGGTTCAACGTGGGGACCAACTTCGGCAGGGTGGCAGGAGCCGGGATCGAGGATCACCTGCACCTTCACGTGGTTCCCCGCTGGTCGGGCGACACCAACTTCATGCCGGTGCTGACCGATACCAAGGTGGTCTCACAGGCCTTGCAAGAAACCTGGCGCGAGCTGAAAGAAAACTGGCAATCCTGAGTGATCTCTTCTTGGAGTATACACTCGGAGGGATGACTAAGTGACTCAACAGCCATCTTGACACTACACGGAACGTAAATATAGTAAGAAGGACAAGGCTAAACAAGTCTCCTGAAGGAGAAAAGATATGGAACGAGGCCGGGAAAAGTACGTGGTAGATGAAAAAGGCCAAAGGACAGCGGTAATCATTCCCCTCAAGGAATATGAGGAACTTCTGGAAGATTTACATGATCTTGCAGTGGTTGCCGAACGCAGGGATGAGCCGACCCTGTCCTTTGAGGAACTTAACAAGAAGCTGCAAAGGGATGACCTCCTATAATATCCACCACCGAAGCCAAGCTTATCGCCAACCATAAGAATGATTCACCTATCTGTCTCATCGGGGGGATACGACGTTGAAGCCTGATACACCGGTTCAGTACCTGAAGGGTATCGGTCCCAAGAGGGCGGCACGGCTCGCGAAGCTGGGGATCGAGACGGTGGAGGATCTGCTGTTCCATCTGCCTTCAAGATACATAGACCGCTCCAACCCCGTACCGATAGCCTCGGCACAGCCAGGCCAGGAGGCTACGTTCGTGGTCAAGGTTATGGGTGCTTCTTTCCGCAGAACCAGAAGCGGGCCGCTTGTGCAGATACTGGTGGCGGATTCATCAGCCCAGCTCTACGTTATCTGGTTCAACCGGCCTGACCTGGGAGGCAAGTTCAAGCCCGGTGAGAAACTGTTAGTATCAGGCCAGGTTACATTTTACGAGCGGATGCAGATGGTGAACCCCTTCTTCGAGCGGCTGGATGCCAACCCGGATTTCTTCGAACGCCCGATCTTTCCTGTCTATCCTCTGACCGAGGGCCTTGCCGCCTGGGAGTTGCGCAGGGCCGCAAACCGCGCGCTGGACGAACTGGAGGAACTGCCTGAGACGATCCCTCTGGAGATCATGCAGAGACACGAGCTCCCCGGCATCATGCAGGCTTTACAGTACGTGCATCGGCCCAGGGAGATGGCCGAGATCGAGAAGGGGGTACGCAGGCTGCGCTACGAGGAGCTGTTCTACTTCGAGACCCTGATCGGGCTTCGCAGAAGGAGCCTTGAGCAGGGGATTAAGGCTGAACCGTTGGTCTCCGAAGGTAAGTTGACCAAGGGTTTTCTCAAGGCGCTGCCGTTCGAGCTTACGGATGATCAGAAGAAGGTGATAGCCGAGATAGGCGCCGACATCTGTGGCAAGGGCCCCATGTACCGCCTGCTTCAGGGCGACGTGGGCTCGGGCAAAACGGTCGTAGCTTTATACGCGATGCTTGCCGCTGTAGACGCGGGCAGGCAGGCGGCGATGATGGCGCCGACTGAGATTTTGGCCGAACAGCACTACGAGGGGTGGAAGGAAACATTGGAGAAGATAGGTGCCAGACCCTTGCTCCTTACCGGAAGCCTCAAGAACAAGGACAAGGAGGAGCGTCGCGAGATAATCGCCCGTGGTGAGGCGAATATGATATTCGGCACCCACGCGCTGATCGAGGAGAACGTTGAGTTTTGCAACCTGGCCCTGGTTGTGGTTGACGAGCAGCACCGCTTCGGGGTGATGCAGCGCGCGGCGCTGGCTTCAAAGAGCGAGGCGAGGCCTCACGTTTTAGTGATGTCGGCGACACCGATACCCAGGACATTAACCCTTTCATACTACGGCGACCTGGACGTATCTGTTATAAAGGAAAAGCCCAAGGGCCGGGCCGAGCGAACCACCGAGCTTGCCTACGAGAGCAGAAAAGAGGGTGTGTATAGATGGTTACAGGAGAGATTAAATCAGGATGATCGGGCTTACGTGGTCTGCCCGTTGATAGAGGAGTCCGAAAAGCTCGAGCTCTCCTCTGCAAAAGAGACCTTTGACGAACTCGCAGTAAGATTGGGCGATGAACACACCGCGCTCATGCACGGAAGGATGAAAGCAGAGGAGCGGACAAGGGCGATGGAGGGATTTCGCAAGGGTGAGGTGAAGGTTCTCGTCTCGACAACGGTTATAGAGGTGGGTGTGGACGTTCCCCAGGCTACCATCATGATAATAATGCATCCCGAACGTTTCGGTCTTGCCCAGCTTCATCAATTGAGAGGAAGGATAGGCAGGGGCCGAAGGCCTTCGCGCTGCGTGCTGCTGATGCCTTCCGGGCTTTCACCCGAAGCGAGGGAAAGGTTAAACTTCTTCGCAAACACCGAGGACGGGTTTCTTTTGGCGGATGAGGATTTAAGGATACGCGGCCCTGGCCAGATCATGGGCACCCGCCAGCACGGACTGCCCGATTTAAGGATCGCTGACCTCATAAGAGACAGCGAACTTTTGATGAAGGCAAGAGAGGATGCGTTTGAGATGCTTGAGGCTGACCCCGGACTTCGGAACCATCCTCGTGTCGCGGCCACCATCCATCGCAGGCACGCAAAAAGCTTGAAACTCTTAGGAGTGGCTTGATGAAAAGATTTGCAGCCGCAGTTGCACTGCTGGCGATAGGCTGTAACTACAAACCCTCCTCAGTAGGACGGGCACGAGACGTGCTTGTCTTTACCGAGCATAAAGAGCTTGTAGAGCAGGGGCTGGCATTCGCGCTTGGCCGCGAGATATTCACCCCGCAGCCCGCCAAGGAGTTCATCGTTCGCTGGATGGAGCCGGCCGAGTTAGCCAACCGGCTGACCCAGCACGGGATACTGATCGTGGGATTCGAAGAAGATTCCTTGATAAACAGCCTGTTCCCTGATCTGTCGGCAAACGATTCGTTCGCGCTGTACCGAGTAAACGATGTATGGGCAGCAAACCAGAGCGTTTTGGTCTTCGTGGCGCGTGATACGTTAAACATGCTCTTAGGACTGAAGGCGGTGCGCCCAAAGATCCACGAGACATTCAAATACCGACTGCTGCAGCGCCTGGAAGCAATGACCTACGAGAAAGGAAAAGATACGGAACTCTCCGAAAAGATAGAGACCTACGGCTTCAAGCTCAAGGTCCCGAAGGGGTGGCTCCTGGATGAGCGCTACGCCGGCCAAAACTTCATCTGGGTTCACGTTCATGAACCCGACCGCTCGATCTTCATCTACCGGGAGGACGAGGAACGGGAGTTATCGAGGAAAGCGATGCTTGCGTTGCGCGACAGTCTGACCGGGCGCTTCTACGAGGGAGACTACCTGGATTCGACGTTTACGACCGCCGGGCCTTCCTACTTCCGCGCCAGCGAGGCGATACGCATCGAAGGGGTCTGGCAGAACGATTCTATGATAGTTGGCGGTCCGATGATCGGCTTCTCGTTCAACGAGGGCGGCCGCTTCTGGATGATAGACGCCATGCTCTTCTACCCCGGACCTGCAACAAAAAAGGTCTTCTGGCTGAACCAGCTTGAGGTGATCCTTGCCACGTTCGAGCCGCTCAAAAAGGGTTAGGGAGCAAGTATACATATCAACTGCGGAGCGCTCCGGGGCGCTATACGCAGGGCTTATAGGCAATAAGTTGACGCAAGCCGGAGCCGAGGTCGTCTGGCCGGCTGCACTCCAGGAAAGCGATGCACCTGTAGGATTTGCGGCAGGGATAGGAGGCGCAGGGGAAGCCCTGGTAAGGATGAAGCGTATAGAACGCGAGGTGCGCAGGCTGAAACCGGACGTCTTTCTGGCGGTCGCCTGGTCCGAGCCGAACACGATACTCGGATTGAGGCTTAGGGATCTGAAGGGGATGCGTCGGGTGTTCTTCGCCCCGCCGCAGCTGTGGGCATGGGGCCGGTTCCGGGCGACACTCCTGCGCAAAGGCTACGACGCACTCCTTTGCCTTTATCCAAGGGAGGCCGCTTTCCTGGACTCCCTCGGACTCCCGGCACGCTTTACAGGCAACCCGTTGATCGAACACCTCAAACAATATCCAGATAAAAAAAGAAACGCTCCAAAAGATTCAAGAGTCATAGCTCTGCTTGCGGGCAGCAGGCCGTCTGAGCAATCAAGGCACAGGACGCTGCTCGAAGGTTTCAGGGACGCCTGGAGACGGCTCTACCCAAAAGACAGGGCTATATGGCTCTTCCTTACAGAGGGTGAAGCAAGGAATGCAAACTTGCTTCTGGATACTCAAGACAAAGCGATAGGAGGCAAAGCGCGCTACGGAGCACTGGCAGGGTCTGACCTTGCGGTAGTGGCATCGGGCACGGCCTGTCTTGAGACCGCGCTCCTGGGAACGCCGCAGGTCGTGTTCTACTCCTTGCCGCGAGCAGAGGCAACGCTGATGCGGTTACTAACCAGAGTTAAACGCTTCGCCCTGCCGAACGTGATCCTTGCAGAGGATGCGGTTCCCGAACTACTCAACCCATCTGTAGGGAACCTTGTTGAGGAGGCTGAATCAGCAATCGAAAAGCCTGAGAGGAGTCGGGAGATTGCGATAAGGCTCAGGAAGGAACTCACCCCTTGACAATTTCAAAACTTTGCTTAGCATAATTCAGCAAGCAACATCGAGAGAAACTCTATAAATAAAAAGGAGGTAGAATGAAAGTTTTTTCTATTCTGATCCCAGGTCTCATTCTGATTGCAGTCCCGCCCTTGGCCGCAGCCAACTGGTGGGTAGAAACCACTCAGGAGGATTTCGTAGATGGCTCCTATAACTCCACACTTTACGCTGCCGACACAGGCGTAGCCGAGGACGGCGCGGTCCAGATGATACACTGGCGGGACATCGATAAGGACGGAAATCTGGATCTGGTGATCTCCAACAACCGCAGCAGGGATACCCTGGATCCAGGACCGGCATACCATGCTTACCACTACGATACCCGCGCATTTGTAGATTCCCTCTTCAGCTACAACGGCTCAGGCAACCTGATCGTAGACTACGACAACGACGACAACCTCGACGTAGTCCTTTCAGCCTACGACGACGCTTTGGGCGCTACCAACATCAACTCCCGTGTTTACTATGGGCCGGGCTTTGACAGTGCTTCTGCAAAAACATTCCTTACCAATCAGGCGATGGCCGTAAGCGCGGCGGATCTGGATAAGGACGGTGATCTTGATCTCGTATTCTCGAACTACGCGGGTGGCAACGCGTCTATCTACTACCAGGGAACCGCCGCTCCACAGAATCTCGCCTGTGCTAACAACTGCGGCAACGCCATAGCGGACCTGGACAAGGACGGAAATCCGGACATCGTCCTCGCCGGACTGCAGGCAATCATCTACTACGGCCCGGACTTTACATCCAATGACGTAATCGCGGGCATCGATTCGCTGACCGACGTGACAGCGGCTGATTTCGACGACAACGACACATTGGACCTCGTCTTCTCCGCCTGGGGAAATTCCGCCTACATCGTCTTCGGTCCTGACTACACCACAGTTCTTGAGCTTTCCACCACAGAATCCCGCGGCGTCTCGGTAGCCGATCTCAATCGAGATGACGAACTGGATATTGTTTTCTCAAACCTGGCTCCTCCAGGGATGGTCTATTACGGACCTGATTACGGCACAACCCGAATTCTTATGACCCACAGCGCGATGGGAAACGTAATAGGCGACTTTGACGGGAATAGAACCCTTGACATCTGCTTCTGCAACTGGGCAGAGGATGATACATTCGACACCTACTCCTACATCTATCTTGGACCAGACTTCATACTCTACGACAGCGTCCTCACCCACGGCGCTCACATAAGCACCACGACTGACGCCGGCAACCCCTACGACCGAAGCGGAACCGAAATCTACGTGTCCTCGATCTTCGACGCGGAAGACAGCGTAGAGTGGGACTCCGTTCTCTACACCACGGTGATACCCTTCGGATCGGGCTTCATCCTTGAGGTTCAAACGGGCAACGTCCCTGATCCCGACACCACCTGGAGCGAATGGCTCCAGGTAGCTGACGTAGATACCCTGCCGGACAGCCTGGCATCACGGTATATCCGCTACAGAGCAACCTTCTCCACCGACTTCCTGCAGGCCCCCAGGCTTGAGGAGGTCGCAATCAGCTACCCAAGCGAAGGTGACGTAGCACCAGAGAACATAATCTCACCCCTGCCGGAAGACGTAACACGTTGCGACACAAGGATTTTAATCGTGCAGGTACGCAACCTGGGCAACGCCGCCGAGACGTTCCCGGTTCACTGCCTGCTCGATAGCCTCGGAACAAATAGATTCGACAGCACCCTGATGGCCGAAGACGTTGCTCCGGGTGACTCGGCTATACTGATCTTCGGCGGGATGTACTGCTGCCCGGGCGAGACCTTGTGGGTCATTACCGAGTTCGCTGGGGACACGTTCCCCGGAAATGACACACTTTTTGCTCATCTAGGGCCTGTGGCTATCCAGGAACGAACGGAAACCTATGAACTTGAGTTTGAGGTCTCACCTGCGTCCCAGGGCTTCAGCGTAGACTATACCTTGCCCGCGAACGAACGGATAACTCTTGCAGTCTACGACGTTACAGGCCGAACGGTGAAGGTCCTGGATGAAGGGATGCAAAGGGCCGGAAGACACCGCCTCGCGTGGGACGGCCGCGACTCCAAGGGACATCTCGTTTCTGCAGGCATCTACTTCGTGCGCCTTGAAAGGCAAACAATCACCCTCGTAAGGAAGATCGTCGTTGTCGATTAAACCGAGTTAAAGAAGATGGAGGCGAGGGGAGCTGGCTTCCCTCGCCTCGTCACTGCCGACAAGCTGCGCGGCTTGCACCGCGTGGCCTTCCTTGAGCAGTAGGAGGATGGGATGAAACGAAGAATCTTTTCGCTGTTAAGTGCAATCATTACGGCTGCACTTTTCTTGAGTTGCATATTGTCAACAGATGATGACGAAATCAGGCTGGTATCCCCCAAGGATGGTATAATTCTTGATGTGGATGATTTGTCGAAAGATACTTGTTTTTACAGCGGAGGCGGAGGTAGTTCCTACCAGATATCGGTTATAGTTCTACTCCGATGGGAAGCATGTATAGACACGGCTATTGATCGCTATGAAATTGAGGTGTATGATACCGATAGCAATGAAGTTTTTGGGTGGGAGAGTTTCCCAGCAGATTCGACATTGTGTTACACCTTCTATATTTGTGAAGAAATTGGACATGTAGGCGAAGATGGTAGTTTAATTCCAGATACAACACAATCATCGATTTGGCAAGGGAACTGGATGCCGAGACTGTTCCCTCAATCTTACGACTGGCGCGTAGATGGATGCATATCCGTGGAAGCGGCCGCCCCAGCGTGGCGCATAGCAGAATCTGAAATTTGGAGCCTCACAATTGTTAAAGATTAACCGCCCGCAAGGACAAAGGAGAATAACATGAAGTGGGGTGAACCATTGCGATAGCAAGTAAGAACTATAGCGAATTTAAGTGATGCAAAGATTCTCGGCCCAAAAGCACTGGCATAACATCTACTTCATCATCAACACGCTGATCTGGGTCGGGCTTATCCTGCTTTTAGCCTTTCTCTTCACGCGGGTATTTCTGGCAACCTCCATCCTTCTTGGGGCGTGCGCCGCCATATCCGTTGTTTCAAGTGCGGTTCTTTTGAAACCAGGCCGTCGCTTTGCCGCCGGCGTAGTCCAGATAGTAGCCTGGGGGATACTAATCCTTTTGGCCCTCCTGCTCTATCAGAACACGCTCCTGCCGGTATTGATCCTCTTCCTGCCCGGGGCTTGCTTGAGTATCGGGGCGCTTATCCTTCTGGCGAGTCTCAGCCTGCGCGCGGAGCGCGAACTCCACCGCGCCATGAGAAAAGGTTAAAGTTAATTCCACAACTAAGAATTAACGGCTCAGGGTCTTCTAACCAAGATAAACACGATACAAAAAATCACCGACAAGAGAGATCAGGTGAGAGAAGAACGCCTCCCACGCTCTTCTGGACAAAAAAGATCACTTCTGCGGTCGGCGGCTCCGCCTGATAAAATAGCCTGCCGAAACCCCGAAAAGCACCGCGAAGAATAGGGAAGCAACGACGATCCACACCAAAGGCAGGCGGAAAACGTTTACCCCGAAGAGCCAGCAGCCGCCCAGGAAAAACAATAGCCCCACCCACATCAGGAGCCGGGAGAAGCGATGCTCGCGGTAAAGTGTGGCAAGAAAGGCGAACAGGCTGAATACGGCCACCGAACCGAGGGCGATTAAAAAGGGGAGTACGTATGCCATCATTTTGCGCCGGATTCTGCCCCGGTACGGCGGCAGACTTCGGCAAAAAGGAGCAAAGCGGCTCCACCTGAGATGGAAGCGCTTATCAAAAGCATCCCAAAAAACGACCAGAAAAGTGCGTTGCCGAGAACGATCAGAACGACGCCTGCAGCAATCATCGCGCCGAGTGGAAGGAAAAGCCACAGGCTTCGTCTCCGGGCTCGCGCCAACCCGGGGGCGTCAAGATACGAGAAAAGCTCGTCAAAAATCTTACCCGCACGCAGCAGTATCCAGATAACCAGGAGCATAAGGGTCGTGATCCACAATAGCCCGGTCATCACCAGGAGCGCGATTATCGGCCACTTCATGATCCAAGGATAAGGAACGTCAACTATATGTCAACCGCAACGTGCGCCCCGGAAATTGCGGCAGGGCTACCGTATCTACTTGAGCTTTTCATTCAGATAACGTTCTATTATCTCATCCTGCTCAGGGGTAGTCTCGCATTTACTGGCCTTCCCAAACATCCTGCGTGAATTCTCATAATCATCAAGCTTGTAGTAAACTATCCCCAGATTCATAAGGGTCATAACGTCATCAGGATACAGTTTCAGAGCTTTAAGCATGTACTCTTCGGCCTTTTCGTACTCCCCTTTTTGCAGAAAGCACGTGCCTATGTTGGAGACAAACTCTAGCTTATACCAGGAATCTATGGAATCAACATGCTTGAATCCGGCTTCGTAGAACTCAACGGCATCATCCCAATGCCCAATCTCATAATAGATATTGCCGATCTCAAGCAATCTGCGGTAATCGTCCCACCGGTTCCTCAAGAGGCCGCCTGCCAGCTCATCAAAGCCCTCGTTATTCCCTCCCAGGTAACAACCCCGGGCGCAGAGATAGTTGTAGAGATTTTCCAGTTCCGCAGGCGGTTCGATGGCGTTAAGAAACGCGGAGGGATCGATGGTGTTTTCGTATCCAAGGTAGAATTCCGCCAACTCAAGGTAGTTCTTAGGATTCTTCTTGAGCGAATCTATAATCTCCGAACGCAGATCATAATCCGTTATACCTGGAACAGAAAGCATGTAAACCTGCCCATTGGCATAGTTGGTCACAATTACCTCTTCGCTTATAATATTGACCAAACTCTGGTAAGCCTTATCCGGAACCGAAGAACACCTCTGCATACATTCAATAAGCACCCAGACAGCACTATCCTTCTTCTCCATCCTCCAGTAAGCACCAGCCAAATTGACATAGGCAGGGGCATAGTCAGGCTTAAGCTCGATTGCCTTCTCTGCGTTCGCCGCGCCATCCTCAATCCTGCCCTCTGCAATATCCACCATGGCCAAATAGTTTAGCGGATACGGGTTCTTCCCATCCAGTTTTATAGACTTCTCAAAGTAGTAACGAGGGGTTTCAGACGAACTGCCTGAATACATGCCTGCGAGAACCCCCCTGATAAAATAGATCTGGGAGTTGTCCTTATTGGTTTTCTCCTGAATGTCAAGTATATCCGCCAGTTTGGAGATCTCTACTGCACACTTTGAATACTGGTGCTGCATCAAAGATTCCTTATAATAATCCCCCATGTTTTGATAACAAACTGCTGCCAAGACGTAGTAGGAGGGTATCTTCGCACCTAACTCTGTTCCAACCGTAGCCGCCGCCGAGTAGTTGCCCTTCAGACAAAGGCGCCAGAACGAAGTTTCCTTTTCGCTTCCCGAAGCCTTTGAGACGCAAAACAATGCGAACAAACACGCAATCAGGGGAAAGAATGCAAGCCTGGTTCTATTCAAAAACCGATTGATTTTCATCGTATTCCTCCTTAGTCTACTGTCCCTGACGTTTTGCATTCTTAAATGCCTTTCGGATAGGCCTCAGGCGTCTGCGAGGCCGACGACCCTCTGCAAGGACGGCAACTATCGCAGAAAGGGTATCGAAAAAGGCCCTCTTCTGCTCGTCCGGTATCCGACGCATGATGCGGCGCATCCCCGCTTTGGTAGTACGGCGCACACGCTCGGCCAGCTCTCGGCCCGTATGGGAGAGCTTTACTATTACAACCCTCCTGTCCTTCTCGGAACGTTGTCTTTCTACCAATCCGGAGCGTAGTAGCCTGTCTACCATCGCGGTCATGTTGCCTGAGGACGTTCCCATCTGTCGCGCCAGCTCGCCCATACCAAAGTTCTCCTTGCGGGCCAGGAGCGAAAGAACAAAGAACTGGTTAAGTGTGATGTTTAACCCTGCCGGGCCACGCGGGTCAAGCACACGCAAGCTGCGCACCAGCGCGGGCGCCATGTCATCCAGACGGGTAAGAAGTTTTCGGTCAAGCTCGCGGCTCATGATTTCCTAAAGATAACCAAAGGGGACAGAATGTCAACCCGTAACCCCGTAACCCCGTAACACCCGTAACCCCGTAACACCCAGTACCCCTTCTCCTTTTGTACTCCGGGCAAAAGATCACAGGGAGTGAAGATTTATTCCGTACGGGGTGTTACGGGGTTACGGGTTGACACAGGCCTTATTTGCAATAGAATTAGCGCAGTATGGCTGAAAAGAATAAAGTCCTGGCCGCGATAGGGTATATCCCGCCGCTGTTTTGGATTCCATTATTCCTTGCTGGTGAGGACGAGCTAGCCAAGTACCACGGTCGCCAGGCACTGGTGGTCTTCGCGGCAGCTGCATTGACCGTGCTTGCGTTTCGTTTCCTGAATCTTATCCTCGGCTGGATTGTCCCCATCAAAACGGTCTTCAACTTCGTAGAGGGTGCTCTGTATCTTATCTACATAGCTCTATCGGTATTCGCTGCGATCAGGGCGGCAAACGGCAAGCGCTGGCGTATCCCTATCCTTGGCGTTTACTCCGACCGGCTGAACATCTAAGGCCTCCGAGACTAACTTGTAAAGCTGACACAGACAGCTTAGAGTTGCGGTTTCAGAGAGAGTCTACGGGGTGGAAAAATCTGGAGTGCCGGATTAATCACCTACCCTTTAATTCAACCCGACACTAAATGGTAGTAATCAACGGGGGCACGATGTGCTGACGGTGGCACTTCGCTTCATCAAGTTGGAGGTAACCAGGGCCTTAAGGCGAAAGGTTGGGTGAGAGTGAGGCGGTGCTGAGTTAGTCTCCCTTAGTAAGGGAGGTGGACGTTCCGAAGGAACGGACGGAGGGATCCCCCTTTAATTCCCCCTTAGTAAGGGGGACTGCTTTACCCCCCTTCTGAAGGGGGTGCCCGAAGGGCGGGGGGATTTAAGTTCGTAGGGGCCGACTTTCAAGTCGGCCCGCCTATTAACCTTTCCCCTCCCCTGGTGGGAGGGGTCGGCGACTCGAAGAGTCGGCGGGGGAAGGGGATAAAACACCCCAAACGGCTGCTTCGCATCCGTTCGGGGACCCCGGAAAATATCTCTCCTCAGAGTCCATATACCCCTTATTTACTGCAATCTTTTCTCCGGAGGAGAAAAGAAGCACTAGAATAAATAATCCCATTTACGCTTTGCTTTGCCTGCCGGTTCGATAGGCTTCTGGTATACCCGGTAGGTCTTGGTTATCTTGCCGCCCCAGCTCTCGATGATGCGGATCATCTTCACGTTATCTTCTAAAATCCAGCTGAACTCGCCGCCCACGAACCCGTGTTTGCGGGCCGTCTTGAACAGCTCGTAGTACAGAAGCGCGTCGAAACCGTAGCGGCGGTAGGCGGACAGGACCCCCAGGATGATGACCCGCACCCTGTTCACCTTGTGCTGGTTCAGGAGCACCTTGATGAACCCGAACGGGAACAGCCTTCCGTTGGCGTAGCGCAGTATCTGGTTCACGTCCGGGACGGCAACCGCCATCGCCACCACCTTGCCGTCAAGTTCAACTATGGGCACCAAATCAGGGATAGCGATCGGCTTAAGCTGCTTCACGATGTGGATGAACTCTTTATCGGTAAAGGGCACCGCGCCCCAGTTATTCCTCCATGCTTCGTCGTGCACCCCCTTGATAAGCGCGGTTTCCGATTCGAGATGCTTCATGTCGATAGGCCGAACGGTTATCTTGTAGCGCTTCTTGATCGCTTTTACTAAACGTTCCACCTTTTCAGGCATCCCGGCGGCGGTCGGCGCCCAGTAGGAGTGAATGTCCTTTATCTTGGCAAGACCTTCGGCCTCTGCCAGCTTCGGGTAGTAGGGCAGGGTGTAGGGCATCATCACGAACGGGTCCTGGTCGAACCCTTCCACCAGAAAGCCGATCTCCTCGTTGATGTGAGGGTTCATCGGCCCGCGCATGTGCGTCATACCACGTGAAGTCAGCCATTGCGCTGCCGCTTCGTAAAGGGCATGGGCTATCTCCTGGTCGTCTATTGACTCGTAGAACCCGAAGAACCCGGTCTTCTCCTTGTATAGTTCGTTATGCTTACGGGATACGATGGCGGCGATCCGGCCAACGATCTTCTCGTCTTTGAAAGCGAGGAAAAGCTCGCGCTCGGCGTTCTCCCAGAACGGATTGCGGCCAGGGGTTAACGTAGCCTCCAGATCGGAGATCAGGGGCGGCACCCAGTGTGGGTTGTCCTTATACAAGGGCCAGGCCATCTTGATGAACAACCTCAAATCCTTTTTGGAACGCACGGTCTTTATCTTAATCATAGGACTCCCGTCTTTCCGCCTACATCGCGGAATATCTCCAGTGCACGCTTCAGCTCCTCCTCGGTGTGGGTGGCCATGTAGCTTGTGCGGATAAGTGATTTGGCCGGCGGGACCCCAGGCGGAAGAACCGGGTTAACAAACACGCCCGCGTGGTGAAGTTCCTTCCAAAAATAAAGGGTCTTCATGTCGTCACCTATGTGAAGGGGTATGACCGGAGTGTTGGATGTGCCGATATTGAAACCCAGCTTGGGCAGACCCTTTAGCATCATTCGGGCGTTGCGCCAGAGTTTCTCGCGGCGCTCGGGTTCTGATATTATGATCCCTAATGCGGCAAGCGCCGCAGCAGCCGACGCAGGGGTAATGGAGGCTGAAAAGAGAAGCGAACGAGCGTTGTGCCTTATGAAGGTAATCACCTTCTTCTCCCCGGCAATGAACCCGCCAAGCGAGGCGAAGGACTTGGAGAATGTCCCCATCACCAGATCGACCTCGTCAGAGAGCGAGAAGTGCTCGGTCACACCCGCGCCGGTTGTACCCATGACCCCTACGGAGTGGGCCTCGTCAACCATGATCCGCGCGCCGTGTTTCTTGCAGATAGGCACAAGCTCAGGCAGAGGGACAATATCACCCTCCATAGAGAAGATGCCGTCAACCACCACAAGCTTGCCTGAATCAGCTGGAAGGGAGGCCAGAACCCGCTGTAAGGAATCCATGTCGTTGTGGGCAAACCGCTTCATCGCACCGCGGGATAGGAACGCCCCGTCAATGATAGAAGCGTGATCGAGCTTGTCGGTGATAATGTAATCCCCCTTCTGCACCAGCGCGGAGATGGCACCCAGGTTCGTCTGGTAGCCGGTGGAGAAGCAAATGCAGTCTTCTTTATGAAGGAAGCGGGTAAGCTTTTCTTCAAGTTCTATGTGTATATCAAGCGTGCCGTTGAGAAAGCGCGACCCGGTGCAGCTGGTGCCGTACTTCTCGGTGGCGCGGATGGCCGCCTCCTTGACACGGGGATCGACCGTCAACCCCAGATAGTTGTTCGAACCGAGCATTATCATGCGCTTGCCGTCGATGACCACGTCGTGATCTGGCTGCGAGCCTATTGGAATGAAGTACGGGTAGTAGCCCTCGTTCTTTACGCGAGCCACAACCGGATAAAACTCCTCGCACTTGGCAAAGATATCTGACGATTCTTCAGTGGCCATATTAAAGCAATTTTACGCTTGACGTTCCGGTTGTCAAACGCCCGTACCCGTAACACCCGTAACACCCGCACCACCCGTAACATCCGTAACCCGTAACACCCGTAACACCAACCTCCATCAGGGGAGCTTTCAGTTCCTGAGAGAGGTTATTGGACAGATTTGAAGTAGAGTATCTCGGAAAACCCTTCTGAGAAGTGGGTCATCCAGAGGTAGAGGTCGCCCGAGGGGGCTACTGCTATGTCATGGTTGGCGTAGTCGTAGGATGAGTGGCCTGGCGCAATGCCGCGCAGCTCGGTAAGAAGCTTGCCGTTTTTGAAAACAAGAAGCCTGCGTGCGATGTAGGGCCCTCCTTCTTCATCGGTCTGGATGGATGTTCCTACTATATAGATGCGGCCTGCGCGATCGTCGGTAAGAAACTGAAACAGCTCGCGATCGAGTGGGTCGAGTTTGAAGGAAGTAACCGGTCCTCGTGATGTCTCGCCTGAAAACTCCGCCTGCCACGAATCAACTATGCGGCCTATGTGGGTATCTGTGAGATGAAACCTGCCTGACCGCTCTCCTGCGGCAAAGAGGATATCTTTCGCCTCTCCCGCTACGATCCGGTAGGTGTAGCCGCCCGCGAGCAAAAGAACCTCACCATCCGGCGAAAAACATATCTCTGTCATTAATTTGTTCTCAGGCGGGTCAAACTCGCGGCGCTCGATCTCCTCTCCCCTGCTGTAAACCGCCACAAACTCAGGCTGAACCCGGAACTGAAGGAGATGGAATTTGCCCTCGTCGTCATAGGTCATATCCCCTGGACAAAAATGAAGATCAAGTGAATCAATAACCATGCCTCTGAGGTCAAAGATATATAAACGGTGATCAAGCCTGGCAAGAAGGTAAAGCGCGGTATCCGACGCAAGAAGGCGCAAAGGACCGTGTCCCGCTCCCTCACGGATAAACCCTAAACCGTTCGCCTCGTTTTCACTGAAACGAGCAACCTGCACCGGCCCATCATAGGAGAAGGCGGAGAGGACCAAAAAACATCCCAGAGCAAGGATTAAAGAGACCGTCCGCCGCATCGTCAAAGCTTACTGAATAATTCCCCGATTGTCAACAAAACGCCGCCGGTTTCAGAATACTTAGTGATACTATTTAGTCGAATTAACCAAAACCACCTTGACATACCCCCCCTAGTACCTATAATAGATTCATATAAGAAGGATAATAAAGTCTTTCTTAAAACCAGAGGAGGCGCAATATGCGCAAAAACAAACTCCTACTCATCGCCGCGGTTGCGGTGATGCTCGTCGCCGCTACCAGCGCCTACGGTTACTGGGAGCAGTGGAGCGGCTGGTGGTATTCAGGAACCCTCACCTATAACAGCCACGACTATACGGCTGTCGACTCTGGCTACGTTTCCGACTCTTCGTTTTTAGACGTCACGGATACATTCTACCTTCCTCAGGATGTTATAGTGAATTTCATCTATGTTATCGGTGAGATAGAAGACACAATCGAGTTTGAGGATACTATGTTCACCGGCAGCAAACCGAAAGGTGATGAAAGCGGCACAAAGGAAGGCAGCGGTGTCTGGTCAGGTACGGCGATTCTCAGGAGATCCGGGCTACCCCCTGTGGTGTTCGACTCCGTCTGGGGCACCTGGTGGAGTACCTATCCCCACTTCAACTACGACAGCGAGCCTGACCCTACCTATACAGCAAGCTGGCTTGTAACCGGCAGTGACCCTGACGGCATTACTGGAGGCGGCACCTGTTCAGGAACGCGGTCGAGCTACCGCCGCGATTGAACCTTAATCTTTGGAGGAGGGGCTTTGCCCCTCCTTTTCTTAGCCTTGACATTGCCCAAGAACCGGCTTATGATAGACATATAAGGAGGTAAGTATGCTTCAATTAAGTGTTTTGGCATTGACGTTATGCGCAGGGACGCTCGTAGAACCCTTTCGCATAGCCCAGGCCGAACTCGGCCATCATCAGAGCTACCCGTGTGCGGCAATGGCCCCTGACGGACACTTTGCCGTAGCATGGGTTGACAGCATAGCATCCGGGGACCCCTTCAATCCCGAAGACTTAGAGCTTGATCTTTTCATTCGTTTCTTTGACTGGGACGGGAATCCGATGACCGATGCTTATCAAATCGCAAAGATGGCGGATACCAACTGGGTACACTACCCCTGGCTTGAGATGGATACCGCAGGCAACGCCATCCTGCTCTGGGTGGACAGGGAGACTCAGAGTGCGGAGGAGCCTTCTTACGTGCGCTTCCAGCGCTTCGCACCTGACGGCAGCCCTGTTGGCTCTGCGCACACGGTGGTGGCCCGGGTATTCTTATACAAGAGGAGCCCGATTGACTTGAGCCTCAACAACAGGGGTGAGTTCGCAGTGACCTGGCTTGAGGTAATTCCCCCATATTGGGATTTGACCTGCGTGTGGGTCCAGCGTTTTGATCTGGAAGGCTATCCTGTAGACCGGGCCTTTCTGCCCCATGATATTCCGGGTAATTACCTTCTTCCCTTCACCTTTCCCAGGGTGGCGCTGAACGACGAGGGAGATCTGATGGTAACCTGGCGTGATAAGCTTAATCCTGACACGGTGTATCGGCGTTTCCAGGTGTTCGATGCTCAGGATGAACCAATCCTTTCGTGGAGGTCCAGGGGGCATCTCTTGGATTATGGGGAGTGGGGCAAGTGGGCCGAACCCTATTGGCTTGACGATGAGCGTTTCGTGGCGTTCTGGGTAAAGCATCTAGACCAAGGATACGGGGTTGTGGGTGAAGTGTTCACCCATCGCGGGTTGGCTCGGTATCCAATACGCGCGGTGGTGGCGGATGAACAGGCAGGTGCATGGACGTGGAGTGGAAGCGACAGGGATTTCTCGGTTGCCTTCTCTTCTGACGAGCGGTTTGCTGAGACCCACGTTAGAGTTTACTCTCGCTGGGATCCCCGGTGTGCATGGCGGCACGGGGGCGGTGTGCTTGGTGAGATTCGAGACAACGAGCCCTGGCGTTTAACCAACCTGTTCGAGTACACCCCGCCCTTGGGGAAGGATACTGCATACAGCGAATTTCTTGGTGCTACAACTGCAGTAGCGGCGTGCGACGACCGGATCGTATGGGTATATACCCGCCCCAACCCGGATACCATCTCTGAGGCCTGGGTCATTATCACCGACTGGGACATGGGGGTTGGGGTAGTGGAATCTCCGATTCACACCGCGTCACCTATCAAGCTTTTAGCCTCCCTCAACCGGCTTTCATACGACGTGTCCGGGAGTGTTACGGGCGAGGCAAAGCTTACCCTCTACTCTGTGGACGGCCGGAGAATACTTCAGGAGACCATAAAAGGCAAGGGCACCTGGACGCCCTCCCCCCTTCCCTCCGGCGTCTACTTTGCACGGGTTGAGGCTGAGTCAGCCAGCGCCACAGGCAAGCTAGTGATCCTCCACTAAACATTGACAAACAGGGGGACGTGCCTATGATAACTAAAAGGAGGTTGTTATGATACAATCAACTGTTTTATTCTTGACGTTATGCGCAGGGACGCTTGTAGAACCCTTTCGCATAGCCCAGGCCGAACTCGGCCATCATCAGAGCTACCCGTGTGCGGCAATGGCCACTGACGGGCACTTTGCCGTAGCATGGGTTGACAGCATAGCATCCGGGGACCCCTTCAATCCCGAAGACTTAGAGCTTGATCTTTTCATCCGTTTCTTTGACCGGGACGGGAACCCGATGACCGATGTTTATCAAATCGCAAAGATGGCGGATACCAACTGGGTACACTACCCCTGGCTTGAGATGGATACCGCAGGCAACGCCATCCTGCTCTGGGTGGACAGGAAAACCCGGAGTGCGGAGCAGCCTTCTTACGTGCGCTTCCAGCGCTTTGCCCCAGACGGCAGCCCTGTGGGTTCTGCGCACACGGTGGTGGCGCGGGTGTTCTTATACAAGAGGAGCCCGATTGACTTGAGCCTCAACAACAGGGGTGAGTTCGCAGTAACCTGGCTTGAGGTAATTCCCCCTTATTGGGATTTGACCTGCGTATGGGTCCAGCGTTTTGATCTGGAAGGCTATCCCGAAGACCGGGCCTTTTTGCCCCATGACGTTCCGGGTAATTACCTTCTTCCCTTCACCTTTCCCAGGGTGGCGCTGAACGATGAGGGAGATCTGGTGGTAACCTGGCGTGATAAGCTTAATCCTGACACGGTGTATCGGCGGTTCCAGGTGTTCGATGCCG
>Ga0315544_1000018_pt1 | contig 154446 bp, 123 predicted proteins | sample SalMarSW160130MG_2_FD_202543 | JGI IMG/M metagenome (GOLD analysis project Ga0315544, IMG submission 202543) | Salt marsh sediment microbial communities from the Plum Island Ecosystem LTER, Massachusetts, United States - Salt Marsh Sediment SW1601-130 ...
GTTCCGGATTTTCTCAGGAATTGGAAATTAAAAGTCAGGATTCGGTAAAATATTCTTACAATCTTTTCGACTGCAGAGGCTGGGGAGATAAATATTTCCTGGCTGCAAATATTGGGGTTAAGCAAACAATGCTGGGATTGAGGGCTGGATTTTTATGCAAGATCGGTGCATATATTGGTACAAGATTTGGGAGAGGAGATGTATATCATAATGAAACAGATTTAACAACTACCAAAACAACCCTGTTTTCTATAACAGGGGGTATAATAATTCCGGTTTATTTGCAGGACAAATTTGGTTTATATGCTTTTGTCGGTGGTGGATACGGACAATGGTGGCATTTTCGGTGGGAAACCTGGACAAAAGAAGGATATGAACTGGAAGCAGGATTGATGATTTCTTATAACAGATTCATACTTAATTTAGCGGCGAACAGGTTGGATGGCTACCTGGCACATTCAACATTTAATTTTACAATCGGACTGGGATATAGATTTTCAAGTATAAAGATGCCGCATATTAACTTTAAATCCGATTCATTCGCTGACAAGTCCGCTTCTTTCCAGTAAGGGTTCAATTGATGGTTCCTGGCCCCTGAACTTTTTATAAAGCTCCATGGGATGTTCACTGCCGCCTTTTGCCAGAATATTTGTCCTGAATGAAGCAGCAGTTTCGCTGTCAAATATACCCCTTTCCATGAATAATGAAAATGCATCCGCATCAAGTACTTCTGCCCACTTGTAACCATAATATCCTGCAGCATAACCCCCAGAAAATATATGCTTAAAAGCAGTGCTAAAAATACAGCTATCAATTTCAGGGAACAGTTCAGTTCGAGCTACTGCTTTTTTCTCGAATTCTGCAACTGATACTGTTAAAGGCTCTGTTATGGTATGCCATGCCATATCATTCAGCCCGAAACTTAGTTGCCTTATAAATGAATATCCGGTATTGAAATTTTTAGACTGAAGGATATTATTCAGCAGGTCATCAGGAATTATATCTCCTGTTTCATAGTGAAATGCTATTATATTTAGCCATTCTTTCTCTCTTGCCCAGTTTTCCATTATTTGTGAAGGCAGCTCAACAAAATCGCGATAGACATTAGTGCCTGATAAGCTCCAGTAACGGCAGTCACTTAATATACTGTGCAAACCGTGACCCATCTCATGCAGGAATGTATGAACGTCATTGTAAGTAAGCAATGAAGGAGTGGTCTCAGTTGGTTTTGTAAAATTAAAAACCAGGGATACATGAGGTCTGATATCCTTACCATTCGTCTTATATTGTTCAAGGTAGTTAGTCATCCAGGCACCAGCCTGCTTGCTTTCCCTTGGAAAGAAATCAAGATATAAAATTGCAATATTGTTGCCATCCTGGTCAATTACTTCGTATGTTTCAACATCAGAGTGATATACAGGGATTTTATTATTATGGATGAAACTAATTCCATATAACTCATTTACCAGGTCGAAAATTCCTTTCTTAACATTATCCAGTTTAAAATAAGGCTTTAGTATCTCATCATTAATTTCAAATTTCTGTTTCTTGAGTTTTTCAGAATAATAATACCAGTCCCATCGCTGAATCTCGAAGTCAACTCCATTATCTGATGCAAATTCCTGTACTTCATTATACTCCTTCTTTGCAAATGGCATTGATGCCTTCAGCAGGTCATCAAGAAATTTATTCACATTAACGGGGGTTTTGGCCATACGTTCTTCCAGTACATATTCAGCATAGGTTTTATAGCCAAGTAGTTGTGCTAATTTTAACCTTAGCTCAACAATACGTTTTATTATTTTCTGGTTGTCATACTCATTATTATGAAAGCCACGGGAATGGTAAGCTTTATATATTTCTTCTCTCAGGTTTCTGTTGTCAGCAAATTGCTGGAAAGGAAAATAGCTGGGTTGATGGAGAGTAAATATCCATCCTTCCTTTTCTTCTGACCTGGCAGTCTGTGCGGCCAATTCTATTATATCCTCGGGTAGTCCGGATAAATCATTTTCATCAGTGATATGCAGTTCATAGGCATTAGTTTCAGCCAGCAGATTATTTCCGAATTTAAGTGTGAGCTTAGACAGCTCCTTTGTTACTTTCCTGAATTCTTCCTTGTCTTCACTGCCCAGGTTTATACCATTCCTTATAAAATCTTTATAGGTATTATTAAGTAACATTTGCTGTTCTGTGCTCAGCTTATACCTGTCTTTATTTTCATTGACTTCGCTGACTTTTTTGAATAATTCTTCATTTAGTTTTACATCATTTGAGAATTCAGTTAGCATAGGTGATATTTTCTGTGCAATTTTCTGAATTTCTTTGTTTGTATTAGCCAGATTAATGTTATAGAATATTAATGAAAGATGATTTATTTCTATAAAACTTTGCTCCAGAGCCTCAATAGTATTTTTAAATGTTGGTTTTTCGGGATTTTTTATGATAATATCGATTTGGGATTTGGCATCTTTAATTGCTTTTTTAAATGCCGGAAGGTAATCCCTGGTTTTAATTTTATCAAAAGGTACTGTATAAAATGGCGTATTAAATTCTTTCATAAGAATGTTATCTTTTTTGAAAATATTACTATTCTCACACGAGATGTAACAAATAAATATTAATAGCATCAATAACTTCTTTCTCTTCATTTTTTCAGGTTATTATTGGATATTTGCAATGTTAGGTTATTAAATTGATATTTCCAAGATTGAGGTTAATATGCAGATATGATTTATATAATGTCTGTTTAATGTTATAAATCATATAGTTTTAAATTTTTCCACTAAAAGAATTAAAGTATATTTGCGACTTTATTTAATAATTCAGACATATTTTCCATTACTGTAAAGTCTGTCGGTACAAATAATATTTTTTACATATGGGATTTTTACAAATAAGTAAGAAGAAATTAATTTATTATTCTATCCTGGGGGGATTACTGCTTATTCCTGCATGGTATAAATGGGGACATGGATTTATCATGTTTATTGCCTTAATACCCTTGCTTTTTGTTGAGGATTACCTGGATGAAAACAAGAAGGAACACGGCTCGGTAAAAATGTTTCTCTACTCCTTCATAACATTCTTTATATGGAATACCGGCACAACCTGGTGGATTGTTAATTCTACTATCGTTGGGGTAATTGCGGCTATCCTTGTTAACTCAACATTAAAAAGTACAGTGTTCTGGATTTTTCATATTGCTAAAAGAAACTTAGGCAGGCAAATAGGATATTTTGCACTTATAACTTTCTGGATAACATATGAGTATATTTATATACATGGTGAAATATCGCATCCATGGTTAACATTGGGTCATGGCTTTAATTATAATATCAGACTAATACAATGGTACGATACAACTGGAGTTCTGGGAGGATCTTTATGGATACTGACAGTTAATGTGCTGCTGTTTAATATTATTAAAGCATTTATAAATAAACAAAGTCTCAAAAAGATATGGGGTGTTATTATTATTGCCGGAGTAATTATATTATTACCTGTTTTTATATCCTTAATAAAATTTTATACATATAAGGAGAAGCCAAATCCTAAGAATATTGTTATTCTTCAGCCAAATATTGATCCTTATCAGAAATTTGTGGCAATACCAAGTTATGTACAAACTCGCATTCAACTTGATCTGGCGGAAAAATATACTGATGAAAACACAGATTATGTTGTGGGTCCTGAGACAGCTATTAATAACAGCATCTGGATAGATCAGATTGAGCGTGTGCCTGACATCAGAATGATCAGGAGATTTTTAAGCAAGTACCCGAAATTAAAATATGTTGTTGGAATACAATGTTACAGGAGATATAATCCGGGAGAAAAACTTTCATCAACAGCAAAAAAATTACGGGAATCCAATCTCTATTATGATAGCTATAATGCAGCTATTCAGCTGGATTCTACAGATTATGTGCCTTTTTATTTTAAATCACAATTAGTTATAGGAGTTGAGAAAATGCCCTATGCCAAATATTTAAAATTTTTAGAGGGACTAACAATAAGGCTTGGCGGCACATTTCGGGGCTGGGGCACACAGGATTTCAGGGGCACATTTTTATCGCCCCAGGATTCATTAAGAATCGGACCTATAATCTGCTGGGAATCGGTTTTCGGGGAATATGTCACAGATTATATAAAAAACGGAGCTAATTTTTTATTTGTTTTAACTAATGACGGATGGTGGGGAGATACTCCCGGTTATCATCAGCATAATGCCTTTTCATGTGTTCGTGCTATTGAAACACGCAGGAGCATAGCGCGTTCTGCCAACACAGGAATATCATGTTTTATAAACCAGAGGGGTGAAATTCTTAAAAAGCTGGGGTGGTGGAAGCGTGATTCAATTAAAGGTACAATTAACTCTAATGATAAAGTTACCTTTTACGTAAGGCATGGAGATTACATAGCCCGTATAGCACGATTTTTTGCTTTAATAGTTATATTATCTGTAATAGTAAAAATGTTTATTAAAGGTAAATGAACTAATATTGATTGCCCTGTAGATATAGAATATTTTATTTTTCCATTTCTCTGAATTCGCCTGCAATTTTCACAAACATAAAAAAGACTATAACACCAATTATGCAATGAGCACCTAATACATACCAGACATATTCAGGATTATACTTATTTTCAAAGTAGCCAAAGAGCTTTGTATATTGACCGCTCAGTAACGCGCCAATACATGTTGCCAGAAAGTTTGACCCCATATATAAACCTGCTTTTTCCTTAGGTGCTATCCAGGTTATATATTCCTGAATTCTGGGCGAGGATATCATTTCTCCAACAGCAAAAATAAAGATACCCAGGATAACTAAGCCTGGCGCAAGATTTATTGAAAAACCAATTAATAAAAAGCCTATCCCTGCGACAAATACTCCAAAGCCAAAGGAAGGAAGCGCGCGTCTTCTTTCAAAAATTCTGGAAATAAAATATTGCAGAATTAGAATTATCCATCCTGTATGCGCAATTGCCTCACCGTTAATACGCCATACTCCTTCCTCCTGCCGCGATAATAAATGGGCAAACCATTCCCCAAAGATGTTTTCAATTCCTTCATACAATTGAACTGTGTTGATATGTTTGTCGACATAAGCAGGGCAGATGTTGAAAAAAGCCCAGAAAGGCAACCAGAAGAACAGGCCCAGAAGAATAAGAAAAACCGCATACTTTAGATCAGCTACAGTTGAAAAAATTTCAACTATCTTCTTGCCTATACTAACTTTAGACACTTCTTTTTCGGGTTCTTTATATAGAAGAAGCGTGATAACAAACATAACAGAAATAGCAATGCCAGCCATTAAAAAGGCATAATTCCATGAAATAGCACGTAGCTTGCCGGCTACTATAGGGCCGAATGAAGCCCCTACATTAACCATAAGATAAAATATGCCAAAACCAATAGTTTTATTTGATGAATCGGTTGTTAGACGAACTGTGCCTGAAATTAGTGGTTTAAATATTCCAGCTGCAAATCCAATACTTAGCATGGTAAGCATAATTTCACTGTATGAATCTGCTATAAGAAGTAATAAAACAGATGGTATATAAGCCAGATATGATATTATTAATACCCTTTTGAATCCGAACCTGTCCGCAAAGGTCCCGCTGAAAACAGGTATAAAGTATGAAACAAACAGAAAAAGACCCTGAATATTTCCGGACTGGTCCCTAGAGTATCCAAGTGATTCCATATACATTAGAAATCCCATAAAGATTCCATAATAGGCAAACCTTTCAAAAACTTCTATACAGTTTGCTATCCAAAATACCTTTGGAAAACTTGTTCTGTTTTTCATAATATATTGAATTAAGGAAAAATTAAAAATGGAGCTCTTAGATTTAGCTCCATTATTAAATAAAAATAAAAAAATATTTTTTTATGCTCTATTCAGCTCCAATCTCTTCAAGTGCCTTGGTTGCCTTGTCAGCTATTTCCTCAAATCTTTTCTGGTACTTCTCCTTCATCGCACATACATGCATTTTTGTCCAGTCCTGCGCCCAGACTGATGCTTCTGACATTGCTTCGCTATACTTTTTCACTGTTTCAGAATCAAAAGGATTCTCTTTGTATTCTTTTAAGGCTTTAATATATAAATCAACCCATTCTTCATAATGATCCAGAAATTCATCACAGGTTGATATTAATTCGGCATCTCCTCCTTTTATTTTCTTTGACCTGGCTTCTTTTGAACTTTCTTCTTCACTGCCAGTTTTCCCTCCTCCACATGAAAAGAAAATTAACATTGATGCGATGAATAGCAAACCTAATAGCTTTTTCATAGTATATTAATTTTTGAGGTTATTATATTGAATATTATTGTCATTAATAGGTCACAATATTGTACTCAGTGATCCTTTTTGCTAAAGATAAACAATTTATAATGAATGATTAAAAAAAAAAGTTTAATATTTAAGGTAAACAGGACATTATCATCTGAACAGAAATATGATAATTTTATAAAAGAGAATTTAGTTATGAGATCGCAATAGTTTTGCAGTAATTTGAATACGAAATTAATTTTATGTTTGAAAAATAAGATATGGCGATTATTTACATTTATTTTTTTATTAAATTAGATTATTGTCAGTAACTAATGATTAATAATACATATGGGGAAAAGAAGAAAATATGAAGATATTTTAATGGAAAACGAGAAATTGAAGAAAAGTGAGGATACTTACCGGAAATTTATAGATAATTCACAATTAGGGGTATTCAAAACTAATATTAAGGGAGAAATTCTTTTTGTGAATGACGCTGCCGTAAATATATTTAAATTCAAATCCAGGGAAGAACTTATCGGGAGCAGCGTTTTAAAGCATTACCTGGATCCCTCAAAAAGAGAAGGACTTGTTGAACTGTTAAAGAAACATAAATCATTAAATGATTTATATGTTGAGTTTCTTACAAATTCAGGTGAAACAGTTGTGGTAAGCCTAAGCGCTGTGTTGGACGGTGATGAAATTTCGGGTATGTTTATGGATATTACAGAGAAAGTTAAAGGAGAAAAATTACTAATTGAATTAAACAAAAAACTGCGGGATATTAATGACAGGATTCATTTTATAAATGAGGAACTTAAAGAAAGTCATAACAGATATTTAAGTCTTTTTAATAATACCGGTACAGCAACATGTCTGTTAGACGGACCCGGTAAAATTTTACTGTGTAATTCGAAATTTGAAGAACTGTCGGGATTTACAAAAGAAGAAATTGAAGGCAAATTAAGATGGTCGGACTTAACGGCTGAAGAAGATATAGAAAGATGCAGAAATATAAGGAATCAAAGAATTAAAGGTACAGGTGATCCTCCTGAAGAATATGAGTTTAGGTTTAAAGATAAATTCAATAATAAAAAAGATGTATATGTTAAGGTTGGATTTCTACCAGGTTCAAATGAATGGATTGCATCATTAGTTGATATAACAGCAAGAAAACAAGCGGAGAAAGCATTAGTTCAAAGTGAAGAGCGTTTCAGGAGCCTGTACGAGAGTGCTACAATAGGTATTTACAGAACGACGCCTGACGGAAAAATAATTATGGCAAATCAGGCTGCAGTGCGTATGCTTGGCTATAAATCTTTCAGAGAATTAGCTAAACGTAACCTGGAGCAGAATGGTTTTGAGTCCAGGTTTTCACGTAAGGATTTCCGTAAACGTATAGAAAGGGAGGGCATAGTTATCGGCCTTGAGAGTGCCTGGGTAAGGAAAGATGGCTCCGTAATTTATGTGCGTGAAGGCGCAAAGGCTATTCGCGATGTTAATGGAAAAATTGTTTATTATGACGGTACATTCGAAGATATTACTGAACGTAAAAACTATGAACGTCAATTGAAACTGGCCAAAGAAAAAGCAGAAGAAAGTGATAAGCTTAAATCAGCTTTTCTGGCAAATATGAGTCATGAAATAAGAACGCCCATGAATGCTATTCTTGGATTTGCCAATTTGCTCAAATCAAGAAAAATCGATAAGAAGAGAAAGGAAACATTTATTGATATTATAAATGCAAAGAGCAGGCAACTCCTTCAAATTATTTCCGATATAATTGATATTTCTAAAATTGAGGCAGACCAGATAACTATTGTAAATAAGAACTTCTCATTAAATGAATTGATAAATCAGCTTGCACTTTATTTCAAGACTCTTAAGAAACAAGACAATAAACCAATTGAAATAAACCTTCACTATGGATTGCCCATGGAAAAGTCTTACATTCATTCTGATAATGTAAGAATTGAACAAATTTTAACTAATTTGCTTTCAAATGCATATAAATTTACTGAAAAGGGAAGTATTGATATTGGATATGAGATTGAAGATTTTAAGAATATAATTTTCTATGTAAAGGATACAGGTATTGGATTAACTGAATTTGAGCAAAATGTCATTTTTGATAGATTCAGACAGGTAAGTACCTCATTTAACAGACTATATAGTGGGACCGGACTGGGATTATCTATATCAAAAGGACTGGTGGACAAACTTAAGGGGACGATCTGGGTGGAGTCGGATATTAATAAGGGATCCACATTCTATTTTAGAGTACCATACATGCCAGGGATAACAACAAAGAAAAGCAGTAAGCCCGCGAATAAAAACAAACTTAACTGGAAGGGAAAAACAATATTAATTGCTGAAGACGAAGATACAAACTTCACATTTATTGATACTCTGTTAAGACCAACAAGTGCAGCAGTAATTCGTGCAAAAGACGGGGCAGAAGCAATAAATATATGTAAAAATAACTCCAAAATAGACTTAATCCTGATGGATATTAAACTACCCGGAATAAACGGACTGGAAGCAACAAAGCAAATAAGAAAATTCAGAAAATCTTTACCCATCATTGCTCATACTGCCTATGCAATGTCAGTTGATGAGGACGAATGTATAAAAGCAGGATGTGATGCTTATATATGCAAACCTGTGAAGATTGATCCATTGCTAAGATTAATTCACCAGTATATAAATTGAGTTTTTGAATTACTGATCAAACAGACGCAACCATTCTTCAATTACCTCCATCTTGTAAATAGCATCTCCAGCTAACTAACGATATAATAATAAGATTGGCATAGAATTTGGGAGATAACTAATGTGATAATGTAAATATTTCAGACTTAAATTCTCAGAAGTATGGAAAAATCAGACATTTGTAAACAGAAAAATATATCTATTAGACCAAATCCATTTGATAATTATACAATAATTTCAATCCCTGAGGAGGTAAAGCAACCATATACATTGGAAATTATAGATATTAACGGGATAAAAATTTTTCAATATTCAAATATTTTATCAAATAAATTTATTTTAGGCAGAAATAAACTAAAGCCCGGTACATATTTTTATAAATTATTTACCAATGACTATAAGTACTTATATACCGGAAAACTAATTATCAGGAAGCTATAAACAGTAACAATTTCATTCTTTTACCTCTAACATAAATCCAACATTGTGAATATTGGTTATAGAAACAGAAGGATCCTCTCTGAGGAACTTTCGTAGTTTAGTAATATAAACATCCATACTGCGACCCATAAAGTAATCGTCTTTTCCCCAGATTATTGTGAGTGCTATATCTCGCCTTAAAATATTATTCTTATTTATACATAACAATTTAAGAACATCTGCTTCTTTTTTTGTTAACCGCCTTTCAATGGTTGGGGATTTTAAAAAATGAGAATTATAATCAAAATAAAAAGAGCCGAATTTAAATGTGCCATTTTTATCATTGAGATTTATCTTATCAGTATTTCTGCCCGGAGCATTATCAATTTTAACTTTTGAATTTAACATACCTCAAATATATTTAGTTATCTTTCAATACTATTAACTAAACATTAAACTGCTGTCTTTGTTCAATTTGCAAAGACAATTATTTATTAATTGAATATATTTAAGGATAAGATATTAATAAAATCTGATAGTCCGCGATATATGTATTATATGGTGAGATATACTTCTTACAGGATCATATATTATTAAAGTTATTCATGGTTCTTTCTATTCCATTTATTCCAAAGCTTATGATTATATCATGACATATTGATATTCTCTCCGGCAGGGCTTTTTCTTCCTCATCACTCCATTTCCCCAAAACATAATTAACCTGATTACCGTAATCATAAATATTACCAATTCCAAATCTTAATCTTGCATAGTTTTGATGACCTAATATCTGGGATATATTAAATAATCCGTTATGACCTCCGTCGCCCCCCTTGGATTTAAGTCTTAAGGTTCCAAAGGGAAGTGCGATATCATCAACAATAACAAGCAGGTTTTCAATAGCCACACCGGCTTTTTGCAGCCAATAATTAACTGCCCGTCCGCTACGGTTAACATAAGTACTGGGTTTAAGAAGAACGAAAAGGTGCCTGGTATAATTATATTCTGCAACAAAACCATAACGTTTATCTCTGAATCTGACACCGGAAGTCCTGGCAAAGGTATCTAATATTTTGAAACCTATATTATGCCTAGTATCTTGATAATCTGTGCCAAAGTTACCCAGACCAACGATCAGAAAATTCAATTTTTAAAATATTACTATAAGACTATTCTTTAGTTTCTTTTTTTGAAGCAGCTTCAGGCTGTTTATCTTCACCGGCCGGAGCTTCTTCAGCAGCTTCTCCAGCCACTTCGGCTTTTTCTTCTTTAGCTTCTTCTACTCCTTCCTCTTCAGCTCTTGCAGCTGCAGCAGCTGCAGCTTCTTCTTCAGCTTCTATTAAGCTCCTGGCAGCAACCCTTGATGATACAACACCTACTACCATAACTCTTGCAGGAGTCAAAATCTCAAGATTATCATACATTAAATCCCCAATTTTTATATATTCGCCTATATCAATATCTGTCATATCTATTTCCAACGTGTCTGGCATATCTTTTATAAGACCTTTGACCTTAAGACTTCTTCTTCTTTGCCTGATTTTCCCCCCGTTCTTTAACCCAATTGAACTACCTGTAAGCTCTATGGGGATGTTAACAACTGTAGGCAGATCATCGAAAACTTCAACAAAATCGATATGTTGTATTTTGTCAGTTACAGGGTGAAATTGTATATCACGTAATATAGCTTTAAAACTGGTGCTTTCCAAAACTAAATTTATAATATGAACATGATGGGTATAAACCAAATCTTTAAAGCTGTTCTCCGGTGCTGTAAAATGAATATTTTTTTCTCCGCCATATAATACACATGGTACATATCCTTCTTCTCTTAGTTTTTTAGTATATTTTTTTCCTGTATCTTTTCTTAAGGTTCCCTTTATTTCCAGTAATCTCATCTTAGCTGATTTTTAATATATATAAAATGTATATAACCTATTGAATATTTAATATTGTTGATTTTAAAACAGTATATGTAATAATGTTATTTTAAAAAGGAGTGCAAATATAATAATTAAACAATAAATTTTGTACTTATTGATTTATATTTATATACTTTATTAATAACATCAGCGAAAAGATCTGCAATTGAGATTACCTTTATTTTATCGCTTTGTCCTCGCAAAGGAATTGAATCAGTGACGCATATCTCTGTAATAGCAGATTTATCAATTCTTTCGTAGGCGGGGCCTGATAATACAGGATGAGTTATTACTACGCGTATGCTTCTTGCACCTTCATTCTTCATTAAATTAGCTGCCAGACAAATTGTGCCGGCAGTATCAATCATATCATCCACAATCACAATATCCTTATCTTTAACATCACCGATGACTCTTATTTCTTCTACGATGTTGGCTTTCTTTCTAAGCTTGTAACAAATTACCATCTCGGTTTTGAGAAATCTTGCATAAGCATTGGCTCTCTTGGTCCCTCCCATATCAGGTGCTGCAATGATAAGGTTTTCAAGTTCAAGACTTTTAATGTAAGGGACAAACAACGTTGATGCATACAAATGGTCTACAGGAACATTAAAAAATCCCTGGATCTGATCGGCATGCAAATCCATAGTCATAACTCTGTTAACTCCTGTAGCAGTTAGCAGATCTGCAACCAGTTTTGCCCCAATCGCGCATCTGGGCTTATCTTTTCTATCCTGTCTGGCATATCCTAAATATGGTATAACAGCAACTACTTCATAAGCAGAAGCTCTCTTAGCTGCATCAATCATTAAAAGAAGTTCCATAAGGTTATCACTGGGAGGGAATGTTGATTGAATAATAAACACTATGCATCCTCTCACCGATTCTTCATAATATGGCTGAAATTCACCGTCACTGAATTCTAAAACCGAAGTTTTGCCTAATTCGGCTCCAAAGCTTTTTATAATCTTTTCCGCAAGGTAAGTAGTTGCTCTGCCGGCAAAAAATTTAATAGGTGCTTTGATTTTCATAAAGTTAATTTATTGAGGAGTATTTTATCTGACATTATATCAATGTAAATGTAAAAAATATACTTCCAAATATTGTCTATTATTAATCAAAAAAATCATTTAAATATTAACAGTACTGTTAGTATCAAGTATAAAATTCAATATTTCTTCCCTGCCTGTTTTATTTACAGAAGATGTGATGAAAATTTCAGGTAAGGTCTGCCAGCTTTTCAGTAGTACTTTCTTATAATTTTGCATTCTCTTATCAAGCAGTGATACTAATATTTTATCTGCTTTAGTAAAGCACAGTACAAATGGTATTTTGTTAACACCAGCCCATTTAATAAATTCCAAATCTATATTCTGTGGATCATGCCGGCAGTCAAGTAATATGAATAAGCAGATTAGATTTTTTCTGTTTAATATATAATCAGTAATAAGTATCAGAATATCATCTTTTTTCCTTTTGGCCTTCTCAATGTACCCATAGCCCGGCAAATCAACCATATACCATTCATTATTGATCAAAAAATGATTTATTAATTGAGTCTTCCCCGGTGTACTTGAAGTTTTTGCCATATTTCTGATATTGGTTAACATATTCAGCAATGATGATTTCCCAACATTTGACCTTCCAATAAACGCATATTCCGGATAAACAGGTTTTGGGCATGATTCCAGGGTGCTGCTGCTTTTAATAAATAAGCTCTTTTCTATATTTTTCATAAATAATAAAGAAAGAAAAAATATGAAAGAAAGACTGTAAATAAAATGATCCAAATTTCAAAACAGACTTTCTCTTGTTTGGTTTCGGTCAATATAAATTTCTAAAATTTTAGTCTCGGAAACAGGATTAAGACGTATATTTTTTAATTCCGCCGGTATTATTAATGATTCCCCTTTGCTTACATTTATGGTCTCGTTATTATAATATTCAATTACAAATTCTCCGTCAATGCACATATAAATTACAAACGAATCTAATTGCAGATAATCTTTGTCAACTGGAATATTAAAATACAGCATATTGGCAGTAAAATATTTACACCTTACAAGTTCTGATGATTCGTTTGCCTTATTAAAATAATTTATTTTATAACTGTCGTCAAAACCATAATCAATAGCATCCAAAGCTAAATCAGTATGTAGCTCTCTTGGATTGCCGTCAGAATCTAACCGGTTAAAATCATATATTCTATAAGTAACATCTGATGTTTGCTGTATTTCAGCCAGTAAAATTCCGGCTCCAATAGCATGTATCCTGCCGGCAGGTAGAAATACAACATCTCCGGCTTTAACTTTCACGTAGTTTAATATTTCTGTAAGAGTCTTGTTTTCAAGATGATGCACATAAGTATTTTTCTCAATTTTACTATTAAAACCTACAATTAGCTCCGAATTTTTTTCAGCCTGAATAATGTACCACATTTCTGTTTTTCCAAATGAAGAATGTCTTTTTAAAGCCATTTCGTCGTTAGGATGTACCTGTATAGACAGTTGCTCTGTGGCATCGATAAATTTTATTAAGAGTGGAAATTCAATACCAAACTTGTCATATATTTTATCTCCTACTAAATCGCCCATATAAACTTCAATTATTTCCTGCAAATTATTGCCAGCCAGAAATCCGTTTTCAACAACAGATATATTGCCCTGCACACCTGATATTTCCCAGCTTTCGCCTGCTTTATCAGAAGCATCCTTTTTGCCGAGTATCTCTCTTAATTTTTTCCCGCCCCATATTTTATCTTTATACTGAGGAATAAACTTTAATGGATATAAACGATTCATAATAAGATTTGTACTTTAGTTTAGTAATTTAAAATTAACTTATATTTCATAATCAACAATAATAATATCTTAACTAATTTTAGCAATTAAATCAACTATTTCAGCTGATCCAGATATAACTGTATAGTTTTTTCCAGACCAAAATACAGGGCATCGGAAATTAATGCATGGCCAATTGAGACTTCCAGTAATCCGGTTATATTATCATAAAAATATTTCAGGTTCTCGAGGTTAAGATCATGTCCGGCATTTAGTTCTAATCCAATATTATTAGCTGCTATTGCTGCTTTTATAAAAGGGGCAATAGCTTTTTCCCTGTTATTTGAAAATTTTTTTGCATAGGGTTCAGTATATAATTCAATTCTGTCTGTTCCTGTTTTAACGGAATTCTCAATATTTTTAAGGTCTGTATCTAAAAAAAGAGATGTCCTTATTCCTGCCTTCCTGAGATCAGTAACTATTTCTTTAAGAAATGATAAGTTCTTAATAATATCCCATCCCTGGTTAGAAGTTAATGCCTCCGGTGGGTCAGGAACCAGGGTTACCTGATCCGGTTTTACCTCCAGGACAAGATCTATAAATTTCAGGGAAGGATAACCTTCGATATTAAATTCTGATGTAATTAACGGTTTTATATCTCTTACATCCTGATACCGTATATGTCTCTCATCTGGCCTGGGGTGAACAGTTATACCCTGAGCACCAAATTTTTGACAATCAACAGCAACTTTCAGAACATTTGGAATATTTCCACCCCGGGCATTCCTTAATGTTGCAATTTTGTTTATATTTACACTTAATCTTGTCATAAGTTAAGTTTTAGAAGATAGTATTTAATATTAATTAAATTGTAAAATTAACAGTATTTTAAAAACTATAAATGTTAGCAAAGGATTTAATATCAGATGTGATACCTGCATTAAGAACGTCAGATAGTGGCCAAAAGGCATTGTACTGGATGGATATTTTTCGCATTTCACATTTACCAATAGTCAATAATAAAGATTTTCTGGGATTAATATCAGATAAAGATATATATGATTTAAATATGGCAGAAGAACCTATAGGTAACCATAGTCTGTCACTTTTTAGTCCTTATGTTACACTTGATCAGCACATATTTGAAGTTATAGAAATAGCTTCCCGTTTAAATTTGTCTGTTGTCCCGGTTTTAGATCATAATAATCATTACCAGGGGCTTATTACAATGAATCACTTAATTCATTATTTTGGAGATTTGTCAGCACTGAAACAGCCAGGGGGTATTATTGTACTTGAAATAAATGTCAATGATTATTCTTTATCTGAAATTGCACAAATTATTGAAGGTAATGATGCCAAAATATTAAGCCTGTATGTTAATTCCCATTCAAATTCCATGAAAATGGAAGTTAGTATAAAAATAAACAGAAAAGAGCTTACCTCAATAATTCAAACCTTTAACAGATATAACTATATTATTAAAGCTTCCTTTATGGATGAGAATGATCTTGACAGCCTTTACGAGAACAGATATGAACAATTCATGAAGTATCTGAGTATTTAATAGTTAATTTTGCCACCGAAGTTCATCAATAAATAAGAAATATTACTAAAAAGATAATTATTTTCTGTTAAAAGCCTCTTAATTGACTTTATAAAACAAATTTTCCCGCACATGAAAATCACCATATATGGCAAGACTTTTAATCCGGGATTCAAACCTTATATTAAGGAGCTATTTGAAAAACTTCATCAGAATAAAGTTAAAGTAAATGTGTATAAACCATTTTTGGAGTTTATCAGGAAGAAGACTGGGATTGAACCTGAACATAACGATATATTTGAAAACCAGGATGATATCAGGGATGATATAGATTTTATGATAAGCATCGGCGGTGATGGTACATTTTTAGAAACAATACCTTTTGTAAGGAATCATAATATACCAATTATCGGGCTTAATTCGGGGCGATTAGGTTTTCTGGCAAATATAGCCAAGGAAGAAATATCGTCAGCTTTTAAAGCAATATTTGAAAAAGAGTATAAAATAGAAAACAGGGCTTTAATTAAATTAGACACAAAAAAGAGCATATTCGGAGATCTTAATTTTGCATTAAATGAAATTACTATTCAGAAAAAGGAATCATCGATGATCACAATCGATGCATTTTTAAATGATGAGTTTTTTAACACTTATTGGACTGATGGTCTAATTATATCAACACCCACAGGGTCAACTGCATATTCATTGAGTGTTGGAGGGCCCATACTCCTGCCAGATTCAAGTAATTTTATCATTGCTCCCATAGCATCTCATAATCTGACTGTCAGGCCCATAGTAGTTCCGGACAGTGTTGTTATAACTTTGAAAGTCCGCAAAAGGAAGGAAAAATTTTTTGTTACTGCAGATAACAGGACCAGATTAATAGACAGTTCAGTTAAATTAAAATTATATAAAGCTGATTTTAAATTAAAAATGCTTCAGTTACCAAATAATAATTTTTATACAACAATTAGAAACAAACTGATGTGGGGTGTGGATAAAAGAAATTAAACCAGCTTATGCTTTGTCAGCAATGCATTTTTTTGTAAATTTAATAGTTGCCAATAAATGATTATTTTTACAAAAGTTTAAAATATTTACAATGAAAAGAATATCGTTCCTGTTATTGGCCACCTTACTTATATCCTCAACAATATATTCGCAAAGATGGAAATTAAAAAGATATGAAGCAGTAGTTGGTATAGGAACAACAAATCTTTTTACTGATCTGGGAGGCAGGATTGATGCAAGTTTATTATTTATCGAGGATATAACATTCAGAGATACCAGGCCTTCAATTTACACAGCAGCAAGATTTAAAATAAACCCGCAGTATTCTGCAAAACTGGCATTAATATATGGTTACGGGAAAACAGAAGATTTTGAGGGATCCAGAAATGAACACAGGCAATTTCTTTCAAAGACTCATCTGGTTGAGATATCAGGCAATTTTGAATATTATTTTATTCAGGATACGAGAAGGTGGCGATCAGCAGCAATGTTCAACCGTCGCGGTATGCTGAATAATTATTCTACTATAAGTGCATATGTATTCGGTGGTATCGGACTTGCCAAGTACTGGAATGACATCCAGATAGAGCCAAGGGCAACAGATATATATAATGACAAGAATAAAATAATACCGTCATTTCCACTTGGGTTAGGATTAAAATATGTCATTAGCGATAAGTGGATAATAGGTTATGAAATAGGGGGCAGATATACTTTCTGTGATTATATTGACGGAGTTAAGACACCGGATTCAAAACATAATGATATATACTGGATTTCTGCATTAAATCTTAATTACAGAATCAAAACCTCCCGCCGCGGACTTCCCTTATTTTTAGACAGATATCGGGTAAGAATAAGAACAAGAAGAAGATGATTTTCTAAAGAATCATTATTAAAGGAACTTAACTTTTTTTATGATTTTTTAGGAAAAATTCTGATATTGCGCGCTAAAAACATTTTATTTTCGTTATTTTAATTAGTCTTTAACAATATCCGGATATTAATTAGTTATTAAGTGAAGAATATATTCGTTTTATTGATTTTTGTTTTTTCTTTTACTCTAATTGAAGCTCAAAGAAAAGATAACATAGGTATTTTTGCCGGTACTTCATATTATTATGGAGACATTAATCCTGACAGGCTTTTCTATTCGCCAGGATTAGCTATAGGGGGTATTTTCAGATATAATATCAATAAAAGGTATGCATTTCGGCTAAATGGTTATTTTACAAGTTTATCAGGTGACCCGAATGATTTTTCCGACGTGGTTCATGTTATTACTCCTTCAAAAGCATTTAATAATAATATTTTTGATGCGGCATGCCAGATAGAATTTAATTTTTTCCCGTATGTCCCTACGGTTAAGAAATGGGACTATACAACTTATATAAGCGGTGGAATAGGTTATTTATCAGTTAGTAATATTCCTATTACAATACCCTTTGGTATAGGATTTAAGCTAAATGTTACAAATACGATATGTACAGGTTTTGAATGGAGCTTTCGCAAGACTTTTAACGATTTAATTGATGGCACCGAGAACGCGACTAATATTAATTCTATAATTCATAATAATGATTGGTACTCATTTTTAGGTATTTTTGTCACTTATAGATTTTTTAATTATACGATTGATTGTCCGGCTTATGATGAATAATATTATGAATTGATGAACCTCAAAGAACAAATAAATCCCGAAAAACTACCTCAGCACATTGCAATAATAATGGATGGTAATGGAAGATGGGCGCAAAAAAGAGGTAATAACAGAGTTTTCGGACATCAGAATGGTGTCGCTGCTGTCAGAGATACTGTTGAAGCAGCAGCAGAACTCGGGATAGGTTACCTTACATTATATGCTTTTTCAACTGAAAACTGGATGCGTCCGCCTACTGAAATAGATGCACTAATGTCACTGCTTGTTTCTACTATAAATAAAGAAACTAAAACCCTGCAGGAAAATAATGTTCGTTTGACAGCAATTGGAGATATTGATAGTCTCCCAAAAAATGTTGGAAAATATTTGAAAAAGGCTATAGTCGATACTAAGGATAATACAGGTTTAGTACTGGTACTGGCATTAAGTTATAGCTCCAGATGGGAAATTACAAATGCTGTTAAGCAAATAGCAGCAAAAGTTGAAAAAGGAGAATTAAAAGCTGAAAATATTAACAGTAGTATGTTTGAAAAATTTCTGAATACTGCCGGATTCCCTGAACCGGAATTATTGATAAGAACTAGCGGTGAGTACAGAATAAGCAATTTTCTGCTATGGCAGATAGCATATTCCGAATTATACTTTTCTGATACACTTTGGCCCGATTTTAGGAGAGAACACCTGTATGAGGCAATATTAAGCTATCAGAAGCGAGAAAGAAGATTTGGTAAAATAAGTTCACAAATTAAGAATTTTAATAGCTGAATAAGGGATGAAAAGCATTTTTACAGTAATAATTATATTATTCATCAGTGGAGGTATTTATGGACAGGACAGGGACTTCAACAGTTTATCCGTTGTAGATTATTTCAAACCGAAGGAATTGGAGATTGATTCAATTACCGTTACTGGTGTAAGATACCTCCAGCCAAATGTATTAATAAATATTTCAGGATTAAAAGTCGGCCAAAGAATAAATATTCCCGGAGATGAAATATCTGCTGCTATAGATAAATTCTGGAAGTATGGATTATTTTCAGATGTAAAAATATTAGCAAAAAGAATAAAAGATGGTAAAGTCTTCCTGGAAATATATCTTAAGGAACAACCAAGATTATCGAAGTTAACTATAATTGGTGTTAACAAATCTGAATCCTCTGATTTAAAAGAAAAAATAAATCTCAGGCCCGGTAGTCAGATGACTGACAACATAATTAATAACACTAAGACAATTATTGAAAAGCATTACATAGATAAAGGATTCATGAATGTTGATGTGGAGATTGTGCAAAAAGTTGATACAAGTACTATAAATCAGGTTGTTTTAAATATATACGTTGAAAAAAATAAAAGAGTCAAAATTGATGATATTGTATTCGACGGCAATAAAGTATATTCTGACAAACGCCTGAGAAAAGTCATGAAAAAAACCAAGAAGAGGAATCTGAATATCTTCAAAGCTTCAAAATTTATAAATGCTTCATTTAAGGAAGACAAGGAGAAATTGATAGATTTTTATAATGAGAACGGTTACAGAGATGCTAAATTGCTGGGAGAAAGAATAACTAAAGTCAATGATAAAAGAATAGCGCTGGTAATTAAGTTAGAAGAGGGACAAAAGTATTTTATCAGGAAGGTTGTATGGATAGGAAACACGAAATATCCTTCAGAAATTTTAAATAGGGTATTGGGTGTAAAAAAGGGGGATGTCTACAACAAAACTTTGCTGGATGAAAGGTTAAGAATTGATGAAGATGCAGTATCATCTCTTTATCTCGATAACGGATACCTTTTTTTCTCTGTTTCTCCGGTTGAAGTGAGAATTGAAAACGATTCAATAGATCTTGAAATGAGGGTATACGAGGGGAAACAGGCTTCAATAAACAAAATTGTCATAAAGGGAAATACAAAAACAAATGAACATGTTGTAAGGAGAGAACTAAGAACCCGCCCGGGAGAGCTTTTCAGCAAATCAGACATCATAAGGTCAGTTCGTGAATTAGCAACCCTTGGCCACTTTAATCCTGAGAATATAAATCCCAATCCAATTCCCAACCAGGCTGACGGTACAGTGGATTTGGAATACCAGCTTGAAGAAAGGGCTAATGACCAGCTTGAATTATCGGGCGGTTTTGGAGGACTGGGATTTATAGGAACTGTTGGAATAAGATTTTCAAATTTTTCAGCCAGGAACCTGTTTAATGGAAAGGCATGGAGGCCTGTTCCTACCGGCGATGGACAAACCCTTTCTGTGAGAGCCCAGGTGAGTTCTAAAGCATTCAAAGCTTATAATTTATCATTTATTGAACCCTGGTTCGGCGGTAAAAAACCTAATTCATTCACTGTTTCATTGACTCATACAGTTAGTAAACGGCCCATGTACCAGGAAGGGAGATACATAGCTAATGATACAATATTTTTTAAGGTCTATGGAGCATCTGTTGGTTTAGGAAGAAGGCTTAAATGGCCTGATGACTATTTTACCATTTATAATGAGATTAGTTATCAGAGATATCATTTAAGCAATTATATAAGCAGCCAGTTTATTTTTACTAATGGTTTTTCTAATCTGATAAGTTTGAAAACAATTATTTCCAGAAGTTCTCAGGATCAAATGCTTTTTCCAAGAAGAGGTTCAAATTTCAATCTGGGGATACAGTTGACTCCTCCTTATTCTCTGTTTAGCAATAAAGATTATTCTACAATGTCTTTTAATGAGAAATATAAATTTGTTGAATTTCATAAGTGGACATTTAAAAGTGCCTGGTACACAAGTATAATAGGAAATTTAATTCTGGCTGCCAAAGCAGAATATGGATATTTGGGACATTATAATAAAGATATCGGACCTTCACCTTTCGAAAAATTTGAAGTAGGAGGCAATCCTATGTATGCAACGAATTATATCTTTGGGTCTGATATTGTTTCTATACGTGGATATCCTGATGCACAATTAACCCCGCAAACTGTTGTGGAAACTGATGGACAAACCAGGAGATTTTATGATGGCAATGTATATGACAAGTATACTGTAGAATTACGTTATCCTTTATCATTAAATCCTTCAGCAACAATATATGCACTTACTTTTATTGAAGGAGGAAATGCATGGAAATCTATCAGTGAATTTAAACCTTTCCATATTAAAAGATCTGCAGGAGTAGGTGTTAGAGTATTTTTACCAATGTTTGGTCTTCTTGGGATAGACTGGGGATATGGATTTGATCCCCTGGCAGGGCAGACCGGTGCTAATGGTAGCGAATTCCATTTTGTCCTGGGCCAGCAGTTTTAAGAATGTAAACATATAAATAGAATATTTTAGTGCATCAGTATATTAGAATCCCCATTTTTAGAAAGCGTTCACTTTATTTAAACTATTTGGTACTATATTTGATGTTATCTTTAATAAAATATTATGTTACTAACTTTAAATTTTGAGTCATGAGAAAATTTGTAATTATACTTACTGTATTAATAGTTATGGCAGGTATTACATCGGCGCAGAAGTATGCACTTGTAGATACCGAATATATTCTTAATAATATTCCTTCATATAAGGCTGCAAAAGATAAACTGGATATTATATCTGAAGAATGGCAAAAGGAAATTGAGACAAAGTATTCAGAAATAGAACAGATGTACAAAGATTACCAGGCAGAAAAAGTCTTGCTTACTGATGAGATGCGGAGAAAAAGAGAAGATCAGATTATTAGTAAAGAAAAAGAAGTCAAAGAATTACAAAAAAATTACTTTGGCCAGGAAGGGGCGCTTTTTAAAAAACGGCAGGAGCTAATCAAGCCTATCCAGGATGAAATTTATAACGCCGTGAAAGACATTGCTACTGAGGGCGGCTATGCAGTTATCTTTGATACGTCCAGTGGGCCGACAATGCTTTACACAAATCCAAGATACGATGTAAGTGATGAAGTACTTGAAAAGTTAGGTTATAAAAATTAATTTCTTACATTTGTGGCAGTGTTTAAATTAATTATTTGAAATGAAGAATCTATTAAAATTTTGGTACTTGTCTTTTGCATTCTTATTTGGTTATTTATTAACAACCGGGGCTCAAATCAAATTAGGTCATATTAATAGCCAGGAGTTGTTTACTGCCATGCCGGAAAGAGATACAGCCCAGAAAAAGCTCCAGGAAATTGCCAGGCAATTTGAGAATACGCTTGAAGAATTGGAAGTTGAATATAATAAGAAGCTGGATGACTATCAGAAGAATGTAGGTACGATGACGGACCTTATCAGGAAAACAAAGGAAAATGAACTTCAGGATATTTTACAGAGAATTCAGAATTTTCAGGTTGAAGCAGAGCAGGATTTGGCAAAACAAAGAGCAGAATTATTAAAGCCTATTCAGGAAAAAGCTTTTAACGCCGTAAATGAAGTTGCGGAGGAAAATGGATTTACTTATGTATTTGATATGGGCACAGGAGCAGTTATATATGCATCTGATAATACCGAGGATATTTTACCTTTAGTTAAGAAAAAACTTGGATTGGAATAAGTTTGAAAAAGATATTTTATGGGAGCCAGCTCATATATGTGCTGGCTTTTTATTTGTATAAGACTATGGCAATATTATGAGCAAAAAATCTGAACAACCCGTCGGTATATTTGATTCGGGAGTAGGGGGACTTACAGTTGCCAATGCTATAAGACAAGTCTTACCTGATGAAAATCTTATATATTTTGGTGATACTGCCCATTTACCCTATGGTGATAAATCAAAAGAAACAATAGAATATTATTCAAGGAAAATAACAGAATATTTACTCTCCAGGGAATGTAAAATAATAGTTATAGCATGTAACTCTGCTTCAGCAGTAGCATACGAAAGCATAATTGAATTGGTCAATAACAGGGCCATTGTTGTAGATGTAATTAATCCGGTAATTGATTTTGTAGTAAATAATTTATATGTAAAAAAAGTAGGTGTAATCGGCACTAAGGCTACTATCAATAGCGGCACATATATTAAAAAGATTACTGGATTAAATAATAATATTAAGGTTTCATCATTACCAACACCACTTTTTGTACCTATGATTGAAGAGGGTTTTATTTTTGATGATATCAGTAATGCAATAATAAGGTCATACCTCTCCAAAAATGAGTTAAAAGATATTGATACATTAATTTTAGGATGCACTCATTATCCAATAATAAAAAATCAGATTAACAAATTTTATAATTTCAAAGTTGAGGTTGTTGATTCTTCTAAAATAGTTGCCAGCTATGTAAGAAATATATTAATTGAAAAATCTTTGTTAAATAAAAATAATAAGATAAATAATAAGTTTTATATATCTGATTACACCGATTATTTTAAAGAAATCTCCAGGTTATTTTTTGAAGAAGAAATTGAAATAGGAAGATTGAACCTATGGAGTTGACGCCGGCCATTTTTTTAAATTTACTGGATGGGTGAACAGCAGAAAGCATCTTCAACCCTGTTGTGAATATATTCTTACCATGATTCTGCCAGGGTTATAAAAATTTTCAATAATTTTGGATTATCAAATGAAAAGAGGCGGGCCTGAATTAAACTTTTTACGTAAATTAGTGTTAATTAATAATCAGATGTTAATTTCTGTTTATTACTTTATTAATTATTTCAATCTAAAGTTGGATTATTATCGTAAATTGTTGTCTTTCAGCATCAAAAATAATATTTACAATAATTTTCCGGCATTATTTTAAAGTCAATGAAAAAGGAAGCTAAAATTATTGAGCTTGATGAGGTCGTAGTGAAATTTGCCGGTGATTCAGGTGATGGTATGCAGCTTACAGGTTCACAATTCTCTGATTCTTCTGCGTTTTTAGGATTAGACTTATCAACATTTCCTGACTATCCTTCTGAAATAAGGGCCCCGGAAGGCACTATTGCCGGAGTATCTGGATTCCAGGTTCATATCGGACATAAGGAAGTTCAGACACCTGGTGATAAAGCTGATGTTTTGGTTGCTATGAATCCTGCAGCATTAAAAGCTAATCTGAGATGGATTAAACCAAATGCAACAATTATTATTGATATTGACAATTTTGATAGTAAGCACTATAAAAAAGCAGGATATATTGAGGATCCCTTAAATGACGGGAGCCTTGAAGGATTTAACATAATTAAGGCTCCAATCACAAATTTAACCCGTTCAACTGTGAAAGAATTCGGACTGGATAATATAACTGCTGATAAGACAAAGAACCAGTTTGTTGCAGGTGTGTTATACTGGCTGTTCAATCGTGATATCAAAATAGGTGAATCATTTTTAAGAGGTAAGTTTTTCAAAAAACCTAACCTGGTAAAAGCTAATATTGCAGCATTATATGCAGGATATAATTATGCTGAGACCATTGAGGCTATTGCCACCAGATTTGAAGTACTTCCTGCTGAAAAAGGAAAGGGTTTATTTCGAAACATAACAGGTAATATTGCTACAGCATGGGGCCTTCTTGCTGCAGCAGAACGTTCAGGACGAAAGCTGTTCCTGGGTTCATATCCCATTACACCTGCATCGGAAATATTGCAGGAAATAGCAAAAATGAAACACCTTGATGCCATAGCATTTCAGGGTGAGGATGAAATTGCCAGCGTATGTGCTTCTATAGGAGCGTCCTTTACAGGAAGATTAGGTGTTACAACTACTTCTGGTCCCGGACTTGCATTAAAAGGAGAGGGTATTGGCCTGGCAGTAATTACAGAATTACCGCTTGTAGTGGTAAATGTACAAAGAGGAGGGCCATCGACAGGATTACCTACTAAAACAGAGCAAGCCGATTTGTTGCAGGCACTGTACGGAAGACATGGTGAAAGTCCATGTATAGTACTGGCAGCTTCCACACCAGCGAATTGCTTTGATTTTGCATATGAAGCTGCAAGATTGTCAATCGAACATATGACTCCTGTTATTCTCCTTACAGATGGCTATTTAGCAAATGGTTCGGAATTGTGGCAGATTCCAAAAGTAAGTGACTTACCTGCAATTTACCCTCCTTTAGTTGAAGATAATGATCCTTACTATCATCCATATAACCGTGATCCGCAAAGGCTTGCCCGCTACTGGGCCTTACCCGGACAGGAGGGCCTCAGGCACAGAGTGGGCGGACTTGAAAAGACTGATGTAACAGGTGAAGTCTCACATGATCCGATAAATCATGAAATAATGTGTTTAACAAGAGCAGAAAAGGTGGAAAGGGTAGCTAACAGAATTCCAAAACAAAAAGTTATTGGCAGGGAAAAAGGAGATTTGCTCGTTGTAGGGTGGGGTGGAACCTATGGCGCACTGGTTTCGGCAGTAAATGAGCTACAGGATGAAAACAGGAAGGTTAGTCTGGCCCAGTTCAATTATATCAATCCTTTGCCAGAAAACGTAGATGAAATATTAAGTAATTTTAAAAAGATAATTGTATGTGAATTGAATCTAGGCCAATTTGCACACCATCTTCGATCAAAATTTCCCAGGTATAATTATTTACAGTTCAATAAGATTCAGGGATTACCCTTTTTAATTTCAGAATTAAAGGCAAAATTTATTGAGGTTTTGGAGGAATAATGTTATGAGTGATCAAATTAAGACAACGGAGTTTTCAAATCAGGATTATAAGTTAGATGCCCCTGTCAAATGGTGTGCGGGTTGTGGAGCACATGCAGTACTTTCTGCTGTTCAGAAAGCATTACCGGTGACACGAATAAAAAAGGAAAATGTCGTTTTTGTCTCGGGAATAGGCTGTTCTTCAAGGTTTCCATACTATATTAATACATATGGATTTCATGGCCTTCACGGAAGAGCTTTTGCCATAGCTTCAGGTATTAAAGTGTCAAATCCTAATTTAAGTGTGTGGGTGGTTACCGGCGACGGAGATTCTATGGCAATAGGAGGTAATCACTTTATACATATACTTAGAAGAAATATCAATGTAAATATATTGTTATTTAACAATAAAATATATGCTCTGACAAAAGGTCAGTACTCACCAACAACTCCCAAGGGTAGTGTAACCAAGAGTTCACCTGACGGTACTATTGAAAACCCGTTTCTTCCGGGTGAGCTAGCCATGGGAGCAAACGGCACATTTTATGCAAGAGTAGTCGACAATAATCCTAAAATGATGAAGGAGGTAATAACTCATGCTGCTAACCACAAGGGTACATCCCTGGTTGAAATTCTCCAGAACTGCATAATTTTCAATAACCAGGTACATTCTGAAATTACTGGAAAAGATGTAAGAGAAGATAATCAGATTTATCTGGAACACGGGAAACCGATGATTTTTGGTAAAAACAGGGACAAAGGGCTGATCCAGAGTGGTCCAAAATTTAAAGTTGTGAAAATAGGTGAAAATGGAATAACTGAAAAAGACATACTTATTCACGATGCACATAATCCTGATGATACCCGTGCTTATATGTTATCAAGGATGACATTGCCTGAGTACCCGGTAGCAATGGGTATTTTAAGAGCCTGGCAAAGCACTGTATATGAAGATATTTTATATAAACAAATACAGGAGTATAAGGAAAAAAGAGAAGTAAAATGTGTTGACGATTTATTGACAAGTGGAAATGTTTTTAAAATTGGCTAAATAATAATCAGCAGGTAATAAATCAATCTATTGTCAGTATTGTTCCTTTTCATTCGGGAAATTTAAATTTTTAATATCATCAATATAATTCATAACTGCTTTGGTTATTTCCTGGTAAAGGTCATGATAACGACGTAAAAATCTTGGGGAAAATTCCTGTGTTATTCCCAGCATATCATGTAATACAAGCACCTGACCGTCAACTTCTCTACCGGCACCTATGCCTATTACAGGTATTTTTAGTTCTTTAGCTACTTTAGCTGCCAGTGTTGCAGGAATTTTTTCAAGTACTATACCGAAACATCCTGCTTCCTCTAAAATATGTGCGTCATAAACAAGTTTTTTTGCTTCCTTTTTATCCTGGGCTCTAACAACATAAGTGCCAAATTTATGTATTGATTGTGGTGTTAATCCGAGATGGCCCATAACCGGAATACCAGCAGATAATATCCTTGTTACAGATTCTACAATTTCTTCGCCTCCCTCCATTTTTATACCATGTGCACCTGTTTCTTTCATTATTCTTATTGCTGATGTTAATGCCTCAATAGAATTTCCCTGATATGTTCCAAAAGGCAGGTCAACTATTACCAGGGCTCTTTTTATTGCGCGAACAACTGCAGAAGAATGATAAATCATTTCATTAAGAGTTATTGGCAAAGTTGTTTCATGTCCAGCCATAACGTTTGATGCAGAATCTCCTACCAGAATTACATCTATCCCTGCTCTGTCAATAATCTTAGCCATTGAATAATCATATGCTGTAAGCATGGCAATTTTTTCTTTCTTAATCTTCATTTCCTGTAATACATGCGTAGTAATTCTTTTTGGTTTGTCTTTAGCCGCAGTTGACATGATATTAGATATTTTATTTCAAAGCTACAAAGTTTATAAAATAATTTGAACCTAAAGATGTTATAACTATTAATTTTCTATTTATTGTCAAAATACTGTCTTTTTGTCACAATATTAAATATAATATGATTTTAATTGATACATTGCAGGCGAAATTATGTCAGAATTATAATATGGCATAATCATTGTCAAGTAACACAATAAGTTAATTTTAAATAATAATAATTAAAACTGAAAAGAATGGGTAAAATTATTGGAATAGACCTTGGTACTACTAACTCCTGCGTATCAGTAATGGAAGGTAATGAGCCGGTAGTAATTCCTAATAGTGAAGGTAAACGCACTACACCATCAATGGTTGCCTTTTTGAAAAATGGTGAAAGAAAAGTAGGTGATCCTGCAAAAAGACAGGCTATTACAAATCCCCAAAAGACAGTTTATTCTATTAAGCGTTTTATGGGAGAAACATTTGATAAAGTGGCGGATTTAGAAGTTAAAAGAGTGCCATACAAGGTTATTAAAGGTGAAAACAATACCCCCCGGGTTCAGATTGAAGATCGTAAATACACTCCCCAGGAAATTTCTGCTATGATTCTTCAAAAGATGAAAAAAACTGCAGAAGACTACCTCGGTCAGGAGGTTACCGAGGCAGTTATAACTGTTCCGGCTTATTTTAGTGATTCTCAGCGTCAGGCAACAAAGGAAGCTGGTGAAATAGCAGGTCTGGTCGTTAAACGTATAATAAACGAACCGACAGCCGCTTCGCTTGCATACGGTCTGGATAAGAGGAATAAAGATCTGAAAATTGCAGTTTTTGACCTGGGAGGAGGTACTTTTGATATTTCCATACTTGAGCTGGGAGATGGTGTATTCGAGGTTAAATCAACAAATGGAAACACTCACCTTGGAGGCGACGATTTTGATCATGTTGTAATCGACTGGCTGGCAGATGAATTTAAAAAAGACGAAGGATTAGATCTAAGAAAAGATCCGATGGCAATGCAACGATTGAAAGAAGCTGCTGAAAAGGCAAAAATTGAGCTTTCAAGCTCTACAAGTACTGAGATTAATTTACCATATATAATGCCTGTTGATGGCATTCCTAAACATTTAGTCAAAACACTTACCAGGGCAAAGTTTGAAAGTCTTACCGATTCGTTAATTAATGCAACTATTGAACCTTGTAAGAAAGCTTTAAAGGATTCGGGATTCAGTGCTTCAGATATTGATGAAGTAATACTTGTAGGAGGTTGCACACGTATACCTGCTATTCAGGAGGTTGTTGAAAAGTTTTTTGGGAAGAAACCTTCAAAAGGTGTGAATCCTGACGAAGTAGTTGCAGTGGGAGCTGCCATCCAGGGAGGTGTCCTTACAGGAGAGGTGAAAGATGTATTGTTGCTTGATGTTACTCCATTATCACTGGGTATTGAAACTTTGGGAGGTGTTATGACCAGGCTGATTGAAGCCAATACAACAATTCCTACCAAGAAGACAGAGACCTTTACTACTGCTGCTGATAATCAGCCTTCAGTTGAAATTCATGTTTTACAGGGTGAAAGACCTATGGCAGCAGGGAATAAGACAATTGGCAAATTTCATCTTGACGGAATACCCCCTGCACCAAGAGGTATACCACAAATTGAGGTGACTTTTGATATAGATGCTAACGGTATATTAAATGTGTCAGCTAAAGATAAGGGTACAGGTAAAGAACAGAGTATAAGAATAGAAGCTTCTTCAGGATTAACCGATGATGAAATTGAAAAAATGAAACAGGAAGCTAAAGCTCATGAAGAAGAAGATAAAAAACAGCGTGAAAGAATTGATAAGTTGAATACTGCAGATAGTATGGTATTCCAGACTGAAAAACAGCTTAAAGAGTACGGGGATAAATTACCGGCTGATAAGAAAGAACCAATAGAAAACGCTTTAAAAAATCTTAAGGAAGCACATAAAAATCAGGATATTGAAGCTATAGACAAAGCTATGGCTGAATTAAATTCAGTCTGGCAAAAGGCATCGGAAGAAATGTATAAGGCAAGTCAGGCTGCCGAGGCAGGAAAGAGTGGTCCCCAGGATGATACTTCTTCGAAAAAGGGTAAGGAATCAAAGGGAGATGATGAGGAGGTGACAGATGTTGATTTTGAAGAAGTGAAATAGTAAAATATTATTTATCGAAATAACCTCAAGCCCCCTAATGCGGGGCTTTTTTATTTGTTTTGCAAAGTACCCCCTAAACAACAAATCCATTGATCTGGTTATTTTGTAAAATTTTGTGGTTAATTAATACGTTTAAATAATTTTGTTCTTTTACAAAGCTGCCTTATATTTATATAAGGACAATTGACTTTTATTTCTTAAATAAATCAATATGTTATATGAGAAAATTTTTAATTATAATGGTTTTAGTTGCTTCACCTGAAATAGCATTTTTGCAGACTATTTCAAATAAAGGCGACACAGTATTTAATAAGGTTGATGAAAATGGTTTAAAACATGGATTCTGGAAAAAATATTATCCTAATGGTAACTTAAATTATTCCGGATTTTTTAAGGATGATAAGCCGGTGGGTATATTAAAAAGGTACTATGAAAGCGGTAGTTTAAAAGCAATTATGAATTTTAACAGCACAGGTACCTGTGCAGAAACAAGATTATATTATGAGGATGGTCAACTGGCTGCAGAAGGATACTATTTAAATTCTGTGAAGGACAGCCTCTGGAAATACTACAGTTACTATGAAGGGACTGTTATTTCAGACGAAATATATAAAAAGGGTTTAAAAAACGGCATATCACATAAGTATTACCCTAATGGTAAGATAACGGAAAAAACAGAATGGAAAGATAATATTAAAAACGGTGTTTGGGAACAATATTATGAAGAAGGTTCCCTTAGGCTTAAAGCCTCATATAATCAAGGTAAACTTTCAGATGATTTTATAGTTTACTATCCGGATGGAAGTATACAAATAACGGGACATTATCTGGAAGGTATGAGACATGGGAAGTGGATATTTTATGATGAAGAAGATAATGTAAATTTTGATATGAATTTTATATATGGAAAAGCTGAAAACGAAGAAGTATTAACTAGGAAACAGCAGGAATATTTTCAGGAGATGGATAAGAATATAGGAAAATTTAAAGATCCTGAACCCGGGGATTTTTTGCCATTAAAAAATGAATAATGCAACATAAAAAATGCGTTTATTTTTTTTATTTATATGTATAATTATTTCAGTTGCGGAAACTTTTTCGCAGACATATCCTGATCGTTACTGGATCCGCTTTACTGACAAGAATAATAATCCCTATAGTCTTGAAAGGCCTGAAGAATTCCTGTCTGAGCGCGCTATTCAGAGAAGACTGAAACAAAATATTTCGATTTCATTTAATGACCTGCCTGTTACTCCTGCATATATTGACAGCTTAAAGGCTTTAGGAGTACCTGTGTATAACACGTCAAAATGGTTTAATGCTGTAACGACAGACAGCATTAGTCCGGAATTACTGGAACAGATATATGATTTATCATTTGTAGTTAAGCCTTCATCTCAGGAATCTCAGCAAATTAAAAAAGGTATTAAAAATAACACGGCTTCAGTAACTTCTGAGTTTGATAGTTGGAACACATTTTACGGTTACTCGCAAAGCCAGATTATAATTCATAACGGCCATTTTTTACATCAGCAGGGATTTAGAGGTGAAGGCATACAGATTGCCTTAATAGATGCGGGATTTTTGGGAGTAGATGTTATATCCGGATTTTTGCATTTATGGAATGAGGGAAGAATTCTGGGAACAAGAGACTTTGTTGACAGGAGCTCAAATATTTACAGGGAGGATTCACATGGCATGCATGTTTTATCAGTTATTGCAGGTTTTATACCTTATGAATTTGTTGGTACAGCCCCTGATGCAAGCTTCTGGCTGTTACGGGCGGAAGATGTTGATTCGGAATATCTTATAGAAGAAGATAACTGGGTATCAGCTGCTGAGTATGCTGATAGTGCAGGTGCTGATATAATAAACTCATCACTTGGTTATTCTGTCTTTGATGATTTAACTCAAAATCATACTTATGAAGATATGGACGGGAATTCTACCAGGGTTTCCATTGCAGCGGATATTGCTGCGTCAAAAGGAATACTTGTTGTATCAAGCGCAGGTAATCAGGGTGACAAAGACTGGAAATATATTACTGCACCGGCTGATGCTGACAGTGTTCTGGCTATAGGGGCAACAGATGAACTTGGAATTATAGCCTCTTTCAGCTCAATCGGACCGACTTCGGATGGCAGAATTAAGCCAGATGTATGTGCAGTGGGTAAAGGAACTTATATCCTGAGGCAAAACGGATTAATTGGAACCGGTAGCGGAACATCGTTATCAGCTCCGGTAATTACAGGATTAGCAGCCTGTCTCTGGCAGGCAAACCCGCAAGCCACTAACATGGAAATATTCTCGGCCATCCAGGAAAGTTCAGACAAATTTGCTGATCCCGATACAATATATGGTTACGGCGTTCCTGATTTTAACAAAGCGGACATAATCTGTAAAACCAAATATAATGAGATATCTGCTGATTTCTATTCACTGAATATTTTTCCGAATCCCTTTAAAGAAAATATTAAAATTATATTCTATTCCAGTTCAGCGAAAACTGTAAGTATAAAATTTTATGATGCAACAGGCAGAATAATAAAAGGAGAAGAGTTTTATACAAATGACAGTTATAATGAAATAATTATAGATAAACTGTCTTATCTGTCTTCAGGAATATATTTTCTTACTTTAAAATCAGAAAATTCATTATTAATACATAAACTAATTAAGCTCTAATTTAAGAGTGGATACAAAAAATACCCATATATCTCTATACGAGCTGAATCAGCTTGTAAAAAAAACTCTGAAGAACAATCTGTCAGAATATTATTGGGTAATTGGTGAAATAAGTGAAATAAAAGTAAATAATAGCGGTCATTGTTACCTGGAGCTGGTTGAAAAAGATGAATTAACTGACAATCTGAGAGCAAAAGCAAGGGCGATGATCTGGGCTTCAACTTTCAGGATACTTCAGCCTTATTTTGAGACGACAACAAATATTAAGCTTACAAAAGGTATTAAAGTACTGGTTAAAGTTATTGCAGAGTTTCATGAATTATACGGATTCAGTTTAAATATAATTGATATTGAACCGGGCTACACAATTGGAGAGCTGGCCCGGACAAAACAAGAGACTATTAACCGGCTGATTAAGGAGGGCGTCATAGAAATGAACAGGTCACTACCTTTTCCTGTACTTCCTCAAAAGATTGCAGTCGTTTCATCGGGCACTGCCGCGGGATATGGTGATTTTATAAATCAAATTCAGAATCATCCCTACAATTATAAATTTTATATTAAGCTGTTCCCTGCTTATATGCAAGGTGAAGAAGCCGAGAAATCTATAATAGAAGCATTGGATAAAATATTTAAATATGAAAATCTCTTTGACATAGTGGTGATAATAAGAGGAGGGGGTTCCCAGGCTGACCTGAGCTGCTTTAATAATTACTGGCTTGCTTATAATGTGGCTCAGTTTCCCATCCCTGTACTTACAGGAATTGGACATGAACAGGATGAATCCGTCGTGGATATTGTAGCACATACTCATCTTAAAACACCAACAGCAGTAGCTGAATATTTAATTTCTGTATTCCAGAATGCCGAAGATTATATTAATGAACTTCAAAACAATATTATAGATATCTGCTCCGAAACAGTCAGCAAAGAGAAAGAGAAAATTAGCAGATATGCTTTATCAATAACACCAGTAGTATTGGAAAGAATTTCAAAAAATTATAATAAAATAAATGTACTGCAGATAAATATTCTGAACAGTTCAAATAAGTTAATATCAATAAGGATTAAAATAACGGATTTATTAAGCCAGAAAATTAAATCATTATACAGGGAATATGTAATTAAAAACTCACAAAGGCTTTTGCTGTTAAACAAATACCTTAAAAATTACTGTATAAACTATTTTTCAAACAAATATTACGGGATTGAGATTCTTGAAAAGAAAAACCATTATCTTAATCCGCAAAATATTTTAAAACGGGGCTATTCAATAACATTGCACAATGGTAAGAATATCAAGACATCTGATGAGGTGAAAAATGAAGATTTAGTTGATACTATTTTATACAAAGGAAGAATTAAAAGTAAAGTAATAAAATAATGAATTTTATATTTTCAATTAGTTATAAATAAAACTTTTTGTAATGGGGAAAGTAGCTATATCATATGCCAAAGCAATTAAGCAGATTGAAGAAATACTTGAAAAAATCGAAAATGAAGAATTAGATGTTGATGAACTTACTGCTAATGTTAAGAAAGCAGCGGATTTATTAAAGATTTGCAAATCAAAATTACATGATACCGAGGAGGAGATACAGAAAATACTGGATGAGATAAACCCTGAATCCAGTTAATTATTTGTTTACCTGCCCGTCCGGTTTATAAAAGGGACTGCGCCCTTTTAAGGGTGCTGTCCCCATATGAATAACAGCTTATAAAAAAACCAGGAATCTTTTGATTCCCGGTTTTTAAACCCTAAAAATTAAACCTAAAATTTTACAAAAACCCTAAGAGAACAATTATTAAACCTAACAAAAATTAAACTTAATAGTTATGAACTCAACTACTTCTTTTAACGATAATTTCGTTTATTTTGTTTCAATTTTATCACACTAATTACCAATACAGATAATTACTAATTTTTTAATGTTCATATTTAAAACTGAATTCTTCCGAATAAGTATGCTCCTTCTCCATAATTTGCTCAACTTGTTCTATAATTTCAGGATATTCTGATGCCAGATTCATTTTTTCTCCTATATCCAGAGCCAGATCATATAATTCAACAGGAGCTTCAGGATTTGTATCCATATTCAAACATACTGCCTTCCACTTACCAAACCGCACAGCCTGCTTGCCATGCTGCTCGTGAAATTCCCAGTACAGATAATCATGAGGCTTTTGTTTCTGTCCCAATAGCTCCGGTAAAAAGGATATACCATCGATATTTCCTGGATTATCCACCTGTATAATATCACATACTGTGGGCAGGAAATCCCAAAATGCAGAAATATGGTTGGAAGTACTTCCACCGGCTATTTTCCCGGGCCAGTAAGCAATCATGGGCACCCGGATTCCCCCTTCATACAGGTCTCTTTTAATTCCCCTTAAAGGGCCGGCACTTTTGGAAACACCAGGGTCATTTCCTCCTTCCTTATGCGGACCATTATCGGATGAGAAGAATACAAGCGTATTTTTTTCTATACCCAGTTGCTTTAATTTTGAGATAATTTTACCTACATCATTATCCAGATAGGATATTGATGCGGCAAATGCCTGCTGTGCCTCACTCCAGTCAGATACACTATCATATCCCATCATATCCGGTACTTCCATGCCAATCATATTCCAGTACCATGCTTCATTATTTGCATGCGGAAGTGTATAAGCCAGATACATAAAGAAAGAAGTGTCTTTATTTCCTTCAATAAATTTTAAAGCTTCATCGGTGAATATATCCTGTGTATGTATGTTTTTTTCAGTGGCTACACTTCCGACACCTTTAGAATGACCAACAGGAATAATTTCAACCTTATTGTCGAGTCGCAGGGTATCCTTATTTTTCCATATCCAGTCAGTATATGCATTGTGGGCTCTTGTCTGATCCAGATAGCCAACAAATTTTGAAAATCCTTTATCATTCGGATGTCCGGGAGTTCCCAGTTCACCCAGTCCCCATTTTCCGAATAAAGCAGTAACATAGCCGGATTTTTTCAATATTTCAGCTACAGTTGTGTCACCTGCCAATAAAGGCACATCCTTGTTTCCCCTTATGCGGGCCTTTCCTGAATGTCTGCCTGTCATAAGGCAGCAGCGTGAAGGCGCTGAAACCGTGCTTCCCGCGTAATGATTAGTAAACCTCATCCCCTGGTCTGCCAGCCGGTCAATATTTGGTGTTTTAATCCTTTCCTGCCCGTAACATCCCAAGTCCCCATAACCCAAATCATCGGCAAGAACATAGATTATGTTTGGTTTATCCGGTTCGGACATTTCCTTTTTATGCCCACCGTTACAGGCTGTCAGGTATAGTCCTGCCGGAACTGTGGCTGCGGCTAAAAGATAGCTGTTTAACATTTTTTTATCCATAACTTAGTTATTTAGTTATATATTAATCCCAGTATGGCCTTCTCCTGGAACGTGCATCACCCTTTTTCACCACATTTTCAACTTTTAAAATCCTGTAATGGTCATAGGGAATATCGTTGATCCCTCCATTCCAGTCTCTGATTTTTCCTTCCCATGATTTTTCAGGATGCCCCCACAGACCTTCAGCATAAATTGGCTGTCCCTGCGCTACATCAACAATAACCATTCCGTATTTTTGTAATACTTTTGCGATAACCGTTTCTTCTTTAGTTAAATTAAAAGGAGTAAGATCAAGATTCGGATCAAGCTGAATCACTGCTCCTTCCGGTATTCCACCTTTAACAAATCCGTCTGTCCAGCTGGCCGGATAAACAAACTCCTGCAAGGCATTATACCTTGTCGCACATGATAGTTTGTGCCTGATTTCTCCGTCCATTACCTCATCATACATGATAAGTCCTGCAAATGCCGGTACTCCTGCTGCACGGCTGGGTCCGTGAAAATGAATGCTTTCACCATTTATTATATCAAAATCTCCGGTTTTAAATGTACCATCACCGTCGAGGGGATATGTCATTCCTGTATTGGACTCATAGGTACCATCCGGAAGTTTTCTAAGTCCCCACATATCCCATGCAATGTTCCTGTGCCTGTCAATAATTGCTAAGTGCGAGTCTTCCTCGGGATCCGGTTCCGCATTTTTTGGAACAGGCACATACTTAAATCCGGGGCCATGACCGAAAGTTTCCCTTTCCGTATCCCAGACAGCTTTCTCTTCTTCGCTCAGGTAGTGTTTCTTTATTTCATATACAGGTGTTGTACTGTCTGCTTCATAAACAGGGATTGTCCATTTCTTAAAGGATATGCCAAAATATTCCCTTGTTGGTTCCTGTTTAAGCAGGCTTATCCAGTAATCACTGCGGGGATCTGCCTCTGCATCTTCCGGAACCGGCTGGTTCCAGAAACTTTCATCAGAGAAAAACCGCTGATTGTCTTCCTTCACCCAAAAACTATCCTTTAACCTTATATCACACGATGATGATCCCAACATTATTTCAAACTCTCCGGGTTCAGTAACATGCTTCATATTTATGTCCCAGATCTTAAGTTTTTCAGGAGTAAGTGTAAAGGTAATTTTTTTACTTTCTCCTTTTTTAAGCGTGACCCTTTTAAAATCGCTGAGTTTTTTTACCGGTTGCGATACGCTGCCATATTTGTCGTGAATATATAACTGGGGTACCTCATCGCCCTGTCTTTCACCAGTATTCTTAACAGTAAAGGTTATGGTAAGTGTTTCATCTTTTTTAATAACGGGTTTTGATAATCTAAGATCGCTGTATTCAAAATTTGTATAGCTCAATCCGTGACCAAAACAAAACAGTGGTTCGTTACCATATCCTATAAATACATCATTGGGTTTTTCAGGCAGGTGGTTATAGTTCAACGGTACCTGTCCGGTTACCTTTGGAAAGGTGACTGCAAGTTTGCCTCCCGGACTGAATTCCCCGAATATGGCTTCTGCAATTGCATTGCCTCCCTCACAACCGGGATACCAGGCAAGTATAACAGCAGGGACTTCACTGATCCAGTTGTTCATTGTAATTACAGTTCCGCTTTGTATTACTACCACTAAAGGTTTATCCAGTTTTGCCAGGGCATGGATTAAAGCTTCCTGTTCATCACTGAGGTCAAGGTCTGCACGGTCTTCATTTTCATCTTCCTCCATCCCTGCAACGGCAATTATTACATCCGATTGCTGTGCAAGCTCAACAGCTCTGGGAATATTTATATTCACATCTACATCCCATCCCAGCTGGGCATATGCCTTGAATCCATTATCGAAATATTCCATTTTAAAGTCATAAATTTTATCCTTCTCAAGGTCAACCTCACATTCGGCCAGCCTCCGGGCACCTCCGGACCACATATCAATAATGAGTTTGTCATCCAGCCAAAGCCTGACACCATCATCCACGGTAGCGCCAATTTTTACCTTTCCGGTTATCGGACTTTTTATTTTTCCTGTCCACCTTACTGAAAAATTATCGGCAGGCAAACCTTCCGGAGCTTTATCTTTCCAGTCGTATTCAATTTTATTTTCTTCTTTAATTACCAGCGGTTCTCCCTGCAAATCAACATTATTAAAATATTCAGCCTTGATTTTTCCAACAATAAACTTTTCATCAATGGCAGGGTATGCATAATATTGCATTTCAACTCCTTTTTCATAATTAACCTCTGCATCAGGTAATAGCTTTTTCGTTCCATCGAGTACTGTGACTTCAGGGCGGCCAAAACCACCATAATGATTAACCATAAGCCAGTCGCCCAGGGGCCCGACCACTGCCACATTCTTAACATTTTTATCAAAAGGTAAAACATTATCCTGGTTTTTTAATAATACCAGTGATTTACGTGAGGCCTCAAGCGCAACCATCCTGTGTTCCGGGGCATTATTTATCTGACCGGCATAGTCCGGGTCAATATAAGGATTGTCAAATAAACCGCTCTCAAATTTTTGTCTTAAAACTCTTCTTACTGATTCATTAATTTTACTTTCTGTGGTAATACCGTGTTGTAAAGCCTTTTTAAGAGGTTCCTGGTAGAACCAGGAAGGGGACGACACATCACACCCGGCGTTCATTGCATCTGCTGCCAGTAACTCAGGTGTTTCATGTGTGCCAAATGATTCATAAATAATGTCCATTGAGCCTCCATCTGCCCGTACAAAACCATTAAATCCCCATTCATTTTTTAATACTTCGGTGATCAGCCATTTATTTGTGGCACACGGTATGCCGTCCAGGGTATTGTAGGCCATCATAACTGCAGAGGCACCTGCATCAAAACATGCCTTAAAAGCCGGAAAATAATTTTCGCGAAGCAGTCTTTTTGAAAAATGAACCGGACCTGAAAACTTTCCGTCAAGGCCCATATTAGCCACAAAATGTTTCGGCATTGCTGATATCCCTGCAGCTTCCATTGACTTCACATAGGCCACACCCATAACAGAAGCGAGATACGGATCCTCTCCATAGGTTTCATTGGTTCTTCCCCATCGTGAATCACGAGCCAAATTAACCACTGGGGAATATACGAGTTTAATACCCCGGCTACCAAGTTCTTTAGCCAGTATCTCTGCCATGCCGGCCACTACTTCAGGATCGAATGAAGATGCCAGTCCGATTGGCTGGGGGAAGCTTGTGGAACCATTGCCCATGTATGCATATATCCCTTCTCCTGAACGAAACGCAGGAATTCCCAGTCGTGTCTTTTCAACCTGGCACTTCTGAAAAGCATTGTACTCACGGGCAGCATCCGAGGGTGAAAGATGATTGGTCATAAAACCAAAAAAACCCATACCATACTCGCTGGATAAAACTGTATCGTCCCCGTAACATAGCTGGGCCAGTTTCTCATCAATGTTCATTCTGCCAATGAGATCATCTATTCTTTTTTCGATGTCAACTCCGGGATTTTTATACAGGGCGTCTTCAGGAACGGGACCTTCTTTAAGATTTTGTGCACTGGTTAAACAAAAAATAAAAATACTAACAGGTAAGAGAGATAGTTTTATTACTGCATTCATTTTATATATTCTGATTTATTGTATTAGCGAAGTATTATTTTTAATTGATCTCCTTCTTTGAGAAGGAGTTCATTTCTGAAAATGATACTTGAGTTATCAGATATTTGATACTCTGCTTTCACCGGTAATTCAATTTTTTTTATCCTTTTGTTACCAATTAAGTCACCAAACCTGAGTTCCTTTATTTCAAGTTTACCATAATCGAGTTCCAGGATCACCATATCCTTTTCTTTAGAAAAATTTCCCCAGCCGGTTCCGCATGACCAGAAACAGGAAAATTTGTCTTTATTAAGCCTGGGATTGAAAGTTATTGCCTTATTTATTCCGTCATACCCATACCCGCAAATTGCAAGCAACACTGACCAGCTGGCCATGGCCCGGGCATAATTTTTGCCGCATTCAATTTCAGCAAACGGATTCCTGTTGAACCCCCTATACCTGTTGCGAACAGATTCAACAATATTTATTCCTTCTTTAACCTGACCTGAATATATTAATGAAGCAGCTACCTGGTACTCAATGCCTGTCCATACCTCATCTGCATATACAAACGGTAAAACAGGACGGTCTCCTTTTGGCCATGTGCAGGCTACGAGTCCGCCCTCATCGTTTACAGCATAGACTCTCTGGACATTATGGAAATTCTCCATGCTGGATTTAAAGTTGTACTTATAAATTGAATTTAAAGCTTTATTAACATGATCTTCATCAAGAATATAGCCTAATCCTGAAACAAAAGATAGATATTGGCCCAGAAGCTGATCAGACAAGCATCCATCTTCGAACTGGTATTTGGGAATAATATTCCCATGTTCATCAGGAGGAGATTTTAACCTGTCAGGAATATTTACTCCCTCAATAACTTCTATTTTCTGAATGTAATATTCTCCGTTCCACAACAGGTTTTCATATTTCTCCCTGCCTTTGTAATACAAATCGAGATATTCCAGAGACTTCAGTGTGTCGTTTAGCGCTGCGGCCATTTCAGAGCAGGCTTTTAAAGCACCAAGATAAAGAGAGCCCGTCATCATATTTGGCCCGAAGAAATTTATATCATATGTATTATGCTGATCTCCCCTTAAAACACCTTCTTTCTGCGGATCCCAGGGAACAGGACAATTATTCATCCACGGGTACCTGTTAACCAGGTCTCCGCTTCCCTTCCATGCAAATTCCATGGCCAGCTGTACTTTTTGCCATATTGACTTCAGCCATTCCGTGTCACCTGAATATTTCCATTCCCTGTAAACTCTGATAATATTACCCATTTGTCCGTCAGCAGCAACATTCTTAAAATATTTATTTTCACAAAGGGGAAATACAGTTCTGAAGCATTGATATCCACTCTCATGTGTATCATGTAAATATGAAATATCTCTTACATTTCTTTCCAAAGAAGGGAAAAGAGATGCCATTGTTTGTGCGTAGTTCCAGACATGGGTACAGCTTCCCGGACAGCATCCGAAATCATTTCCCAGACCTTCAAATCCATGAACATTACCCTGTTCATCTCTGAATAATAGATTGGTTTTCAGACTTGCCGTATTTGCCATAACTGCATCTTTAATGCTGTTTGGTATGGTTGAATTCAAAATGTGATCCTGATATTTTTTTGTCAGCAAGTACAATGAGTCAATATGTCGGATTGCATAATCAGCGATTGCCAGTACATCTGAATATCTGGTTGCATAATAATTCTTTATAATTCTGCCTTTAATGGATTCATTATCAAACGCCTGATTGTCCTCAAGCTTTCTGTTTGGGATATACCAGGCAAGGTAGAAGGGGATAATTCTTTTTTCACCCGGCTTAAGTTTCACATTCACATTAATAACACCTGCATCCACTTTACCACCTTTGTTCAGATTTGATTCCGTTACATTTTGTACCAGTCCGTCATTTTTAAAATCTTCCCAGAATATATGGGCATCATCCCACCAATCCCCTTTGAATCCGTAAGTTTGCAGGTTTACTTCCTTTTCGGTTGTAAACACAAAAATCTCTCCATACTCCGGCCTGGTGTTTTCCAGATTTGTTTTCATTAATATGCCCTGGAAGTCAGGGGTTTGAATATGTTTATTCATAACATTTCCATATGTATATGTCCTGCTTCTGTCAGTTGTATTTAAAGGATTGCTGATACTAAAACATACGGAAGCTATTACCTCATTTTTTGATGTATTTTCAAGCTGCCAGTTAAACACAGCCAATGGCAAACTACTGTCATCTGCATTTAGGGGAATTAAAGGATTATAGGATTCCAGCTCAACACTTAAAGGAATTTTTTCATCTTTTAAAAGAACTTTTACAAGCGGATAGCCACCAGTAAATGTTGATTCCTTAAATCTTGGTATGCCCGTCAATTGTTGTCTGGGAATGCCAAATGGATTTGGAAAATTATTTAGCACTTCTCTTTCCAGGATTTTGGCAACCGGTACATTTCCCTCTTCTTTTGTCCATATTGAAAAAAAAGTCATATAAGGCGGCAATTCGTCAAGGTCGGCTTTTCCAAAGATTTCCAGTTCAAGGATATTTCCTCTTCCGCCAAGTAATATATTTCCTGTACCTATTCCTCCAACCGGAACAGCAATATGCCTGAGGCTGTCGCCAGAATAAGAAAAGAAATCTTTTAATCCGGTACTTTCAGAGCATTGTGTAAAGAAATAGAATATACATGATAGCAAGAGGGCTCCTGTAGTAAATTTTGTTTTAAGATTCATATTTTTTAATCAGATTGATTCATATTATTTGCTTTCTTCATTTCAATTAACTCTTTATAACCAATCATTTTTATGTTATTAACTTCCAGGGCTTTTTTAAATTCCCCGGATGAAAATGCTTTAACAACAGCATCCCTTCTGATACTTATATTTTCGTAGTAATCGTTATCAGAAAGAGAAAGCGCATCCATTTCAGGAGTTTGTTTTCCCGGATGAATTACAATAAGATTCACTCCGGATTTTAAAAGCTTTATTTTCTGAAGGAGGTCTATGGTGACTTCTTCGGCTGTCTTTCCTTCCACACTGACCTTATTTTCATCAAAATATCCTGACATTCCAAGGTTGTAATCAACTGCCAGTTTTTTAACTATTTGTAATTGTTCAGGTGTTTGTTTCCCTGCTCCCATATGATTATCTATGTAAGAAATTTTCAATCCTGAGGCAAGGGCCCGATCTATCTGGGCACGAAATTCCATTTCCATCTCATTCAAATCAATAGAATCTCTCCAGAACCAGGCTCCCTGGCTTCTAAAATAACCTTCATCCGTAACCAGACTGGGAACTTTTTCTTTACCCAGGACAGGGCTCCATTTATAATTTTTCCATTCTGAATTTAATGTAAGATGGACGCCGACTGAAATATTTGGATATTTTTTAAGTATATCAACAGCTTCCTTTTGCCAGGGACATGCCCACATTACAGAAGTTGAAAAATTCAGTTCAGTTGCAAACAATATCTCACCTCCCGTATTTGCTGCATGACACATACCAAGGTCGTCCAGCCGTACAATAAGGTATTTTTCATTTTCAGGTATAGTATCCCGGGCATGATTTAATAAAGAAAAAAACAGTGAAATAAATCCTGTTATATATATCAGTTTTGCTTTCATAATAAATCAACTGGTTTTTGTTTTATGATAATTCGATAATCAAATTCTTAACATCACTGCCTTCAGCAGACAGGATCAAATAGACAGAATCTTCAATCTTTCTGGTTTCATATGTGACTTCTTTATTATTGAGGAAAACATGTGAAACTGTTCTGCCTTTTGGTAATAATAATTCCACTTGTGTTTTATCTGCTGTTCCGGTAAAAAGAAGCTCAACTTTATTATCAGTAAGTTTTTGATAAGAATAACTCAGATATCCGCCTGATGCTTCGTATTTAATTGTTGCAGATACTTTTTTCACACCTGCTGCTTCCCAGCGAGGGGCAAGAATCGCTTTATCAAAAGCCACACCTGCATCTTTTACACCTGCCAGCCCTTCAACCAGTGCATATACAACAGCTGCCGCTCCCCAGTTATCAGGTATTCCGGTTGATACAATATCCGGCATGAAAAACACCTCATAATCGGACAGGGTAACTCCAAGAACCATCCATTTATTTTTAGTCCGACTACCTTCAAAAACAACCTCTGAAATTATTCTGTCAGGATAAGGATTATTTAATCCGTATACACCTACACCGACATTTCTGCTTAATTTATTCTTTCCTCTCCATGCCACTTTGAATACAGGTACTTGTTTTCTGTCCTGTGATTCTGAGGGATACCACCAATTGGATATTTTACCTGTGGCTATGTGATCTGTAAAAACAGTACCGTCTTCATATTTAAGTTTTATGTACCCGGCATAATAACTTTGTCCGGTTGTATGAAGCAGGTAAATTGATTTGGCTTTCTCTCCAACCTTTAAACTTACCATTCCGGGATATCCTTCAATGCCTGATAATCCGATGCATGCCCGTCTTCCATTCTTTTCCGGGTCGATTATTTCAAAGGGTATTTCGTGAAAAACCTGCCTGCCCGTGGGAAACTCATGCAAATCGTTTTCACCTTCACTTGTCCATCCCTTTACACCCTTAATTGTGCTGCCATAAAAATCTGTATTTGCAATGTCTTTAAGATCCAGAGGTGTAAATTGTCTTTTTGGATATTCCGGCATGGCTCCACGGTAAACACAATAAAGATGATCATCAGTTTTCTTTGCCAGAGAGTGAATCCTGTCCAGTATATCCACCCCATAATTTTCAAATCCGTTTTCAAATGCACCATGGGCCAATTCTCCCGCAACTATGGGTGTAACGCCTCCATTCATATATGACCATTTTGTGTTATGACCTCCGTATCCCTTTTCAAACGGAGGATAAATGGTATACCATTCGCCGGGGGAAGATTCCGGCATTTCACTCAGCAAACGTTGATAGGTCTTTATTATTGCCACACATTGTTCATGGGTCAAACCCCGGTTTAAAGAGTATGCATTTGACAGTGATACCTGCAATGATTCATCAACGCCTAAATCTCTTTTCAGGTTTTCCTGTTCAGGTACATGGTGGGTATAAAACTCGCCATTCCAGGAAAGGTCATCAAGTCTTTGTTTTAATTGTATGCTGAGCTGTTCCATTTTTTCAGCTTCCTCATTTCTTCCGCAATATTGTAACATCTCTGAAAGATATTTAAGGCCAGCCGACATACCCGTGTTATCGCCAAACATGACTCCGAACCTGGTATTCTCAAGTTTAATCACCATGGCATCAGGTAAATTTCCTTCTCCTGATGAAATTCTAGCATCCTCATCATTCTGAAAGTCCCATGTATCAATTGTATATCCTCTTTTTAAAAGCCGGTATTTTTCCGACCAGCGATATTCATCAGTTATACTGTAATTTACAGCTTTCAAAGCTTTGTCCAGCATGCTTTCCATCCATTTATTATCTCCTGTTGCCTTCCAGGTGTAATAAACACCTTCAATGAATAGGTATTCTACATCATTTTCTACCGGTATGCGTCTGAATTCTCCATACCCGTTATCCACAACCCTCACAAAATCGGCATAATCAAACCGCTGTTCCCAATAGTCTCCTTCTTCGGGATGTTTATTATAATTATCCCAGATCATACCGTCCTCACGCTGGGAATCTCCATACAGTTCAATTGCCGATTTAAGTTCAGGATAAAAATATTTCATTCCTTTCATGGTATGAACATGGTCACGAAGCCATCTGACAAATGCATGATAGTATTTATTATTATATCTGTAAACCTCAGCTTCACGCTCCTGTTCATTGGTCATGCTGTTATATAAAATATCCAGCAGTTGCCTGTACTTTCCTGAATCATCATTTATCCCGGTTTTGCAACTCACCTGGTAAATAATTTTATCGATTTCCCGGCTCTTATCATCTTTCCAGATTATTTGCTGAAAACCTAAAGATCCGCCAACTTGAAAGCTAATATCTTCCTGTGCTTTCAATTCCAGATACAAATGTCCCTTCCCATCCAGAACTTCAATAAATCCGTTTTTGACGCCCCGTATTATTATCGTGTCCAGGGGATTGAACATTCTTTCTTCCGGGGATGGAATAATTGATAATTCAGATGTTCCTTTTTTTGCTTTGGTTTCGGGAAATTCATTCTCTGCAAATGTTATTGCCGGCAGGACAAAAAATATTACAATAAAAAATGGTAAAATTTTAGTCTTCATACGTTTAATATTTACATTTTAATAAATTTATTAACCACTATATTATGCTCAGAAAAAATCGTAATGATATAAACTCCATTTCCAAAATTTTCCAGGTCAATTTCAATGTCATTTTCGAAGGGATGTATCTTAAGATTTTCAATGACATTTCCTGTAAGATCAGTAATTACAATATTTTTATATTTTTCTCCATAAAGTTTAACAAACAATTTCCCGCCTGCCGGATTCGGATAAATATTTAGTTTATCATTTTCAGTCTTTTTAATGACCGATACTAAAGTAACAGTAACTTTAAAAGTTTTACCTAAAATATTAACTCCATCGGTTAATGTGACAGTTATTGTTGCTGTCCCTTCTATGCTGCGGGAAGGATTAAATGATATTGTTGCCGTTCCGTCAGGATTTATCTCACTAACATTCAGGAATAAAATCAAATCCGGATTATCAGATGATACCTGTAAAGACAATTGATTTACAGCACCTGTCCCATCACTGATACCTGTAATTTCGATGTATTGCTTAGGATCAGTGGACAGGACTGACTGATTCGGAATGTCGTCCATGGATAAAACTTTCACAAAGACATAAAAATTAATCTCGGTTGAATTTCCTAGTCCATCCGACAGAGTAAGCAGAATTTCAGCTGATCCGAATTCACCGGTTGCAGGAGTAAATTGAAGAACTGCAGTACTATCCGGATTAATATCACTGACACTAATGTTATCAATTAAAATTTCATTTCCAGTATTTACTTTCAGCGTTAAACCATCCGTTTCTCCATTTTGTTTTGATATACCGGTAAGGATTATTGTCTGTAATCCGGCATCCAGGGGAAGTATTACGTCCTCGACATGGTCGATATATAAAACAATATTTTCTTCAGCAACCAGTGTTGTAATACTTAAAGGTGGCAGTATCACTGCATCTGTGTTCACTATACCTGTGTCAGAAATAAAATTCTCATATTGGGATGTTCTGTATACCTTATATTTTGCAGGAAGGTTATCGCCCACCAGTCGGGTAGCTTTTGAAGAATTACCTTTATTGATTAGTACCATAACCATTTCCCCGTTTGTATTTTCGAATGCCGTTGCCAGAATGTCCGGATTATCGGATTCGGTATATAGACGAGTAGCTCCGGGATGAATAAACTTGAAATAATTCATGCTTGCGTAATAGGTAGAATTAGGCTCATTCTTTGTAAGCTGAACACCACCAAAGTTATAGTTAGTCCACAGGCTTATGTTCCCTGCCCACAATGAGCCGTGTAAAGCTCCTGCAAACTGCATTGCAGATTCAAAACCTTCATAGCTGATTTCTGTTTCGGTCATCCACATCTCTTTTGGATTATCGCCTTCCTGAATAGCATCCCAAAGATCAGCCCAGTTAGAGTAATCAGGAAATCCCGGTGTAATACCACTGCCATCATAACCATGAACAGCAAAAAAATCGCAGTATTCATCCGCTTTCTGGTTGGCTTTCAGAGTTGCCAGATAACCTTCATTGCTATAACCGGCCCAGCCAAGACCAAAAACCTGTTCGGGCATATAAAAGCCAACATGATCTAATCCTTTTTTAACAAACCTGTCACCCGTTATTTTAATAATCTCTGCAAACTTTTCTCCGCTAATTATCGCAGATGGATACGGTTCATTAAAAAACGGTTCATTCTGCATACCTACAGCTGCTATGTCAATATCACATTTTTGCTTAAATGCTTTAACAAGTGCTGCTATACTTTCAGCGAATTCATCGTAATAATATGGTTCAAGTATATTGTCAGTATTTTCCCATTCAATTGCCTGCTCTTTATGGTTAAGAGACAGGTTTCTTTTCATCCATGCAGGCGGGCTCCAGGATGTTATTATAAATGTGCTAATACCGCCGGCTTTTAATTTGGAATAGTAATCCCAGTCAAATGCTTCATAATTAAAAGCACTCATGTCCATAACATTCGGATCACCATTATCATTTACAGGCTCCCACTGGTTCTCTATAATTCCTATCCTGACAGCTGAGCTGCCCATATCCAGGTATAAATCTGCATGATGGTCAGCAGTAGCAAAGGTACCAAAACCTCTTATGGTCTGGTAAGCTTCTGATTTATCTATTTTTACTTTTGCATAGCCTGCAGGTTCATTGTTCAGGACAATTATTTCGAATCCGCGAATTACCGATGTAGCTTCAGTTACTGAAACTGTCACAGTAATTTCAGCTGTGCCGGCATTGGCAGGTATGTATAAAAGTGTCATTGTACCATCATTGTTAAGAGTGCCGGAAGTTAAATTCATGATAACATTTGTGTCAGATATTACAAAATCAACTTCAACATTATCAGTGCTACCCTTTCCATTTGAAATACCGGTTAAAGTCATAATACATATACCGGCGTCAACAAAGACACTGTGATCAGGGATATTATCAATTGTCGTGTATGGGTTTTGCACAGGGAGGCCAACCAAATCACCAAATTTAATATTCCGGTAATATACTGTCCCGGATGTATTTGTAAAAGGCCATGTTGGCCGGGTACCATGCAGGTTTATGAGTAAAGCATTAATACTGGTGATATCTATTTGCTGACCTGTTTCATTATTCATATCACCTGTCTGTCTGTAATCGTAAATAACTTCTGTCCATTCATCTGCCGGAATTTCAAATTGATGCTGGACAGTATTTTCAATATTTCTTTCACTATTTATATCATAGAAATAGTTCCAGTGCCATGAAGAACCACCCTCGGAGAATATTTCATAAGAAACTGCTTCATTACCGGTAAGATCGAGCATAACAGGTAATGCAGTCCATATTCCGCCATAAGTCCATTTATCTGTATATTCAATCTTAAGGGCTTTTTCACCGTCCTTGTCAACCAGACTCAGGTTATAAATGACACCTGCTCCTTCAGGTGAAAACCTGCTCAGAGTATTCGGATCATTCAGGTTAAATTCAAATCCCGATACTTTTGGTCCGATTACTTCAATGTCAAATGTAATTTGGGTTGATTTATTACCATCATTGTCAGGATTAACTCCATCATCAGATAATGTAATAGTTACCGATACAGATCCGGTCACACCAGGGACAGGAGTAAATATAAATTCGGCAATGCTGTCCCCCTGCGTATAATTAATTGAAGTGTCAGCAATGGTAGTATCATTGGAAACCGATATTGTAAAGCTTAATGTTTGTGTCATATCATCTCCATCACTGATATTTGTAAGTATTATAATTTGTTCACCCGCATCAAACTGAACGTTTATATCCGTAAAAGGATCAATGGTTGGAGGGACATTTATCTCTTTGTAAACTATAACATCAAAATCTTTTTCAATAAAGGCCCCAAATTCATCCTTCACATTAACAGTAATGGTTGTTGTTCCTGCTGTATCGGGATTAAATAGTAAATATCCTTCTATGTTATCATCCGAGTGCAGAACATACAACGTATCAACAACACTTGTATCATTTGAAACAGCAGTAATTGTCAGTCCCTGTTCTGATTCTTTATCACCATCAGAAATACCGGTAAGTTTAATCATAACATCTGTTCCCGCTTTAACCACTGTGTCTGATATATTATCTATTTCGGGATCCATGTTACCTGTTACTTCAATCCCGAAACTAACTGTGTTGTTTAGATATCCGTCTGATCCGACAGCCGTTAAATATATAGTGTCTTTCCCTTCCGCATCATTGATTAATGTAAATTTAAATTTTGAATATCCTTCTTCAGCTATTTCATCAATAATCACACCATCGATTAATGATTCACCGCCTGTATAGATAATTGAAGCAGCATTCTTAATTTCAGGAATAATGATTTGTTTGGTGTCTGTTGAATTTTTATAATAGCTATAATCAGGTATCTGAGCTATATAAGCATATTTTTCCGCGCTATCCCCAATTCTTATACCATCAATATAGAATGTTCCCTCAAAGCTTGTTGCTGTCCCATTTGCACAAATTACAATTTCTGAAATTTTTGTAAGATCGATTATCCCGTTAACATTTGAAAAATCAAAGGACAGCTGAATAAAGTCTCTACCTTTATATATTCTTACCTGCCGGTAGACATTTTTATTTGCAACCAGTTCATAATATAAATATTGAGTACCGACAATTTCAGTTTGATAACCATTTCCATTTTCGTCAACTAAAAACAACTGTAATACAAAGTCAATATCAGATTTAATGTTGAGGTTAAGCACAGGATTGGACGTTATATCGTATTTATTTCCATTTAACGGTATACTTAATCCTGCCCAGCGGATATCTTTATCTGCCTCAATCTTCATTGTTCCATCAACTTCATCAACTGCGTAACTGGTATTCGATTCTACTAATGGCGGAATACCTTCATCAAAAGACTCAAAAAAACCAGAACCTCCATAGGGTAAGCTTTCAGGAAAACCCATTTTGAAATAATCAAGCTGAACCAGGCCAGAAAAAGACTCATTCCACCCTTTTGTAATATCAATTTGTATTTCATTAATATTACTTGCGTCAAAATCCGGATTTTCACTAATGAGATTTTCCAGATCCACGAAGTATGTCTGAAACGTATCGGCAGCAGAAAGAGCTATTGTTTCTTCAATCTGAACAGGATCTCCCTGCGGATCACTGTAACTTTGTGCTTTTAACCGTACAATGAAATTACAGGCTGAATTGGTTCTGACATTAATTTCTAATGTTGGCAGAACAGATATATCAAGGTCTACATTATATAATTGCAAAAAGGACCAGTCCTGTGTTTTTTTATTTGCATTAATATTTAAGATATTATCAACTATTGACAGTTCGTATGACGGATTTCCGGCATCCATATTGATAACAGCAAATCGCGTGTTACCGTCGCTAAAATCATAATTAATTTGTGTGATCTGGGCAATAAGTAACGAATGTTTTGTAATGATTATCAAAACGGATAATATAAGGAACTTTTTCATGGAAATGATATTTTAATTTGCTTAAAATTAAGGTGTTATGTCAATTATAATCCTGTTTATCAGGATTTAAAGTAATTCATAGTCCAAGAAATGAATTTGAAAATACCCTCTCTATAGTTGTATTATTTCATTGAGAGGGTATTTTCAAATAGAAAGATTTTTTGTGTATTTATTCTGTTCCTGGTGATACAGTAATAGTTATCTCCTGAATATCCTGTTTTTTTTCATTTCCAAAATCACCATAGCTTGTAGCAACATTTGTTGCTGTGTATGTTCCTGCAACTCTGTACAGATATGATGTTGTCAGTTTTTCAGTACTAACTATTTGACCCGTGTTTTCAGGTTCATTATAAACATGACCTTCATCACCGGAATAGAGTACAATAAACTGGCCACTCCCACAGAAAGTAAAAGTAACTCTCTCTTTTTCTTTGATGTTAGTAACATCTGCATTAAAACAGGCATCAGGTTCAATATCAATTGGTTCTTTGTAGCAACTGCTGAAAATAAAGATAAATACCAGGAAGGATATTAGAGTTATTTTATATTTTTTCATAATTCGCATATTAAATATTAATAGCCATTGTTTTGAGTTAATGTACCATCGGTTAATATTATCTCTTTGGTTGGAATAGGAAAATATTCATGTTTCCCTGCCTCAAAGTCAGGAATATAATCTGTTATCACGGTTCCAACAGTTTTATTAGCAAGATATCCGTTTTTATGCCATCTGACAAGATCGCGGAAACGGTTACACTCATATGCAAGTTCAACCCTTCTTTCATGGATGATTGCATCTGTGATATTCCAGCTTCTTTCAGTCATTAATTGATTGACATCCGGCATACCAACTCTTTCTCTAACCCGATTAATCAGGGATACGGCAGTCTCGCCAATATTGCTGCTTGCTCCGTTATCAAGTGTTTCTGCATACATAAGAAGGATATCAGCATATCTTAATAAAATCCAGTTATATCCTGCAACAGTAATGTCGGCGCCATAAAATAAAGGATAGACTGTCTTTTTAATCAAATAGTGCTGATCAGGAGATAAATTAGTAGTATAGGGCCTGAGATATGTATTTTGTGTGGAATCCTCGATATCATATTCAAGTGTATCTCCTACATCCCAGACAGTTGCATATTTTCTCGGGTCTTTATGCATTCCAAGCGGACCAGGTTCAAATTCATCTACCAGTGATTGAGTTGGGAATACATTGGCATACCCGTTTAATAAGTTTTTGGCATTTAGAAAAAGTGGTCTGTGAGAACCTGTATTCCCCCATCCTAGCCATGCGCCGCCATCGAATGGAGCAACATAGTTATTCAACTGCACTTCAAATAAAGACTCAATATTATTTTCTCCACCGACAGCAGGTCTGTCGTCAGTAATTTTATAACCTTTAAATGCAATAGGCATGAAAACAGATTGAAATGCATTTTTATATGCCGCACTATCTTTGTGATATTGTTCAGGATATTTTACCAGTTCGTAGTTTCCTGATTCAATAACTGCCTCAAACATTCTTGCTGCATCTTCATACTTTGCCTGGTATAAATAACATTTGCCAAGTAATCCCCGGGCTGCTCCTTTTGTTGCACGGCCAAGATCAGAACCGGAATAACTTTCAGGTAATAATTCTATGGCATCCTTCAAATTATCTTCTATAAATTCCCATACCTCTTCTTCCGGATCTCTTACAACCGTCCTTAAATCAGCTGGTTCCTGAATCCTGTCAAATATAGGCATGTCTCCCCACATAGTAACAGCAAACCAGTAAAATAAACCCCTCAGGAACTTTGCTTCACCTGTAATTCTGTCTTTTAAACCGGAAGACATTTCTATGCCGGGCAAAACTTCCAGTAGTTTATTACATCTGTGTATACCATTAAAACAAATCATAAACATCCCGTCAACATCTCCGTCTGCTGCAGTAAATGTGAGATCAGAATATATGGTGCTTTCAGTGTTGGCATCATCAGAGACACCTTCAATAAGCATAAAATATCGTCCATCTCCTTCATCAATAACTCCGAAAAATTCCATCCAGGTTAACATGCCATAACAGGAAGTTAAAGTGGCAAGGGCATCATTTTCGTCTTTATAATAGTTCTCAACCAGTGGTTGCTGTGTTGGTTCGAGATCCAGCAAATCCTCTGAGCAAGCAAAAATCAGAGGTATAATTATTAATATTTTATATATATTTTTCATTTCCGAATGATTTTTATTAATTATTATTTATAATTCCAGTTGTAACCCTATCATAAAGGTTCTTGCCTGTGGGAAGGTACCTTTATCAATACCATTATTAAGTGTTGGATCGCCAACCCAGCCTACAGATGATTCACTGCCAACTTCCGGTTCCAAACCTGAATATTTGGTGAATGTATATAAGTTCTGAACAGCAATGTAGAACCTTAATTTATCCAGGTTCAGTTTATTTAATGTTTTATCCGGGAGTGAAATACCCAATTGCATATTTTTAATTCTCAGGAAGGATCCATTTTCCAGCCAAAGTGTTGACCTTTCAATATAAGGATTGGGCTCATTAACGGTTGGAACAGGAACATCGGATCCCTCGTTTGTTTCCGGTTTCCAATAGTCCAATACAGAACTCAGTTTGTTTTGATCAAGCTCATTATGTAAATTATAAGGAGATCCCAGTTTTATACCTATATCATTATAAATATGAACTCCCTGTATTCCATACAAAAACATACTGAAATCAAATATCTTATATGAGCAGTCAAAACTTAAACCATAAACAAAATCAGGAATTGATTTACCTATGAAAGTCTGGTCATCTTCAGTTATCCTGCCATCCTGATTGAGGTCTTTCATTTTATATGTTCCGGATGTTTCCCCTGATAATGTATCCCGTATCATTTCATCAATAATGAAACCGTAAAAACTTCCAATGGTGTGTCCCTCTGCCGTGTTAGTATAATCTCTTCTATATTCTTTGTCATCCAGATCAACGACTTTATTTCTGAGAATTGAACCATTTGCTGTTACAGAATAATTAAATTCCCCTTCTAATTTTCTGTATGTTAAATTTAATTCCAGACCTTTGTTATCTACCCTGCCAATATTTATCCAGGGATCTCCAAAAGTTCTTAAAACTCCTGCCATTGAAGATGTTGGCAGCGGCATTAACATATCATCAGTCTTTTTAATATAGTAATCTATATTTAATCCCAGTTTGTTATTCAGAAAGTAAAGATCGATCCCATAATTTTGCTGAATAGTGGTTTCCCACTGGATGTCTTTATTTCCTTTCTGGAACATATCGGGAGCCGCACCAAAATATGTCTCCTGCGATGTTCCGAAAACATAATAGGTCCTGTCCGTATTAATCTGAGAATAAGGTGCATATAGCTTAATTTCCTGGTTTCCTGTTTTACCCCAGCTGAACCTTAACTTACCGCTGGACAGAAAGCCAATATTTGACATAAATTCCTCTTTTGAAAACTTCCATCCGACAGAAAATGACGGGAAATTACCCCATCTTTTATTACTCCCGAATCTTGAAGAACCATCTCTACGGAGACTGGCAGTTAAAAGATATTTATCCTTGTAAGAATATAAAAATCTTCCCAGGTAAGATATCATAGCCCACTCATTCATATCGTCGTTAACACTGGTTTTTTTATTTTCTAATCCAGAAAATTTGATTACTGTAAATTCGTCCACTGAATCTGTAACAGCAGACCAGGTTTCATTAATATAATACTGGTATGTGTGTCCGCCAAGGATTGTGAAATCATGATTTTCTAAGGTTTTTGTGTATTTTAATAAATGTTCTATCAGATATGCCTTTTTTTCCCGGGAACTTCTTGTCAGTGTCTCAAGGTTTCTTGATCGGATTCCCAGGTCATACCTGGGTGTAAAACCATCACCAGAATGAAATGTGTAATCACTACCTGCATTAATTCTATAAGAAAATCCATTGAATATTTCAAGCTCTGCATATAAATTTGCCATCATCCTGTACATATTTGTAACTTCATCAGTAAGATTATTGATGGCAACCGGATTAGTCATATCATTTCTGGCAGTAGTTTCACCGCCCGGACCAGCATATCCTCCCAGATTATCAGGATCATATACAGGCAATAAAGGAGAAACACGGGTAGCTTCAAAAAATCCTAGTTCCTCATTCCGCTGTTCAACCTTGCTTAATAAAATTGATTCGCCTATTTTAATTCTTTTTTTAATTTGAAAGTCGGAGTTAGCTCTGATACTTATCCTTTCAATTTCGGAACCAATGATTATACCATCCTGCTTAAAATAACTTCCACTGAAACTGTAGTTGGAAAACTCCCTTCCACCGGAGAATGTCAGGTTGTGGTCCTGAACTGGTGCGACCCTTGTTATTTCATCCTGCCAATCGGTATCATACATTTCCTTTCTTTCATCGTATAAATCAAGGGCAGTAGCTATATTTGCACGGTCAGCCTGACCATTTAAAGTGTAAAGCTCTCTGTAAAACCGGGCATACTCCTCAGAATTAAGTAAATCATACTTTTTAGGCAAGTAAGATTTACCGTAATAACTTGAAATACTTAATTTTGATTCACCTGCAGCCCCTCTTTTGGTAGTAATTAAAACCACGCCATTGGCACCTCTTGCACCATAAATTGCAGTGGCAGAAGCATCTTTTAAAATCTCAATAGATTCAATATCATCGGGATTCAAGGTTACAAGCGAGTTAATTTCTCCTCCCGGATCGATATCATTGACAATAGGTATTCCGTCAACTACATAAAGAGGCTCCGAGTTATTTATTGTACCAATGCCTCTCACTTTTACAGAAATGGGAGCACCCGGCCTTCCGGAACTCTGGGTTACATAAACGCCTGAAGCCCGCCCTTGCAGTGCCTGATCGAATCCTATATTAGGTGTTTTCATAATCTCATCACTGGTAATTTTAGAAACAGAACCGGTAATATCACTCTTCTTCTGAGTACCATAACCAATTACCACAACTTGTTCCATATCGGCAATGTCCGGTACCAGAGTGACATTAATTATAGTTTGTCCCGCAACCGGGATTTCTTCTGTCAGAAATCCAATATATGATATTTGTATTATATCATTGGCTGATCTGACTGTTATAGTAAAATTACCCGCATTATCAGTAACTGTTCCGATGGTTGTTCCTTTTATTACAACGTTTACACCTGTCAGAGGATCTCCATCATGTGAAATAACTGAACCGGTTATTTCCAATTCCTGTTGAAGATTTTCCCTGGGGGTAATAATAATAAGATTGTTATCCATTATTTTATACGTGGCATCAGATTTTTTAAGGACATCATCAAGGATGGTTTTCATCCTGGCATTTTTGTAGTTTAATTCAACTTCCTGATTGACGTCCATCAGATCATCGTGATAAAAAAAATGGAATTCGCTTTGTTTTTCTATTTCTTTTAAAAGGTCATTTATTGTAACTGGTTTTTCCAGATGTGAGACATCAATGTTCTGAGAGAAAATAGAAGCAGATACGTTTACAAAGCAGAGCACCAGCAAAATGAATATTATTTTCATTATTAATATAGTTTTGCCTGCCCTTTTAAAGAACATGAAGGGCATGGTTAATTTCAATATTTTCATAAATTTGTAGTGTTAGAAGTTATACAAGTTTTGTGTAATTTCAAATTTTCGCAGGAAGTTGCCGCTTCCTGCGATTTTATTTATTCATAGGCTTAATTTTATTAGGTTTTACATTATTATTATTTATCCTCTTTAAATATTATGTTTTTCCCGTTAATGGAATACGTAACCGGTGATGATAATTCTATTGCATTTAGAACCTGTTCAAGCGTTTCATCTTTGAATGAACCTGAAAATTTATAATTTTTTAAATTCTCCGAATCAAATGAAATAATAACATTATATCTTCGCTCGATCTTTTTAGCCAGTTCAGACAATGGTTCACTTTTAAAAATCCAGTATTCATCTTTCCAGGATGTATATAATTCGCTCTCAACCTGTTTGGCCAGATATATCTTACCTTTTCTAGCAGACAGTGTCTTGTTTATGTTATCAGCTTTTTTATCATTACTGACCGTTTCTGTAACATATATTCTGGTGTCAGATTTAAAATAGGTAGCACTCTGGTTAGGTAATAATACAATTACTTTTGAATTTCTATCAGCTTTTTGTTTCTGAATGTTAACTTTCCCTTCAATTAAGACCGTTTGAACAGTACTCTCGTCAGGATAAGCCTTAACATTAAAAATAGTACCAACTGCTTTAATTGCCAGATCTGCGGCGTTTACAGTAAAAGTTGATTTTTTGTTTTTTGAGACGTTGAAGTAACCTTCGCCTTCAAGTATTACCTCACGGTTAGTTACATTGAACAAATTTGAATATTTCAGCTTACTTCCGGCATTAAGCCAGATTTGAGAACCATCAGGCAGGTTTATCTTTGATTTGGCACCCAGGGGGACTGAAATTTCATGATAGCTTATTTTATTATTCAGTCTTATTTTATTCTGAATTAAATATGTCAAAAGTCCACCTATAAAAAATCCGATTATTATTGCTGCGGCGATTCTATAAATTAGGAATCTTTTTGTAACAGTTGTGGTTTTTATTCTTGAATTAATTTTTATAAAGGCTTCTTCAGGACGAAACATGTCTTTTTTGTATAAAAGACTGGCCTGCCATATATCTTTATATTCGTTAAAAAATTTTCTGTTTGCTTTATCTTCATTAAGCCAGTTTTGAAAATCGGCTTCCCGGGAATCACTCATTTCCCCGTTTAAATAATTAATAACTTTATCAATTTTCTTTTCCATGATATTATAAGTTCTATAGTATTACGACAATTTAAAGTGTTTACCGGGTGAATGGAATCCGAAATTTTTATGGCAGGTATTCTTCCAGGGCATTTCTTAATTTCTGCAAGGCATTCTTCATGTGTGTTTTTACAGAATTTACAGAAATATTCATTTTTTTTGAAATTTCATCGTATTTCAGGTTTTCAAACCTGGAAAATGTAAATACTTTTCTGCATTGAGGAGGTAATGAATCAATGATTTCAACAATTTTTTCTTCCAGTTCCTTTTGTAAAAGATTGGCAAGCGGATAATTATTATTACTGTAATAATTTAATTCTCTGAGAATATTGCTTTCCAGATAATTTTTGACATACTTTTCCTGGACTTTTTCACGATTAAAATGATTGAGAATCCTGTTATATACACTTTGATAGAAATATGATTTCACCGAGGTTTTAATTCTTATACTTCCCTTTTCGTTCCAGATATTCAGAAAAAAGTCCTGGATAATATCTTCTGCGAGTTTTTGATCCTTGCACAGGTCATATGCGAAAAGACATAATTTGGAATAATAAAGATGAAATAGCTCTTCATAGGCCGATTTGCTACCTTTTGCAACTCTTAGAAATAATAAATTGTCCTTTTCCATCACAAAAAGATTTCATCGGACAGAAACATGAATATTCAATAATAATCAAAAAATTATCCTTAAATTTATAAAAATTTGATTTATATCCGGACAATCTCTAAAAAGGTTGCCAGTTAATGGAAATTACTAAAATTTGACTCTTGCTTGCTTTCGCTTCCTAAAAGTCAGATTAAACGTACATAAAAATAAGACATAATACTCTAAAAGGCAAGCGATTAGTTGCTTTTTTGACTAATGCCTCTGAAAAATATGAAACTGTGGTTATTATTACATAAGAGAGGTGCTGAAGTACCTTTCAGCCCTGTCAGGCAGAACAGTGGCAATATTACCACTGATTTTACGGGCAATTTGCCGGGCAGCCCATACATTAGCCCCTGAAGAGATTCCTACCAGGAGTCAGTGATCCCTGCCAAGATGTCTTGTTGTTTCAATAGCGTCTTCATCAGTTACTTCTATTACATCATCAACAAGAGATGTGTCAAGGACTGCAGGAATAAATCCATCACCAATTCCCTGTATCTGGTGTAATCCGGGCTCGTGTCCCAGAAGAGCAGAAACATTTTTAGGTTCAACAGCTATTATTTTAACATCAGGATTATGTTCTTTAAGGAATTTACCAATGCCCTGAAGAGTACCTCCACTGCCTACACCTGCTATAAAACAGTCAATATCTCCTGACATCTGCCTCCATAACTCACGGGCAGTTTCTTCATAGTGAATGCGAGGATTATCAGGATTTTCAAATTGCTGAGGTACAAATATACTGGGATCATTCTTTTTCATTTTATTTACATACTCTAGTGCCCCTGCCATATTGTCTTTTGCAGGAGTTAATATTAATTCTGCTCCAAGTGATTTTATTAGCTTTTTACGTTCCACGCTCATGTTTTCAGGCATAACTATACAAACCCTGTACCCCTTTAACCGTCCGACAAGGGCAATTCCAATACCCGTGTTGCCTGAAGTAGGCTCCATAATTAATGTTTTATCTGTAAGATGGCCGTTACGTTCGGCTCCTTCAATCATGGCTAATGCTACACGATCCTTTATGCTGCCTCCCGGATTGAGAAATTCGGCTTTTGCGAAAATATTCTCTTTCTTTAATCTGATCAGGGGAGTATTACCAACTAAATCAAGTATATTGTCTGTAAGCATGAATTTATTATTATTCTGATATACGAGTAATAAAAAAATAAGTTATATTTTATGATCTTATAGCAGTTAAGTTGTACTTTAATTTAACTCATTGTAAATATTTATTTTGTTTCTAACTTTGCCAGCGTTATGGAAGAAAAATACGGAACACGGATGATTCGTGAAAACAAGCTTGAAAGGTTCGAAAATAAGAACCGGAAGAGGGATTATACTATACAGTTTTCCTGCCCGGAATTGACCTGTCTTTGTCCCTTATCAGGATTTCCTGATTTTGCTACGATATATATTGAATATCAACCTGATAAATATTGTGTTGAACTGAAGAGCCTTAAGTTATATTTTAACGGTTACAGGGACAAGAATATATTTCATGAAGAACTGGCAAATAAAATACTTGATGACCTTGTAGAATTACTGCAACCCAAATATATGCAGGTATTGGCTGATTTTAACCAGAGAGGGAACATACACACGAAAGTAATTGCCAGGCATGGCAATAAAAATGAGAATGCCTGATAATTTAAAGTCAAACCATCTTCACATTTACAGGCGCGCTAATCTAAATTTATTAAAATTGTTTACAATTGGCAGACACAGTTTCAAATAAAGCATATGTTCTTTTATCGGGCGGCCAGGATTCATTTGTCAGTATTTTGTGGGCAAAGGATAAATTTAAGTTTCTGGAAGCAATAAGTATTGCCTATAATCAAAGCCATAAAATTGAAATAGAATATGCAAAAAAAGTAGCAGCCCATTTCAGCATTGAGCATACGATATATGACATCAGGGACTTTTTTAGTTCCATTGCTGAAAGTTCACTGCTACATAATGGTGATCATAACACAAAACACTTAAATGCGGAACATTTGCCGGCAAGTTTCATACCCAACCGTAACGGTATTTTTTTAACATTAGCAGCCAGCCACGCATTCCGAAAGAATGAAAAGCATATTCATCTGGTAACAGGAGTGTGTGAAACGGATTTTTCAGGCTACCCGGACTGCAGAGATGACTATATCAAAGCAAAGGCCAGGGAACTGAGTCTGGGACTTGACTGCCAGGTTGAGATACACACGCCGCTTATGTGGTTAAAAAAAGCAGAGACATTTGAACTGACTTATAAGGCGGGAAAACTTAAAGAACTAAATGAACTCACAATGACATGTTATAATGGCCTTGAGAGGCTCAATGAATGGGGCCGCGGCTGTGGTGAATGCCCGTCATGTTTATTACGGAAAAAAGGGTATGAAGAGTTTAAAAGTAAAATATACTAAAGATAGCATAATGAAATTCTATGTTACAGAATACTTTGAATCATTGCAGGGCGAAGGAAATTTTGCAGGAACAAATTCCCTGTTTATAAGGTTTCATTTCTGTAACCTCAAATGCTACTGGTGTGATACCAAATATACATGGCTTAAAAATTCAGGTCCTTACAATGAGTTCACCAGAGAGCAATTAATTGAAATTATTAAGAACAAAACAAGCATGCATGTTGTTTTTACAGGAGGAGAACCGTCATTATACAAACTTGACGAACTGGTTTCCAACATGAAGAAGTATCACGTTGAAAGTAGCGGAGTATTATTGCCAACCGAGCCGCTGGACATTACTCTCAGCGATGGTACTAATTTTAAAAGGGATGCTATGAATGAAGATATAATAAAGCATTTTAACTGGATTATTTCACCAAAACTTTCAAACTCAAAGCAAAAGACAGATAATACGTATTTAAAATACTGGAATGAAAAAGAATATTGTATATTTAAATTTGTTATTGAGAATGAAAAAGACCTGGTTGAGGTCGATGAGGTTGTAAAAAAATTTAATATTTCAAAACAAAGAGTCTACATTAGCCTGGAAGGAATAACTGTTGAATCACAGCTTAGGCCCGATCTGGTCGACATGATTATAGCATACGGATTTAATTATTCACCAAGACTGCAAATATTGTTATGGGGGGCAAAAAGGGGAAAATAAAGTATATTTTAAGTAAGGAATTTAAATTTGAGGCTGCACACCGGATAATTAATAATTATTCCGGAAAATGCTCCAATTTTCATGGCCATTGCTGGGTTGTTGTCGTTTACATCGAAGGATACGAGCTTGATGAAAGAAATATGTTAGTGGATTTTAACGAAATAAAGGTTCTGAGGGAGTGGATAAACGAAAATCTTGACCATACTTCCATATTATGGGAAAAAGATCCTATGTTGTCTTCTCTTAAAGAACATTCACAAAAGGTATTTTCTACAAAACTTAATCCTACGTCCGAACATCTGGCACAAATAATTCTTGAAAAAGCAATATCTTTTTTTAATAATTCAAGGATAATAGTTGAATCTGTTGAAGTAAAGGAATCATGCACTTCATCTGCCAGGGTTTATCCTTTGGATTAGTTATTACCAGCCTTATTTATTTGCAATGTTACAAGTGAATTTGTAAGCAGATTTATAACAAATAATTTTCCGCTTATTGCTTCATCAATCCCCATGATAGACTGAAACCTCTCTATTATCTTGCTATTCATGGTGATATCCCAATAGAGTTTTATTACTGAGAATAAATTTTCTTGTATATTCTTTTGCATCCCTGCATGATTGTTCAAGAGTTTTGCCAAGAGACAGTCCTGCAGCAACAGCAGAAGATAATACGCAACCTGTTCCGTGTTTGTCATACCCAGAAATAGCTTCTCCGCTTAAAATAATCTGTTTCCCTCCGGAAAACAGGATATCATTTTTTATGTTATTAGGTGAATGACCTCCCTTAAGAAGTATGGAACATTTAGTATTTATATTATTGGTCATACAGAGCAATGCCTGATTTATATGGTCTGCATTATTTGTTAATATCCTGGCTTCATAAATATTGGGAGTTATTAAGTATGTTTTTGCAGTGATTTCATTAATAAATTCATATGAAAGAGTATCATGAAATGCAAAACCTGAAGATGCTTTAAGAACGGGATCCCATATTATTTTAACATCCTTGTTAAGTTCCAGCAAATAATCTATAATGCGTGCAAGGGTATTGTTAACTTGAATAAGTCCGATCTTGACAACTGCAAAGCTGTACTTTTTTGCCAAAACTTCAATCTGTCCTATTATCTTTTTAACATTTAACCATTCAACATCATAAAATTCCTTGTCATTTTGACGGGTTAAAGCTGAACATACGCCAAAACCATAGACTTTATTCATTTCCAGGGTTTTTATATCGGCCAGTAACCCTGCACCACTGCTTGGGTCAAGCCCCGCAATTACTAATACGTGCGGACGAATTGCTGACATTTTCTATTTAATTCAATAAAATATTTTACGGTTTTGTCTATATTTTTCTTATCAAAATAATTATTCCACAGGGCTCCCATTACAGCTGCTCCGTCAAATCCCATCGATAAGGCAGTTTCGATATTTTCTGCTGATATTCCCCCGAGAGCAATGACTTTCGTATTCAGATCATTATTTTTAAGGAATTCAATTATTTCTTCCGGGTTGAACATACTTCTGTAACCGTGTTTTGAAATGCTGTCAAATACAGGGCTAAGAAAGACATAATTAAATCCCTCTAAGTTCAATATTTCGTTAAAACTATGTGTTGACGTGCTCTTTTGTATATTTACTTCTTCAAATTCGTTAATCAGGTGTTTGTGGTCAGGATTAAAGTGTATTCCTTTCACTTTATAGTCTGCGTATAATTCAATGTACTTGTGTATGATCAGGTATTTATGGTATTTTACGGGTATTAATTCAATATATTTTTTAATCTCTTTAACGGAATATCCTGGTTTACGTATATGCAGATATTTAAGTCCGGCATCAAAAAGCTCCGTCAATAATTCCTGCTCGCCGGCAAAATTTTGTGGATTTGAAATTATTACGAGTTGCATATAAATTATGATTTAATATAAATTTCCCCTCCTGCCTGTTTAAATTCTTCTGACTTTTCTTTTAGTTTTTCAGAGTACTCTTTAACATATTGCGTTGTTTTCATCGCGCAGTAATGTTCTCCGCACATTGAGCAAAAATGTGAGAATTTACTTCCTTCATCGGGAAGCGTTTCATCATGGAATTTGAGTGCACATTCGGGGTCAAGGGCAAGATGGAATTGATCCTTCCATCTGAATTCAAACCTTGCTTTGCTCATGGCATCGTCTCTTATTTTTGCACCAGGGTGACCTTTGGCAAGGTCAGCTGCATGAGCTGCAAGTTTGTATGTAATAACTCCTGTTTTAACATCTTCTTTATTAGGTAATCCCAGGTGTTCCTTAGGTGTAACATAACATAATATTGCAGCTCCGTGCCACGCTATCATTGCACCACCTATCGCAGAGGTAATATGATCATAGCCGGGAGCGATGTCGGTTGTTAAAGGGCCAAGTGTATAGAAGGGTGCTTCCATGCAAGCTGACATTTCCAGATCCATATTTTCTTTTATTTTATCCATAGGTATATGCCCGGGCCCCTCAATCATTACCTGCACATTTTTATCCCAGGCGACTTTTGTTAATTCACCCAGGATATTTAGTTCAGCAAACTGTGCTTTATCATTCGCATCAGCTATTGAACCCGGCCTTAAGCCATCTCCCAGTGATACTCCCACGTCATAAGCTGCAAGTATATCAGAAATTTCATCAAAATGAGTGTACAGGAAACTCTCCTTATGATGTATAAGACACCATTTAGCCATTATTGACCCTCCTCTTGATACTATGCCCGTGGTTCTTTTAACGGTTAATGGAATGTGTTTCCATAACAGGCCGGCATGAATTGTAAAAAAATCAACTCCCTGCTCTGCTTGCTCTATAAGGGTATCCTTATATACTTCCCAGCTCAAGTCTTCAACCTTCCCGTTTACTTTTTCCAGGGCCTGGTAAAGAGGCACTGTACCTACCGGCACAGGTGAATTTCTTAATATCCACTCACGAATTTCATGTATATTTTCACCGGTGGAAAGATCCATTATTGTATCGGCTCCCCACCTGACAGCCCATACTGCTTTTTCCACTTCTTCGGGAATGCTGGATGTAGTAGGTGAATTCCCTATGTTTGCGTTAATTTTAACCAGAAACCTGCGACCTATAATCATCGGTTCACTTTCGGGATGGTTGATATTTGCAGGTATAATGGCCCGCCCGGCTGCAATTTCCTGTCTTACAAATTCAGGAGTTATATAGGTACTTATTTTGCTGGCGGAGCCGGATTTTGTATAATATTCATTAATCAACTGGTTTTCCCTGATAGTAACATATTCCATCTCCGGCGTAATTATTCCTTTCCTTGCATAATATAGCTGTGTTACATGTTTATTATTCTTTGCTTTTAACGGTCTTTCCTTTATATATGGGAAACGAACATTATCAAGATTTTTATTATTTAATCTTTCTCTGCTAAACTGAGAATTCATTGTTTTTTGCTCTTCCACATCTTCCCTTTTGAGTATCCATTGTTTTCGTAATTCAGGCAATCCCTTGTTAACATCAATTGTGGCAGTCTGGTCAGTATACGGACCAGAAGTATCATATACCAGCACAGGTTGATTATTTTCTATCGCGCCATCTTTACATATTGTAGGGGACAAGTCAATTTGTCTCATAGCAACTTTGATATCATGAATTTTTCCTCTCACATATATCTTTTTTGACCCTGGAATAGGACCCTTTGTAATAAAGGAATTTATTTTCAGATGGTTCTTCATTTTTTTATATTAATAGTTATTTACACAAATAAAGACATTAAGCTCCCTTAATGGCTCTTATAATTAATATTATCAAGCAGTATATTGATTTTGCATATGTCGCTGACAGAATGCTTCTGTTCATTTACATAGACTTTCATAATTTCCTGTTTTGAAAGGGATGTCTTTAATCTTCCTTCGCCGGCATTATCCGGATCAGGTACAAAGGGTATGATCTCAGCCCGTTATATTAAGGCACCCCTGAGATTTAATAATACAAATTTACAACAGATTTTTCCCTTTTAGTATATTATTATGAAATTTCTTGTAAAAAAATAAAAAGGTTCAATGTATACTTGATGATTTATTTGATTATTTATTCAGTGTGCAATTTAGCAATTCAGTAATATAGCAATAGAACAATAGAACAATAGAGAGAGTAGATTCCTATTCAACCTTTAACACGTCCTTAAACGCCTTTTTGAATGTTTCTTTTGGTAAAGCACCCATTGCCATTTGTGGCTGGCCTTCCAGAGGTACAAATAATAAAGATGGGATGCTTTGTATTCCAAACATACCTGCTATTTGTCTTTCCTTTTCTGTATCAACCTTGTAAATATTAATTTTTTCGTTATATTCCTCAGCCAGTTCTTCCAGAATAGGGGCTACCATTTTGCATGGAGCGCACCAGTCAGCATAAAAGTCTATCAAACATGGCTTATTTCCTTCAAATTTCCATTTTTTGTTTTCATCAAAATTGAAAACTTTATCCTTAAATGTTTCATTTGTTAAGTGTTCAATCATTTTTTACAAGTTTAGTTAAATTAAGTAAATAATTAATTTTAATCTTTGTGTCAAACATAATGCCATATTTATATATCTGCATAAGGTATAATAAAAAGTTAAATAATTGTAATTTTGTCAGAGAAAATGAACAAAATGACATATCTAGATATGAACATATGTCTGTATAATCCAATTTTCAGGATTATATCCGAGATAATAACAAAGAACGGGAAGGAATGTTTTGTAATCGGAGGTTATGTGCGTGATTGTTTACTTGAAAGGGATTCTAAGGATATAGATATAGTTGTTTTGGGAAGTGGTATTGAGCTGGCAAAGGAAGTCGCCGCTATAATCGGGAAAAGAACCAGGATTAGTATATTTAAGAATTTTGGTACTGCTATGCTAAAATATAATGATTATGAAATAGAGTTTGTTGGTGCCCGCAAAGAATCATATAGAAAAAACTCACGTAAGCCTGCTGTAGAAGACGGTACCCTTGAAGATGATCAGAGGAGAAGGGATTTTACCATTAATGCTCTGGCCTTATCCTTGAATAAGGATACTTATGGCTTGCTGGTTGATCCTTTCGGGGGCTTATCTGACTTAAATAATAAAATAATACGCACACCTCTTGATCCTGATAAAACCTATTCTGACGATCCTTTGAGAATATTAAGGGCTATAAGACTTGCATCGCAGTTAAATTTTAATATTGAGAAGAATTCTCTGGCAGCAATTAATAAAAACAGATCAAGAATTAGTATAATATCACAGGAAAGGATTACAGATGAACTCAATAAAATCATTTTCTCACCGAATCCATATAAGGCTTTTGTATTACTGGAGAAGACAGGTGTTCTGGCCCTGATATTTCCTGAGCTTGACCAAATGAAGGGAGTTGAAATTAAAGATGGCAAAACCTATAAAGATATATTCCGGCATTCAATAAAAGTACTGGATAATATTTCAAAAAAGACAGATAATTTATGGTTACGCTGGTCAGCACTTTTGCACGATATTGGGAAACCTTTGACAAAAAGGTATAGTCCTGATCAGGGATGGACCTTTCATAGTCATGAATTTGTCGGAGAAAAGATGATTTCTGATATATTTCGGAAATTTAAATTACCAACCGGATGGCAGATGAAATATGTTCAGAAACTGGTAAATCTCCATCATCGCCCTATTGCTCTGGCTCTTGAAGAAGTAACTGATTCGGCTGTAAGACGGTTATTATACGATGCAGGGGATGATATTGACGATCTTATGACATTATGTGAGGCCGATATAACTTCAAAAATTGGCGAAAGGGTTCAGATGTATCTGAAGAATTTCAGGCTTGTGCGTAAAAAACTTAAGGAGATTGAAGAAAAGGATGCAATCAGAAAATTCCAGCCTCCAATTTCGGGAGAATTAATAATGCACATTTTTAATATACAACCATGTAAAGAGGTTGGTATTATAAAAAATGCTATTAAGGATGCCATATTAGACGGGGAAATTAAGAATAACTATGACGAGGCTTATCAGTATATGATTAAAAAAGCAAAAGAGATAGGATTAAAGCCGGCCAAATAATACTTGTCACTTCTTATTTAAATCCAGATAAACAGGCAGGTGATCGCTGAATCCGCCTGTATAGGTGTAACCGCGATATGTTCTGTATGGCCTGATTCCCGAATATATATCATCGTCTTCAAAGAGAAAATCAGCTCTAAAGATGTGAATATCTGTCAGTGAGGTTTTTAATTCCGAAGTACTAATTAACGGGCCGGAGACTATAAACTGATCGTAGATTTCCCAGTTAAATTTATATTTGTAGGTCCCTGATTTTTTATTGTCCTGTAAATTATAAGAAAGGTTGTACAACTTGTCAGGTTCAACGGAATCTATATTAAACCCGGCCGAGAGAGTTTCGGCAATACTTCTATTTTCAGGTTCATCGTTAAAATCACCCGTAATAATTATTTTTGGTTTATTATCTGTGTTGAAGATCGAATCAACCTTTTCCTTTAATACAGATGATACATAGACTCTGTAAGCTTCGGTTTCAAGTTGCCCCCCATGTCTTGAAGGCCAGTGGTTTACAAAAACATGCAAAGTATCTTTTCTAAGAGCCAGTCCTTTAAAATACAGGATATCTCTTGTCTTTTTCAGAGTATCCCAGGGAAAGATTATATTATAAAAATCCTGTTGAAGAAGACTGATTTTATCCTTACGGAACAATAATGCAACGTCTATGCCTCTTATATCCGGTGAATCCCGGTGTACTATTCCGTATTCAAATTTGGATAATGGCGTATCATTGATAAGTTTCTTAAGAATATAAATGTTTTCTATCTCACATAATCCGATTATTTCCGGTGGTTCCCAGCCGCCCACGGCTATTATGACCTTATATAATTTATTTAACTTATCGGTAAACCGCCTGGAATTCCAGTGTTTATAACCTTCGGGCAGAAAATCATCATCCTGCTTCAGGCTATCATCATAAATATCAAACAGGTTTTCAACATTATAAAACATAATTCTTAACTCACCCCTTTTATCAGCATTATTTAGACACTTTCCCGATGTTGTTTTATTGAAGCATGAACTTGTAAGTGCCGAGGTTAATATCACAAAAACTGAGATATTTCTGATTAGAGACATTTAGCAGTTTATTTAAAAATATTTACTACTCTAACCTTTCAAAAGCTCCAATGTCAGGGGCCTGGTCTGTATTTCTGGGGATTCCGTTATAATCGAACTCCAGAAATTGATATTTATCTGTTATTTCTTTGCTTCCGGCATCTTTAGCAGGCGACAGGGTATCCAGTTGAAAGTCGTAGTTCATACGTGAATAGTCATTTTTAAAATTAGGATCTTCATTAAAGATTATATGGTTAAAATGCTCGGGATTATCAGATTCTACAGAATCAGGGTTTTCTTTGATTATACAATGATCGAATTTGTAATTGAAGAGGTTTTCACCATTATCCCTGAATATTAATTCATTTTCCTTATTGCCATTTATTATACAATTAGCAAAATTTGCAGCTTTCAGATCTCCTTTTCTTTTAACATAGATGATATTTCTACCGGTGGAGTCAATCTCAGGATTGTCTATTTCATTTGTAATAGCTATTGATTGATCTGTTGTTCTGCTCTCCCATCTTAAACCCCTATTGTTTATAGTACAGTGGTAGAAATTATAATTACCGCCTTTTAAAAGAGCTACTAAATAATCTTTACTGTCAGCAATGATACAATTATAGGCAGTAATATTAGCATTGAAAGCATAAATACCTATAAATGAAACATTCTGAATAATAGTATTCTTTAATTCAAGTGACGGGATTTTATCATCTGTTGGATAACCTATCTGAATTCCTGCTATTGAATTCTTAATAATTGTATAATTTATTTCGTTACCTGTACTTACAGGAGCTATATAAATTGTTCCCCATTGTCCGGCAATAGAATCGTAGAAATTTTCATCAATCCTGTCACCCTGGAAAATTACCGGCTCATCTTTTGTCCCGTTTATTATTAGTTGCCCCCATACAATGAGGCTTGATCGATCGTGCATATAAATTATTGTTCCTTCTTCTATTGTTAAAATATGACCGGTATCTATTGCCATGGAATTATAAATAAGATATGGCTTGTCAGCTATCCAGTTTTCAGATTCAATTATTTCTCCGTTAATTAAATGAATATCCTGTCCGAATGCAATAAGTTTAATATCCTGGTAAATTCCGTTAGTTATGAATACTATGGAATCCTTAACTATCATAGGATTATTTACACCAAAAGGATCAATTGTCACTTCAATAAAAATATAGAGGCTGTCTTTTGAAGGTATTTCTATATTGTTAACACTACCGGATCTATCACCATCAATATTAATTCTGAAGAATGAGTTCTGCCCTCCTGCCAGATATATTTGTGATACATTTATAGGCTGATTATGAGGATTATATACCCGAAAATTTTTTGTTGTTGAACCAATATATGTAAATATTGTATCAAATGTTATTGTGTCTGTTGAGAAAGAGAGACTGGCTGAATCAGAAGTAACGAAATTCTCCTTTCTGCATGAAAAAGATGAATATATAAAAAGTGTCAGTATAATTGTTATTTTAATTATTCTCACAGGTAAAACAATATTCTCATTATAGATTCTTATTTACATACGGATAAATATAAAATTTATTTTTACAGGATGATTAAAAAAAATAACTTTTAATTTTGTATGTTCACCGGGAACAATAATAAATTATCTACTTTAGATTTATTTATAATTTCATTATATTTGATAAAGAGATTTCTGTTGTTGTTAGAAAATAGTTAATTTAATTTTTACAGACTATTGATTAAGAACTGATTAAATGGAAATACAAAAAGCCAAACCATCTGATTTAATTGAAATACTTTATTTGCTCAAAGAATGTGTCAGGGATATGAATCAAAAGGGAATGAAGCACTGGAATAGTTCTTACCCGGGAATTGAAGATATAGATCATGATTTAAATAAAGAATCAATTTTTCTTATTAAAGATAAAGGGATTTGCATGGGGATGGTAACCTTAAATGAGAGTGAACCTGAAGAATATAAAGGGATAAATTGGAGCAGTAATGATTCTAAAATTTTGTATATGAAAAGGATGGCTGTACATCCTAACTGGCAGGATAAGGGAGTAGCGGAAATACTCGTCAAATTTGCTGAGGATTACGCCAAAGAAAACAAATACAAGTATATAAGATTAGATACATTGAGCAGCAACCAGGCTGAAACAAAGCTTTATTCAAATGGCAAATATAATGAAGTAGGGCAATTTCATTCAACCTTCCAAAAGACTCCGTTTAAGTGCTATGAGAAAAAGATTTAAGTTCCGGCTTAAAATATTCACACCAGGAAATCCAGGGAATTAAAATATCACAGAGTAATTGGATTTCCGGAGTAAAAATCAAGAATTTTTGTCTTGAAAATATATTCATACTTTGCCTGTAAGAATTCAGACTTAGCCCTTAGAAGGTCATTTTTTGCAATATTATAATCAACTGAACTAACCAGCCCCACATCAAGTTTCTGCTGGGTGTAAATAAAAGCTTCTTCATTTGATTTTACTGCTTCAACGCCCGATTTGTATTTTTCAAGGGCTGCAACAGCATCAGCATGTGACTGCTGTATTTCTTTATATAATAGTTGCTTTGTCAGATCCAGATCAAGCTTTGAATTATTCAGGGATATTTTTGCATTGCTTATATCCCTGTTAACCTGATACTGGTTAAAAATAGGAATATTAACACCTATAGAAATATATTTATTCACATTATCTTTTATTTGATCATTATATACATAATCAATATAGGGATAATCGGGAATTGTCACGGGCTGATTAATATCGCCGTCTACAAAACCTACCGTACGGTTATAGGGAGCATTGATGTCAGGGATAATTCCTGTGCTTGAATAGCCTGTGTAGTAACTTGCCTGCAGATAGATCTGGGGACTTCTCCTGCCCCACTGAACTGCCAGGCTTTTTTCCGTACTTCTAAGTGAGTACTCGGCACTTTTAATTTGCGGTAAGTAATTCAGAGCTTCCTGGTAGATTGTTATTACATCTCTCATTATATAAGTTGTATCTATATATATATCAGATGGAACAACAATATCAAAATTACCGACCGAATCCAGATCAAGAAGCTGTGTTAGATCAAGGTATGCAATTTTGAGCTGGTTTTTTGCATTAGTAACATTAAGTTTTTCATTTGCAGCCTGTGCTTCCATTCGATATAATTCGCCTTTAGCAGAGTTACCTACTTCAACCAGCTTCCTGGTTTTTTCAACCTGCAGGAGTGTTAAGTTATACTGGCTCTCTGAGATATCAAGCAATTCCTTGCAAAATAGAATCTGAAGATAAGCAGTAGCAATTTCCAGGGTAATGTCATTTTTAATCTTTTCTATATCCTGTTTACTACTTAAAAAGTCATACTGGTTCTGTTTTATTGTATTAAGTGTCTGTAAACCATTGAAAACATTAAGATATGAACTGGCATAGTATCTGTCGGAAGATGTGTTCTCTGTAATATAGTCATTAGTAAACGGATCAACCGATCTGCCGTAATTTAAATCTCTTGATGCTCCAAGATTTAAACTTGGGAGGATCGCTAATTTGGATTGGACGTAATTGTTTTTTGTTAATCTGGAGTTTAATTCCTGCTTTTTTATTTGCAGGTTATTCTGATGCGCATAAGTGATGCACTCCTCCAGGGTCCACATTTTTTGTGCACTTATATTATTTAGCTGAAAAAAACAAATGGCCACAATTATTATAAAGCTCTTTTTCATAAATCACGGATGTTTTAGTATTATTAATAATTAGTAATTAGTCACATAACTAAAATAAACTAAGTTTATTGTCACATGTAATGCTTAAATATAATGATTTTTCTTACGATACAAAATATGGATATGATCAGCATTTCTGGAAGGTTTATATATCTGAATTAATTCCCATTTTTTATCATAATTCTCTATTCTTTTCTTTAACCTGTAGATCCTGGCTAGTGACAGAGAAAGAGGATCTTTTATATCTGACAGTTCAGTTTCCTCTTCCCAGGGAAACGATACAACTCTGAAATTGTATTTTAGCTTTCTTCCTTTAACATTAACTTCAACTTCAGCAGTCTCATTTTCAGTTATATCAGGAATAGGAATGATAATTTCTTTCATTTGTTTGTATTTATCGGATTATTTCTATGGCATTTTCATTTTAATATCAGTTTATCATTATCTCCAAAGTTATCGTAACTTGAGACAATAACCTCCTCTCCTTCAACAAGGCCGTCAAGGACTTCATAATATCTTGGATTCTGTCTCCCAATCCTGATATTTCTTTTAACTGCCAATTCACCATTTTTGTCAACAACATATACCCATTGTCCTCCGGTACTTTGATAAAATCCGCCTTTAGGTATCAGCAGTGCATCCTCTGATTCTCCCAATTCCAAACGAATACGCGCTGTTTGTCCAATTCTTATTTGTTCAGGAATGTCGCTTGTAAATTGCATATCCACGGCAAATGTACCGCTTCTCACTTCAGGATAAATTTTAGTAATTATAAGGTTGTGTTTGCCTCCTGCAAAATCGAATTCACCGGTCAGATTTTTCATGATTCTTGCAATATAATGCTCGTCTATTTCAACACGCATTTTATAAGAATCAAGAATATTAATTGTTCCGATACGTGATCCGTAACTAACTACTTCACCTATCTCCGGGTTTAAAGAGGCCAGTTCTCCGTTGACAGGGGCCCTTATATTTAAGTTCTCGAGCCTTTTTCTTGTTAGCATAAGATTATTCTGCATCCTATCTATTGATTTCTCATCAGAAGCAATTCTTGTTATCATGTATGCGGAATCATGTTTATACTTTTGTTTTTGCAGTTCCAGTTGTTGCAGAGAAAGTTCATACTGTTCTTTAGAGTACTGAAATTCCTCTTTTGATATATGATTGTTTTCCAGAAGCTTTTCATTATAATTATATGTTCTTTCCAGCTTTTTTAACTGGTACTGTAAATTCAGAATCTGGGTCTTAACACTTATCCTTTGATTTTCAAGGTTTAGACGTGTAGTTTTCAAATCATTTATTGCCCTGGCAACCATAGCTTCATTACTTGAAATGTCCAGCATAAGGTTATTATTACTAAGCTTTATAATTATATCATCCTTTTTAACCATATTACCTTCCTCAATAAGAATTTCTTCAACTCTACCGCCTTCTACAGCATCCAGGTATATTGTCTTAATAGGTTCAACAACCCCGTTAACTGAAATATAATCCTGGTATTTATCATATATCACCTTACTTATTGTAATCTTTTCCGCATCAACATTGAGCTTTGTACTTTTATCTCCAAAAATTATTTTAAGAAAAGCAAATAAGATTATAAGACCAGGTATGCCGAACCATATGTATTTTTTGTTAATGCCTTTTTTCTCAATTTTTCTATCCATTCCTTCCATAAGTAGCAATTATTTATAATTATGATAAAATACTTAATCATTTACTATGCCAAAGAATACAATTAATTGATATACTGCCACATAACAGATTAATAAATCATTGTATTAACTTTTTTTTGTACGAATATATTACATAAAACGTACGAATTCGGACATTCAAAAAATAATATGTACTTTTGTCTCTCATTCGTAATAATAATTATTAACCTAATTCTCTAATATTATGGAGAGTAGCGTTGGCAGAATTTTAGCGGTTGATGATAATGAGGATATTCTGTTTGCTCTGGAATTATTGCTTAAATCTCATTTTGAGAAAGTTACTACGCTTAATTCTCCTGATAGAATTCCTGAGCTGCTTACAAAAGAATATTATGATGTTATTCTTTTAGATATGAATTTTACAAAGGAGAATATAAATGGTAAGGAGGGATTTGACTGGCTAAAAAAAATACTTGAGATTGATCCTAACGCAGTAGTGCTATTTATAACAGCCTATGGTGATGCAGAAGATGCTGTTAAAGCAATAAAATCGGGAGCGACTGATTTTATTCTCAAACCATGGCAAAACGAAAAACTCCTGGCTACAGTTTCAGCATCTGTAAAACTTAGAAGATCAAGAATTGAAGCAGATGAACTCAGGAAAAAACAGAGAGAGATTTGCAGTGCTTTAGACCAGCCTTATCATGAGTTTATTGGAAATTCATCTGAAATAAAAGAAGTGTTTTCAATTATAAAGAAGGTAGCAAATACAGATGCAAACATTCTAATTTTAGGGGAGAATGGAACAGGGAAAGAATTGGTTGCCAGGGCAATACACAGGAACTCATTAAGAAAAGACGAGGTATTTATAAGTGTTGATCTGGGGTCCATTACCAATACTCTTTTTGAGAGCGAGTTATTTGGACATGAAAAAGGGGCCTTCACAGATGCAAAAAGAGAAAAACCGGGAAGATTTGAAATAGCATCAAAAGGCACTCTGTTTCTTGATGAAATAGGAAACTTGTCTTTACCACTTCAAACAAAGATGTTAACAGCAATTGAGAAGAAAGAAGTGACAAGAGTCGGAGCCAATAAAACGGTTTCAGTAGATGTACGTCTTATTTGTGCAACAAATAATGATTTATACAAAATGGCAGCTAGTAATGAATTCCGTCAGGATTTATTATACAGGGTAAATACAGTAGAAATAAATATACCTCCTTTGCGTGAAAGAACAGAGGATATTGAACTTATAGCAAATCATTTTCTTAAAATATATTCAAAAAAGTATAAAAAATCAGTAAACAGAATATCATCTGCTGCGATAAAAAAATTGAACCATTATCCATGGCCGGGTAATGTCAGAGAGCTGCAGCATGCTATTGAAAGGGCAGTTATTATGACAGATCAAAATACCCTTGATCCTGAAGACTTCATTTTGACTTCCCAGGCAAAGAAAACCGTCAATGCTGAATTTGATACATATAACCTTGAAGAAATTGAAAGAAGGACAATTATTAAAGTACTGAAACAAAATCAGGGTAATATTACTCAGGCTTCTAAGGATTTGGGACTAACCAGAACATCCTTATACAGAAGGATGGAAAAGTATAAGATTTAAGGATAAAGGGTTAAGGGGGAAATTATTATATAACTATAACCAGGATTAAATATAACAGGCTATGGAAATAATCGGACTTATTCCGGCAGGAGGTCAGGCAACAAGGCTGGGTAAAATACCTTGCAGTAAAGAGATTTATCCCTTATACAGAAAAAAATCAGCCAATGAAGAAAGAGCTGAAATCAGGGTGATCTCTGAATATTTGATAAATAGTTATCGAATAGCCGGAATTAATAATATTTATTTTATTCTGCGTAAAGGTAAATGGGATATACCGGCTTATTATGTTGATGGGAGTGATTTGGGAGTGAATATATCCTACCTGATAATGAATTTGTCTTATGGAACCCCATTTACTCTTGATCAGGCATATCCTTTTACTAAAAATAAATATATAGCATTGGGTTATCCTGACATAATAGTCGAACCGGCCGAAGCTTATATTAAAATTAAGGAAAAGATCTCTGAAACTAAAGCAGACATTGTGCTTGGATTGTTTCCAGTTGAAAATTACCTCAACTGGGACATGGTTGAGCTTAATAGTAAGGGAAAGGTTAAAAACATAATAATCAAGCAGGAGAGGCCGGATTTGAAATACGGATGGACAATTGCCATATGGAATCCTTCTTTCTGGGAATTTATGCATGAATATATTCAGAATATTATTAGCGATGGGGGAGACGGAAAAGTAATTACAGAAGGTCAGCGTCCCAGGGAATTATATCCTGGTGACATATTCATGAAAGCGATAGAAGCTGGTTTGAATATAGAGGCAGTATTATTTGAGGAGGGGAGATGTATGGATATAGGCAATCTCGAAAATATTGGAAAAATCTCTACTTAATAAGAAAGGGCCATGCCAGTTAAGCCATTTTTACAATTAAGACCACTGAATAAGCCGCAACACCCTCTTCCCTGCCTATAAATCCGAGTTTTTCATTGGTCGTGGCTTTTATTGATATATTTTCTTTTTCTATTTTAATTGTATTTGCAAGGCTTTTTTGCATTTCCGGGATCAGATTATTAATCTTTGGCTTTTCCAGACATATTGTACTATCAATATTACCAACTGTATACCCATGCTTATGCAATAAGTTAACCGTTTTAGCCAGGAGTATTTTACTGTCAATATCTTTAAATTCTTCTGATGTGTCGGGAAAATGATAGCCAATATCCCGTAAATTTGCTGCACCTAAAAGGGCATCGCATATAGCATGGATTAATACGTCTCCATCAGAATGACCAACAGCTCCCTTGTCAGATTTAATAGTGATACCTCCCAGAACAAATTTATACCCTGATTTTAGTTGATGAACATCATAACCAAAACCTACACGGATATTCATATTACCTTAAACCTTTGAACTTATCAAAAATAAATCCAAGTGTGAATCTCATAGTGTTAGCTAGAGGATTATTTCTTCCTGAAGTTGGTATTAAATAGGAGTAATCAATAAAGAATATGTTTAATTTAAGTCCTATACCGACAGTAAAATATTTTCTGTTTCCTTTATTAATATGTTCATTGAAATACCCTGCTCTAATAGCAAATTGATCTCTATACCAATATTCTGCACCGATAGAATAAATTATTTCATGCAATTCTTCTTTAAAACCTCCGGGAGCGTCATAAAAAGACTGGATCCAGCTTAGAGGCAGTGAAGATGGTGGTTTTCTCCCTTCCTTAATAACTTTTTCGCCCTCGGCATCCAGACTATCAATATAGTAAGAAGGTGGTGTCGGAACCAGTAACTTGTTAATGTCAGTGGCAATACTGACAGAATTGTACTCATCAAGGTCAACCGATAATCTGGCGCCCACTCTTAAGTTTGCCGGTATAAAATGCTTTTCACTGCCTTCGGTATAGGATATTTTTGAGCCCAGGTTTGAAATGCTTACACCCCACGCCAGTTCACCTTCTTTATCACGCAATTTTATGTTTTTCTGGTAATATGTTGACAGGTCAGCACCAAAGGATATTCCCGGATTATATTCTTCACCGCCCTGTGTGCCGCCACCGGTAAGATCAGACCTTAAAAAACGAAGAGTTAATGCACCTGATAAATTATCGGAAAGGGTTCTTGCATATGCTACGTCAAATGCAAATTCATTTGGTGTAAAGTGTCCATATTCCTCACCATACATGTCTCTGAAAAGAATTTCTCCCAGTGAGAAATATAAAAATGAACCACTTACAACCTGCCTGTCATCGATTCTGAAATAACCTGATACGTATCCAAGGTTTATATCACTTACCAGATTTCTTAACCATGGTGTAAAGGACATTGCGAATCCTGCTTCTCCCTTAACAAAGGCATATTTTGAAGCATTCCAGTGCTGTGAACTGGCATCGGGACTCGTAGCGACACCTATATCACCCATAGCACCAGCCCTTGAATCAGGGGCTATAGTAAGAAATGGTACAGTTAAAAATATTGGATTCAGCTCATCCTGTGAAAATATACTCTCGAGTACAAATATTAATGTAAATACTATAACAATTATTCTTTTCATGATACTAAATCAGTTTTTATATTGGTGGAGCAAATATAAAATAAATATTTTAATGTGAAAACCAGTGAGTTAATTAATTAAAAATAATTAGCTTTTCAAATTTTTCCGTCACCTTACCATCACCAGTCTCTACCCGTACTCTGTAAGGGTAAATTCCTTTTGGCAATTTATACCCGTTCATGTTTTTCCCGTCCCAATAAATTGATTCAGACCGGTATCCGGTAGATAATTCTTCATGGGTGATAGTATTTATCAGTCTTCCTGAAAGGTCAAATATATGAATAGTCACCTTCAGGATGTTATTGGCTTTATTATGTTCAAACTGAAAAATTGTATAGTCTGTTAATGGATTAGGGTAGTTATATACTCTTTCCAGAACAATATCATCTGATTCTGTTACCATAAACTTTATAGTCTCTTCTGAAGAATTATTAAAGATATCCCACACTTTTACTCTCAAGCTATGTTCTCCAATATCCAAATCATTTAACTGATAAATAACCGTCCCGCTGTTATATTTATCAATATCTGCATGATAATAATCATTTAGCACAACCAGTTCATTAATATTCTCATCCACTATACCAATTATATCGTGTCCTATTCCATTACCAACCGTGTTTATTCCATTTTCATCATTTATTTCGGCATATATTACAGGATCTTTATCAGTTATACCGCCGGTTTTAAATTTATCATTGTTCAGATAAAGCTGAATATCCGGGCCATAGTCATCATAAATAATATAATCGGAAGTTCCGCCTATGTAAATCTCACTAAAATAGCCGTTGGCATCTATTAACGAATCCTGTGCATAATATATTATTTTCCCTTTACCTATGTTGTAGGAAATATCCTTTGGAACAATAAATGAGAAATCAAATCTGCCGTTAACAACACTTGCTGTGCCTTTATAAATAATATTTTCCTGAACATCAAAATTCATAGTACTGATATTATCTTGGCCCAGGGTTGTTTTAATTTGAGTTTTGTCAAAAATAGACGGATAGACTGTTCCATTGAAATTTCCCATTACTGTACTATCGCTATAGCAAACATGACCGGATATTTTAACTTTGGAAAATGCTTTAAGGGTATCCAGCTCTTCATTTATTGATCTGCTGTTAACCGAATCTGTTATTATCTTATATTCAGGGTATGCAAGTTCAAGTGCAGGATCTCCAAGCAACGTAAAGTTCAGCCTGTTATCGTCATTTATTGCTTTATTTTTAGTGTTTTTCACCAGGTCACCCAGACGGTATTTTTTATTATCAGCGTTTCTTTCAAAGGCATATAAATAGAAGTATTTATTCAGGGTAAAGTTTGGCTGAGAATATACTAATCTGGTTGTGGACATTAAACCAATACCACCACCTTCAGGATTTAACAAAGCTTCTTCACCGGCAGATGTCTTTTCAGTAATAGTACCTCCCTCATCATCAATATCATCAAAGCGGCTGAACTCGCATGTAGCTGTAATAAACAAAGGAAGCGCATCCTTATTTTTTAATCCTATGATGTCGGTTTTCTGAAGGATCTGTTCTTTGGTAAGACCCAGCTCTCCACCATGTCCGCTATAATTGAAAATTAACATTCCGCTATTGAAGTTATCGAGTATTGCTCTGTGAACATCCGGATATCTGGGTCCTGTTGAAGTAGTAACCTGCTTGTATGCATCAAGCAATAGTTTTTTCACTGCGAATTCAGGATATTTTTTCATTATACTGTCAGCCAGTTCATTAGCCTGCACCATGTGAGTTGTCCCATTACTATGTTCACCATCATCGCCTACAAAACATAATACATTTCGCCAATCCGACATATTGTTACGTGTATTATAGGATTTTATCTTATTAACTACTCCCTGTGCTTCTTTAGGTGTTTTAACCGGTAACCGGCCTACGCCAATATCCAGTAAATACTCCTTCATATATTCATCTGATCCCCCTTCGTCATCATCCAGTAGTCCAAAAAAATCATCTGTAACATATGAATCGCTAAAACTTAATGAATTTGATGATTGATAAGTAAGAATGAAGTTCGGATTGCCGGCAGAGGACGTATGATTATTATATGAACCGTCACCAAAAAGCAATAAATACCTGAGAGAGTCTTTGCCATTGTCTGATTTATCATATATCATTTTTACAAAATCACGGATAGCGCTAACATCAGGCTTACCGCCTGAAAATTCATTATATATTTTATCAGGTGTTGTAACAAATACACTCATATTATCATTAGTCCGGTGAAATTCTGCTAATTCTTCAGCTTCGTTAAGAAAATCAGGATGAGTAACAATAATAAATTCATGCGGTTCTGTAAAGTGGAGATTCTGATTTTCAACTTCCAGTATCTGATCATTAATAACGGGACTAAGGAAGTTACCATTTTTATTGAAAGCTACAAATTCTTTCAAACTATCAGTTTTACTCTTAAAATTCAATAGCGTACCATTTAAATTTGTGGTTATGCGATTAATATTATATATGTCAGTTATATCCCAGACTATTGTATTATTATTTGCATTGCTAATAGTGAATTGTGCAACATTTCCCTGTCCGCTTGATTCTATATCTCTGAAAAATAGTGGTTTGTCATCCAGTATGAGCATGCTTCTTGCATTGAGTATTATGTAGTCCAACCAGCCTTCATCAGAATCAGCACGTTTATTATAAGAAATATTTATATTAATTGTTTCTTCCAGAGGCATAAATGATTTTATTTGCCACTTTTGATTTGCAAAGGTGCCTGAAAATGAGCTCATAGATGATATAGCATCAATAGCAATCTGATCTATAATATTATTATCGCTCCTGATATCAATTACTCTTCTCTGACCTGCACGACTTGCAACATTGGTTTTTATAAAAACAGGTGAATTTATGTCAATATTTGTAAATGTAAAGGTCGTATCAAAAACAGTATTTTCAAGTTTAACACCGAACCATTGTCTGCCCGATTTTACCAGGTTAGATATGTTTCTCTCGTGATAATCATAATCATTAAATGATGATACGCTGTGGGTAGATGGTTCAGTTACCTCACTCAGGGTCTCAATTCTTTTACCAGGACCCAGATCCGCTGTTAAATAATAATAAGATGAATTTGAGTATAAATGAATTGAATGGATAAATAGATTCTGATTGCTATTATATGTCCATGTCACCGGCCCTTCAGCGTAAAACAGTATATAATCCCCTTCATTGAAGATGTTATCACTGCCTTTTTCCATATAAATTGCATTTTCTATAAGATCATCCGGCCGCGGTTCGGAATTCATATAGGGCAGCATTTTACCACCATTCCCGTAAACTCTGACGTTTGCCGGATCCGGCATGTTCATATCTTTTAAATTACTATAAGTAAGCTTATATATCCCGCTAACCGGTATTCCTATCTTAAACCATTTTCCGGATGCCAATACCGAATTTTCACTATAGCTTTTAGCGGATTTTGGCTGGTGGTATTTTTCTTCACCTGTAATTTTATTACCTGCTTTAATTACAAAATTTTCAAGCCTCTCTATCCTGTTGGTTATAGGATTTCTCCTAAGAGGAATAAATGTTAATTGAATATAAGGCCTCTTGTTAAGATACCTGATCGAAGTTTCCCAGCTTAATTCATCAGAAATATTTTTCAAATATCTAACGTTCTGAATATCAGCATCATCAATTGGCTTATAAACCTGGTCAGCAATAATTATATTTTTACTTGAATAATAATCATCTAATTTTATAAGTTCATAATAATATGGAAATAAAGTTGCCGGATCAGCATAAGTTGCATTGTCAAAAAATAAATATTCTGTTATAGGAGTGGGTCCTAAAGTATCTTCAATATTATTAATGAATGTTTTGTTCTGGTGCCATAAAATAGTCCTTTTAAGTTCATTATTCTGGGCGTTAACATTAATTGTCAGAACCAATATTATTAAAATGTGAAATCTCATAAAAGATAATTAAACCGGGATGTGAAAATAAAAAAAAATCTTTTAAATAATTAATATGATTTTTAAACGAATGAGTTAAATAATTATTGTGGAATACAATATTTAAACAAACTTTTAACTGTTTAGTTCAGCAATGAATATCAGATTGACTTATCTAATTATTTTCTCAGTGTTTGGCACTTTACTATGTTACTCACAAGATCCTTATTTTTCAAACTTTGCATTAAATTTGGTATATCTTAATCCCTCATATGTAAGCTCGATTACAAATCCTGAAATAGCTGTATCATACAGGAATCAGTGGCCCGCTCTGTCAGGCGCTTTTGTAAATTACGGGGCTTATGTCTCTTTTCCTTTAAAAAAATTTCAAAGCGGCTTTGGATTTTATTTTATGAATGATATACAGGGGGGCGGAATCATTACAAGTACATCGCTAAATTCAATATACGCATATAAAATAAAGATTAACAGTAATATTAATTTGAATGCAGGGTTACAAGCTTCATATTTCTTTGAAAATATGAATCCTGAAAACCTTGTTTTTGAGTCAGATCTTAGAAATACATCAGGTCCGAATTACGCAGACGAGGCATTTGATGTATTGGATAATAATTTTTGGGATTTCTCTTTGGGTTTCATGGCTGAAGTAAACAGATTGGTATATATAGGATTTTCAGTTCAGCATCTTACTCAGCCCGGCAGATATTTTAGCTCAGACGATAATAATACACTTTTCAGAAAGTATTCATTTCACGCTCAAAGTCAGATTCCCCTGATAAAGGGGCACAGTAAAAATGTCCCTGTAATTACACCTTCTATATTGTTTCAAAAGCACAGACAGCATCAGCAAATTAATTACGGCTCCGGCTTGTTGATATCACCCTTATATATTGGTGTCTGGGCAAAGAATAATTTAAAATTTAATTTTAGTTCCTTAACTGTAGCAGCAGGATTTATCAAAACGAATTATAAGATAGTATATAATTATGACTTTAACCTGACCAGATCAAACTTGCTGGATTTGGGTATGGGAGCGCACGAGATAACATTTTTATTAAATTTTCAGTATAAAGAAAAAAGAAGGAATAATAGGCAATAAAATGATTTAACTTGTAGTTATTTTAAAACAAATATTGTAAATTAAACACAATTTTAGTTATATTTGAAAATAAAAACCTTAAAACCATGAACATAAAGCTATCAGCTATCACAAAAGTTGTTATACTATTATTTGTATTGTCAGCTTGTGGAGGTGGAAAAACAAGAAAAAATTCCACCACAACAAATTGGAGATATAATGATCCTGATATGGGGGGTTTTGAAGTAAGATTTGGTTATGAACAAGCCAAGGGTCCCGGATTAATTTTTATTGAGGGCGGAACATTTACTATGGGTAGAGTTGAGCAAGATTTACTTTATGACTGGAATAATGTTCCCAGGAGAGTTACAGTAAGCTCCTTTTACATGGATCAAACCGAGATAAGAAATGTAGATTACAGGGAATATTTATACTGGATCAGCAGAGTCTTTGTTGAGTATCCGGAAGTATACAGAAAAGCATTACCAGATACCTTGGTCTGGAGACGTCCGATGGCTTATAACGAACCTTATGTTCAGTATTATTTCAGGCATCCGGCATATAATGATTATCCTGTCGTCGGAATTAACTGGCTTCAGGCAAATGATTATTGTGCGTGGAGGACAGACAGGGTAAATGAGATGATATTAATAGATGAAGGTATTCTGAATCCTGATCCAAATCAGTTAGGTGAGGAAAACTTTAATACTGAAGCTTATTTAGCTGGGCAGTATGAAGGATTGGTAAATAAGAATTTGCCAAGTCTGGATCCTAATAAAGAATTTAGAAGGGTACAAATGGAAGATGGAATATTATTACCAAGATACCGCCTTCCTACTGAAGCAGAATGGGAATTTGCCGCTCTTGCATTAATTGGTAATTCATATGATGAAAGGATTTTTGAGCGGAGAATATATCCCTGGGACGGTCATAATGTGAGAAATGATATTAAGAAGTACAGGGGTAATATGAGAGCAAACTTTGTTCGTGGAAGAGGTGATATGATGGGTGTTGCAGGTGATTTAAATGATAATGCCTCGATACCTTCACCAGTTGAATCTTACTGGCCTAATGATTATGGATTGTACTGCATGGCTGGAAATGTTAATGAATGGGTAGACGATGTTTACAGGCCTTTATCATTTGCTGATTTTGATGAATTTAATCCGTTCAGGGGAAATGTTTTCCAGACTCTTGTAAGAGATGAAGAAGGAAATGTTGCTGAAAAAGATAGTCTTGGAAGGTTAAGGTACAGACCTGTTACAGAAGCAGAATCAATTAACAGATGGAATTATAAAAAGGCATATTATAAGAATTATAGAGACGGGGATTATGAATCAAGCGTAATAGATGGTGATGACTGGACTATAGATGCAGAAGATCAAAGTTTAACTTCAGATAGAATGTACTCACAACAACCGGGGTACGAAACATCACTGGTAAATGATCAAGCCAGGGTATATAAGGGTGGATCATGGAGAGACAGAGCTTACTGGTTAACTCCGGGAGCAAGAAGATTTCTTGATGAAAGTGCATCCAGGGATGATCTGGGATTTAGATGTGCTATGACACGTGTAGGAACTCCGGCAGGTTTTTAGAGATTATTCATAATTGAACAACATAAAATAAAACCTCATTAGTAATAATGGGGTTTTTTAATTTTAAATATATTAACAAAAATACAGTGGGAATTAATCAGTTATATGAGCTTTATTTACGTTATCCTACTATTTCCACTGACTCAAGATGCGTTAAGAAAAATTCAATATTCTTTGCATTGAGAGGTGAAAACTTTGATGGAAATAATTTTGCCCGGGATGCTTTAAGAAATGGGGCTGCCTATGCTGTTATAGATAAATCTCAGGATAATCCCGATAGCAGGTTTATACTTGTGGAAGATAGCCTGCATACCCTTCAAAGTCTTGCAAATCATCATAGAAAGACATGTGATACGAGACTTCTGGCTATTACAGGATCTAACGGAAAAACTACAACAAAGGAATTAATTAAGATAATATTAAGTGAAAAATACAAGGTATATGCTACGCAAGGCAACCTGAATAATCATATTGGGGTGCCTTTGACACTCCTATCAATGCCCCCTGATACTCAGATCGGAGTTATTGAAATGGGAGCAAACCATACAGGTGAAATCAGGCATTTATGCGAGATAGCGGAACCAGATTTTGGGTTAATTACCAATGTTGGCAAAGCTCATCTTGAAGGATTCGGTTCTTTAGAAGATATAACTAAAGCAAAAGCTGAACTTTTTAATCATTTGAAAGATAATCAGGGTATAATATTTGGAAATGTCAGTGATTCATATGTGTATTCTATAATTCCTGAAAATTATAATAACACTGTATTATATGGTAATAAAGGCAGTATATGCTGGGGGCAGTATCTGTCGTCTGATCCCTTTCTGAAATTAATTTTATTTATAAATGATGAGCACAGTGGATTAAAAATTAATACTAATCTTGTTGGAAGGTATAATCTTGAAAATGTTATTGCTGCTGCAACATTTGCGCATTTTCTTAATATTGGCAATAACATAATTAAAAGAACTATTGAAAATTACTTCCCTGAAGAAAACCGTTCACAACTGATAAAAACCAGAAACAATAGTATTTATCTGGATGCTTACAATGCCAATCCAACAAGTATGAAAGCCGCATTAGATAATTTTATTGAGCTGAATGTAAAAGACAAGTATTTTATATTAGGTGAAATGCTGGAGGTTGGAAAAGCAACCGACAAAGAACATCTATCTCTGTTAAATTTCCTTAAAGAAAAAAAAATATTAAATGTCTTATGCGTTGGTAAAGCATTTCATAAACACGCGAATAAACTTGGATATAAATACTTTAATAACGTTGATGAAATAGCTAAACACTTAGAAAATAATAAGATCAGAAAGGCTAATATTTTCATCAAAGGTTCCAGGGCAAACAAGCTGGAAAAACTGCTGCCTTTTCTGTAGGTTATATACTTTATTATTAAGACTTTCCCTTTACAATAAATGAACTAATAATAGAATTTTTATCCAATAGTTCATCAATTGTTATTAGTAGTTGGGTACTATCAATATGACTATAGATGTAAGCATCGCAACCTGCTTCAATGCAGCTATTCTGGGTGTCTGGTGAATATTGGTCTGTAATTGCTATTATCGGGATTAATTGATTGTGGCTTTTTATTTCCAATATACTTTTAAGTATATTTTCCCCAAGTATCCTGACATTAATAATTATAAGATCAATTTTAAGCCCGGAACCCAGGATATCCAAAGACTGCTTAATTGATATGGCCCTTTTAATTTTAATCCTTGTGGTTGATAGTAAATCTTTCAGGTATAAAAAACTTACATAGTCATCTTCTATAACCAGTAGTGTTTTATTTTGCCAGTTAAATTTCATATTAATGGGAGTATTTATTTCCAGATTACTTCCCAGGTAATAAGTAGGGGTAAGCATTTTAATTGTTAAAAAAAACAATATTAGTATGGATACTTGTATTAATTCCGATTTTTACTAAAAAGTAACCCTCCTTATTAGATAATTTCATTTTATATTAACGTAAAACTTAGAAAAACCATAAAGAATATTAACTTAAAAATGCTACTTTTAAAAGTTTTGTAAATTCTTTAAATGGTTGTTTCCGATTTATTAAACATCATTTATGAAGAGCTTAATTACATTATTGCCTTTTTTAATACCAGGGCTTGTTATATTCGGTCAAAATTTTGAATGGGAAGCCGGGTTTCATGGATTTTTCGACAACAGAGAATATTTCAATGAATATACTGACCCGCAGACAATTTTTGGTTCCAGGCTATCTGTAGAAGCTGGATTTGCCATAAACGAGTATAACCGGTTTAAAGCGGGCTTTAACTACTTATATGAATTTGGAAGTAAGGGAGATCTTATTGCTCCGGATATTACTATGTATTATAACGGACAATTAAAATATATAAATTTTTTTATAGGGGCATTTCCCCGTTGTAATTTGATACATCATCCTCTTATTCTTTTAACAGACACACTTGAATATTTTCGTCCAAATGTTGAAGGAATGTTTTTAGAGTTTAAAACAAACATGTTTTATCATAATATATGGATTGACTGGACTAGCAGGCAGACAGATACAAAAAGAGAGACATTCCTTATTGGCGGAGAAGGAATGATAAGAAAAGGCATTTTCTTTTACCGGCACAATTTTATTATGTATCACTTTGCCGGTCCGGCTATACCCATCCCTGACGATCACATCAGAGATAACGGAGGATTAACGGCAAGTTTAGGAGCAGATTTGTCTTCCAGGATATATTTGGATAGTCTTACAATAACATCAGGTATAGCAGTATCATATGACAGAATAAGAAGTATATATGATTTCAATTTTCCCGTCGGCTGGCTTAACAACATCAGGATCGTTCATAGGGGTTTTGGTATTAATGGTTTATACTATGGCGGTGACAGTCAGATTTTACTCTATGGGGAAGGTTTTTATAGATCTAAAAGTTATGGCAGGCTGGATTTATTTTATGAAAGCAATAATTCAAACCTGATAAGAGGCAAATTACAGTTTTCGTTTCATTTTATTCCAGGCAAAATAAATTCTTCCCAGTCTCTTGCGATTTATTTAAGTCTGGATGGAAAAAGAAAAATAAGGAAACAGGTTAATTAACCATCAACATTGATATTATTTTCTAACCCTGATCTGCTTAAATTAATTTTACAGGTAATTCCCACGTTAATTTAATGAAAATCCAGCTGACTAAAACACTTGTTTTTCCTCACAAAGAAGTTAAATAATATACTTTTATTATATATCTGATTGAAATTATTTAACTCACTATCGCTTTTTATTTCTTTTCTTTTTCTTTTTAACGTTTTTAAAGAGCGGAAAAATGAAAAATGGGCCTTAATGACAGAAAAGGAAAAAGAAAAAGATAAATTAAATAAATAAATAAATGCGGATAGAATATCCAGGAACAATCTTATAATTATTGTTTTATAGAAGATATTGTCCGGTAGATTTTTATATAATAAAAATAGATTATTTCTGTAATTAAAATATAGTTTCCTGGGAGTATTATTAGGTAATGTTCCTCCTCCAACATGATAGACAGTGACATCAGGATAACAGATAATTTTGTAGTTGAGTTTTTGCAGGCGCCAGCAAAGGTCTATCTCTTCCATATGGGCAAAAAAGTCCTTATCTAGGCCACCGGCTTCGAAATATGCCTTTGCTCTCAGGAACATACATGCTCCGGATGCCCAGAATACTTCTATTGGATCATTGTACTGACCAGTATCTTTTTCAATATTGTTTAAAATTCTTCCCCTGCAGAAAGGATAACCTAATTTATCAATAAAACCTCCTGCAGCACCTGCATATTCAAAATAGTTATTATTAGCATATGATCTTATTTTAGGCATACAGGCAGCAATTGAGTTATCCTTTTCCATTAGATTAACTATGGATAACCAGTTACTTGTAACCATCACATCAGAGTTTAATAACACAAAATATTCTGATTTTATCTGTTCCAGCGCCTTAACATAACCCTGTGCAAAACCGTAATTCATGTCAAATAGAATAAGTTTAATCCCGGGATATTTATCCTTTAATAAACTAACTGAATCATCACTTGAATTATTATCAGCAACATATATTTCTGTAGAAGAATTGCCTGAATATTTAATTACTGAAGGTAGAAATTTATCAAGATGCTCCCTTCCATTCCAGTTTAATATTACTACAGCTACTTTAATCATATTATTATCTGTAAGGATTATTCAGTTTTCTCCCTTTTATGTTTCCATCTGTTATGAGACCACAACCAGTATTCAGGTTTTTCAACAATGTAATCTTCAAGTGTTTTTATTGCTTTTTCCGTAATCACAAAATCAGCTAAATCAGATGTATTTTCGAACAGAACTTCAAATTTAACCTTATAATAACCTCGTTTTACTTTATAAACAATCATAAAAACCACAGCCATATTTAACTTTTTTGCAATTTTTTCAAAACCGGTATAAAACGGGGTATCCTGGTTTAAGAATTTTGTCCAGTACTTATTTCTCCGGGGAGGCCTCTGGTCTATCAGAGACCATATTATTATCCGTTCATTTTTTTGTTTATATTCTACAATTTCCTTATAGGTTTCATTCGCAGGTATCATTATGGCTCCATACTTGCAACGTATATCATGAATCATCTTATCAATGTACTTAACCTTTAAGGGGCGGTAAATAGCTAAAAATTTATATGATATTTTGGTCGGAAAGTTTACCATCCACTCCCAGTTTCCATAGTGCCCTGAAATAAGGGTAATATCTTTGTTCTTCTTATACAGGTCAGCAAATATACCGATATTCTCAAATTTGTATCTTTTATCGACTTGCTTTCGGGTAAGATGAATAGTCTTAAGAGATTCAATAGAGAAATCACACAGATGTTTATAGAATTTTTTTGCAATATTATTTATCTCTTTTTCAGACTTATCGGGGAAAGAACGGGTGAGATTTTTATAAGTAACTTTTTTTCTATATCTTATTATATATTGAAGGAATATATAAAAAAGACTGGATATTAAATAAAGAATATTTAAAGGAATCAATGTGAATAACCATACTAATGAGTAGAAAAACTTATAAATAATTTTTGACATTGATTTTGTAAAAAAGTATTATTTATAATCCAAAGATTTCATTTATTCATAAAATTACCAACTATTCCAAGAAATTCTTCAAATATATTACTGTTAGTTGCCACTATTTCATTGCCAAAAAGGTAGTTGCTGCCGCCTTTAAAATCTGCTATTTTACCCCCTGCCTGCTCAATAATAAAAGATCCTGCTGCCACATCCCATGGATTAAGGTTATATTCATAAAAAGCATCATAGCGCCCGCATGCAACATATGCCAAATCAGTAGCAGCCGAACCCATCCTTCGGACACCATGGGAATTATTAAAAAAGTAGCTTAATGTTTCCATGAACGGCTGAAGTCTTGAGAAATTATGATAGGGGAAACCTGTAGCAATTAATGAACTTTTTACTTTATTCACGGAAGATACTCTTATTTCCTCCCCGTTGAGGTAAGAAGGACTACCTTTAAAGGCATAAAAACATTCATTTAGTGACAATTCGAGAATTACTCCAATAACCAGCTCCTCATTTTCCATCAGGGCTATACTTATTGCTACAGGAGGGGCACTATGAATATAATTCGTCGTACCATCAAGCGGATCTATAATCCAGTTATACTTTGATCCTTTCTTTTTAATAGTACCTTCTTCAGCAATAAATCCCGAATCAGGTATTATCTTCCCCAGACTATTTGCTAACCTTTGTTCAGCCTCTTTATCAACTTCTGTTACGAAGTTTTGCTTGCCTTTGGTTTCTATACTGTCGTATAAAAAGTTCCCCTGTTTTTCTATGATATATTTACCCACCTTTGCCGCAATCTCTCTTGTATGTTCACATATTTCTTTATAGTCCATTTTATAAAAAATTCAATAGAAGTGGTAAAAATAGAAATAATTTGTTATTTATCTCCGATACCGGCCGGATTAGCAATTCAACAATAGAACAATGGAGCAATAGAACAATATAGCAATAGAACAATAGATTAGCTTTTCAATTTATTCTGATAATACTTATATAATGCAACCTGTGATCGCAGCTTCCTTTTAGAATTTAATTTTAAATAGGGATTATCTTGTTTTTCATTTATTATTCTCGACTTTACATTATCTTTAAGCTGGATGTTGATCATATCTTTAAGCTCCTGTTGAATATCCTTGTCATAAATAGGGCAGGTTATTTCAATTCTTCTGTCCAGATTCCTGGTCATCCAGTCTGCAGAGGAAATATAATATAATTCATCCCCTCCATTACAGAAGATAATAATTCTTGAATGTTCAAGATATTTATCAACTATGCTGATTGCTTTAATGTTCTCACTCATCCCTGGAATACCAGGAATAAGAGAGCAAATACCTCTTATGATTAAGGTTATTTTAACACCGGCATTATTTGCCTGGTAAAGTTTGTAGATTATTTCTTTATCAACAAGGCTGTTAAATTTAAGTACGATATAAGCCTCTTTACCAGCTTTTGCGTTTTTTATTTCATTATCAATTAAGGTATACATTTTTTTACGCATATACAGGGGTGAAGCTATTAAATGCCTGTATGTATAGTTTTTATAAGTATTGGCAAAAAAGTCAAACACTTTATTCACTTCACTGGTTATTTGTTTATCAGTAGTAAACAGTATTAAATCGGAATATACCTGTGCAGTACCCTCATGCCAGTTACCTGAGCTTACACAGGAATAGGCTATTGTTTTTTTGTTTTCTTTCCTTGCAATGTAAACCAGTTTACAATGCACTTTAAGACCTGGTATGCCAAAATAAACATTCACTCCGGATTCTTCAAGTTTTCGTGACCAGTATATATTTGCTTCTTCGTCAAACCTGGCCTGCAATTCAATTATTACATTAACTGTTTTTCTATTCCTTGCTGCTGTCATTAACGCATTCATAACCTTAGAATTCCGTGCTACCCTGTAAACAGTAAGCGATATTTCCTTTACTTTGGGATCGATTGATGCCTCCTGAAGCATGCTGACAAAGATGTTAAAGTCATGGTAAGGGACATGAAGCATAAAATCTTTTTCAGCCATCACTGCAAAGATACTTTTCTGATTCTCAATAAGTTTATGGCCTAAAGGTACATCTTTCTTATATGCCAGTTGTTTTCCTCCAATCTGAGGAAAATTCATAAAATCTTTGAAATTATGATATCGTCCCCCTGGTATCAGGTTGTTATCCTCTTCCAGGTCAAGCTTTTGAATAATAATCTCCATCAGATCTCTGGCAATACAGTTATCAAACACAAACCTTACGGGCTGTCCTGTTTTTCTGCCACTGACCCCTTGTGAGATACGTTCCAGGAAGCTTTTTGATACATCATTATCCATATCAAGTTCTGCATCCCTGGTTAGTTTAATTATCCATGCGTTAAATGTATCGAAATACAGAATTGCAAATAAATCCTTGAGAGAATACCTTATGATATCTTCAAGAAGTATAAGAAACTTTCTGTGATTTTCAGAAGGGAGCGTAATAAATCTCGGCAGAATATCAGTTGGTACTTCAATTAAAGCATATTCTGTTTCAATGGCAGGTTCAGTACTTGTAAGTTTTGTGGCCAGATAAATAGATTTATCTTTAAGGTCAGGAAATTTATTTACATTATGTAACATTATAGGAGAGAGAAATGACATAACCTTATCCTTGAAATATTTTTGCACAAATATTGCTTGCTTCTGGTTAAGTTCCTTTTCATTGATTATAAAAATATCCTTCCGTTCAAGTTCTCCAAGAATATGATGATATGTATATTCAAATTTATGCTGAAGCCTGATGACCTTATTCTGAATCATATTCATTAGCTGTTTTGGCTTTTCACCCTCAACTGCTTTTGAACCTATCTGCATGTCAATCATACGTTTAATAGTAGCAACCCTTACCTTGAAAAATTCATCCATATTATTTGAGAAAATCCCCAGAAATCTTATCCTTTCAATTAAAGGCACATTCTTATCCTGGGCTTCCTGTAATACCCGTTCATTGAAGGATAACCAGCTTAATTCCCTGTTTATGATTTTATTTTGTTTTCGCATAGAGTCACCTTTAATCCGGATAATGGAGTATAAGTACTTAATAATTAAAGTTAAAAGCTTACAATGATTCTACCTGTAAATTTTTTTTGGGGAAATCAAATTGTTCTGAAACTAACTTTTTTTTGCTTATATCCTTCCACTTCTCGATATCAAAAACAAGTGATACAATACCTGCAGTGCTTATGTTTTCTATTGTATTTTTAACAAATATGTTAGCAAAATTTGTAAGTTCCGGATTATGTCCGAATATCATAAGTGATGAGATAGAATTATCTGTCTTCTTAATCAGTTCTGTTATAAATTTTTCTTCGGTTGCATAAAGATTTTCTTCAATAATTATTTTGCTTGGCGGAAATTCAAACACACGGGCAAAGATTATGGCAGTATGTATGGCCCTGTTCGCCGAGCTTGTAATAATTAATTCAGGCAGGGCATTCCTGATTTTAATTCGTCTTGCCATTTCATATGCGCTTTGAATTCCTTTAAGTTTTAAAGGTCTGTCAATATCTGAAATATTATCATAATCCCAACTTGATTTGGCATGTCTTACTATGTGTAAAGTTTTTCTTTTTTTCATAGATCCGGATATTGGGTTAAACTTTTTACAAATTAAATAAATTTATAGGAGATTACTGGCAAGATCTGCCAAATAACTTCTTTCACCTTTTATCAGGTGAACGTGTGCAAAGATATTCTGGCCTTTCATCTTATCGGTAAGATAGCTTAGCCCGTTAGATTTATCATCCAGGTAAGGAGAATCAATCTGTTCAATATCTCCTGTGAATATCATTTTTGTTCCTTCACCTGCCCTTGTAATTATTGTTTTTATTTCATGTGGAGTAAGGTTCTGGGCTTCGTCAACTATAAAATATATTCTTGAAAGACTTCGACCCCTGATATAGGCCAGGGGTGTAATTATCAGTTTTTCATCTTTTTGCATTTCCTCAATTTTCTGATACTCTTTACTGGTCTGGTTAAATTTGTTCTTTATAACTGCAAGATTATCAAAAAGAGGTTGCATGAAAGGTCCAATCTTTTCATTTACACTTCCCGGAAGAAAGCCAATATCTCTGTTTGCTAAAGGCATAATAGGTCTTGCCAAAAATATCTGTGTAAACTTTTGTCGTTGATGTATTGCTGCAGCAAGGGCAAGAAGGGTTTTTCCTGTCCCTGCTTTCCCGGTTAAGGAGACCAGTAATACATCGTCCCGAAGAAGGGCATCAAGGGCAAATGTCTGTTCCGCATTTCTGGGATCAATGCCATATGTTCTTTGTTTTAGTACCCTGCTCATTGTATTGTCAGCAGGATTAAAATGTACCAGTGCACTTGAGGAATTGCTTTTAAGGATAAAATATTGATTAGGTATAGGTACCAGTTCAATATTAAAGTTCTCAAACGGTATGCCCTCTGAAGTCTCATAAAGCTCTGAGATTATTTTATTGTCAATATTTTCAACCACACTAACATTTTTGTATATGTCAGCAATACTGCTGATTTTATCACTTTCATAATCCTGTGACATGATACCAATAGATTTGGCTTTCATTCGCAGATTTATATCCTTGGTTATCAGGATGACAGTTTTACCATTGCTGTTCTTTTGAATATGTTCAGTAATGGCAAGTATACGATGGTCCGGAGAATGTTCGGGAAAAGATTCCTGGATAACACTCGAAAAAGGCTTGCCTGTTTCTATGGTTAATCTGCCGAGACCTTTGCCAAGTGAAACACCTTCACGGAATAAGCCATCACCCGACAGTTTATCCAGCTCACGCGTAAATTCCCGGGCATGAAAATTTAATATATCGTTACCTCTTTTAAATTTATCAAGTTCTTCAAGAACAGTTATTGGTATTACTACATCGTTATTCTCAAAAGTATATATACTCTTGTAATCATGAAGTAAAACATTTGTATCCAGAATAAATATCTTCTTGTCTTTCAAATTAATTAAATTAGTACAGCTTTAAAATTAATAATTTTTATTATTTTATATTTGTTCAGTTTTGCAATAGGTAATTTTTTTGAAGTAAGAATATCTATTTTACCGGGAACCATTATTAATTATTAACTAAAATAAATTTAAAAGTAGCTGAACATGGACGTTATTAAAGCTATATTGAACCGAAGAAGCATAAGGAAATATACTGCTGAAAAAGTTACCGATGATCAGATAGAATTACTCCTGAAGGCAGCTATGTATGCTCCATCAGCTGTTAATAAACAACCATGGCATTTTATTGTATTCAGAGACAGGAATATTATTAATGAAATTATTAATATACATCCAAATTCCCATATGCTGAAAGATTCAGATGTTGCAATACTGGTATGCTGGGATGAAAATCTTCAGCATGATACAGGTTACGGGCCTGTTGATTGTTCTGCAGCTACTCAGAATATCCTTCTGGCAGCTCATGGAATTGGTCTGGGAGCAGTATGGGTCGGCATATATCCAAGGGAAAACAGAATCAAAGGTGTCCATAGGCTTTTCGGACTTCCTGAAAACGTTAAACCCTTCTCAATAATTTCTATAGGACACCCGGCAGAAAATAAGGAATTTCCGGACAGATATAAAAAGGAAAGAGTACACTACGAAAAGTGGTAAAAGATATTGCCGCCGGAAATAATATAATCTAAAATTTCCCTTCTCATGAATTATAAGGAAACAGTTGACTATCTGTACAGTAAATTACCCATGTACCAGAGAGAGGGTAAGGCAGCTTACAAGGCAAGTCTGGATAATACTATCAGACTTGATAGATATTTTAAAAGTCCTCATAAGAAATACTTAACAATTCACGTAGGCGGAACAAACGGTAAAGGATCAGTATGTCATATGCTAACGTCTGTTTTACAGAATGCAGGATATAAGACAGGACTATATACTTCGCCCCATTTAATTGATTTTCGGGAAAGAATAAAAGTAAACAGCGAATTAATATCTGAGGATTATGTTATCAAATTTGTAAAAAAACATATTACTTTCTTTGAAAATATTCAGTCCTCATTCTTTGAGATGTCAGTCTTTCTGGCATTTGAATATTTTGCATATAAGAAGGTGGATATAGCAATTATTGAGGTAGGATTGGGCGGGAGACTCGATTCAACAAATATTATAAATCCGATACTTTCCGTAATAACAAATATAGGGCATGATCATATGGAATTCCTGGGTAATACGCTTGATGAAATAGCTCATGAAAAGGCTGGAATAATAAAAAAATCTGTGCCTGTTATTATTGGGGAATCAGACTCCCAAACAGACAATATTTTTATAAAAATTACAGAACAACAATCGTCACCTTTATGTTTTGCAGATAAGAAATATTCTGCCGGTGGTAGTTTATTGCCTGCTCATGAAATGCAGGTATTTAATATAGAGAAAGAAAATCAGATTTATTATCCAAACCTTAAAACTGATCTTTTAGGAATATACCAGAAAAAAAATATTATAACGGCACTGGCCTGTATTGATTTTTTAAAAGACAACGGATTTGAAATTGCTAATATTGATATTTACCACGGATTAAAAAAAGTAATTACAAATACAGGTTTTTACGGCAGGTGGCAGCTGATAAAAAGAGAACCACGGATTATTTGCGATACGGCCCATAACCTGGAAGGATTTAAATCAGTCATTTCACAGATTAAGAATACACAATACAAAAATTTGCATTTAATAATAGGCTTTGTAAAGGAAAAAAATATAGAAGATTTTCTTGAGATCTTTCCTGAAAAAGCAACTTACTATTTTACGAGGCCTGATGTTCCGAGGGGCCTCGACGAGGCTATTGTTCTGGAGAAATCAAAAGCATTTAATTTAAAGGGGAAGTCTTACGCATCGGTGGAGAAAGCATACAGGACTGCGATATCATCGGCAGATAAAGATGATATGATTTTTATTGGAGGGAGCACATACGTTGTAGCCGATTTTTTAATGTTAGAAAAAGCCTAGTATTTTTCATTCATTAAAAAAAATCCTCTATCTTTGCCCTCGCTTTAAAAGGCTATAATTCACGGGCGTTTAGCTCAGTTGGTTCAGAGCATCCCGACTAACGAGTCGGGAGGGTCGCAGAAATAAGAAAATAAAGGGCGTTTAGCTCAGTTGGTTCAGAGCATCCCGACTGAAAAGTCGGGAGGGTCGCAGAAATAAGAAAATAAAGGGCGTTTAGCTCAGTTGGTTCAGAGCACCTGCCTTACAAGCAGGGGGTCGCTAGTTCGAATCTAGCAACGCCCACAAAAATGGGGAGGTTGTCGAAAGAGACAACCTTTTTTATTATGAAAAAATATTATTTCTATATACTATACTCAACTAAACTTGACCGTTATTATATTGGCCATACTAATAATCTTGAAGAAAGAGTCAGAATACATAACACTAATCATAAGGGCTATACAGGTGTTGTTAGTGACTGGCAAGTGGCCTATTCTGAAGTCTATCAGACAAAATCAGCTGCATACAGGCGCGAACGAGAAGTAAAAGCCTGGAAAAGCCGAAACCAAATTGAGAAATTAATAACAGGATCAGAACATCCCGACTGACAAGCCGGAAGGGTTACCATTTAGGAAATACTCAAAATTTCCAGATACAAAAATCAAAACTTTTTTTTATTGTTATTTGTTTATATGTTTGCAGCCTTTTCGGGTTTTATTTATTTTCGGCACAATAATTGTAAAATAAGCCTGCAAGGAGTTGGATTGGTATAGGTTTAGTAAGTTTTATAAAAGCTCAACCCATAATAAAGTAACTTAACAAACTGCTTTAGTAGATTTATCAAATATGAACATAAAGGATGCCAGGGAAACTAAACTTTTAGCTAGGGCTTTGCGTATTAATAAGTACAAAAATTTGAAGAACAAGTATTAACCGGAAAAGGAATAATATAACTTGTTGGTAAATTGTAAGTTAAACTGTGATTAAGAATGAAGAAAAACATAAAAATTGTATTGTTTGGGCCAAGAAACGTAGGGAAAACAAATGTCGGATTATATCTGTCAAAAAAGCTGGGAATAAATTATGTTGATCTGGATGACATTCTTACCGAAAGATACGGTTCAATACAGGATATAGTTACCAGGAAAGGATGGGGATATTTCAGAAAGGTTGAAAACGAAACATTACATGAGATTTTATCCGATTTTCAGGATGAGCATTCTATTATTGTTCTTGGTGGAGGTACAATTTCCCATGAATTTGATAAATACAGGGAGAAGAACATAAATATACTAAATGAATTCCAGCCAACAGAAAAAATAATGCTCCTGCCTTATAAAGATTTATCAAGAAATTCTGAAATATTATCTCAAAGGATACACAAAAATTCAAAACCTGAATCAAGAAAACCCCCGCTAACAAATTTGTCACCTCAAAAAGAAACAACCTATATACTAAAAATCAGGGAGAAATATTATAGGGACTTTGCTTCCTATACTATGTATACAGAGGAAATGAAGGAAGATGAAATTGCGGATAAAATTATTGAAATCTTCAAATTAAATTCCGGGTCTTTATCTCACGACAAAGAGTAATCACTATTAGCATTTATATCAAGTCCTTTGCAGGGATCCACTTCCCAATCACATATCCTGAATTTTTCTTTTACAACCTAATTGGTACTCCCCCGTAAAAATCAAGAATTTTGGTTTTAAAAATGTACTCATACTTTGCATTTAACAATTCTGACCGGGCTCTGGTTAAATTATTTTTAGCCTCATTGAATTCTATCGAAGTTATTATGCCTATATTAAATTTATGTTCAGAATGATTAAAGGCCTCTTCACTCGCTTTAACGGCATCTGTTGCAGAGTAATATTTTTCAAGTGCCGCTTTTGCATCGGCATGGGCTTGCTGTATTTCTTTATATAATACTTGCTGTGCTTGTTCCAGTTTATATTTCGAATCGTTTAAAGCTATTTTTGCATGGTTTATTTTTGTATCAATCTCCTTTTTGTTGAATATGGGGATATACAAATTCAGGCTTGCACTACGATACTGATTATCATTTATCTGGTCAGGATAAGGGTAATCCATTACCGGATATGTAGGATCCGATTCCAAAGGATTTATAGCAGCCTTATTATAACGGGTATAATACTCTGACCTTAAAAACAGATTAGGGTACCTGTCTCCTTTTGCTATAGCTAATGATTGTTCTGCACTGTTAACATTATATTCTGCACCCTTTATTTGCGGGAGATTGGATAATGCAGTATTATAAAATGAATCTACCTTTGGCAATAGCAAATCCTCTACTATTAAGTTTTGCGGTCTTACAATCTTAAAATTTTTAACAGAGCCCAGATCCAGAAGCTGGGTAAGAGTTAAAATGGAAATCTCAAGCTGGTTTTCGGAATTAGTAACAATGAGATTCTCTATTGCCCTTTGAGCAATTATATCCAGCAACTCACCCTTTGCGCTGTTTCCAACTTCAACCATTTTTTTCATTCTTTCTACCTGAAGATCAGTTATTTCTAGCTGGCTTTTTGCCACTTCCAGTAACTCTTCATCAAATAAAATCTGTAAATAAGAAGAAGCCAGTATTATCGTAATATCATTTTTTAGTTTCTCGACCATAGCATGGTTATTTAATAGGTCATACCTTTTCTTATGGATAGTATGGTAATTTTTTAGTCCGTTAAAAAGTGTCAGATTACTTGCAATACCAAAACTTCCGTCCTGATTTTTCCGGTCCTGCCATTCATAAGTCTCTGTATTTAGAGCACGTCCCGAGCTGAATGTATGTATCAGACCCGCGTTTAAATTAGGGAGCATTGCGAATTTCGATTGCTGATATTCATATTCCGATACGTCTGCTGCTAATGTTTGTCGTTTAATTTCAATATTGTTTTCCAATGCATAATTTATACAATCTTCCAGTGTCCATTCATTTTGTGAAAAACATAATGGCGCAGAAAGCATAAGAAACAAATTAACTATCAATATTATTCTTTTCATTTTTTTAATTTTTTGATTCGGATTTAGTCCTGGTTATTACCAGTATCATAAATTAAAGAATAGACTTTTCTTTCAAATTTAATTACTTTCCGCTAAGATACGTGGTTTTTATTATATGAAAGTTAGTTGTTAAATGACCGGAAGGGATAGGATATGCAGGGGCAGGCTTTATAATTGCAGGGGCATGCTTAATAATTATTTAATTATTATACTTTTCTGTATATTATAGTAGTCTTTTGCCTTAAATGTAAAAAAATAAACACCTCCTTTAACAATATTGTCATTTTCATCAGTGCCATCCCATAATATCTCATAATAACCTGAACTCTGAAGTTTGTTAATCAATGATTTGACCAATTGTCCATCTATATTATAGATTGATAGAATTACACGGGTATGTTCAGGTACAAAATAGCTGATAATAATAGGGCTAGTGAGAGTGCCAGGATAATCCTGTAATAATCTAAATGAATAAGGATTTGTTGTTTCATAGTTATGTGGTACTCCTGTAGCAGCTTCCAGAACGTTTACCTCTAAGCTATCCGATGTATTAACCCTATTTAAATGTTCCTGGCAACGAGCTGTGACAGTCACATACTTTATGCCTTCAGTGTCCCAGCTATGTGAGGCACTTGTATCAGAACTCCAGTTTGAACTGGTACCATCACCCCAGTTAAAACTATACTCCAGGTTATGATCCAGGTTTGAAGTAGTTCTATTTGTTGTATAGGTGTATTCCTCATTAATCACAGGTGCGGTATTTCCGGCAGGGGTCTCCGGTTTATTAATAAATTCATCCTTGTACATATAGTAATCAACATTCATATTATCATCGTGAAATTGCCATACATTAATATCTTCGTTAAGTTTTTTCAGATGAACTCCATGATCGTATTCAACCAGAGAATCAGGATTAGATATATCTATTCTTTTAGATAACGTTGGTGTAAAAATTATTGAGTCTGCTGTCAAATTGATATTCCAGTTTCCAATCTCCAGTTCAAAAATTATGCTGTCGAGATCTGTTGGTTGACCCCAGAGGGTATCACTGTAGACTTTATTTTCTTCCTCAATAATTAATCGTCTTGTTACAGTAATATTGCTTTTTGTTTGCGGATCATAACCCGTATATCTCCCATACCAGACCCCGAGTACCTTTGGTTCAGGAGTAGGCGGCGGCTGTGCTATTGTCATAAACTGTACAAGCAATGCGAATATTAAAGCGCCAATAGTTTTTTTCATATTTCCTTTTGTTATGATATAAAATATTTCTTTATAAGCTACAAATATATTACAGTGGATATATAATAATATAATACTGTGGATTTTTGTTATTAACAATTGAGAATCAATGTTGTTCAGGATAACATGAGTTAATCCATACCAGTACTGAATTTAAAAAGGATAATTACTCCCCGGTATCGTATTCTTACTATTATTCGTATCTGAGAGATTCTATTGGATTTAACCGGGCTGCTTTTTGTGCGGGATAAAAACCAAAGAAGACTCCAACAGCTACGGAAAAAAGAAATGCTATAAATACGATTTCCGGTTTTATTAATGTATATATACTCGAAAATGAATTCAGGGACAAAGAAACAATAATTGAGAGAAGAATACCTATTATACCTCCGCTTATACTTAGTACAATTGCTTCTGTCAGGAACTGTACCAGTATATCCACAGCTCTGGCGCCAACTGAAAGGCGAATTCCTATTTCACGGGTGCGTTCGGTAACAGAAACAAGCATAATATTCATTATCCCTATACCACCTACAAGTAGTGAAACTCCGGCAATTGAACCCAACAGCCAGGTCATTATTCTGGATGTTCTTGTAACCATTTGTGTTATTTCAGTTTGATTGTGGATTGTAAAATCATCATCCTCTCCTTCATTGAGCCGGTGAGACTCCCTGATAATACCTGAAATTTCTTCCTCTGCCTGTTCAAGCAATTCAGTTGCTATAGCGCTGGCATTTATCATGTCAATATAACGGCCTCCTTTAAGGCGGTAAAGAACTGTTGTCCATGGTGCCAGAATGATATCATCCTGGTCATGTCCCATGCCGGCCTGTCCTTTTTCTTCCAATACTCCAATAATTCTGAATGGTATGTTTCTAATGCGTATTGTCTGTCCCGTAGGATCCTGGTCCGGGAATAATTCATCTGCTATTGTCGTACCCAGGAGTGCTACTTTTCTGCTTATCTTAACATCTCTTTCTGTAAAATAACTGCCATATTTAAGTCCCCAGTTCCTTATATTAAAATATTCAGGAGATGCACCAACAATTTCTGAGCTCCAGTTGCTTGCCCCGGCAATGATCTGTCCTCCCGATTGCACTATGGGCGTTACAGCATTTACAAGAGTTGCATTCTTTCTTATTTTTTCCACATCACTATAAGTGAAGCGGTTAATGCTGCCAGCCCCCCTGTGTACACCACCGGACATGCTAGCTCCGGGAAAGATAATCAACAGATTGGTGCCAAGATCATTAATTTCTTTTTCAATCAATGCCTGTGAACCTCTTCCGATTGCAGACATGATAATAACAGCACTCACTCCAATGATAATTCCTATGGATGTAAGAAGGCTTCGCATACGATTTCTTAAAATACTACCGAATGCTGATTTTAAAATTTTCTTTATTTGCCTGCTTCTAATCATATATTTGTCTGCAAAGATATTTTATGATACTAAATCAAATATGATATTATGAGTAATGAATTTTAATTTCATGACACGCCTGAGGCCTTTCTTCGCTTTTTTATTACATTGTTACTAATTACGTGGCCATCTCTTAATTTGACTATACGCTTAGCATACTCTGCCAGATGATGTTCATGGGTTACAAGAATGATTGTAATAGCCTGATTATTCAGTTCCTGCAGGACAGATATTATGTCAACAGATGTGAGTGTATCCAGATTTCCGGTTGGCTCGTCAGCCAGTATTATGGCTGGCTTATTAACAATTGCGCGGGCAATGGCAACACGCTGTTGTTCTCCTCCTGATAATTGCTGGGGAAAGTGATTCATTCGATCTTCAAGTCCGACTCTCCGTAATGCTTCAAGTATAGCCTTTTTATGGTCTTTTATTCGATTTTTACGATCATAGATTAGTGGCAGTTCAACATTTTCGAATGCAGAAGTACGCGGCAGCAGGTTAAATCCCTGGAATACGAAACCAATTTTTTGATTTCTGATGTCGGCATATTCTTTTTTATTGAGACGACTCACAGCTTTTCCATCAAGTAAATATTCACCCGAAGTTGCTTCATCAAGACATCCCAGCAGGTTTAAAAGGGTCGATTTTCCCGAACCGGAGGCACCCATCACAGCCAGAAATTCCCCTTCCTGCACCTCAAGGTTAACCTCCATAAGTGCATGAACAGGAATATCTCCCATCTGATAAGTTTTTGTCAGTTCTTTTGTTTCAATCACTAATGCCATAAAAGTCTTAAATACATGATTAATTTTTAGTGACACATAATTTTATGGTCCTCCTCCCGGCGGTGGTGGAGGTCCCCCTCCGCTTTGCGGAGCACCGCCAAATATTTGATTTGTGTTATTTATAGCATCCTTTTCCTTTTTTTTAGTTTCCACAATGCCCGAAATAACCTGCATCCCCGGTCTCAAATACCGGTAACGAACAATTTCAACATTGTTATCATCAGATGCCCCTGTTTCAACCGGCTCCATTGCCAGTTCCCCTGTTTCATCAAGATACCATATATGGCCAAAATTTTCAGGAAATTCTCTATCAACAGCTAACTTTTCCATGTCGCCAGGGGCCCCAGGAGGAGCTATTTGCTGTTTGCGATAACCAGGAGATGGTTCCATACTGCCGGGAGGCATGGAAGGATGTGTTTCTTGTTTACGGGAACCATCCTGTAATTTTTTGTCGCCAGGTGTCGGGGGAGGCTGCATTTGTGGTTTTAGTGAATCGGGTAGGGCTTCCATTTTTTTACGCATTTTTTTATGGAATTTATTAACCATATTCGCAGGAGGACGAAAGTTTATTGCACTTTTAGCTACCATTAACACATCCTTTTTCTGTTCAATAATGAAATCGACAGTAGCTGTCATGCCAGGTAACAATAATCCATGAACGTTATCTGAATTTATAACAACAATATAGTTAACTACGTTCTGAATCATTCTCGGATGCAAACGTATTTGATTTATCACACCCTTGAATATACTATCAGGATAAGCCAGAACAGAAAATTCCACTTCCTGACCTTCGAAAACATAACTGATGTCACTTTCATCTACAGTGGCGTGGATCTCCATTTTTGAAAGATCTTCAGCAATAACGAATACTGTAGGAGTAGCAAAATTTGCAGCTACTGTCTGTCCGGCTTCAACATTTTTTTCAATTACAGTGCCACTGATTGGAGACACAATCTCGGCATAACCAATATTTGTATATGCCTTGGCAAGGTTTGCCTTTGCAGACAGGTAAGCTGAACTGTCAATGTAGTAATTGGACTGGTACTTAAGAAACTCTATTTCCGGTAAATATTTTGATTCATAAAGTTCTTTCTTTTTAAGATATTCATTTTTTGAGAACTTAAGTTTTTCCTGGGTATGTAAAACAACTGCTTTTGCCTCATCCAGAGCAGCCAGTAATATTTTTTTATCTAATTCTGCCAGCAGTTGACCTTTTTTGACAATATCGTTATAATCCACATAAACATTCTCAAAGGTCCCGGAAATTTGGGTGCCTACTTCTACTTTGCTTCTCGGATGTAAAATGCCTGTACTCGTTATAGTGTTTTTAATATCACCTCTCTCAATGGCAGTAAACTGAAAGAAGCTATTCCGGTTTGCGTGTCTTATGAACACTAAATATGTGGTAATCACTACAAACAGGATTAATAAAATTATGATTATAAGAGTTTTTAATCGTTTCATTTTTTCAATAAGCTGCAATAGTTATAATACTCTAAAATTACATATATATTTAAATCTGTTAAAGCAGTACCTGTATCCATTGTGATATTCTTATTAATTTTGGTGGTTTGGGTTTCATTCCTTTAGTTGCTCCTTCCTGCAGTCTTTTCATATCACCAAATTCAGGTGCTTTTTCTGATGGTCCTTTTATTTTATTAAAATCGATATCAGGTGTTTCAATACAAATGTCTATTTGCTTCTGCTGCGACAAACCAAGACCCATAGTATAAACATCAGTCCTATACAACGGATATTGCAGCTCATAGCAAAGCAAACCCGGAAGAATCCCAATTTTAGCATTAATACCGTGTTTGTTAGCCTCATTCATGCTCATCTGCCGGATATCTTTATTTTCAGTACTTTCGACAATTATATCCTTTAGTCGTATATCCAGAAATTTTTGTAATTCCTCTCCTACAGGGGGATTACCTTCTCTTGGAGGTGGAGGTTGCATTTGTATTACCGGAAATTGTACGCCCATAACTTTTTCCTGTGAACCCTGAGGATCAAACCATAGTGTTAGTCCGAAATTCATGACTTGCATACTTAATTCCGGGTCTGAAGTAAAAAAGTGTACATATAAAAATTCGTTATCCCTGCAAACGCCAACAGCAGTATTATTACTGATAATATAATTTCTGTTGGTTTTCCACTCTTCATCCACACCATCAACAGATATCACAGTACTACATGGTTCACTTTTTATTTGCGATATCTCTGCAGCAGGTTTTTCCTCAAGGCCCTTTTTTTTTCTTGCATCCGAACAGGTTGTAAGAAAAACAACTGCCAATAAGATTATAAAGTTGATAGTTATATGTTTCATAATTAGTTAGTGTTTGGTTCTTATCATTTTAAATTGTTTGTTTAATAAATTTATTTACGAACAGAGAATTTTTTTATCCTTTGCCCAAAGAAAACAAGTATTCCGGCAATAAAAATAACCAGACTAACAAGTGTAGTCGGAGGATTGGATAACAAATCACTGCTCATGCTCAATTTTGTAATGTCATTTTTGATTACTGCGCCCATCATTATCAAAGAAGCCAGGAAAAATAAAACAGGTGAAACCGGATAAAGCAATGCACGAAAAGGGCGTGGTCTTTGCGGATCTTTGCGCCGCAATATGACAAGTGCCACCGGCACCAGTGAAGAAAAAGCCCAATATGCAAATCCTGTAAAGATAACCAATTTGAACGGATTGTCCATAACCATAATAGCCGTACTACCTAAAATAAACTGAGCGATCAATCCTCTGACCGGTGTCTTTGTAAGGTGATGTGTTTTTGCGAACCAGTGGAATACTTTGTTGTCCCGTCCGGTAGCATATATAATACGGCCGCTTGTCAGGACGAACCCATTTGCAGCTCCAAAGGTTGATATCATCAGGATAATACTAAGAATACGTTTTGCCCAGATTCCGACAGCCTGCTCAAGAAACATTGTTGCCGTGCGTCCCCCGGATGAGGCAAATTGATCTGGGCCTAAAACAGTCAGATAGGCTGCATTTGTTAACACATACAGAATAACACAGGTGAGCAATCCGCCAATCAGGGATATCGGTATATTTCTCTCCGGCCGTATTATTTCTTCGGCAACAAAAGGAGATTCATCCCATCCCCCGAACGTCCACATTATTGCAACTAATGCCAGACCGTATAATACATAAACAGACCTTGCTGATGGTTCTGTTATAGTAATTACCGGTTCGGGATGGCTATTATTTAATAAGCCGATACTTACGGCAATACCTATCAGAATTAACAATATAAGACTTAAAATTTTCAATAATGTCAGAATGTTTTGTGTAAAACTTCCCCAACGCACTCCCAGAATATTAATACCACAAATGAAGGCTAGTGCTCCTATTGCCACAGGTTTTTGTATTTTATGAACTTCAACAGAAAAAAACTCAGCAGCAAATTGAGCAAAGGCCATAGTTTGTATTGAAAGACTGCCAACCCGCATAATAAAGAATTTTGCCCATGCATATTCAAAGGCGATGAATGGTCCGAATGCTTTGCGGAAATAAATATAGGTCCCCCCTGTTTCAGGATATGTGGCTGCCAGCTCAGATAAACAAAATGAACCAACCAGTGCAATTATTCCTCCGATTGCCCATGCTGAAAGAATTAACGGTGGGTTACGTAATAAATTACCCACATCCGATACATAGAAGAATATACCTGTTCCAATAATAGACCCGACAATTAAAGCACTGGCACTGAATGGCCCAAGGGTTCGAATGAATTCCTTCTTTTCTCCTGAATTTGAATCTTTCAAGAAATTATAAATTGATTTATTTTATAAAATTAAATTAAAAAATGAAATGCTCAATCAAGTTTAAAAGTTAGCATATAACGCTGGGGAATTATCTGTTCATACTTCTCGAAGGTAAACCCGTAATAGGCAAGCTGATATATAATTAGTTCTTTGGTGATAAAGGGACCGTGATAGGGTAAATTCTCATCTTCAACAGGTCCGTTATCGACAATAATAAGGCGACCATCATGCTTAAGCACATCCTTGATGCTGTTAATTAACCTTGAACGTACAGGTTCTGAAAAAACACCGTAGATAATATGATATAATGAGCACATAAATACATAGTCTACCTTTTTATCAAGTGAAATATCGTCTTCTTCCGAGACAATTGTCCGGATGTTTTTAATATTGTTTTTTTCAGTAAATTCATTAATGAAGTCCAGGTGTCTCTCTTTTATATCTATTGCATATATTATACCATTATTACCCACCATTTTTGAAAATCTGTAACTATAATATCCTGAACCGCAGCCAATATCTGCTATTGTATCTCCTTTTTTAAAATTAAGCAGCTCCATTATTTTGCTCGTCTTTTCCCAGTCTTCCCTTTTCGGATTATTAAACAAAATAAAATCTTCCAGGAAGGCCCGCCGTGTACGTCCTATTTCCCTGTCTTCCTCTATTAATGTTTTGCTTTCCTCTTCTTTCTTCCCCTCTTTATCAAGCTTATATTTATATTTAACATATTCTTTAATAAGGAGGTTAGTGTCTTTACCCAGATAATTGTAATATGCATTTATCAGGGGATCTTCCAGCATTATGGTTTTTTGTTTTTCTGATGCCACCATGTATTCGCAGAACCATTGCAAGGCACTATATTCTCCACCGAAATTTTCTTTGGGGATAAGATTATTATAAACTCCGATTGCTTTTTCTGCAGCAGCAATATTATTGTTTTCAAGGGCATCAAGGACTAATTTTCCTGCTCTGATTCCCTCTTCAGTAATATCGTAAGAATCAAGACTGCCAATATGTACTATAGAATTACCTGAAGTGATGGTCAGATTAAATGTTTTCTTGTCCTTCTCTTCCCCGGCTGTTGAAAAGTCAATTGACTGGCCCGGCCTGTGACGAAATACCAGAACATAGCGCTGGGGAGTAATCTGTATATTTTCCAGAAATCTGAAACCGTAAAAAGTAAGTTGAGCAATAGCAAGTTCCTTGTTAAGATAGCAATTGTTCAATTCTTCACCATTTAGAAAGGAATTATCAGCTATTATGAGATAGCCATCCTTTTTAAGTGACCGTTTAACTGTGTTTAAAAATTCTGAACGTTCTGTTTCCCTAGCCCATCCATAAACAATATGATAAAGGGAACACATAAATGCAACATCAGCCAAATCATCTACTGAGACATCAGTAGTTGTTGAAACAACAGGTTCAATGTTGCTTATGTTGTATTTTTTAACGAACTTATCCACATATTTTACATAAAATTCGCCCGCATCTACAGCGTAAACTTTTCCTTTACTTCCTACCATCCTGGAAAACTGATATGAGTAAAAGCCAAATCCGCATCCTATATCAATAACCTTATCACCTTCCTTCAGGGGGATATGCTTTAAAATTTCGTCTGATCTTTCCCAGTCGTTTCGCCTAGGATTGTTGAACATGAGCAGATCTTCCAGATAAGTTCGTCGTTCAAGGTGTTCATCAGGATCTTCAGGGTCGAAATCGTTCACCCTGTATTTACGAAGCAGATATTCTTTTAAATGCACGAAGTTACTATCTGTAAAAAACTGATAAAAGTCTTCAGACAATTGATCCGTAATCAGGGATTTTTTCTCTTCCTCAGATGCTATGATACACTGACAGAGCCATTTTAATGCGCTGAATTCTACTATCCGGCTTTTCTTTTGTATCAGGGAATCGTATGATTGAATAGCTTTTTTTGCAGATGCTATATTGCTGTTTTCAATCGCATCCCATACCAGGGCTGCTATCTCTTTCCCCTCCTCAACAAGCGGATGAGGATCAACACCGATCCGCATCAAAGAAACTCCTGAAGTTAAAGGCAAATTGAATTGATATACACTTGAGTCAAAGGAAAATGAAATTACCAGGATAAAAACAAAACAAAATACATACCAGTACTTTTTCATATGATCACCTTTTCACGTTTATAGTATTTAATCAGTGTGTTACGGCAGTTGTTGAATGTCTGTATGGATTTAGAGGGCCTTCGGCATAGTCTGTTTCCGGGAAGGGAATATATTCTTTCTCATGAAATTGCTGTACAACCTCATCTGCAAAAAAAGCTCCCAGTTTTGTTAGCTCAATCTGGTGTTCATTTTCGGTTATTAAACCATAATCTTTAAGAATAGAAAATTTGTTCTGAAACACATCATCCGTAGAAATACCATTAATTCTCTGAAATAATTTCTTCCTTACAGAATAGTTTTTTAATGGAAGAATGACTGACCATCTCATTTGTTGATCTTTAGTACGTACTATTCCCCGGTTTAATGGTATCCTGCCATTCTCTATGAACTTGTAATATTCATCAAAATATTGAGTGTTTAGCACAAAACGGTCACGCAGGCTGCTGAAAGCTGTTAGTCCGAATCCGATCTCGTCCTGTAACTGGCAACATTGATTAAAGGCATAAAGAGATATATATGATTTCTTCTTTGTAAAAACCCGTCGTAAATTTTCGTTATATCCATGTTCACCAAGGAGGTCGATTGCTATTTGTTTCATTAAAATTGCTTCTTCAGGTTTAGGCAGCTCATCAGGATGATACTGTCGATATTTTTTAATAACACCTTCCTGATCTCCATATGGCTCAACTTTTAACCGGTAAAACTGAATCTCAGGGACATCCAATGCCAGTGCTTTTTCCATAACTTCAATCCAGTTTTCAATTGTCTGGCCGGGATGACCAAATATAAATTCGATATTAATCTGATAATCAAATTTCTTTGAATTTTCAACCGATTCTATAGCTTCCCGGGCATCATGAGCACGGTTCATGCGTTTCAGAATTTTATCATCCAGTGACTGAACTCCTATTGTAAGCCTGTCGACACCATAATCACGCATGATCTTAAGTCGTTCAATACCATCGGGACCTATGAGTGTAGCAGGATCTACATCGTAATTAAACTGTTTGCATTTATCCAGGCTGACTCTTTTACTGAAATAATCAAGAAAACGTTTAAGCTGGGAAGGTGTAAGATCAGTTGGCGTACCTCCACCAATCAGAATAGAACGTGCATGAATTTTATCGATATTCAGAAATCCCATGGAAATATCCATTTCCTTTTCAAGAGCATCCAGGTACATATCTTTTTTCGGACTTGAAGCATGGTATAGGGAAGGATAATGACAGAAAATGCAACGTTTTATACAAAAAGGAATGTGCACGTAAATATCAAGTAATCCATCAGAAGGAAGAGTATAATTTTTAAACATTTCTTCCTGTGTCATGGGGGAGTACATAGTAATTGGCGGATAATGCACTCCGGATGCAAAAAAATCCCCGTGTAGAGGAATCATACCAGCCTTCTGAAAGCGTTTAAAATCTTCAAGTCGCTGTTGCGCTTTAGCCAGAAGGCTTTTTACTTTTTCAGCATTGGACATACAGAGCCTCCTTTGAAAGTTTCAAGAATGCTTTATCAACAATGTCCATAAAATGTTGTTTGTTTGGAGTAACACGTTCTACGGAATATATAGGGAATAATGATTTTAGTTCATCGGGCGTACCGTCATGAATAGTAACAGTGTTGGCACCTGCCATTAATCCCTGCAGCTGACCTCCCTTTTTAACCTTTTCCAGGGAACTGGTAGCGGGTATAAGGCTGCCCGGATTCATAATTCTCATGAGCGCCATAGTATTTAATGTTATATTTAAGTCACCGCAGGGTTCATCTTTATATGCAGATGCTTCAGTAGGAATAAATACTGTTGCGCTATTCATTGAAAGATTATACTTATGTAATAGCAAAAGATCATTAGCTATGTCAGTTATAATTTGTCCGGGTAAGCCCACTATATTACCTGAACCCAGTGAAAAGCCTGCTTCTAAAATGTAATCAATACATTTTAATCGATTTTCCAGACTGTCATTTGGCTTTGCCTTTTTATAAATAACAGGATTTGATGTCTCGAATTTAAGGATATATCGGTCAGCTCCAGCCATTCGTAATTGTATATACTGCTTTTTGCTTAAATTACCCAGGCATAATATAATGATAAAATCGTTATACTTATCCTTTATTTTTTCTATACACCTGCTGACCATGTCAATATAATCCTGTTCCCCGTTTTCCCCTGACTGAAAAAGAACGACCCTTCTGCCTTTACTGTATAAATACTCCATCAGGGAATTCAAGGTGGATTCATCTATGGTATATTCCCTCATTTCCATTTTTTTACCCATAGAGCAGTAACTGCATCCCTGCCTGCATTTATTTGAAATTTCTATAACACTGCGAACCTCAACGAATTTTTCAGGAAATGCTTTATCCCGCCGTTCTCTTGCCAGTTTAAAAAGGGCTTCCTGCTCCTCACCAGTAAATAATAAGGCTATTTCCAGAATTTCTCTGTAAAAAGTTCCCTTATCCAGGTATTTGAGAACCTCCTGCCCGTGAATCTCATTGAGGGTCATAAACTTATATCAATTTTAGAGGTAACCTTATACAAATATACTTGTTTTAGTATCTTCTTTGTAACTAATTTTGACCAATTACCCGGAGTATTCCATCAATAATTTGCAAAATATAATCTTGTTACATGCAAATACGGTGCCATAACTGAAAAGTTACGGAAAAGCCGGGAAAATAAAAAGGGTGAATATTCCTGCCAGATCAGACTAATCAGAATATTCACCCAACATCATCATTAAAGATAACTTATATGTCTGAAACAAAATTGAGAAAGATCCTTGCAATATTTAGTTTAGGCTATTCCGGGTGTTTTCAGCATTTGAAAAACCTGAACCGGTTTTTACACCCGGGTCAGATTAGTTCTACTGCTTCTTACGTAGATCATATTCTACATTCAGATTATCATCTTGAACATGCCATGCTTTATTATCCTCACCCAAAGTGATCTGGTCATCATGAGCAGTTGCAGTATAACTTTCCAGCTGGCCATTATCAATATTTATCCTTTGCGCTGATGTTGGTGTCCAGTTGATAATGGTTCCATCCTCTGAAATCTTCCAGTTACCTAATTCTATTTGATAAATGATAAATTCAGCCTGATCGTCTGGTTTACCATAAAGTGTATCGTTATATGAAGTGTTCATATTGATAACAAGTGTTCTTTTAATTGTAACATTTGCTTGTGTTTGAGGATCATAACCACTATATTCAGCTTCCCATGTTCCACACACAAGACATTCCTGAACCCGAACGGTAATTTGGTCAGAGGTTTCTGCATCGTAGTTATCTACAGCTGTGGCTTTAACTGTATAATTGCCTGTTGATGAGGTGGAAGTATTCCATTCATAGGAGTACGGACTGGAATTATCAGTTCCGATAAGACTATTATTTACATAAAACTCAACGCTCGCGAGGCCCCCAATGTCATCGTCGGCATCCACTGATATTTCTACTGCACTTCCCTGAAATGCATTGTAATTGTTAATCGGATTGGTTATGTCGCAACTCGGGGCATCATTAATAAGCACTTCTATTTCGTCCTGTGTGGAATTACCACCATTATCTTCTGCTATAGTGACAATATCATGATATCCAAGTGCTTCACCTGCGGTATTCCATGAATATGAATAGGGTGAAGCAGTTACGGTAGATACTAGTTGATCATCAATCAAAAACTTAACTTTGTCGATGCCTGGTTTTCTGAAAAGAGTTCCATCGTCATCATCTGCATCTACCTCTATTGTGATAGTTGCCCCCTGAAGATAAACAGCTTCATCTGCAGGCTCCGATATAACACATGAGGGTGCTTCATCCTTACAGGAAGTAAATAATAGAAAACATATAACACTAAGTATAGAAATACTTCTGGATAATGTTTTAAGAGTACTAGGACTAATCATTTTTTGCTCCTCCATAATTTTGATTACTATTGTTTTATTTATTATTCAATTAATTAGAGTTTTTTATAAAGTGCGAATTATTACGCGCTAGAATCTCTTATATACCTTTATTTTTGACAATTTCTTCGACAATATAATAATTTTTATAAATATTTTAATCATAAATATGTTAAAAAACAGGGTTAAACTAAAATTCCCCTAATCTTTACAAGCTAATTAGGGACCTGGCTTTTACATTATCCTGAGCCTATAATAATTATAACTACACCGCATGCTGTCAGAATAGCTCCTATTATCTCAACAAGTGCTATCCGTTCCTTAAGGATTATTAATGCGAGTGGTAAAACAAACAATGGTTCAGTAGCTCCTAAAGTTGAAGCTACAGCTATATCGAGGAACTTTATGGCAACAAGTGAAAGCCAGAATCCGCCAAATGTTACCACGCATACAGATATAAAAAAGAAAACAACCATTCTTATATCCTGAAAGGGAACAAGCCATATCCTTACCTTACGTTTTAGCAGACCGTAAATAAGTATACCTATGGTACCGGCAGTTATTCTTATTAAAACAGCACTTAAGGCAGAAACTGTTATCATTGCCTGTTTTGCTATTATCAGGGAGATTGAAAAACTAAACATAGCCAGTAAACCAAAAATAACACCACGCAGGGCTGTCTTTTGTTTTTCAGCGCCACTGAATATTTTTTTCCACAATACAGTTGCAGCTCCCAAAAGAGTTACAAATATTCCAATCCACTGAAGTAATAAGGGCATTTCTTTTAAAATCAGCAGTCCGAGTATAGCAGTCATTACCTGCCCCATCATAAAGAAAATAATCTGCACCTTAGGACCAAGATATTGCAGGGCAGCAAAGAAAAGTGTATCTCCAATTGCTATTCCGATAATACCACTGATAAAAAGCATCCCCGCGGCATTAAGGGGTACAAACTCGAATCCGTAAATAGCATATGCCAGTCCCAGCAGAAGAATACCTAAAATTCCTTTGGTGAGGGTCATCCCAAAGGGTGATACTTTTTCACCGATTTTTTTAAAAAGAATTGAACCTAATGCCCATGATGCGGCTGAAGTAAGTGCTGCTGCTATACCAATTATTCCTAAATTCATATTAATTACATCAAGTCCCCTTTTAAAATCGTGTTAATCTGCAACTGCTGTGAAATAAAAAACCTCACTGTTAAATGCGCTAAATACACCTAATCCATTATAAATATTTGTCAGAGGTTCATTTAATTCCCTAGAGTTCTGATGTCGTGATATATACAGATCAACATATTCCTGATTTATCCGGTAAACTGTTACTTTATGGCGTCCATAATGGGTAATATCCTCAAAGAGGATAATATAGAAATTTTGATTCATTGGTAAAGATACCATGCGTCCGGGTAAACCTTTGGGGGGAATCCTGGTTGCCACTGAATCCGGATCCTCTTCCACATTTTCAATTCTTATAAAGTACATAGCGTCGGATTCAGCTTCCCATGATACTTTAATCTGATGCTTTGTGGTGTCGAATATAAATTGAAAAGGATTGAACCTGACCGGGATATATATAATATCATTAGAGTATGACACTGAGGCTGGTGGTGGGGGAACCATAGTTGACCCTGTAGCCTGGCGATCAAAATAATCGACCCGGATAGTAAAATTATCTCCTTCTTCAACAGCAAGGTCAGTCCCTTCATAATGATAATATCCGCTGTCGCCACTGCTGGGAGTGAGCTCATAAGAACGGTTATTCTTTATTAAGCTGACAGATGCGTCATTGATAACAGGTTGTTTATCAGCTTCACTACCCATAGGTAAAGTCTTTGAAATCTTAATATCCTTAATAGATTCGCCTGCATAAATATATGCCTGTATAACTACCTGCTCGTAATCAGGTTCAATAGGAGATTCACTTTCACAGGAAAGTGCAAGTACCAAACTTCCGGCAAGTATTAAAATACATAAATACTTCATTACATTTTCCTCACTTTCTGTTTATCTGTACATATATTGTCGGCGTAAATCCCAGCATCAAGGCATCTGTTACCGTTACCGGTATTGTTTCCAGGTTATATTCGCGATACCATACATTTCTGTGATTTGTAATATTAAAAATGCTTAGTCCGGTTTGCATCCTCCATGCTTCAAACTCAAATTGCCTGGAAGCACTCAGATCAATTCTGAAATACTCAGGAAGCCTGTAACTATTCTTATCACCTACATGTATATAACTTATCAGTTCATCATTGAGCATTTTAAGCACATACTGGCTTTCAGGGGCGGTGTATGCTTTTCCTGTGGCAAAAACACCGGTCGTGGCAAATGTCCATCGTCCGAGTGAGTATTTTGCTACCAGGTTTATCTCGTGACGACGGTCGTTATCAGCAGGGAAGGGTTCACCATCATTAAATGCAGAAAATGTATGTTCTACTTTTCCGAGTGTATAACCTATCCAGCCGGAGAGTTTTCCATATTTTTTCTGAACAAGTAATTCTATCCCCTTTGCAATACCATCACCTATAAAAAAGTAATCGGCATAATCTGCCCGTCCTGAAAATCTTCGTGAAAATTCAAACAGGTTATCCATGAACTTATAATAGCCCTCGACACTGAATAACCAGTTAGTAGTTTCATAGGCTGTACCAAGTATCAAATGTTCGGAAAAGGAGGGTTTCAGATTATCGTCAGAAAGGATCCAAAAATCACGGCTTCCTTCAAGAACATTCTCATTTATTATCCGGTTAACAAACTGATAGTAATACCCCCATGCTGCCTTAAGGCTGAACTTTGAAGTAACCGGCACTGTGACTGCAATCCTTGGTTCCCAGTACCAGTTTCCGGTATTCTCATAGTTGGAAAATCGAAGTCCGGCTGTTATCTCGTTTTTGCCAATCTGCCATTTATCCTGGATATAAAAAGCAGAAAGCAGACTTTTATCATCGCGGTCAAGTAATTGAATAGTATCATTAAGTATAAAGTCATATTTAGAATGGAACTGAGACAGCCATAAACCGGATTTAATTGTATGAGAACGACTTGCATAATAGACTGCATCAAGCTTGTATGTAATATCTTTAACAAGGTTATCTTCTAAAGAAGCACTGACAAAACCAACATTTGATCCTGTAGAGTCATCATCCGGCAGTGTTGATAATACGCTAAGGACCATATTTTTATCATATGTACTGAAATATCTGGAATGAGCTACTAACAGATCTGTATGAAGGCGGCTATTCCATTGCCGGGCCCATTTACCGCTGATCCCGAGATTTCCCCATTTATTCAGGTCTGTAGTTTCAAGCTGAACTTCCAGATCGGATTCTACATCCTGCAATGGCAAATCTGAAAAATCATGTGACTTATCAAGGTCGTCCTTACCCGAGTAAAAACTTATTGTTATTATATCTTTAGATGTAGGTGAAATGGTAAGCTTACTGTTCAGGTCATAAAAATAAAAATCCGGTTGAAACTGGGCAGCCTGTACGTCACCTGACTGGGGGCCGCCCTGTACATTTGGCCCCTGTCCGGGTCCGCTTGTTGGTGGAGGAGCATCACCTGTCATTAGTTCATAAATAGACTCATAAAGCGGGCTACGGATAAAATCAGTATAAGACCTGCGGGCTGCTAAAAGGAATGTGCCTTTTCCCCATAGTGGTATTTCAAGATTGCCGTGCGCACTAAGCAGATTAGCTCCCACTCCGAATTGTGTTCTGGTTTGATGACCTGTCTTCCCGGTAATATTGACAACGCTGGAAATTCTTCCTCCGTATTCTGATGGAAATCCGCCCTTAAAAATCTGGATGTCTTTTATTGCATCTGCATTGAATGCACTGAAAAATCCAAAAAAATGATCAACATGATAAATAGTCATTCCGTCGAAAAGTACGAGGTTCTGATCAGGAGTGCCTCCCCGCACATATAAACCCGATTCTCCATCGCTGGCACCGGTTATGCCGGGTAGAAGCTGAAGAGACCTGAAAACATCTACTTCACCTATACTGGGTAATTGTATGAGTTGCCGCGGTGAAATGGTCATCCTGCTTATATCTTTACCCGATACATCCAGCATTTCTGCATCGTAAGTTACAGTGGCACCCTCCAGTTCAATTACTGATGGGGTCATTTTAATATTAAGGGCCTGGCTTGAGTCAGGGTGATTATGCACAATAACAGTTTCAGGATGATATCCTAAATACCGCACAACCAGCGTACAGGTACCTGCCGGTTCATTAACCAGAACAAAATATCCGTCGGAATTAGTGATAGCTCCCCTATGGGTGCCCCATACAGTAACATTGGCATAGGGCAGTGCCTCACCGCTTTCCGAATCACGAACCACTCCCTTTATATCAACCTTTTGCTGACACCAGGAGCTGGTTAACCATCCGTTGATTATGATTAGTAAGAGCCAAAGGATTACACTATTGAGTTTCATTCCGGATATAATTAATAATTAAACAATATTATATAAGTTATTGTTTAACACAAAATTTGTAAATATAATTCAGATAGTTAAGAAAATAATGCTTCAATAATAATCTTATTAAATTTCTTCGTCACCTCAATCATACAATCTGGTGAGTATTTATTCTTAAATTTAGTGGCAAATAAAATTATAAAAATAGAATAATAAATAAAATATGCAAAATTACTTAACCTGCTATATGTGCTCTGATTATATTCAGGATGAAACTATTTCTATTAGAGTTGCTGATAAATTAAAAAAAGGATTAAAACTGAAATAACATGCCATTACCAGTGAATGTTTTTTATAATTTTGCCACTTAAATACAATATATTTAAACAGGTATTGTAAATATGAAAAAAATAAATTTTATTGTTTTACTAATGTCATGTTTTACTGTGTTCTCTCAAACTAAGGATGAGTTGCCGGGACATATAAAGAAATCATTTTATTTAAAGTACCCTGATGCAGCAGATATTAGATGGTTTAACACCGATTCAAACTATGTAATTGAATTTAATCTTTTTGAGGAACACAAAAAGGTTGTTAGCGATTTATCCGGTAAAATAATTCAAACATATACCACAATTAAAATAAAAGATATCCCTTCCAATATAAAACAGGCAATACAAAATAATTTTTCTAACGTTACAATTTTAAGGGCTGAAAGAGTTAGAACTAAAAAGGAAGAAATATATTATATAGTTTTTGTTGAATCAAAAGAAAGCATTTATTCTGTCAGGCTTAACAGTCTTGGTACAATTTTGAGTACTAAAAGAGTGATTTCAGATGATATGGAAGAAATTAAGGTTATGAATGAATTACCGGAGGGATTTCAGTAAATAATTTTATGCAGGGGAAGACAATCGGCAAATGATTTTGTATTACTCGATAAGTCCTTTCTTAAATGCATATTTCACAAGGCCGGCGGTATTTTTGACATTAAGTTTTGCAATAAGATTTCTGCGGTGTGTATCTACTGTTCTAATGCTAATAAATAATTTATCTGCTATTTCAGCATTTGAATATTCCTGGGCAATTAATTTCAATATTTCTGTTTCTCTGTTTGTCAGGGGAATTTCAGAATTACCGGATGTTGTTTTATGCAGTTTATTTATATTTTCAAATAATCTTAAGGAAACCTCACGACTAAAATAAGTACCTCCTGCTGCTACACTGTTAATTGCTGTTAACAATTCTTCCTTACCTGCATTTTTCAAAATATAACCATTAGCACCGGCTTCAATCATTTTCAGTATATAATTATGCTCTCCATACATTGAAAGTGCAAGGACATTTACTTCAGGATACTTTTTCTTCAGAATGAAAGTTGCATCTATACCATCGGTTTCTCCCATGTCTATATCCATTAAAATCACATCTGCTTCATTCTTCTCAAGAAAATCTATAACCTCACTTGCGTTTGCAACATCACCTATAACACTAATATGTTTCTCTTTATCAAGTAATGCCCTGATTCCGTCGCGGAAAATTTTATGGTCATCAGCTATAAGTATTCTTATTTTGTTCATTAATTCCGTATTATATAATAATGCTTAGACTCTGATTATTATTTATTTAGAATCTTAGAGTTCATTTCTTTGAGAATTTCTGAATTCAACTCATTCTCAACAGGTATTTCTATTGTTGCAGTAACTCCTTTCCCTTCAACAGAGTCAATAAAGAATTCACCGCCCAATGCTTTTGCCCTCGATTCTATATTAATAAGTCCCAGTCCCCTGTTTTTCGGATTTCTGGCCTGCTCATCAAATCCCTTTCCATTATCTTCTACCATAAGAACGATGCTCTCAGGATGTTTAATAAGCTGTACATTAATAACTGTTGCATTAGCATGCTTAATAGCATTATGAACGAGTTCCTGTCCTATCCTGTAGATACCAAGTTCAATTATATCATCAAACCTTTTTGTAAATCCGGATTTATAGTAATTAACTTTTAATTTATTTGATTCGTCAACATGCTGACAGAGATTTTCCAGGGCTGCTGGAAGTCCGAAATCAACCAGAACCTTTGGCAACAGTCGTCTTGATATGCTTCTCATATCTGCTGCAACACCATCAATTAACTTAAAGGTGTTTTTAATTTTTTTTAACAGAATATCCTGGTCACAATTTTGCAAATCAGCGCGGATCGATTCAAGATGCAGTTTTATTGTCGAAAGCATTGGACCAAGTCCGTCGTGAATTTCTTTGGCAATCCTTTTACGTTCCTGCTCTTGTCCTTCAAGCATTGAGTTCAGTGCAACAGCTTCCACCTCCTTCATCCTGGTAACGTTCTCAATTGTTATTATGTATCCTTTATGAATAGGTCTTCCCCTTATATTTAAATATTTGTCACTATACTGAAATGCATCAATATTTATGTGTCTTCTGCTGGTTTTCAGGTTTTTGTTTATTATACTTTGTAATTCCGGTATATGGTCAATGCATACGTGAATATTCTTCCCTGGCAATTCTTTTATGTTATAAGGTAGTTCAAGATATTCCCTTGCAAGGTAATTGGCAATAGTGATTTCTCCTTTTTTATTCACCGCCAGAATCCCATAAGGAGCACTGCTAATGACAGAAACTAAAAAAGCACTTGTTTCTGTTATATCGTATTTATCAGGATTCATTAAATTGCTTTTTGTAGTCGAAGTTAAATAAAAAAAAAGTTAAAATAAATAAGAATTATATACATATTATCAACTAATTCGATAGTATGTATAGCCATTATAATAAATATAATCTCTTATGTATAAATGACTTTTAAATAGAATTTCCTTATGAATGATCTTGAATAAAACAGCACAGACCCTCAATTTAAAAATCAAAGAAACAGGACAGATAAAAAAATTTTTATTGGGTAAATAATTTATTATATAAGATCTGACTTAACGACAAATAATGATTCTTTTTTTATGACTTTCCCTTTATCATCAAATAACACAAGATATCGGGTTTTGTCTTTTGTGTCAAAAATAATCTCATAAGATTCATTGTTTCGGTTTTCAACTTTCATACAACTTATAATATATGTTCTGTTGAATTTTTTATCAAGCTTATGTATTATATTCTTTGGCAGGTCTTCTTCTTCAAGCAATATTTTTAACTCTTTAATTTCTCCGCTTGTTGATATACAGACGTTTTTGTAGTAACCAAGGTGGCTGAATACAGCTTCATAAATGTTATTTGATTTGTATGTCCATTCAATATCATTTGCTTCGGGAAAGAGGCTGTTAAAAATTTTTCTAACCTTCTCATCAGGAACCAGTTTATTATAAATAAAAGCTTCCAGATTCTTATTATTTGATGAAACCCTCCTGGCCATACCTAGTCTTTTTGAATTTCGAAATTTAGACGTATTTAGTTATTTATGGTCACATTCATAAATGACTAAAAAGTTATTTAATTGGATTTTAAACGGAATATTCCGGTGAATTTTAATAAAAAATTATATTCCTGGGTTCATGTATCAATTTTTATTGTGACAATTTCATTTTTATACGTCTAAAAGTTAAAATAAAAACTTATTAAAAAAATGAGAAATTTTGATATTCAGTCTGCAAGAAAAAAAAAGAACACCAATGGTCCTTACAGAGCATTAGGACCCGTAAATAATCTTGAAGATCATATTCAACCTGACTGGTGGAGAAGAATCTTTAATTCCATGTATTTGAAAACCGATGCTGATGTAGTAGATGATACAGAAATAACCAGTAAAGAAGTAGACTTGTTTTCTGAAATACTGCAGCTTAACTTTGAGCACGTGATACTGGATTTGGCCTGTGGCCAGGGGAGACATGCATTAGAGTTAGCAAGCAGGGGTTTCAGAAATGTACATGGGTTGGATCGATCTCATTATCTTATACGGAAGGCAAAGCAACATAACAACTTGATTGGCCAGTCAGTAAATTTTAAAGAAGGAGATGCCCGCAAACTTCCTTATCCTTCTGATACTTTTGACGTTGTAATGATTTTGGGTAATAGTTTTGGTTACTTTGAAAGTGTTGAAGATGACATAAAAATTCTGAATGAAGTCTTCAGAGTATTGAAACCAATGGGCAAATTTTTAATTGACGTGGCTGACGGGGGTTATTTGCAGAATAATTTTAATCCCAGAAGCTGGGAATGGATTGATAATAAACATTTTGTCTGCAGGGAAAGGTCACTGGCCAAAGATAATGAGCGACTTATATCACGTGAAGTTATCACTAACATTCAGAAAGGTGTTTTAGTAGATCAATTTTATGCAGAAAGGCTTTATACAGAAGAGAGTCTAAAGGAAATATTGGAAAAAACGAAGTTTAAAAATATAATCTTTCATAGCAGAATATCACCTGATTCAAAGCGCAATCAGGATTTGGGAATGATGGAACAGCGAATAATAACAACGGCTGATGTTATTAAAGAATGGACCCCGTTAAAATCGAAGCAGAAAAATCGAAAAAACATTGTAGTGATTTTAGGTGATCCCAAAAAACCTGATATTGTAAAACCTGCATCAGTGTTTGATGATGATGATTTTAATACTATAACACAGCTAAAAATTGCTCTAAGTAAATTGGAGGACTATAATTTTCAATATCTGGATGATCATAATTCACTTATTCATACACTTACTAAACTAAAACCAAATATTGATTTAGTGTTCAACCTTTGTGATGAAGGTTTTGCAAATGATCCTAAAAGAGAACCTCATATACCTGCGATATTGGAAGCAATGGATATTCCTTATACAGGTTCAAATCCTCAGTGCCTTTCTTATTGCTATGATAAGTCACTAATACGGGGAATCGCCAAAGAAATGGAAATTCCTGTTGCTGAGGCATTTTATATTAAACCTGAGGACAACGTTTTTGAGCTAAATATTGATTTTCCCGTTATAGCGAAACCAAATTTTGGGGATTCCAGTTTTGGTATAACTCAAAAAAGTGTTGCCAGCAGTATTGAGGGATTAAATGATGCGATTTTGAAAATCAGGGAGAAATTTGGCTATGATAAGCCAATTTTGGTTGAAGAATTTTTGCAGGGTAAAGAACTCACAGTAGGTATTATTGGTAATCCTCCTGAATCGTATAATGTTTTGGAAATTATAGAGGAAGATTATTCACTATTACCTCCTGAGCTTCCAAAAATATGCGGTTATGAAGCGAAGTGGCTCGAGGATTCTCCGTATTTTAAATTACTCAGATCAATTCCGGCAGAATTACCGGTACAAACCGAAAAACAGATAATAGAATATTGTATGAAATTGTCTGAAAGACTTGAATGCAGGGATTACTGCCGCTTTGACTGGAGATTAGATAGCGATGATAATCCGAGACTTCTTGAAGTTAATCCAAATCCTGGATGGTGCTGGGACGGACATTTAGCTAAAATGGCAGATATTCAGGGAATGAATTATTCAAAATTACTGGAATCAATTCTGAAATCTGCTGAACAACGAATAAGTTATATTACGGTTAATAATGATAATAAGATTGTTGCAGGTGAGTTTGATGATAACGGAGGATAGGAATATAACTTCATTAAATCTCAGGCAGATGTGGTTCAGGTTTTTCATAGGAATTGCCAAAAAGCTTTGACCATTCCTTTTTAATTCTTTTCATCCAGATTTTACTGTGATAAGCATTGCTTGCGATAAGTGGTAATATGCTCGTAGCTTCTGCATAAACCATTTGTTCATATTGGGTATCAACTTTTCCCCAGGAAGAAGCTTCCTGCAATGTTGATGATGAGCAGGCACCATCCCTTACGTCAGCTACAGTAATCTGAACGGCATATTTATGCATAGACGCCGGATGGCCTAAAATTTCGGCACAGATCACGGCGTCCTGGGCAAAGTTCTTAGGGACACCTCCTCCTATAATAAACAGACCTGTAGTGTCAGCCTCGATTTTTATTTTTGTCAGTTCAAGGAAATCCTTTACGGAATCTATAGTAAGGTGATTATTAGGCCTTTCCCATTGATGTTTTACTAAACCAAAACCTGCACTGCTGTCAGAGAAAGCCGGACAGAAAACCGGGACATTATTTTCAAAGGCTGCCTGAACCAATGAGTTTTCTTTACCTGAGAAAAGCGATAGAAATTTCCCCATTTCCCAGATAAATTCTCTTGATGAATATGGTCTTGGCTCAAGTTCGTCTGCTATTTCTTTTATTGTATGGTCGCATTCCTGCAAATCATCCTCATCAATAAAGGTATCATATATTCTGTCGATATAAAATTCTCTCAGCCTTTTATCCGGAATATCCTTTCGCCCTTTATAATGACTAAAACCCAGAGCCTCAAAAAAATCCATATCAACAACAGAAGCACCGGTAGCAACAATAACATCCACCATGTTATATCTCACCATATCGGAATAAATTTGCATACAACCTGCTGCACTTGTACTCCCGGCTATAGTAAGTATGATTGTGCAATTTCTATCTTTCAGCATTTTCAGATAAATGTCTGCAGCATTTCCAGTTTCCCGGGCTGAGAAGGACATTTTTTTCATTGACTGAATAAGAGGGGTAGTGTCAAATGATTTTATATCGATATGCTCAACAGGCTCTTTCAATAAATCTCTCTTGTTCATATTAGATGAATTTTTAAAATCATTATATTTTATTTGAGAAGCATGTTAAAATTATTCTTTTTCGGGCTTTGAAAATCTATAGCTTAATATCTGATAAATAAGTTTAGCTGCTAAAAAATCAGGAGCTTTGTTATTTTCAATAGGACATAGTTCAACTACATCAAATCCTGTCAGGTTATAATGCATTATCACCTTTTTTAAAAAATTTAACACCTGGAAATATTGAAGGCCCCCGGGTTCGGGTGTCCCTGTGGATGGAATTAGTGAGGTGTCAAAAACGTCTAAATCAAGTGTTAAATAAATGTTCTTTGTAAGATATCTCATTGCTCTTTTCTCCCAGTTTTCTTTATAAGGCACTTCATGTGCAAAAACTACTCTTTCTTCGTTCATATAATATTTTTCTTCTGAACACATACTTCGAATGCCAACCTGTACAATCGGACATAATTCTTTAGCCCTTGCCATAACAGATGCATGATTATATTTAGAACCATTATACTCCTGACGCAAATCTGCATGTGCATCCAGCTGTAATATCGTAAGGTCCGGAAATTTTTCAGCAAAAGCTTTTATAGCACCAATACTCACTGTATGATTACCACCAACAGTAACTATATATTTATTTTTCAGTAAAAGTGACTTTACTTTTTCATATACTTCATTTACAAGTTTATCCGGAGATGAATTCTCCTTTATCGGATTTGCGGTATGAATTCCTTTTTTATAAACCTGGCTGTCAGTTTCAATATCGTATAACTCGAGGTTCTCAGAAGCTTCAATTATAGCCTCAGGCCCTTTATCGGCACCCTTAATCCATACACTGGTTGCATCGTATGGTACAGGAAGAATAACAATTGACGCTTTATTCAGGCTTGTCAAATCACTGGGAATTCCCCCGAAATTCATAATCTAAAATATAATATATGCGAACGTTATAAAGAAAAATTTAATATGCTGATTTATTATTTGCCAGGCGCCGTGACAGCAATAATTTTAGCTGCTAACACTTATTAGAAACCACTTCAGTTAAGTTTTGGTACAATATAATTTGTAAAACACAAAGCAACCATTACTGTACCGTATTCTTTTTCGGGAACAAAACTCTCGGTAATAATTTCTATATTTTTCAAAGAATATTTTTTTTCAAAACCATTGTAATAAAGTTCATTGATGCTCGCCTCAAGTTTATATTTTAATTCCTCAATAGTATCGTGTCCATTATGCTCACAAACTAAACCCCCGTATTTATTTCCTGATTCTCTATCATACAACCATCCACAAATTATTCCCGCACTTAACCTTTCCCCTTTATTTCCATTTGAAACAGCCATAATAGTTTCCATCACAGCACCATGTTCAATATAATCCGGTTTATTTATTTTATTCGCTACCCTGGGTAATATTGAAGAATAAGTCATGATATTTACCATTTCTATACCTGCTTCCTGCAAAGCCAGATGATAGGAACCTGCATGAATAGCAATATTACTTTCACCGGTTCCTTTTGTAATAAAATAATCTTTTGGTATCCTGTTTCCTATTAAAATACCTTGAAGTTCTTTTTCGGATGATTTCTTTTGAAGCAAGCTGCTCAATGTTAACTTTTTCATTTTTAGTTTGATTTCATAAGTTATTATTAGTGTTAAACATTTTTTTAATAAAAGTTAATACTTTTTTTAGACGTTATTTTTTCCAAAAGTCACATTAAAATTTTAATCGCAGCTAAGGCTACAGAAGCCTTTTAGCAGATATTTTATAACAATCTTAACACCACAAAATAACCATCGAAATATACCTAATAATTTCTAATAACAAACAATTGTGTGTAAAAAAATGATGATCTGATAATTTTTTTCCCGGTAGTGAATTTTGTTAATAACTAAAATCCCCCAAATGATGTTAATTAGAGAATTGTTCTATTGTTCTATTGTTATATGGCTATATTATCAAATAAATAAACAATTTACACCGACTTCATATGTCTTCTCCTGAAAAACCAGACGCCTATCAGGAAGTATATTGCACTTAACAAAATCAGTATAATAATCTCAGTAATAATTCCGGTAAATCCCTGCTGCATAATGAGAATTTTATTCAATGCTGATACAGCATGCGCAGGTGAAAGAAAACTTATAATTGATATTCCGTAGTCTCCTATGGAAAACCATTCATTTACATATAGCGGAAACATGGCTCCTGAAAAAAACATAAACAGAAAAAGAGGGAAATTACCTGCAATTAATACCTGTGTGACTGATTTTGAAAAGGCTGCAATTATCACACTGAATGCAATGATAGAAATGCTTGTCAGAACAGCAATTAAAAGTACAAGCAAAAGAGATCCCTCAAACCTGAATCCGAAGCCCAGCGCAACAGCCAGTGTTAAAACTACGCCTGCAACTCCCAGTAATATCTGAATTATACTAACTCCGCCCAGAAATTCAAGTGCTGTTACTTTTGATATCTTCAGTCTTGTTAAGGTCTTTTTTTCTGCTTCAACAACTATTGCTGAAGATGCACTTAACATAAGCATAATTATTGAAAGGACGAGTAAGCCCGGAACAGCAATTTCAAAATCACTCCTGTCTCCTGAAGTCCCTATAAATGTTTCAATAAAATTAAAAGGCTCCCGGATATTTGTGACACTGGTTATGTAATCCGACAATATACTATGAGTCCATATCGCAGCTATTATATAATTCTGGTTTGTCAGGTCTCCTGCAAATTCAATATCATATTGATATATTTTTTGAGTTTTTGCAGTTTTTGCAAGTTGTTCCGAAAAGTTTTCAGGGATAACCATTAAAATATCTGCCTTACTGTTTTTAAGCCTTTCTTCAGCTTTTGACCGGGATTCAACTTCCCTGGTAATCAAAGTGGATTCTTTATTGTTTTTTATAAATTCCTCAACCAGGAGCTTGCCATGATCTAAAACAACACTGTCAATCTGTGCTCCCAAATCCTTATTCAGGATTAGAACATCATATTTAATCTCATAGCTTTGTGTGATAAGGTAATATACGATTACGAAAAACGGGGCGGTTGATATAGTAAGGATCAAAAGCCAGAAACTTCTGATTTGCTCTTTAAGGCTTTTTCTTATTACACTTAACAGTTTCATTCCCTTAATCTCCTTCCTGTTAAATGAATAAATACATCTTCAAGAGTATTACTGCGCATCTTAATCTCCCCTGTTTCAAAATTATTATCTTTTAATATATTAGTAATTGACTGAATTTTAGCTACAACATCTTTTGTCTTTATAATCAGTATATTTCCGGCAGATGTAACATTCTCAACCAGGGATGACAATAATTTAACGGCTTTTCGGGTGGTAGCATCATTCTGCTTTAACAGCTCAATTTCAAGTATATCACCTTCGCCTATTGATTTTTTAAGCTTATCCGGAGTATCGACCAGCAATAACTTACCCCTGTCAATTATAGCCACCCTGTCTGCCAGTCTTTCTGCTTCATCCATGTTATGTGTTGTAAGAATTACTGTTTTTTCTTTTGCCACCTCTTTAATAAACTCTCTTACCATAACCCTGCTCTGGGGATCCAGTCCGGCTTCAGGTTCATCTAAAACAACAATTTCAGGACCATGAATCAGGGCAAGACATATGTTTAATCTTCTTTGCATGCCTCCTGAAAGAGTATTTGCTAGTTTGTTTCTTTTCTCTGTTAATCCCATCCTTTCAAGCAATTTCATTGAGTTTGATTTTCCTGTTTTTCTTCCAATCCCATACATTTCTCCCATGAATACCAGCTGTTCAAGACATGTTAACTTTGGCCATATTATAATATCCTGGGGGCACAGACCTATTTGCGATATTACTTTCTTCCTGGAGGTTACTTTTTCTCCCTTAATATATACTTCCCCTTCTGTTGGCTTGAGTAAACTGCATATCATATTAATAGATGTACTTTTACCCGCTCCGTTAGGTCCCAGGAATCCAAATACTTCACCATAGAGGACTTCAAGTGACAAATGATCTACAGCCGTAAGATCTCCAAATTTTTTAACAAGATTATTAGCAGATATGGCAGTTTTGCTATTCATTCAGCAGATTATTGATTTAACCTTAATATACTCCAAAGCCACCCCTCTTTCCCAGTGAAAGTATTTACAGGTAACTAATAATTTTTTGAGTTTAAATGTAAAAGTAGAATTAAAATTATTTCTGAGAAAAATAATTTTCTGATTTATATCCTGTGTTAATAAATAAGTAAGATACTACTTTGATTAAAAACTCTATGATAAAAGAAATACAATTAAGAATCCGACCTTAAAGAAAGTATTAATGTTATAAGGAATGCTTTTCAGACAGTGGCTTGCGAATTCAGCCTGATGAGTTTCATTTTCCTTTTGAGGTCTGTTTTATGGAAAAGGTTGTAGCGTGAGAGGGACTTGAACCCTCGGCCTCATGATTATGAATCATGCGCTCTAACCACCTGAGCTACCACGCCAAAATAATTTGTTTTCCTGCCTTTTCTTAAGCATGCAAATATAATTTTTATTTACTTAAATATATAAAAATCATGCCCATAAATCATAGTTTACTTATATACTGATCTCTGCTGAAAAATACCGGTAAAATAGCTTATTTCAAACAATAATTAATTTGAATTTCAGCTATTTTAAAAGATATTTATGAAAGTAGATAATAAATTTTTTTAATTAAGTTTTTTTTATATATTGCAAGCATTCAATAGAGTCTAAATTATACTGATAGCTGATGAAGAGCAAGATAGTGATGGAATATACTATTAATTCTTCCCCGAAAGTTTTATATTCAAGATTGAGTACTCCGGGAGGATTAGCAGAATGGTTTGCGGATGATGTTAACCTTAAGGGAACTTTGTTTACATTTATCTGGGATGGTGTGGAACAAAAAGCAGTGGTGATTCAAAAGAAAGAAAACAAGTATATCAGGTTTCAGTGGATTGATGAGGCTGATAAGAATACTTATTTTGAATTCCGTATTAATGTTGATGAATTAACAGGTGATGTAGCTTTGGTAGTAACTGACTTTGTTGAAGAAGATGAAACAGAAGATTCTATTGAGCTATGGAATACACAAATCAATGAACTTAAACACACTCTTGGTTTATAAGCTTACCAAAAAATGTTATAAAATAATTTAACTTTGTATTCGTTTCAAAAATTAGAAAATGATAAATATTTTTTGAACCCGTGAAACGACTGCATAAGTTAGTAATCAAATCTTTCCTAGGCCCTTTTTGCCTGATATTTTGTTTAGTCCTTTTTTTGCTTTTAATGCAGTTTTTATGGCGTTATATTGATGAATTAGTGGGAAAAGGATTGGGATTCAGCGTTATAGGGGAGTTATTAATGTATTCAGCCGCCAGTCTTGTCCCGCTTGCTTTACCTCTTTCAATTCTGATGTCATCATTAATGACATTTGGCAATATGGGAGAGTATTGCGAACTGGCTGCTCTCAAATCCTCCGGGGTTTCCTTACAAAGGATAATGTTCCCGTTAATGGTTGTAGTAATATTTATAAGTATGGGGGCATTCTTTTTTTCAAATAATGTTCTGCCTTTTACCAACTTAAAGATGAGGTCTCTGCTTTATGATGTCAGACAACAAAGGCCGGATATACAGATTAATCCCGGTGAATTTTATAATGGTGTTGACAATTATAGTATAAGGGTAAATAGAAAGGATCCCGAGACAAATCGTCTTTACGATATAAAAATTTATGATCATACGGCAAGGAGAGGTAACAATAGTGTTATACTGGCTGACTCGGGATATATGATAATGACGGCAGATAAAAGAAATTTAATTATCACATTATGGAATGGTGTAAGTTATACTGAACTGGAGAATGACCGGAGGAAGAGAATAAAAACTTATCCTCACCGGCAGGATAAATTTAAGGAGCAGAGATTAATAATAAAACTTACTGGTTTTGGTTTACAGAGGACTGATGAGAATCTTTTCAGGAGTAATTATCAAATGATGAATCTGGCTCAGCTTAAGAGCGCACAGGATTCCTTAAGGAAAGAACTTGAATTACGCGACAATCAATTTTACAGAACACTCATGGTCCAGAATTATTTTAAATTAAGGCGAAATTACAGGAGAAGGGAGCTGGAAAGAATGTCAAAGGCTCAACAGGAAATTAAGTATCCTGAAAAGATTAACATAGATAGTATTTTTAATACCCTTACTTTAGCTCAAAGAAGAAAAATAGTAAACAATGCTCTATCTTATGCCCGCTCTTCAAGAAGCTATATCGAAAATACAGCTCAGAATTTAAAATATAAGAACCGGCATTTACGAAAACATGAAATAGAATGGCATAGAAAATTCACCCTTTCATTTGCATGTCTGGTTTTCTTATTTATAGGGGCTCCCCTGGGAGCTATTATTAGAAAGGGAGGAATTGGCATGCCTACTGTAATTTCAACAATAATGTTCATAATTTATTATGTCTTTTCTTTAATGGGTGAAAAGTTTGTTAGAGGAAGTGTATTGAATGCATTTGAAGGAATGTGGATGTCATCGTTTATATTGTTAGTAGTTGGAGGATTTCTCACATACAAAGCTACCACTGATTCCGCAATTCTCAATGTTGATACTTATCTCGGATTCTTCAGGAGAGCTCTTGGTGTAGACAGATTAAAGATGCTTGATCTTAAAAGCGACCTCACCGGAAAATTCGGTTTTTCTGACATAGAAAGGAAAGAATTAAGAAAATCCTTATGCTCATTACAGGTGACTGCCAGAAAGTGCAAAGAAGATGCCGAAAATAATTTTAAAATTAATAATGCTTTATTTTCATATGTGAAATCAGGGACTAATAATAACTTGACAGAGTTTGAAAGATTATATAATAATATTATTGAGACAATAATTACCAGCAACTGGTTTAAAATAATATACATACAGAATATGGTAAATGAGTTTCCTGTAATTGATTTTAGCAGAATTAACTTTTCTTTATCAAAAATTTACATCACGGTTACATTTATAATTTTCCCAATTGGATTATTCAATATTGTAAGATACTATTTATATCTTTTTAAATTGAGAAGCAGGCTAATTACTGTTATAAATGTTTCACAATCAATTATTGACATTTTTGATAATCCGTCTTTAATCAGAGAATTAGAAGCCGAATAATGAAGATCCTCCAGTTATGCAACAAATTTCCATACCCGCCAAAAGATGGCGGAGCCATTGCTATTTATAATCTCACTGAAGGATTAAGCAAGGATGGACATCATGTTACATTACTGGCAATGAATACCAGTAAACATTTTGTTATCCCGGGTGAAGCGGTTAGTGCTATAAAAGATGTAGCAGAATTGGAATATATAAATATTAATACCAATATAAATGTTGTAAAAGCTATAATTAATATTCTTTTTTCCAGAATTCCATATAATGCTGAGAGATTCATAACAAACAAATTTTCAAAAAAAATTGGCAGTATACTTAATAATAAGAAGTTTGACATTGTCCAGTTGGAAGGTCTGTATCTTACTCCATATATAAAGACAATCAGGCAATATTCAGATGCAAAAATTTCACTCAGAGCTCATAACATTGAACATGAAATCTGGAAGAGGATAGCATATAATGAAAAGAATATATTCAGGAAAAAATATCTTAAAATCCTCGCCAGGAGAATTGAGAAATTTGAAACAGACTCATTGAACACTTATGATTTATTGGTGCCTATAACAAACAGGGATGCTGAAATATTAAACGGTCTGGGGAATAATAAGCCTTTCAGAGTCATTCCTTCAGGTTTTAATATTGATAAAATAACCTCTGCCAGTAGAAAAGTGAATTTACGTTCATTATTCTTTTTAGGGTCACTGGACTGGATTCCTAACCAGGAAGGTTTGTTATGGTTCATTAAAATGGTCTGGTTAAAAATAATTGCAAAAAATCCTGAAGTGGAATTCTTCATTGCAGGTAGAAATGCACCGAAATGGCTGATAAAAAGAATTACAAAATACAATAATATTATTTTTTTAGGTGAAGTGGAAGACGCATTTGAATATATGACAGACAAGGCAGTAATGATTATTCCATTGTTTTCCGGAAGCGGGATGCGTGTAAGAATAATAGAAGGTATGGCTTTGGGAAAAGTAATTGTAACAACCTTAATAGGAGCTGAAGGTATCGATATTAAACACAATGAGAATATTATTATTGCAGATTCAGCGACTGATTTTGAAAAAGAAATACTAAATCTTTTGGATAATAAACATTTTTTTACAAAAATTGGAGAAAATGCCAGAAAGTTTGTTATTGAAAATATGGATAATAAAAAGATAACTGCTGAACTGGCAGAATTCTATAAGGCTAATTTAAGATGACAATCAGGCTGTTATTCTGGATATTGCTTTTTATAATAATTTACGCATACCTGGGTTATACATTAATATTACTTATAATAGTATTTTTCAAAAAGCTACTGACAAATCAAAAACCACCTTCAACTGATAAATATGAGCCTGAAGTTACTTTATTAGTGGCGGCATATAATGAAAAGGATTGTATTGAAAATAAAATCAGGAATTCATTAGAATTAAATTACCCAAAAGACAAATTAAAGCTGGTTTGGGTGACAGATGGTTCAGATGACGGAACACCACAAAAGTTAAGACAGTATAAAAATGTTACTGTTTTGCATGAAGAAGTAAGAAGAGGAAAAATAAATGCAATGAACAGGGCAGTGAGGTATATTAAAACACCAATAATAATATTTTCCGATGCTAATACCAATTTAAACAGGAATTCGGTTAGAGAAATAACTAATATTTTCAGAGATAAGTCTGTAGGATGCGTTGCAGGAGAAAAGCGTATTATCACACTAAAAAAAGAAAAAGCTGTCGGTGCAGGAGAGGGTATTTACTGGCAATATGAATCTGTGATAAAGTCATTGGAATCGCAGCTCAATTCGGTTATGGGAGCCGCAGGCGAGTTATTTGCCATTCGTACCGAATTATATGATGATGTTAAGGAAGATACTATTCTTGATGATTTTACAATTTCCCTGGAGATAGCAAAGAAGGGTTATAAAATAAAATATGCGCCTGATGCATTTGCTTCTGAGTCAGGTTCACTCTCTATAAAAGAAGAACTTAAAAGAAAATTCAGGATTGCATCTGGCGGACTTCAGACATTATTCAGAATGACAGAGATTTTGAATGTTTTTAAATACGGGATGCTTTCTTTTCAATATTTTTCTCATAAAGTAATGAGATGGACTTTGGTTCCCTTTTCCTTTATTTTTATCTTCTTATTAAACCTTATAATTGTCTTTACCCGGGATACTGGTTCAGATTTATATTTATATTTTTTATATGTTCAGCTTTTCTTTTATCTGTTGATATTAATTGGCGCATTACTTAGTAATATGAAAATAAGATTGAAAATACTGTTCGTTCCCTATTATATGTTTATTATGAATTATGCTATGATCAACGGCATTTTCAGATACATATCAGGAAGTCAGTCTGTAAAATGGGAAAAGTCAAAAAGGAGATAGGGGGACAGCGCCCTTTGTTTAATACTTATTCATGAACTTATTAAATTTTCAACTAATCATTTATCATAAATAATTATAAATAGTACTTTTGTCGGGTTATTAAAATGAAGTTATTAATATGGCATCTAATAAACCCTCAATACCAAAAGGCACCAGAGATTTCTCGCCAGTTGAAATGGCCGGGAGAAATTATATATTTGATACAATTAAAAGAGTATTCGAGAAATATGGATATTCACCTATTGAAACACCTGCGATGGAAAACCTCAGTACTCTCCTTGGAAAATATGGTGAAGAAGGTGATAAATTATTATTTAAGGTATTAAACTCGGGTAACTATCTTTCTGAAATAGCTAATGATGATTTACTTGATCCTGATCCGGGAAAGCTATCATTTAAAATTTGCGAAAAAGGCTTGAGATACGATTTGACGGTACCATTTGCCAGATATGTAGTTCAAAACAGGAATGAGCTTACCTTTCCCTTTAAAAGATACCAGATTCAGCCTGTCTGGAGGGCAGATCGACCGCAGAAAGGCAGATACCGCGAATTCTATCAGTGTGATGCTGATGTCATAGGAAGCAATTCTTTACTGAATGAAGTTGAGTTAATACAGATTATGGATGAAGTATTTGCTGCCCTTAAAATAAAAAATATCATTAAAATTAATAACAGGAAAATATTGTCGGGAGTTGCAGAAACCATTGGCGAGTCAGATAAAATAACGGATATAACTATAGCAATTGATAAAATGGAGAAAACTGGTATAGATCAGGTTAATAAGGAACTTAAACAAATAGGGCTTAATAAATCTGCTATAGAATTTATTCAGGGTATCATAACTTATAAAGGCAATAATTATAACAAAATTTTGATACTAAAAAGTATGCTAGGTAAATCGGCAACGGGTCTTAAAGGGCTGGAAGAAATTGAAATTATTCTGGATTATTTAAAGAATATACAATTAAGTTCAGAACTGGAACTGGATTTAACGCTTGCGCGTGGACTGGACTACTACACGGGCATTATACTTGAAGTGGAAGCAAGTGATATGGAAATAGGTAGTATTTGCGGAGGTGGAAGATATGATGATCTGACTGGCATTTTCGGATTACCAGATGTTTCGGGAGTAGGTATATCATTTGGAGCCGAAAGGATTTATGATGTAATGAACAAAAAGAATCTGTTCCCAAAAGATTCAGCCGGCACTGTGAGATTAATGTTTGTTAATTTTGGAAAATCAGAAGAAATATATTGTCTGGGCTTATTATCAAAGGTACGTTCAAGGGGAATACCTTCAGAAATATATCCTGAGCCGGCAAAGCTTAAAAAGCAAATGTCATATGCCAATAGCAAAGCAATTCCATTTGTCGCACTTGTTGGTGAATCTGAAATAAAGGAGAATAAAATTACCGTTAAAAATATGGAAACCGGTAAACAGGAGAGCATGAATCTTGATGAGATGTTAGCTATTCTGGAGCAAATTTGATATTCTTAAATAATATGGGTAATTTTAAATATTCTAAACATTTTTTTATTAAGTTTGTTTAGGGCAATAGAAACCAAAGGAACTTTGTATTAGTTATGAATAAAAGATCATTTATCAAGACAAGTATTGCAGGAATAGGAGGTTTAGTTACTTACCCTTTATTTGCAAAGGGACGTTCGTCTTATTTAAATAAAGGAAATGAACAAAAAGAATTTATACTGCCTGAATTGCCTTACTCATATGATTCTCTTGAACCTTATATTGATAAAAAGACATTATTTTTTCATCACTCCATGCATCATGCAGCATATACGGAGAAGTTTAATGCAGCTGTTAAGGAAGCTGGAATTACCGGTAAAAATGCCAGGGAAATCCTGAAAGAAGTTTCAAAATATCCGGTTTCTGTAAGAAACAACGGGGGTGGTTATTTAAACCACAAATTATACTGGAAATTTATGTCTCCAGAAGGAGGAGGAAATCCTGAGGGTGTGCTTCTTGAAGCAATAAACAGGGATTTCGGAACATTTGAAAATTTTAAAAACGAATTTAGCAGCACAGCAAAGCAAGTATTCGGCTCAGGCTGGGCCTGGCTTATTGTTTCAGAAGGTAAACTGATAGTAACTTCAACCCCAAACCAGGATAATCCGATAATGGACATTGCAGAGGTAAAAGGGATTCCTGTTCTTTGTATCGATGTATGGGAACATGCTTATTATATCAAGTATCAAAACCGGAGAGCAGATTATATAAATGCATTCTGGAACATAGTTAACTGGGACATGGTTTCGACAAAATTTAAAAAAGCCACATCATAAAATTTTTTTATTTTATCACTTAACTTACCTCAATAAATCTTTCAATTTTTGTTTGGCAGTCTGGATTTTTATAACTGCTATTACTATTTCATTTTAAATATTAATAATTCAATTTTTTTCTGTTAATAATTAGACTATTGTATATTTAATATATATTTATATATTTGCTGACTAATAGTCATTTTATAGATAATAGTCTAATATGGGAATCACTGAAAGAAAAGAAAGGGAAAAAGAACAACGCCGGAATGACATAATAGATGCTGCAGAAAAAGTCCTTTTTATTAAGGGTTATGATAATACTACTATGGAAGATGTTGCCGAAGAAGCAGAGTTAAGCAAGGCCACCCTGTATTTATATTTTAAAAGCAAGGAAGATTTGCATTTTGCCATTTGTGCCAGAGCAATGCTGATACTGATGGGAATGTTTCAAAAGGCAGTATCAAAAAATAAAAGTGCTTTTGAAAATCTGCTTGAAGTTGGAAAAGCCTATGTAAAATTTGCTCAAAAACATACCAATTATTTTAAATCTATCATTTATTTTGAGGCTAAGGAATTAAGTGAAATGGACTGTAATGAGTGCCTTCTGGGTAATACAGACAAGTGTCCGTTAATGTTTCTCATTAAATTAATAGAGAAAGGACAGAAGGATAAATCTGTCAAATCAGGTGTCCCTTCTGAAATAATGGGGCACTTGTTATGGGCTCAGACAACAGGAGTTCTTCAAATGGCCAATACTAAAAAATGTAAGGTTTTACTGGATAAAATGAATATAGAAGACATAATAAGCGGACACTTTAAAATATTGAAATCAGGAATTAAAAAGAAATAAAATGCTGAAAATTTACCTAAGTATTCTTTGTTTTATAAGTATAACACTAAAGTCTGCTGCACAGGAAACGGTATTGGGCAATTACATAAAAACAGGCCTGGAATATAATCTTGCATTAAATCAGAAACTGGCTTCTTATGAAAAGAGCATTCAGGCACTCAAGGAAGCAAAAGGATTATTCTTACCTCAGGTTAGTTTTAATGCCCGGTATACAGTTGCAAAGGGGGGACGTATCATACCTGTCGGAGATATGGTTGATCCAATAATCAACAATATAAATACACTTAACGACCTTGTTTTAGGCAGTACTATTGATTATACGGAACTCACATCTCAGGAATTCCAGTTTTACAGACCTAAAGAACATGAAACTAAGATAAGTATAGTGCAGCCCTTATTTAATCCTCAGATCTATTATAATAATAAAATAAAAAACTATCTGGTTAAAGCAGAAAAGGCCGATGCAGAAACTTACAAACGATATTTAGTGGCAGAAATAAAAACATCCTATTTTAACTATCTTAAATCAGTACAGCTTAATCAATTAATTGATAATACAAGAAAATTACTGGAAGAGAATGTCAGGGTGAATAAAAGGCTTTATGAGAATGACAAGGTAACTATTGATAATGTTTTCAGATCTGAGGCTGAATTAAGTAAACTTGATCAGCAAAAGGCAGAAACTATAATGCAAAGACAGCTGGCAGAATCTTATTTCAACTTTTTACTTAACAGGAAATATGATGCTGAAATAATAACGGATACCAGTGAACTAATTACTGGGCCTCTGGAAACTTTCGAACAAGCTAAATTTAATGCGCTTAAGAACAGAGATGAACTTGAAAAAATTAAAAGTTATATCCACGCAGCTGAAAATAATTTTAAAATAAATAGCTATAACAGGTTACCTACGTTGTTTGGAGCTGTGGATTACGGATTTCAGGGCGAAAAGTATAGTTTTACTTCAGATGATGACTATATACTTGCTTCACTTGTGCTTCGCTGGGACTTATTTAAAGGTTTTCAGAACAACGCAAAGATACAGCAGGCTAAAATTGAACAGGAAATAATTGGCAATCAATATAAAGAATTAGAGTTACTAATTCAGCTTGAAGTGATTAATGCATTCTATGCCCTGGAGGCTGCAGAAAAAGAAATTGTTTCAGTAAGCAAACAACTGGAAAGCTCGAAAAAAGCCTTTAAAATAATAGATAGAAAATATGCAGAGGGACAGGCCAGTCTTATTGAATATATTGATGCTCGAACAAACATGACAAACACCGAAGAAAATCTGATAATTGCAAAATATGATTACCTGATAAAATATGCTGAATACGAAAGAGTAACAGGATTATATAATATAAACCATATGTATTAACAATAGCATTGAAAAATATTAATTCACTGAACATTAACAATTTTAAAACACCCGATAAATGAAATACAAGTATATATTTATTCCTGCACTTTTAATGATTATAGTATCCTGTGAAAACAGATCAAAGAAAGAATCAGGTACCAGGGAGGATTTGATAAAAGTTAAGGCTGCCGAAGTTGTGGAAAAAAATATAGTATTCCCGATACATTCAAGTGGGAAGCTATCAGCAAAAATTGAGCAAAAACTAAGCTTTAAAACAGGCGGGATAATTAATAAAATATACGTGGATGAGGGACAAAGTGTGAGAAAAGGACAATTGCTCGCAGAACTAAATCTGTCTGAAATAAAAGCCAGGGTAAATCTTGCAGAACAGGCACTGGGCAAAGCTGAAAGAGATTTTAACAGGGCCAGAAGTCTGTTTAAAGACAGCGTCGTTACCCTTGAACAGCTTCAGAACGCTGAAACTGCAACGGAAGTGGCAAAATCTAATCTTGAAATAGCCAGCTTTAATTTGAAATATTCTACAATAGCTGCACCTTCACAGGGTAAGATTCTAAGGAGGCTGATGGAAGAAAATGAAGTGGCAGGTTCCGGTATCCCTGTTATTCTGTTCGCTTCAACAGATGATCAATGGGTGGTGAGGATAAACCTGACTGATAAGGATATAATAAACATAAGTCCCGGTGATAGCGCCCTGGTAAAATTTGATGCTTACCAGGATACAGATTTTAAAGCAACAGTAACTGAAATCGGAAAGGCTGCAGATCCTTATACAGGTACTTATGAGGTTGAATTAACAGTAAAGCCGGTAAAGAATAAAAAGCTGATATCAGGATTTATAGCTAAAGTCGATATATATTCAGCTTACTTAACAAAGAAGTATATGTCAGTGCCAATTGATGCCCTTACCGATTATAACGAAGAAAGCGGTTATGTATATGAAATTCAGGACAGCATTGCAATCAGAAAGAGGATTGAATTCAGTAAAATCCTTAACGATGAAGTGTTAATAAATTATGGTTTATTACCTGGCACAAAACTGGTTACTCAGGGTATTAACTATATAAATGACAGTACAAAAGTCGTAATTGTTGATTAGTGATGCCAGGCAGGAACAGAATATTAATAATTAGAATTCGCATATGTCTTTTAAATAACTGATTAACTATTTTACTACATTATTATGAAACTGCCGAAATTAGCAATAGATAATCCTCAGTTCACAATTATAGTTTTCATTCTGTTAGTTCTGGCAGGATTTAGCTCATATCTGACGATGCCCCGTACTGAAAATCCATCAATCACCGTACCGGGCTCTTCAGTGGTTGTTATTTATCCGGGGACAAGTCCGGCCGATCTTGAACAATTAATAGCAATTCCTATAGAAGAAGCAATAAATGAGATTGAAGATATTAAGAAAATCGAGACATCAATAAAAGACGGTCTGGTTAGCATAGGAGTGGAATTTATTTTCAATACTGATGCAAAAGAAAAATATGATGAAGTAGTTGCAAAAGTTAATGACATAAAAACAGAATTACCTGAGGATATTCTCAGCATTGAAACTTTTCAGTGGATGACCGGAGATGTTAATATTCTGCAGCTGGCATTTGTATCAAATTCAGCCGAATACTACGAACTGGAGGAACTTGCAGATCAACTGAAAATGGAAATTGAAAAAATCAGAGGTGTTAGAAAGGTTGAATTACATGCTTATCCCGAACGTGAAATAAGAGTTTCCCTGGACATTGAAAAGATGGCTCAAATGAATATATCCATAGATCAGGTAGCTATGACAATTCAATCAAATAACACTAATATACCTGGCGGTTCAATAAAACTGGGCAATAAAAGTTTTGCGATAAAATCAAGCGGTTCATACAAGAACCTTGATGAAATAGAAAATACGGTAGTAAGTTCATATCAGGGCAGATTAATATTTTTAAAGAACATTGCTGAAGTTGAATTTGATTATGAAGATGAAAAATATCTGGGCAGGTTAAATAGCAGCAGAGCAATATTCCTTACAGTTCAGCAAAAAGATGATTTTAATATTTTCAACATAATGAAGGATGTTAATCCTGAAATTGAAAAATATAAAAGCAGACATGAAAATGAAATCAAAATAATAACAGTATTTGACCAGTCTGTTTTCGTGGATCATAGAATAAACGGATTTATAAGGAACCTCTTACAGGGTATTTTTCTGGTCGGACTTGTAATTCTTCTGGCCTTAGGTATAAAATCATCAATAATAGTTATTCTGGCTATTCCCTTTTCTTTTTTAATCGGACTCGCATTTGTTGACTATCTTGGCTTTGGATTACAGCAAATTTCAATTGCAGGGCTGGTAGTTGCTTTGGGATTGTTAGTGGATAATTCCATAGTTATGGTGGAAAATATAAACAGGTTTCTGGGATTAGGCTATAGTAAAAAAGAAGCTGCTGTTATGGGAGCAAAACAAATAGCATGGCCAATAGTCAGTGCTACAGCTACAACAGTTTTAGCTTTTATACCAATAATAATGATGAGAAATCAGGCAGGTGATTTTATTAAAAGCCTTCCTGTCACAATAATTTCAACACTTACCTTTTCACTTCTGATTGCTCTCACATTAACACCTCTGGCCTCCTCCAGAATTTTGAAAATACCCGAAAAGGGGAATAAAAAAACCGGTTTCAGAAAATTATTGTCTGCCTTAATCGATGGGCCGTACAGGAAATCCCTTGACTTTGCCCTAAAAAACAGATTACTGACTCTGTTAATAGCACTAGGCGCTTTTATTATCTCAGTCTGGTTTTTCATGAACTTTGTTGGTATAAGCTTTTTTCCTAAAGCTGAACAACCACAATTTATGATAAGAATGGAAATGCCTGAGGGAACAGATATTGATAGAACAGATGAAATTGCTAAATATGTTGAATCTGTAATTGATACTATACCACTTGTGAAATATTATGCTACAAACGTCGGACACGGTAATCCGAGGATATATTATAATGTATTTGCCAGAAGCTATAATAAGAATTTTGCAGAGATATATGTGCAATTAAAAGAATATGAAGTAAAAGAATTTGACAGGCTTTTAGAGTCATTACGGATCTTTTTTGCCGATTTCCCTGGAGGCAAAATTAACATAAAGGAATTTGAGCAGGGTACACCAGTACAAGCACCAGTAGTTGTTAATGTTATTGGTAACGATATCAAGATTTTGAAAAGGGTCTCATCAGATGTTGAAGAATTTATCTCAAATGTCAAGGGCATTATAAATATTGATAACCAGTTAAATAAAACCAAGACTGATTTAAATATTAATATTAACAAGGAAAAAGCTAATTATTTTGGTGTTCCGCTGATAGAAATTGACAAAACAATAAGAACATGTATTAACGGTACAGCTATATCAAAATTTCGCGATTCAAAAGGTAAAGATTATAATATTGTACTCAGACTTCCCGTGAATGAAAATATCAAGTTGCAGGATTTTGATAAGATCTATGTCAGGTCATTATCCGGGAAATTTATCCCATTGAAACATTTAACAAACATCGGATTTGATGAAGCCCCCGGATTAATAACCCGGCTCAATCTTAAAAAATATGCAGGTATTACAGCAGATATTAAAAAGGGTTATACTTTGGATGAAGTACTGATACCTGTGGTTGAAAAGCTTGAAAATTATAATTTCCCCTCTGGCTATTCTTACGAGATTGGCGGAGAACTGGAAAACAGACAGGAGTCATTTGGAGGAATGTTACAGGCAATTATTATAGCTGTAATATCAATATTTGCAGTCCTGGTTTTACAATTCAGGTCATTCACCCAGCCACTGATTATGTTTGTGGCAATCCCCCTGGCATTTATCGGTTCAATATGGGCATGGTATATTACAGGAAATACTTTCTCATTTACTGCGTTTGTGGGGTTAATAAGTCTTGTCGGCATTGTTATAAATAATTCCATAATATTAGTGGACTATATTAATAAGCTGATAGAAGAGGGTAAAGGTATAGTGGATGCAATAAAACTTGCATGTGAAACAAGATTTGTACCTATAATATTGACAACCCTTACAACAATAGGTGGACTACTACCATTAACACTTGGAGGAGGTACGATGTGGGCTCCAATGGGCTGGGGAATAATCGGGGGCCTTATTACCTCAACTTTTCTTACATTAATTATTGTACCTGTTCTCTATCATTTGTTGACTCCTGAAGGGGAAAGCGCCCTGAAGGGGGACAGCACCCTTAAATCGTAAATCGTTAATTTTCAATCGTAAATCAGTGAGGGGCGCTGTCCCTCTCACTGTCCCTCTCACTGTCCCTCTCGCGGCTGTTCCCTTTTAAAAAAATGTAACCTTTTTAAACATTGGAAGTCTTTTATTATGTAAATTGAAATAAATATTAAAACTGACGGTGTGATCACAGATAATGAATTAATGTTAATGGTTAAATCAGGCGATATTGACAGGCTGGGACTAATATTTGAACGTCACAACAAATCATTATATGGATATTTTCTGAATCTGTCAGGAAGACCAGATGTTAGTGAAGACCTTGTTCAAAATGTTTTTATGAGAATTTTAAAATATCGTACCAACTATAGAGGTGGAGGAAATTTTAAAATATGGATTTACAGAATAGCACATAATGTCTTTATCGACTTTGTCAGGAAAAGGGATAAACTGGAATTCTCAGAAAATATTAATGAATTGGACAATGAGTTAAGTGACAAGATCATTGAGGAGGATGACTCGAAACAGGAAAAGATAAATATACTGGAGAGTGCCTTATTGAAGCTACCAAGAAAAAAAAGAGAGATTTTAACACTTAGCCGGTATAAGGAACTTAAATATAAAGAAATATCAGAAATACTGGGATGCTCTGAAAGCGCTGTCAAAGTGAGAATATTCAGGGCGATGGAAGAACTTAAAAAGATTTATAAAGAATTATCAAAATATTAAGGAAATGAAAAAGAAGAAAAAAATAAAATTAATTACAGAGTATCTCTTTAATAATATCAGGGATATCGATAAAAAGAAAATGCGCGGATTTTTAATCGACCAGGGTGTCTCAGAAGAAGAATTGAATGAGTTTGAAAAATTGGCAGGAGAATTAAATACAATGCCTGAAAGAGAGTCAAGTGAAAAGATGAAAACAAACTTTTATGAAAAACTTGAAGAATATAAAACCAGTATTTCCCATAAAGAATCATATATGTTCAGTATAAAAAATATATGGGAAGAACTATGGCAGCCTGTTCTTGTCAAAAGGTTAGCATACGCAGTTATAATATTTATCTTCGGAGGCCTTGCAGGTTACTGGTACACTTCTGAGATGAAATATAAAACCCAGGTAAATTCAATGATTTCCGAGATGCAGGACATGCAGAAAGTCATGATGCTTACACTAATTCATCAACCTTCGCCAACAGACAGATTAAAGGCTATAAGCATCAGTAACCAGATAAGCAATGCAGATGATAAAATTATTGATGCCCTGCTACATACACTGAATAATGACCCTAATGTAAATGTAAGGTTAATGGCAGTGGAAGCCTTATACAATTTTGCAAATAATCCAAAAGTGCGCATTGGGTTAATAAAGTCCATAACGAAGCAGGATTCTCCAATTGTACAGATTACACTTGCAGATGTTATGGTTCTGTTACAGGAAAAAGGTTCAGTTGATGAACTAAGGAAACTATTAGAGAAAAACAACCTTAATGAAAGTGTTGAAAATAAATTAAAAAACAGTATCGAATCATTAATTTAAAATTTTATAAAAATGAAAACAATAGCATTAATTTTTAGTATGACAGTTTTTAGTCTGGTCATTTTGAGTTCCGGTATAGCCCAGAAAGAAGAAGAACAGCTTAAACTGTCTTTCAGCAATCCGGAAGAACCCGGATTTATACATATTGAGATTTTTCAGGGTGATATTAGTATTGAAGGTTACGGGGGCAAAGAGGTTATACTTAAAACATCTCCGGGTGAGGATGAATCTCATGATCATAATGTGGTTACAATTCCCCAACCATATGTTTATGAAAAGGAAGATGAAGAGATAAGCAAGGAGGGCCTGAAAAAAATAAAAAGCAGCTCATTCGAGGTTAATGTCACTGAAGAAGAAAATAAAATAACAATAAAATCAGGATTGCCACCTAATTATCAGAATTATAATATCAAAGTTCCGTATGATTGTTCTTTTAAGATAACCACATTAAACGGAAACATATCTGTGAAAGAAATAAAAGGTGAACTTGAAATAAATACTGTTAACGGCCAGATTAATCTTGATCAAATTACAGGATCAGTTGTTGCCAGCACAGTAAACGGAATAATTAAGGTAGGATTCAAGGAAATAACTCCCGATACACCTATGGCCTTTTCAACAATCAACAGCCATATAGATGTGACCTTGCCTTCAGATACAAAGGCGACATTAAAAATGAAAACAGAAAGAGGAGAGATATATTCAAATTTTGATATGGATATTAAAGAAGAGCAGGAAAAGTCTCATAAGGAATATAAACAAGACTTTACTGAAACAAGCTGGACAAAATGGACAACCAGCAAAATAAATGGCGGTGGTCCGGAACTGGTATTTAAAAGTCTGCATGGTGATATACATATAAGAAAGGGAGAATAAAAAAATCTCTAAGCAAAATAATCCTTTAAAAAAGCGGCTTTGCCGCTTTTTTTTGTGAGATTTTTCAGCATAATTAAAAACGACCATAAAAAGATGCTGATTAGTGATATAAATATTTAAGATCAAATTACTCCCGGTGTTAATAAAGTAAATATTTATAAACAAATTATTAATCATTATAAGGTATAACTTTGCAGGAAAAAGCAGATGAAGAAATTAACATTATACCTGTTGCTGATTATTATTTGTTTAAAATTCTCATCTGTTTGTGGTCAGTCAGTAAAGAAAACAACCCGTCAGGAATATATTGACACATATAAAGAGTTGGCAGTAAGAGAAATGAAAAGAACGGGTATACCTGCAAGCATAACACTTGCCCAGGGCATCCTTGAATCAGGAGACGGGAATAGCAGGCTTGCGAGAAAAGCTAATAATCATTTCGGTTTAAAATGTCACGACTGGAAAGGAAAAAAGCTCCGTCATGATGATGATCGTAATAATGAGTGTTTCAGAAAGTACAAATCAGTATATGACTCTTACAGGGATCATTCAGATTTCCTGATCTCAAAACAAAGATATGCTTCTTTGTTCACACTGGAGCCCACAGACTATAAAGGATGGGCTAAGGGACTGAAAAAAGCAGGTTATGCAACAAGTAAAGATTACCATAAAGCACTAATTAAGATTATTGAGGAAAATCAGCTTTATGCCTTGGATCAGGGTGTAGAAATTATAGGAGAACCTGGTATGCAGTTAGCGTCTGTTAATGGGATAGGAAACATTGGCTTGTCAAGAAATATTTATGAGAGAAACAGGATAAAATATATAATTGCCAATGTAGGTGATACATATGACGGCATTTCAGAAGAACTCGATCTGCTACCATGGGAATTAAAGAAATATAATGAACTGACTGAAGGAACAAGAATTGACTCAGGCCAGATATTATATATGCAGCCAAAAAGAAATAAGGCAGAAGCAGGTAAAAAGACTCACATTGTTAAAGAGGGAGAGACAATGCATTATATATCACAGCTTTATGGTATTAAATTAGATGTTTTGTATAAAAAGAACCTGATGGAAAAAGGTAGTGAACCTGAGGTATCAAAAAAACTTCAGCTAAGAAAAGGCTTAAAGCAAACTAAAGTGCCTTTCGATCTTAAAATTAAAGAACTACAGGAAAAGAAAGAAATAGAAAAGGAAGATAAAGAAACAGAATTAAAAGAGGAGGACGAAATAATATTTGAGTTTGATTTTGAGGAAGAAGAATAGTATATTACCACACTTATTTCATACTTAGCTTATAGTGTTCAGGATTCTTAAATCCCTTCAAAAATTCTTTTATACCCAGCTTATTCTTTCCTGCTATTTGTAGCCTGATAAGGTTCAAATACCCGCCATTCACAGCAATTCTTAAATATGACCTGCCATCACTTTCAATTTTACCAACCGGGGTTATATGTTTTGTTTTATTAATCTCAGACTCAAAAATTTTTACTGACAGTAATTTATTTGTCTCAGATATTAATTCTGTCCATGCTGCAGGATAAGGACTTAATCCCCTGATAAAATTGTATAAATCTGTTATATTATTATGCCAGTTTATTTTACAATCTTCCTTAAAAATCTTAGGTGCTTTTTTGATTTCCCCTTTTCTCAATAATGTTGATTGGTCAGTTGGTTTATAATCTTCTGTGCTAATTGCTTTAACAGTCTTAACAACCAGCCTGGCTCCGGTTTTCATAAGCCTATCATGCAGTTCTCCTGCACTCTCATCCTTTTTAATACTGACCTTTTCCTGAAATATTATTTTTCCTGTATCAATATCATGATCAATGAAAAATGTACTTACCCCGGTTGCTGTTTCGCCATTAATAATTGCCCAGTTAATTGGTGCTGCACCACGATAATCGGGTAAAAGAGATGCATGCAGGTTAAATGTACCAAACCTTGGCATATTCCATACAACCTCTGGTAAAATTCTGAATGCAACCACAACCTGTAAATCTGCTTTAAGTTGAGATAGTCTTGATATAAAATCATCACTTTTAAGATCGACTGGCTGTAATACCTTTATACCATTCTTTTCAGCGTAAACCTTTACCGGTGAGGGCTTCAATATTTGTCCGCGACCTGTAGGTTTGTCAGTATTTGTAACTACCCCAACTATATTCTGACCATCATTTATCAGGGCCCTGAGAGATTCAACTGCAAATTCGGGTGTTCCCATAAATACTATGCGAAGATCCTTTTTACTCATTCTAAAGGGGCCTTTATATTAACTATTTATCACTATCAGATATGTAATCGTCATCATCCAGTAATTCAAGAAAATGACCCATCTTTTTCTTCTTTGTCTTCAGGTAGAACTTGTTATATTTATTAGGCGGAATTTCCAGCGGAACATTTTCAACAATTTGGATGCCGTAACCCTCAAGGCCAGCCCTTTTTACCGGATTATTTGTTATTAGCCTTATTTTACCAAGGCCAAGCTCTCTTAGCATACTTGCACCGACACCATAATCTCGTTCATCAACCTGAAAACCAAGATCTATATTCGCCTCAACAGTATCACGTCCTTGCTCCTGTAATTTGTATGCTTTTATTTTATTAAACAATCCTATACCCCTTCCTTCCTGGTTCATATAGAGAACGACACCTTTACCTTCCTTTTCAACGAGCTTCATAGCCTCATGCAGCTGAGAACCGCAATCGCAACGGTATGAACCGAATACATCACCTGTGATACATGAAGAATGAACGCGTACAAGCACAGGCTCATCTTTAGTCCAGCTACCTTTTATCAAAGCCACATGTTCAACATTGTTTGATTTCTGAATAAAGGGAATCAGGTTAAATGTGCCGTACTTTGTGGGTAATTTTACTATTTCTCCCTTGATAACGATACTTTCTTTTTCAATGAGGTAGGCTATAAGGTTTTTAATACTTATTATTTTCAGGTTAAATTTTTCAGCGATTTTAATTAATTCAGGGAGATGAGCCATAAAACCATCTTCATTCATAATTTCTACCAATACACCCCCTGGTGTTAATCCTGCCAACCGTGTAAGATCAATAGCAGCTTCAGTATGTCCGGCCCTGCGAAGGACACCCTTGTTTCTGGCTTTTAAGGGGAATATATGACCCGGTCGTCCCAGATCTTCCGGTTTTGTTTTTAGATCAACGAGGGCTTTGATAGTTTTTGCCCTGTCACTTGCCGATATCCCGGTTGTACATCCATGCCCGAGTAAATCTACTGAGACAGTAAAAGCTGTACCATGCAAAGAAGTATTTGTGCCTACCATCAAATCCAGATCTAATTTTTCACATCTGTCTTCAGTAAGAGCAACACAGATTAAACCTTTTCCGTAAGTGGCCATGAAATTTACTATCTTCGATGTTATAAGTGATGCTGCACATATAAAATCTCCCTCATTCTCTCTATCTTCATCATCAACAACAATAGCTACTTTGCCATTCCGTATATCTGTAATTGCATCTTCAATAGTATCAAATATTTCAGCATCAATTCTATTATTATTATAACCTGCCATTCTTATTAGACTGCTTAAATAAAGAGAAAACTATTTCAACTATTATTTTATTATTAAAATGCAAAAGTACTATAAGTAATTAAATTTCCATAGCTATATGTATAAAAAGGGAGCCTGAAGAGTGGACATCGGCATGGGATAGAACCCTTCTCAGGGCACTGTCCCCGCTGTACCCTCTTCAGGGCACTGTCCCCCCTGTACCCTTTTTATTCATCAGGCAAATAGCCTGAGTGATCATCAGGCATGAATAATGTATGATCTTCAGTCTTTTGTTCTGATATCGGAGTTCTTTGTTTTTTCTCACTGTTAATATGTTCTTTCTCCACTTCCATTAACTTTAGCTGTCTTAATCTCATAAGAGCTGAAAATCCTTTACATAAATATAACATAAATAACATTTTAATTACTATAGTTGGCCAGGGATTTGATTTTACTCCATATTCAGATATACGAATAAGTAAAAACATAATATCAAGTCCCAGTAATGATATAACAGCAATTAATGCGAACATTGATTGTCTTTTATTTATGATTAAACCCATCATTACAAATAATACTCCGTAAATTATTGAGTTCAAGCCAATGCCATGATCGCTAAAAGCTGGAATGTCAAATATTAAGCCAGCTAAACCTGATGCAATATAAAGTATTGCAATAAATAGAATAAAATAGAATATATCAGCAAGTTGTCTTTTAGGATCGGTTATTGTACCCGGGACTGGTTTATCATTGTAAAGGATTTCTATGCAGGGAAAAATTCCAAGCTGCATGACTAAACGTATTTCTAATTTTTTATTATAACCAATTACAAAATCACGTCCTTCCTTTAATTCCTTTTTAGTCTTAATAACACCTAATTCGTTATTATCAAGTTTAATGGTAAAATCTTTAAAAGAGCCCTTCCAGTAAAGATCAAGTTTTTCTTTTTTTTCCGTATCAAGAAAGTATATTTTGTGTGGCATATTAATTAAAGTTCAGATTAATACTTTTATAATTTAAAGTTATGAATATGCATTATATAATTTCCGAAACTGTTGTGTTATTTTTTTCTCAGCAAATATAATGGGGTGGTAAATAATAATATCAGGCTTGTAATTATAAAACTAAACTCAATGCTGACATAATCAGCAAAAAATCCTAATAAAACGGCAAATAGGGCTGCAATTATAGATGATGCCTGGGATTCTACTGAAAGTACCGAAGCAAGAATTCTATCATTGAATGTTTCTGATGCATAGGCCACTGCCATAGGTCTTCTTAAATTTTCAACAATATGAATGCCTATGAATAATATTATAGATACAATAATAATATTGAATGATAAAAAAATTCCTGCTAAAATACCGATAATTAATCCCGATATTAGAGTCAGGTTTAGAGGTTTTATAAGGCTGGTAAATCTTTCTGCCGATTTGCCCGAATATCTTGAGGCCCTGGACGAAATGAAATAAAGAATAAAATAAACAAAACCGATAATTGAAGCTTCCCTTTTCTTTTGTCCAAGGAATAGTAAAACAGGGAGAGCAGTTATAAATAGCTGCAGTACTGGCTGAAGATAATCCTTGATAGCCATAAAATAACCGCTGAATGATGAGAGGTTAGTTATTGTCTTTAAAGCTCTCAGGTTTCTGAATGACATAAGTATTTCATGTAAAACCTTTCTGAAGGCATCAGAAATTGTCTGCTCTGTCTTTTTTATCCCTTGACCCTCAAGAATTTTAGGATAGGAAGCGAGCAAAGCGAGTCCGATTACATAGGGTATCAATGTAAAAAGAAAAACATCTGTGTACCTTCCGCTATAAAATACGATTAATGCAGCAATTATTGATGAAACTGCTGATCCTGCCTGTGACCATGAACGTGTATGTCCGTAATAATGTACTTTCTGATCTTCCCAGTTTTTAAATTTAAGATATTCAAATATCATTGCCTTATGTGTACCGGTTCTGAAAGCATCACCAACACCAAATACAAATGAGGCAATAATCAGAAAAAGATAATTATTTGAAAGATAATATATGATAAATGAGAGAATATAGAAGATATAGGAGAATATCATTGTACCTCGTCTTCCTAATGCATCTGCAATGATTCCGCTGGGAATCTCCAGGATTGTCCTGGCAATCATTTTAACTGAATATAGTGCTCCGATTTGCATGTATAAAAGGTTTTTTTCCAGAAAAAACAGCATCAGGAAGGGATCAAAAAATCTCTGATTCTTTAAAAATCCGTAGAGACAGAATTTATAATATTGAATATCCTTTTTAAATCTGACCGGCATATGTATTTATAAGTTATACGGATAAATTGACTCCTATATACAAACCATTATCAGTATTTCTTTAATCTGTTGCTATGTGAAAATTTAATTAATATTTAAATACTGTTCTAATTTATATAAAAAATTTGCGATTGAGAAAAATGGAATTTAACTTGGTGTTATTTAAATGAACTTAAAGCATTTTATATTATAATATTGTTAAAATAATCTTATTATGAGAGTAATAAAAAGAATTATCCTGGTTTTATTTGTAATTCTATTACTGGCAATTCTTGCCGGTGTTATTTTCATCAGAAACATATCCAGGAAGGGTTTACCCGATTATAATCAGGATATTCAGTTATCCGGACTGGAATATGAGGTTAGTGTATACCGGGACAAATATGCAGTGCCTCATATATATGCAAAAACCGAAAACGATTTATATATGGCAGTTGGTTATTTGCTGGCCCAGGATCGTATGTGGCAGATGGACCTGATAAGGAGAGTAACACTGGGTCGGATCTCTGAAATTTTCGGAGAAGATTTTGTTGAAACAGACTTATTACTCAGGGCATTAAGATTTTCAGATAAGTCAGAAAAAATACTCGGTGAGTTGGATGAAAATTATCAGGCTACAATTGAAGCTTTTTGTGAAGGTGTTAACCAGTATATTAAATCAAACTTAAAAAATCTGCCAGTAGAGTTTACATTATTAGGATATAAACCTGATCTCTGGGAACCATTACATACTTTGAATTTACTCGGATATATGGCATGGGACCTTAAATCAGGCTGGGATGAGCTGGTACTCGATGATATAAGAAAGGCTGTCGATTCTGAGCGGTACTCGGAGCTTTTGCCTGATTATTCTAATTATAAATCAGTAGTATATCCCGGATATGATTCCTTACTTTCAGTCTCTGGTATTGAATCAGGCATGGTTGTTTTGACCAGACAACTGGAAGAAATTGGAGCAGACATTTTTAATGCCAGTAACAACTGGGCAGTATCAAGAGAAAAAAGTTCTACTGGAAAACCTGTTCTGGCAAATGATATACATTTGGGATTAAACATTCCAGGTATATGGTATCAAATGCACCAGGTAATTGAAAATAAACTGAATGTTACAGGATTACTATTGCCCGGAGCCCCTCTCATTATATGTGGTCATAATGAACATATCGCCTGGGGAATGACCAATGTATATGTTGATAATGTTGATTTTTATCTGGAGATCACTAATCCTGAAGATTCAAATAAATATGAATTTAATGGTGAATGGAAAGATATGGTCATTAAAAAGGAAATAATAAACACTAAGGAGGGTAAAGCAATTGAAAGAGAAATAAGATTCACTCATCACGGACCTGTAGTTTCAAAATTTAAAGAAATTAAGGGTAAAGCTGTAACTATGCACTGGGTCGGCGATGAGTCCAGTAATGAATTTAATACTGTATACTTGCTGAATCATGCATCTAACTGGGAAGAGTTTAAAAATGCACTCAAAACTTTTCAAAATGTCAGCCAGAATATAGTATATGCTGATGTTAATGGAAATATTGGCATGTATTGTGCTGCAGGAGTGCCTCTTAGAAAAAGAACGGAAATATATCCGCTTTTACCCGGGTGGGTAGATGATTATGAATGGCAAGGAATGTTACCTTTCGATAAATTACCTTATAGTTTTAATCCGGAAAACGGATTCGTAGCTTCAGCAAATAATAAGACTGTTGGTGAAGATTATGACTATCATATAGGAACATGGTATGCATTACCATACAGGATGGATAAAATAAAAGAAGTACTTTCGTCGAAGGACAAGTTACTTGTGGAAGACTTCATAAAGTTACAGCTTGATCAGAAATCTAAGCTGGCTGAAAGGTATTTACCCTTAATACTAAATGCAATAGAAAGTAATAAACTGCAACTAAAATTAGAAAAAGAGGGATTTGAGATGCTGAAAAAATGGGATGGTTCATATTCTAAAGAAAATATTGCTGCAAGCATTTTTGAAACATATTATGAAAAACTAATTGAAAATATTTTTTCCGATGAACTGGGAGAGGAATTATATAACAGACTGTTAAAGGCATACAAAGTTGTGAGGATAACACTTGATAAAATAGTGGAAAGGAAAAGCTCAAAATGGATGGATAATATAAATACTGAAGACTATACCGAATCTTTAAATGATATAATTGAAGAGAGTTATAAAGATGCAATCTCTTATCTTCAGCAGGAATATGGAAATGAAATTCAGTTATGGAAATGGGGCAATATTCATCAGTTTACATTAAAACATCCCTTATCAACAGTTAAAATACTGGATAAAATATTCAAGCTGAACAGGGGTCCGTTTAAGGTTGGCGGAAGCTTTCATACAGTCTCTCCCTTTAACTATCCTTTCGGAAAACCTGCTGAAGTGAATAGTGGGGCTTCACACAGGCATATTTATACACTTTACAACTGGGATAGCTCATTAACAGTCATACCTACCGGGAATTCCGGAATGCCTTCAAGCAGGCATTATTGTGACCAGACTGAATTATACCTGAGTGGCAAATATCATGAGGATTACTTTTCTGAGGAGCAGGTAAAAAAGAATAAGGAATATAAAATGTCATTCATACCTGTGAATAATCCACAATAAATATAAACAGGTATTAATAATATGTTAACCATGCTTCCTGTTCTTCTTCCTCCCTAATCCTTTTTAACTGGTTTTGGGCTTCAGTTCTGTCGATAAAAGATGAATAGCTAACAGCATGAAGATTACCAATTTTCCCGAACTTTTCTGCATCGTAGCCTTTTTGTTTTAGTTTTTTTACTAAAGCATCAGCATTTCTTTCATCACGAAAACACCCGGCCACTATATAATATCTTTTTTCAGAGTAAGAAATAGATTCTTCTTCAATTTCAGGGGCAGCTTCAGGTTCACGTGTAACTTGTTGCTGAATGTCAGTACTAATTTCTTCAATATCTGCTTCCTCAGAAACTGCAGCTCCTTCTTGTTCATCAGCAACACCGATAGTCTGATCAGCAGCCTCCTCTTCCATAATAATTATATCTTTAGGCTGCTTCTTGAATAAATTCCTGATTTCATCATTAAATACAAACCACGAAATTATTGCCGCATTAATAAGTAGTATGAGAATAATCCAGACAATAATCTGCGAGTTACTCTTCTTTTTTTTCCTGATTTCTTTTGTCTGATAGGCCGCAGGTCTTAATTTAGGTTCTTCCTTTGCTTTTTCAGTTCGTTCTTCCTCCTTCTTTGCTATAATTTCCTTTTTTGCCTGATCCTGTGCAATGCCTGGAGCTGTCTTTTTTTCAACTGGCTCCTCCTGTGCGGCCTTCACGATTTCTTTTTCTGGCTTTGGCTTTGCGGGCGCTGGCTTACTTACTTCCTTGGCTTCATCTTCTTTCTCAGGTGTTTCTTTCTTTATTTCATCTGTCTTTTCTTTCTTTTCTTCTTTAGTCTCGGTAACTTTTTTAGGTTCTTTTTTCTTGCTTACTTTTTTGGCTGTTTCAGATATTTCTTCAAAGGCAATTTTTCCTGTACTTTCTTTAATCAATGTGCCTAAACCAGTAATTAAATGTTCATTATTGTCGGTTAAATTTTTACCTGCTTTATCAACATATTCGATAACTTTCTTTTTAGCAGCATCTTTATTAATATTTTCAGATTTTGCTACGTAATCAATTAGCAGACCATCATTATATCTCAGAAATTCGTTAAAAACAATAAGCCTTGGTTCTTTCTGTTTGACAATAAATGCTCCGAAATCAGGGATTATTACCCTTGTATTTGTATCTAACAATTCAATTATATATTTGTCCATTTGACTAAGATTAAATTATTTTAAAATTACTATAATATTTGAATAACGAGACTTCATTAACTAAAAAGAGTGATTGCCATTACTCATATAATAAATTTACCTGCACTATTATATTCACAAATTGGCTAAA